>WUUC01180139.1_pt1 | contig 14081 bp, 8 predicted proteins | sample 6278441 | NCBI WGS metagenome assembly WUUC01 (sample SAMN13675441, study PRJNA597444) | soil metagenome | isolation source: soil | place: USA: Washington | collected 2017-10
ACGCTTGGAAAGCGTGTGTAGGGGAAACTCTACCGTGGGTTCGAATCCCACTCTCTCCGCCAGTCCTTCTTCGATTTTCCTCAGATTTCTCTCGCTCCTCTCGAGAGACGGTTTCTCGCAGCCATTCGACGATTTCCGCGAGAGATCCTTAGCAAAGCACCGCAATCGAAATGGCGACGGGTCCAGGTGACATTCTCGCGTGACATTCGCCAGTAACCAATGCGTCACAGACTCGCCGTCGGACCTCATCTGCTATACGTCACGATGGTCCTGAATCGAGTGCTCCTTCTCCGACTATTGTCCAGCACCGCCAAATGATGAACGCAGTCCCAAGCCTGACGGGCATGACATGCTCGTGAAACTGCCCGTGCGCGTTCGGCTCGATGCCTGACAGGTGAGTAACCCAGATCCATTGGGGTAGAATCGTCCCGTTTTCGCCGATTTCGCACTCGCGATCTCGACGTCCCCGATGGTGGCTGTCTGCTTCACAGGATGATGGGCGGTTCTCTATGCAAGGGATGCTGGATGTACATCTCAACAGGATTGCAAAGGCGATTATCGACGGCCGTGTTGTCCCTTTCCTCGGCGCCGGCGTGAACCTGTGTGGGCGCCCACCAAGCGCGACGTGGAACGCCCACCGACCAGACTACCTTCCCAGCGGTGCCGAACTCGCCGCACATCTTGCGGAAAGCTTCGGCTACCCGGCAAGTGAGCCTCGAGAGCTCGCTCGCGTGTCGCAGTACGTGGCCTTGATGACGGGTCCGGCCCCGCTCTACGACGAGCTGCATGGCCTGCTGGACAGTGACTATCCGCCAACGCTTCTCCATCACGTGCTGGCCGCCCTTCCTCGTACGCTCAGGGACAGAAAGTATCCGTATCCCTACCAGCTGATCGTCACGACCAACTACGACGACGTGTTGGAGCGTGCGTTTGACGCCGCCGGCGAGCCGTTTGACCTAGCGAGCTACGTGGCCGAGGGGGATCAGCGTGGAAAGTTCCTGCATTGGCTGCCGGATGGCACCACCACGCTGATCGAGAAACCGAACGAATACCGGGAGCTGTCACTCGACCAGCGCTGCGTGATCCTGAAGATCCACGGCGCCATCGATCGGGGGAATCCGGAGCGCGACAGCTATGTCATCACCGAGGATCACTACATCGACTACCTGACCCGAACAGACCTCTCGAACCTGGTCCCCGTTAGGCTCGCGGCCAAACTGCGTAAAAGCCACTTCCTGTTTCTCGGCTATGGTCTTCGCGACTGGAATTTGCGCGTCATCCTGCACCGGCTCTGGGGCGAGCAGAAGCTCCATTACAAGTCGTGGGCCGTCCAGCTGAACCCGCAGGTCCTCGACCAGGAGTTCTGGCGCAAGCGTGACGTCGACATCATAGACGTGCCCCTCGAGGAGTACCTCGCTCGATTCGACGAACGCCTTCAGGCGCTGCCGACATCGGGAAGCGGCGAGTGAGCGTGGCCGCTGATACCAGGGTTCTGAACAGTCCCTACAAGGGACTGATGCCCTACGCGGAGGAAGATGCCGCGTTCTTCTTTGGCCGTAAACCCGAGCAGGAAATCATCGCCGCCAATCTGCAGGCCTACCGGCTCACGCTGCTCTACGGGCCCAGCGGCGTTGGCAAGAGCTCCGTGCTGCGCGCCGGCGTCGCGCATCATCTCCGTCAGCTCGCCGATCACACCGTCGCCGAGCGGGGTACGCGAGAGTTCGTCGTTGTGGTCTTCAGTTCCTGGCGCGATGATGCGGTCGCTCACCTGACCGCGAGGATTCGCGATTCGGTCAATGACGGGTCCGTCCAGTCAGCTCCTGCCACGGTGCCCGCTTCGCCTTCGCTCGTCGAGACGCTGGCGAGCTGGACGACGCACGTGGACAGTGAGCTCCTGATCATCCTTGACCAGTTCGAGGAGTACTTTCTGTACCATCCGCAGGAAGACGGCGAAGGGTCCTTCGCGGTCGAGTTCCCCCGGGCCATCAGCCGGCCCGGCCTGCGCGCCAATTTCCTGATCTCCATTCGCGAGGATGCGCTGGCGAAGCTCGATCGCTTCAAGGGCCGGATCCCAAACCTGTTCGACAACTACCTGCGGATAGATCATCTCGATCGAGATGCAGCACGTGCCGCGATTGAGAAACCGATCGAACAATTCAATCGATGCCGAGCGTCGGCGACATCGGCGGTCTCCCTCGAGCCTGCCCTGATTGACGCGGTACTGAAACAGGTGCGGACGGGTCAGGTGCTGCTGGGCGACGCCGGCCAGGGCGGAATCGGCACCGCCGCGCAAGCATCAACCGAGCAGCGCATAGAAACGCCCTATCTTCAGCTCGTGATGACGCGCCTTTGGAAGGAGGAACGAGGGTCGGGCTCGAATGTGCTGCGCCTGGACACACTGAACCGCTTCGGCGGCGCCGACCGCATCGTGCGCACGCATCTCGACGACGTGATGAACGGCCTGACGCCAGCCGAGCGCCAGGCCGCGTCGCGGGTGTTCCGGTATCTCGTCACGCCGTCGGGCACCAAGATCGCCCACACTATTTCGGATCTCGCCGACTACGCGGCACTCCCCGAGTCTCAGCTCGAGCCGATGGCCGAAAAGCTGTCGGGTGGGGACGTGCGGATCATCCGGCCGATTGCCCCGTCGCCCGAAAAGCCGACGGTGCCGCGCTACGAGATCTTTCACGACGTCCTTGCGCCCGCTATTCTGGATTGGCGTCATCGGGCCGAAGCGGAGCGCCGCACGCTGGTCGAGAGGACCCTCGAGCCGCTTCATCGCGGAACCTGGGTCCTGACATTGCTGTTTCTGGCTGACAGCCTGCTCCTCACCGCCCCGTTGACCGTGGCCATCGCCGACGACCCTGAATCCCCGCTCTGGGTGCTTCCGGGATGGTTCTTGGGCACAATCGCTTTCGTTGGGCTCGTGAGTGCCATGGCGACCGTTGGTCGATTGCTGGTGGTATGGCGTCGAATCACTGATGCCGTACGCCTTGGCTTTCGGTGGCGCACGATCGCCGACGTGCTGGCGGACCGCCGAGGAGACATCGGGGCCCTGATAGCGAGGACCTCGAAATACAGCGCTCTGAACCCGATTACTTCGGGTCGAATTCGTCTCTTACGTCGACTCGAAGCGGCGGTAACGCTCGGCGCCGCCGGCGCGCCGCTGCTTGGCCTCTTGGCCGTCGTGGTTCTGGGCTCGCAGGAGCTCTTGATGCCGTCCAGCATACCGGCCCTTGTGCTCTGGCCTTCTGCGATTCTCGTGGCGATCGGTCTGAGCGTTCTACTTCTTGAAGCAGTTGTGTTGCGTCGGTCAAGAAGACCCGCGAAGGGACAGGGCCGCGGACTCGGACTCGCGTCTTACGGCGTGGGCCAGTCGCCAGCGGAGTGGTTCGAGGGCGTGGCCCCGAACTCACCACGGTCATCATCGATCGCCCGTGCGCGTCAGGTCGGGTGGCTGATACACGCCGCTCTCGCTGTGCTGATAGCCTCCCTGATACTCCTGACCTTTCCCATCGCGATTACTACCGTGCTTGGGCCGGTGGTCTGGGAGATCGTCACTCCGGCCAGGGGCAGAGTCGAGGGAAGCATCAAGCTTGCGCAGATCGGGCTGCCATACCGCCTGCCATCCGATCCTGGCATATCGCCGCTCGCCGCCGGGCAGGCCTATTACACGCTTGAACAAGCAGGGCGGGTCGGTGATCGACAACCCTACGAGCACCCGGTGCCGCGGCGGATCGATCAGGGCTGGCCCCTCGATCTACGGAACTCCCCGTTCGCCAAAGAGTCAGAGAATGCGTTGTTCGACAGTCTTCTGACGCGGGCGGCCATAGGATTCACCACCGACGAGGCGGCGTACCTCGAACGGATAGCGTCGCATCCTGGGCTTGCGGAAGTCTCCATCGTGGCGCGAGCTCCCGAAGTGGACTACCTGGGAGCCCGTTTCGTTTCCCAGCACTCGCTTGCCGGGTTCTCGACGCCACTGCCGAGTCTCGTCGCAGTCAGGGGGGTCGGCTATGCCCACCTCGCCCAGGCGGCGCTTCACCTCGTTCGAGGTCGTCGGTCGGAATCTGAGGCGACACTCCGAGAAATGATTTCCTTCGGGCTCGCGGTGGCGTACGACGGTCACAGCCTCATCGAGCTCCTCATGGGAGGATCGATAGTCGAGAGGGGGTTGAAGGGGCTAGAGACTGTTTATTCCCTGACAGGACAGGATTCGAGAGCCAGCGCTTTGCGAACGGATCGAGAGCTGGCGACGGCGCCTCCCGAAGACCTTCAGGGCCTGCCGACCCTGGACGCCTTCCGCTCAGCTGACGTGGTCAACGCCCGACGAACCTTGATGAGCATCATCCGAGATCGGCAGCACCTGCGAAGCGAAAGGTGGGAAGCCCTCAATATTCTGGCCTACGCCCCGTGCACCAATGCACGGGAGTTGATCTTCGGACCGAGCGAAGAATTGGGCCGCTCTTTCGACATCGCACGTACGAGCCTGGTCCGGTTCCCAAGCGAGCAACGGCTCTTCGACAACATTCGCGCGACCACTGAACTTCCCGTCCAGGATCAAAACATTCAACACAGCGGTGTGCTCCCCGCGATAACCATCGTTATGGCTCGTTGGTCCGGGTGGGTGTTCCGCAACCCGCGCCTAATGCAGTGTGGCACGCTGCTCGTCATGGTCTAGATCCGCAGCGCTGAGGCCGCCTCCTGCAGTAACATTCCGTGAACCGCGCGCGCGGCAACCCCGTTATCATTCCTATCGTCGCGGCGGCGGTCGCGCAGGATCCGAACGATGCGCCCGCCCTCCTACCGCCGTGCAGAAACAGGTCGGGCTGAGGCTTGAATCGGGGCGGGGCCCGATGGCCGTCCTCGTGATCGAGTCCGCTGCGCAACCGGCTGAGAATTGAATGACATCTGTGTTCGGTTTGGCGTCTGGGGACGTTTTCAGGTGAAGGGGCCATCGCTGCCGCGATCGCGGTAGCTGGCTGCGGCATCGATGGCCGAGGTCTTCATTTCGTACTCCCGCAAGGACAAGGCGCTCGTCACCTCGATTCACGACGCGCTCAAAGGCGTGGGCCGTGACACGTGGGTCGACTGGGAGGGCATTCCGCCGACCACCGAATGGCTCGCCGAAATCCGGGCGGCCATCGAATCATGCGACAACTTCCTGTTCGTTTTGAGCCCGGAGTCGGCGGCGTCCGACACCTGCCGGCTGGAGCTCGAGCACGCTGTTCAGCATCGCAAGCGGCTGATTCCCCTCGTGGCGCGCAGCGTCTCACCCGAGCATGTGCCTTCGTCGATTGCGTCGCTGAACTGGATCTTCTTCGATGCGGACCATCAGTTCGATGCGTCGTTCAGAACCCTGATCGCCGCACTCGATACCGACTTCGACTGGGTGCGCTCGCATACGCGCCTGCTGATTCGCGCACGGCAGTGGGAGAACAAGTCTCGTGACGCGGCGGTGCTGTTGCGCGGGTCCGACCTGCGTGAGGCGGAGAGCTGGCTGGCGACCGCCGCCGGGAAGAACGAATCCCTGCCGACCGCCCTGCACGCCGAATACATCGTCGCCAGCCGCAGGAATGCCAGCAAGCGATTGGGCTATCTCGTCAGCGGCGTGAGCGTCGCGCTGATCGTGTCGATCGCGTTGGCCATCGTCGCGTTCATTCAATCGCGCCTTGCCGAGGACCGCAGACAGGAGGCGGTTCGGAATGCCGAACTCGCCGAGACGAATGCCGCGGAGGCCCGCACCAACGCCGAGACGGCACAGAAGAACGAGAAGCAGGCGCAGCACAATGCGGACATTGCCGAACAGCGTCGGCAGGAGGCCGACGAACGTTATCGGCAGGCTCTCGGCAGACGCCTCGCCATCCAATCGGAAACCATCCGCGCCGAACATCCCGATCGAGTGCCGCTCAGCGTGTTGCTCGCCATTGAGGCAGTCCGAAATCTTCAGTCGGTTGAAACCGAACAAGCGTTGAGAGGCGGTCTCGCGCTCCTGCCACGTCTGCACTGGAGGGCCCTTCATCCCAGTCAGCGGGTGGTTGGATTGCGTTTCAGCCCGGATGGGAAGCGGGTGGTCACGACCGACGCAATCTGGGACGCCGCCAGCGGACGTCAGGTTGCCGCATTCCGTCACGAAGGCCGCTCGACGACATTCGCGATCAGCGCCGATGGCGGGAGGATGGCGCGAGCAGGCGGCACGTCGCAGGTGCGGGTCTGGAATGCCAGGACCGGAGAGGCGTTGACAGGGTCACTCGACAACGTTGGCAGAATCTCGACGCTGGCGCTTAGTCCGGATGGCAGCCTCGTCGCCGCAGGCGGCGAGGACAACAAGGCGCGCATCTGGAGCGTCGCAACCGGAACGCTGATGCAGACGCTGCAGCCTGCTGAGGGGAACCTTTCAGGGGCGATTACCGAGGTGGCGTTCAGCCCTGATGGTAGATACTTCGGCGCATCGCGGCGTCTCGAGGTGAAGGTCTGGGACGTGACAACGTGGCAGGTGGTGGCGTCCATAACCGCCGGCACGGCTCCAGTGATGAGTTTCGGATTCAGCCCCGATGCCACCGACATCGTCATCGTAGACTCCGGCCAGGCGCGAATCTTCGACTTCTCGGGTAAGCGGACTGGTGAGTTGGCGTTCGATGGAAAGTTCGACGGACGCACCCGAGTCGCGTTCAGCCCCGATGGAAGGTACGCGGCGGTCACCGCCGGCAGTTCTCTCGTATGGGAGACGGTGACACGGCGTCCGGTACTGCGCACCGGACCATCTCACGCGCTGGTTTTCAGCGCGGATTCAACGCGCGTGGCGATCGCGTCCAGCGACAACACCGCTCGAGTCATCGAGCTGCCCAGCGGCCGGGAGCTGGCGCGTATGTCTCACGAAGGGACGGTCAGCGCCGTGGCATTCAGTCCCGACGGCGCATCTCTCGCAACCGCGGGCGACGATGGACAGCTTCGACTGTGGACGACGACGGCGGGTTCCGGCGTGACCACTGCGGAGGGACAGTTCGTACGCTTTGTCGGCCCCTACGGGCTGAGTGACGTCGAGAGCTCGGCGATGCACCTGTGGGATGTTCGCGGCAACGTCCGGGCCCGGATGCCGGCTGACGGGGAAGCGGGCTCGTTCACCGTGGCTGGCGATGGCACGCGAGTGGCGGCCGCATTCGGCGATACCGCCACCGTCTGGCAAATGCCTGGCGGGAAGCCTATCGCCGAGTTCCATCACCCAGGTCCGATCGATTGGAAAGCGTTCCGGCAGCGAGAGGAAGGTGAGCGCCGACGCTCGTCCCGGAGTGTGTCTTTGGACATCCAGCGGATGGAGAAGGATGGAAGCGTCCGCGTACTGGCGCTGAGCCGCAACGGCCGTTACGTGCTCACGACGAGAGCCGACGAGATCGCGCGGCTCTGGGACGTCGAGAATCGGCGCCTGCCGGTGAAGGAGATCCCGTACGAGGAGCGGATTGTCGCCGCCTTCAGCCGCGATGGCCGATGGTTGACGACCTGGTCTCCCGGCGAGCCGGTTCGTGTGTGGGATTTGCGAACCTCAATGGAGGCTCAGCTCGACGCTGCGCATGACATCGAGACGCTGGTGGTGAGTCGTTCGGGGCGACACGTCGTGATGGCCGGGCCGAGGGACGTCACGTTGTGGCGCGTTGCGCCAGCAGGCAGGCTCGCGACGATCGGCGATGTACGAGAAACAGCAGTCAGTCCGGATGGAGCGTTCCTCCTCACGAACGAGGTCAACCAGGCCAGACTGTGGGATCTCGAAACCGGAGGGCCGGTCACCACGGTCACGTGCACCTGCACGATCAGCGACATGCACTTCAGTCCCAGCGGCGGCGCGTTCGCGATCGTTGCCGACGACGGTGTCACGCGTATCCGAAAAACCGGCGTCCGCGGGTTCGCTCTCGACCTCGACGTCGCGGGCACGCTGACCTCCGTCAGCTTCAGTGCCGACGGCGCACTGTTCGCAGGAATCCAGTCGAGACTCACGTTGACGGAAACAGAGGAAAATGTCGGGCAGCCCCGCCCGACCGGGCGGGAACTGACGCTGGTCAGAGTCTGGGACCTCAGAAATCGCCGCGAGCTGTTCAGTGCACAGGCTGGAGGACCGACGGCGTTCAGCGCCGACGGCCAGCTCGTCGCGGCCGGCAGGCGCGTGTGGGAGACTGCCACCGGACGTGAAATGAGCCGGGTGGCGAGTCCGATCGTCGCCTTCAGTCCTGATTCCTCGCACCTGATTACGCGCGAAGCCGAGGGGACGGGCATGTGGGTGTGGCGGCCGGCGGATCTGATTTCAGTGGCCTGCGACACGATCCGAGGCACTGCGTTGATAGATGACTGGGGCACGTTCGTGCCGGACGTGCCCTATCCTCGGGCCTGCGCGCCGTGACCGCACCGTTTCAGCGGGGCGGCCATGCATCGTATTTCGTCGGGATCTGACGTTTCGCGGACAGCTCGATACGCAGGATTCCGGCGTTCTCGTGAACCAGCACGCATTGCGCTTGCAGAATGCCTTCGCTTGAAACGAAAGTCCCGCCACCAGCGGTTGTGTTGGTCATAGTGCTGCTTATGTGGCTGAGTGTCGCCAGCGGATGTCCCAATCAGGCCGCCTGGGTCGTCGACACGTGTTGACCGACTATCGAGTTTCTCTGCGCAGAGGGACTGCAGCGCCGTTCGCGCCGAGTGTCATTTCGAGTGTCATTGCGCTGGCAAAACCCGAAAACAGAAGCGAACAGACGAAAGCGGACGAAAGAATCCGCAAACGCTAAATTGTTGGCTTGGTGGGAGTTGTTCTGAAGACGCCCGTATTCATTGGGCTTTCACGAAGTCGGCTCAAGGACTCCCACTCTCTCCGCCAATCCGTAACTGATTGACCACATATACGGATCGGCTGACTATACCGTGCACCGGAGCGTGCAATTTCAAGATTTTCTTTCGATCGCTCGTTATGGTTAAAACCTCATCAAAACGCCTGCAGCCTCTCACTGAGAAACACGCCGATGGCGTCGAGCGCCTGTGCGGACGCCTTGATCGGTCCGATGATTGCGGGGAATCCGTGTGGCATGCCCATCCACACATCAAGCCGAGCATCGACGCCGGCGGCAACGGCACGCTCGACGTATCGTCGTGAGTCATCGAGCAGCACTTCGTCGTCGCCGACGTGAATCCGGATGGGAGGCAACCCTGCGAAACGTCCCTGGAGCGGTGAAGCTTGTGGGTCGTTCGCGTCGACGCTCCCTAGATAGGAGTGCACCAGTTCTGCCACTGGCGGTCTCGTAAAGTACGGGTCGGCGTCCGCACGCGTCTCGTACGTCGCGCCCGAGAGCGTCAAGTCAGTGACGGGCGACAATGCGGCCACTCCAACAAGAGTGGCCTTGGCGGACACGTCTTTGGCGCTCAGGCTCGACGCAAGTACCAGCGCGAGATTTCCTCCAGCAGAGTCTCCGGTGAAGGCAATCCGGCGTATCCCGCTGTTGTCCATCCCGCGGAAGGTGGCCAGCACATCGTCAACGGCTGCAGGAAAAGGATGCTCGGGAGCCAGGCGATAGTCGGGCACAAACGCCCTCGCGTCCGCCCTCGTGGCGATGTGCCCGACAGGGTGCCGATATGCCCTGGCGCTTCCCGCGTGGAACCACCCGCCATGCACATGCAGCATCGCCTCGCCAGATCGACTTGACGCAGGATGACCCAGAAGCCCTGGATATCGCCGACAGTGGCCGACTCGAATGTCACGTCGTCAGGAGGCGGAACGCTCTCCATCAACGCGTCGAATTGTTGTCGTGCGTCGATTCTCCAGGACGCGCCTTTCTGTGTGCGCCCCGCGGGTGTAATCCGAGCGATCATCGAGGCATCTTCAGGGTCGAGCGGATGTGTCGCGATGAATGCCTTCAATGGGTCAGCACTTGTCGAGTGTTGCATGTCGCCCATCAAGGCAATTTCTGCTCCGGTCGCAAAGCGTTGAACCGACACAGCCTCGCCTCGTTGGCGTCTGCCGAGATTTCACCACTGGCGAAAACCTGAACACCGACTGAGGGTCGCTCAGCCCGCCAATGTTCTCATTCGCCGCCTGCGGTTCTCAGAGGCGTCCCGGGCACGGTTGGCAGCCGCCGTGCACTCGTGGCCCGACTTAGACGCAAATAGGAGAAGTGATAGATGACCGTAAATGGGCAGCAATTCGGAAAGCGTTCCAGGTCGCGGAAAACAAAGACGTTGCCGGATGGGTGAACTCGTTCACAGAAACGGGCACGTTCACCGATGAATCGATCGGCGTCACTTATCGAGGCCAGGAACTCGGCCGCACGGTCGAGATCTATGCGACGGCGTTTCCCGACATGCACCGCGAGCTCTATCGATTCTATGAGGCAGGAGACACGGTCATCGTGGAACTCGCCCTTCAGGGGACGCGCAAGGGCCCATTGTCATTGCCGATGGGGACGGTACCGCCGACCGGCAAACGCATGGATGCACCCTGTTGCGACGTCTTTCGCCTCGAGAACGGCAAGATTCAGTCGTTCAACTGTTATCCGTCGGGCACGATCATCCTGACGCAGCTGGGCGTGATGCCAGCGCCACAGACTGATTCACAGAAGGCACCTCTCGTCCAAGCGCTTGCGATGTGATTGTCGAGAGCGTTCTGGAGGCAGACGTCGCTAGAGAGGTGTCAGTCCGTGTCCTCGGCTGCCATCCAGATCTGGATGGCAGCCGGGCAGTTGCGGAGCACGATGCGCTTACGTTCTTCGAAGAACGGCTTGCCCTCTAGTATATTGTTGCCCGTGCATCTCAAGAGAAGTCTTGTTTGCGGAGACGAGCTGTTCGCGGCGACGTAAGGTCTATCGGGTTCCGACGCCGGGCTCGTCAAGGCGGCGGCTCCAAGGGAGAGTGTGCATGAAGATCGCTGATCGCCGCGTACGCGGGAACGCCGTCGTGCTCGTCGTCACGTTGGCCGCGATGGGCCTGTACGTGGCGGTGGGGGCACAGGGGCCTTCGACGCCGCTCGGCGGGGGCCAAGACGCGCCGCGGTACAAGTTCGACCCCGACTGGCCCAGGCCGCTGCCGAACAAGTGGAAGATCGGCGGTGTCATCGGGCTTGGGATCGACAAGGACGACAACGTCTGGGTCTACCACCGGCCGACAGACCTGACGAGCCTCGAACTCGAAGCCGAGGTGGGCGTCTCCGACTGCTGCGTGCGTCCACCGTCGATGATCCACCTCAGCAAGGACGGGAGCGTGCTCGGCTCGTTCGACGCGCCGCAGGGCCACGGCATGGACGTCGACGACCGCGGGTTCGCGTATTTGGGGCAGGACACCGTACGGAAGTACGACACGCGAACAGGCAAATTGGTGGGCGAGATTCCCCGCATTCCAGAGCGCGTCGGCGGCGGGCCGAACCAGCCGGCGGCGATCGCACCGCGTGTGCCGGGGCAGGGCAGCCCCGCGCCAACGACACGCTTCCTGCTGCCGCCGAACGGACCGGGGTACAACCCGGTGGCGCTGGAGGCCGCGGAGATGAAGAAGCTGACGGGGTTCTATGCGAAATACCCTCCGTCTACGCCGATGATGGTCGGCACCACCGAGGAAGTGCGTGTCGATGAAACGCACAACGAAATCTATGTCGCCGAGAATTATCTTGGCGGGCGCGTGCTCGTGTTCGACGTCACCACCTTGGCGTTCAAGCGCGGCTGGGGCGCCTACGGGAAGAAGCTCGCGGACATCTCGACAGATCCCGCCGATCACCAGTGGGTGGGCACCACGCCGCCAAAGGAGTTTCAGTCGCATCTGACGGTGGCCGTCTCACGCGACGGGATGGTGTATGCCGCGGATCGCGCGGCGGAACGCGTCCAGGCGTTCACTCGAGAGGGGAAGTTCGTGAAGGAATTCGTCGTCGCCCCCGCGGGGACCAGACGTGATGAGCGCACCGGCAGCCGCGGCGCGGCTGGAGGGGTGACGTTCTCGGCCGACAAGGAGCAGCGCCACCTCTACATCTCCGACATGAAGAACAACACGATCTGGTTCCTGAACCGTACGGACGGCACCGTCCTCGGTCGTTACGGCAGCATGGGAGACAACGGCGGCCAGTTCTTCGGACTGGAGCTCGTCGCCACCGACTCACGCGGCTATATCTACACGGGTGAGGTGTTCTCCGGTGAGCGAGTGCAGCGGCTCGTGCCGATTGACAGCCCTCGAGGCAAACTCCTCGATCAGCTGTCACGGACGCCGTAGTCAACCCGGACAAGCCGTAGTCCACCCGGACAGGAGTAGTCTCCGGAAGCGCCCCTCGACCAGGTCGGAAGCGTGCGAACACCAAGGTCGGAGAGCATCTGGCGAACATCGTCGAGGCACCCGCGGGGCAGTCCGATGTGATGCGCGTGATCCTCGGCGCAGGCGACGACACGGGGCTTGTCGTAGGTCGACAGCCGCATCGCCTGCGCTCGGTAGAACTCAGGGTTCTGAAACGCAGCCAACCGAAGCAGCCGGTTTCGAAGGCCCGGGTTCAATCCTTCCTTGGCGACGTAGATCTGATTTCCCAAGACCAGTTCCAGCGCCGGAGGCAGATCCCCGACGATCGGTGCCTCCTTGCGGTGACGTGACGGCGGGGCTGTCCACGGTTCATCGTCTCCGTCGTCCTGTGGCGGCAGACGCACGCCAAGGATGCGACCGCGTCGTTCGGCTTCCTCGACAATCCGTTCGATCTGAGCTCGGCCCATTCTGCGCACACTGGCGAGAAAGGCCCACTGGTCGGTCCAGGGGACGAAGCTGTCATCGAGAAAGACGCTGTTGTCCTGCTTGCGAGGTCCTTTCTGCAACGGCAACGCGATCAGGCTGCCGAAACCACCTTGCGGCATCGTGTCCTGATTCGGAAACAGACGGTCGTAGGAATCCAGCCCGATGTCCGGTCTCCCCTCCATCGTCTCCGTGATCACGTGCGAACCGAGTCTTCGGGCCATCGCCGCTGGGATGGCTTCCTCGAAGAAGAACCAGACGTGCGCGCCTTGTCCAGAGCGGGAGCGCTCGAGGGCCGTTGGAAGCTTCAGCCGACGACACGTTTCCAGAAAGGCGGCCGCATCTTCTTGCCATCCGGTCTTGTCGAAATCAACCGCAAGGAAGAAACACGTTTCGTCCCGCAGCAGTGGATAGACACCGGCGACGAAGGGCTGCCCATCGGGGTCATGGCCAGAAAGGTGCCAGCGAATCACGTCGTCGGTCACCGGAAGGAATCGACGGTTGGGGCATTCGGCGCACTTGATGCGCGGCTTCTCGCAGATGCCCCGCACCCACTCGTTGGCGCAGGCTGGCGCATAACCTGACTTGCCCGTCTTCCGGCTCTCGAACCGACGCGGATAGATGTCTTCACGGCCGCGAAAGAGTGAGCGGAACAGGCCGATCTTGGCGGAGGACGGTGACGTCCGATCAACAGGGACGGAGATGGCGTTCATCGGTCTGTGGGTGCCGTAACTCCAGGTCTGGCAACTGCGCGCGCGTGATCCGAAGCGGTGGTCTGCCGTGAATCTTGGTGTAGTAGTAGATGAACGCGAGATACTGCCCCTGCTTGACTGTGAATGGTCTCGCCTCCTCGCGTGCAGTGCTCGGCTCTTGGGGAGTCAACGTGAAGTCCGGTCGCTGTCTGGCGTGATCCGCTTCGGCGGCATTGCGAGGGAGTCTTGTCGGAGCCGGCTATTCGTCGTCTCTCGAGCGAGAACGACGAACGGCCAGCGTCCAGTTCTCGAGCGTCAGCCCCTTCACGCGGCCGAACTCGGCAGTGTTGTTGGTGACGAGCCTGAGCCCGAGACTGCGTGCGTGAGCGGCAATGAAGAGATCATTGGCTCCAATCATCTGGCCCCGCTTCTTCAGGTCAGCACGTATCTGCGCATAATGGGTAGCGGCGTCCTCGGGAAACTCGATAACCTCGACGTGCGGAAGGAACGCCTGCAGCGCGGTGGCATCCTGATCTCGGCGCGGCGACACTTCAACACCGTAGAGCAGCTCCGATTTGGTGATGACCGACATGCAGACGTCCGTGACAGGGACGGCGCGTAACCGTTTCACAACCGTCTGGTTCGAGCGCTTCATGATGTAGGAGCACG
>WUUC01047785.1_pt1 | contig 14079 bp, 11 predicted proteins | sample 6278441 | NCBI WGS metagenome assembly WUUC01 (sample SAMN13675441, study PRJNA597444) | soil metagenome | isolation source: soil | place: USA: Washington | collected 2017-10
TCATTGAGCTCAATCCGGCACATGTTGCCGACAACCTGCAGGCACGCCGTATTCAGACCCAGACCAGGGTGATGGCGCGTTCCATGATTGTCCTGATCGTGATAGTCGGTGCCGGCTTGGCTTTGATGACGTTGCCGACGTTTCGCCAGGTCGGCACCAGTTTGCTGGCATCTGCAGGTGTTGCCGGCATCGTGGTCGGTCTGGCGGCAAAACCGATTCTCGGCAATTTGCTGGCCGGCATGCAAATCGCCATCACTCAGCCGATCCGGCTGGAGGATGTCGTGATTGTGGAGAAGGAATGGGGCTGGATCGAAGAGATTACCGGTACCTATGTCGTCATCCGCATATGGGATGACCGGCGCATGATTGTGCCGTTGCAGTGGTTTATCGAACATCCGTTCCAGAACTGGACCAGAAGAACTTCCCATATACTCGGCACGATTTTCATCTGGGCGGACTACCGCCTGCCGGTCGATCCATGCCGCAAGGAGGCCGAGCGCATTTGCCGGAATTCACCCGACTGGGACGGCCGCGTGTGCCTGATCGAAGTCACCGAAGCCGGCGAGCGTGCAATGCAAATGCGCGTATTGATCAGTGCTACCGATTCGCCGCGAGCCTGGAATTTGCGCTGCCAGGTCAGGGAAGGCCTTATTCATTTCATTCAACGCGAGTATCCCGACTATCTGCCGCAGGTACGGACGGCGGAAGTGGGCACGGGTGCTCAAAGCGAGGAAGCGGATATGGAACAAGCGGAGCGGCCCGGACCTTCTTCGCTGGCAAATCCAAGGCGGGGCGCGCTTTGATGATTGTGACAGTTGTCAGCAGCGTCAGGGGAATTCCCGTTCCCGGGTCGACTGAGAAGTCAGCCGGGCATGCACCGTCGGCGAACCGGAAAGCGCATGAATGACTGCGAGGGCAACGTTCTTGAGGTTGACGTAAATCCAGGTTTTTTCCCAAGGCTTGCGCACGACGAAAACGCGAACATGCCAATTGGAGCGCTTGCGGATAAGGGGCCAGTTGTGAATCAGCAGAAAGGCCTGCGGATCGCCGACACTTTCCTGCGCGAGACGTTCTGCCTGCCGGATAAAGAAATCCATGAGCACCGACGGTTCCTGCGCTTCCTTCGATGCAGACGGCTCATGGCACAGGACATAGCAGTGTTCGAGCAGCGGCAGCCGGTACTTGACGAGCGAACAGGACCGTTCGGCAAATCCGGGGGGAATCATAATATCGCGGTTAATCAGGGAGCGTGACATGGAAAAAGTCTGGCCCGGAAGCTTCTGTAAAAACTGCTACAGTGTACGGGTAGAATGGTTATATGTCTAATCGGCAAGTCGATATAGCCCATTCGGACTGCATACTGTCTCAATCATGCGATTGCATTTCGGCAATTACCATTTTGGTTAAAAATATCGGCTCAGGCATCTTTGGGGATGGGGTTGCCGGACAAGCTTTGGCGCTGACCCATCCAGACACTGCTTAAAACGAGCGCGGAGCCGAACAATTGCACGGCGGTCAGGCTTTGCTGAAGCAGCAGAAAACCGAGAAGCGTTGCCACCACTGGGCTCAGCAAAAGAAGTATGGAAACCGCGGAAGCCGGCAGCCGGCCGATCCCGCGAAACCACAATGCATGCGTTATTCCTCCGCTGATGATGGCCATGTAGGCGAATCCAAGGATGTTGTTCAGGGTGAGTTCTTTCAAAGGCGTCTCGAATGCGAGGGCAAACGGCAGGAGAAAGGCTCCTCCTAGCGCAAGCTGCCATGCGGTCAGCGTGGCTGGGGGCATGGGCAATTTCCAGCGCTTTGTCAGCACAATTCCGGACGCCATCGCCACCGCTCCGCCCAGGGCGGCGGCAAGACCGATTCCGTCCAGGCGCGCAGCAGGCCCGAGCACCAGCAACCCGACGCCAATGAAGCCGATGATCGCCGCAAGCCAGGTTTGCCAAGTTTGCCGCTCATGCAGGACAAGCCACGAAATGAGCACGACGACAAGCGGCTGAATCGCCCCTACCGTGGCCGCCACTCCACCGGGCAACCGATAAGCCGCAACGAAAAGAAGAGCCTGGAATACGCCGATATTGAGCAGACTCAGAAAAACCAGGCGCCACCAATGGCCTTGCGGGAGGGTTCGTGTCATCGCCAGCATGAAAAGACCTGCCGGAAGAGCCCGGATCGCGGCGGCGGTAAGAGGATGGTCCGGCGGGAGCAATTCGGTTGTCACGACATAGGTACTTCCCCATACGGCGGGGGCAATCGCGGTCAGAAGCGTGTCACGCAAGGAAGTGTTCTGTTTTTCTTGTGATGTGGACATGCGGATTCCAGAAATGCTCAAACCGCACTTATAACATCATTAATGATTTGGGAATCAGGCTCTGCCGGATTCCCAAGGGGCAAAAACAGGGATGCGATAGTCGTTATTGAGATAACCCGGCCCCAGCTAATATTTCCCCTGCCCGGAGAAGAAGGCTTTTTGAATGCTCGCGACCGTTGCGCTATCAATCCAGGCGCAACGGTATCTTCTGCATTTTAATCTTGCTTGGAGCAGTCAATACCGGGCGCTGTTCGTAACCGAGGGTTGCCAGCCCTTCGGTAACCGCGCTGATCAGCGAATCAAAGGTCGCATGCAGTTTTTGCGAGCGGCGGTCGCGGCGCAATGTCTTGGCCAGACAGTAGGTGAATGCGCCGTATCCCGGCTCGCATGGATCAGCACCGGCATGTACGGTCCGCGGTGATCACGCTTCTCCGCTTCGTGCTTCATCTGGGCTGGGGGAAGGGTGCGCAGATCCATCGCCTAGCCAAGCCGATGGGTGAAATGCGGAGTCTGCTTCACGGTTTTTGGCGTGTTGAATTTCTTGTCAAATCCTGGATTCGGCAGTTCGATTTTCCGTTTGACCCCACATTTCGCGTTCCATGTCCCATCGCAGCATGCGATGACGGATATCATCGGGCGGATCGACGCCGCACGGTTTTCTGACCGAACCACGCAGCAGCCGCCCTTTCATCAAACTGGCACGTTACTTGTCAGGAATCAAAATATTTACATTCTTCATTTCCAGAATGGAATTGGGGATATATACTGTATATTTATACAGTATTATGAATTTTCCACAATATTTCCCCCGAGGTTATCGTGCAATCCCAGTCTTCCTTGTCGTTAGCGCAGTGTGGTTCGGAAATACATGCGCAGGCGGCATTGCTGCCCCATGTGCTATGGCGTGGCGATTCGCTCGGCACCCATGCCGTCTCCAGCGTTTCCTCGGGGTTTTCGCACTTGGACCGCGAACTGCCCGGCGGCGGCTGGCCGCCTTCGGTGCTGACCGAGCTGATGTGGATGCAACAAGGCAGCGGGGAATTCCGCTTGCTGGGGCCGGTACTTACCGAATTGTCGCGTGCGGGCAAGACGATCATCCTGCTGGCGCCGCCGCATCTTGTTTTGGCGCCTGCGCTGGCGCAACTGGGTATCGATATCAGACAGGTATTGGTGGTCGAGTCGGAAAAGCCGGCCGATCGGCTGTGGGCGGTCGAGCAGATATTGAAGAGCGCGCATTTCGGCGTGCTGCTGTGCTGGCTGCCGCAAGTCAGGCCGGAGCATTTGCGCCGCCTGCAATTGGCGGCCAATAGCGGCGACGGACTGACATTCGTATTCCGGCCGGCATCGGTGCAGAGGGAATCCTCACCGGCCCCGTTGCGCCTGCTGTGCGAAGCCGGGTCGGCCGGGCGAATTTCAGTGGAGGTGATCAAGCGAAGAGGCCCGATGGCAAGTGCACCAATCATCTTGCAGCCGCCTTTGCCGCCTGTCATAGAAAGGGCGTTTAGTGCGGGCAAGCAGCTTCATATCCCCATATCTTCGCCTGTCGAGTCTTCCCATGCTATGGATCGCCCTGTGCCTGCCGCAGCTGCCGCTGGATCTCGCGTATCGTCGCTGGCCTGAGCCGCTGCGCGATGGCCTGGACCAGAGCGTACCGCTGGCGATCACGGAAGCCCGGCGCATCCGTTGGGTCAATCCCCGCGCGCGCGATGCCGGCATCGAACCGGGCATGCACGAGAGCAGCGCCCATGCACGCGCCGCCGATGTCGTTTTCATCCCGCGCGACACCGGCAGCGAAGCGGATGCGATAGTGGAAGCCGCATTATGGGCGCTGCACTTCACGCCGCAGGTGAGCTTGCGATCGAATGGACTGCTGCTGAACGTATCGGCCAGCCTGCGCCTGTTCGGCGGTCTCGTTGCGCTGGCGGAGCAATTGCGTGGCGGGGTGCTTGAGCTCGGCTTTACGTCGCAACTGGCAAGCGCGCCGACTGCAATGGCGGCATGGCTGTTGGCGCAGCACAAGGATGCGCTCTTTGGCGATAGCGAGACATTTACTGCACTGCTTGCCCAATTACCGGTGGTATTGCTGGCGTCGGCCCAGCCGCATCTGGATACGCTGCAATCGATCGGATGCCAGACCATCGGCCAGTTGCGCCGCTTGCCTCGCACTGGCATCACCCGGCGTTTGGGCGGGGAAGTGCTGGCGGAGCTGGATCGGGCTTTTGGCGTCGAGCCCGAAGCTCATGCATGGTTCGAACCGCCATCCACGTTCCATGCACGGCAGGAATTGCCGTCGCGCGTGGATACCGCCGATGCGCTGCTGTTTGCCGCACGGCGGTTGCTGATGCAAATGACGGGATGGCTGGCGGCGCGGCATGCGGCTGTATCGCGATTCTCCTTGCTGCTGCATCACGAAACAGTACGATCCGGCAAGAGCGAGACGACCAAGGTGGCGATTGCACTCGGCCATCCCAGCCGCGACCTTGCGCATTTGACGCTGCTGTTGCAGGAGCATCTGGCGAAAGTGGCGCTGCCCAATTCGGTGATCGAGCTGTCTTTGCTGGCGGAAGACATCGAGCTGCTTGCCGCGCCGAATACCGAATTGTTTCCGACATCCGCCAGCCAGGCGGAGTCGATGACGCGATTGATCGAGCGCTTGGCGAGCAGGCTTGGAGAAGATGCGATCCGCCGGTTGTCCGTGATTGGCGATCACCGGCCGGAGCGCAGCTCGGCTGCCATTGCCGTGCACAGTGCGGTGCGCAAAGTAAAAATCGATCTGCCGGAGAATGCCTTTCCGCCCAGGCCGGTATGGCTGCTGCAGAAACCGATCCCGCTGCTTGTTCGCGATCACAAGCCGTTTTATCAAAGCACGCTGAAAATACTGGCAGGACCAGAACGGATCGAAGCGGGCTGGTGGGACGATGCACTGGCGATGCGCGATTATTTCATTGCCTGTAACGATGCGCATTTGCTGCTGTGGATTTATCGGGAGAGGGGAAGTGTGCTGATCGAGAATCCCGGATGGTTTTTGCAGGGATTTTTTTGAAATAAATACACGGCTGCCCATGTCTTCCCTCCTGCCGCCATACGCCGAATTGCATTGCCTCTCCAACTTCACCTTCCTGCGCGGCGCATCGCATCCGACAGAATTGGTTGAGCGCGCATTCAAGCTCGGCTATACCAGCCTTGCCATTACCGACGAGTGCTCGTTTGCGGGCGTGGTGCGCGCGCATGTCGAAGCCCAGAAATACGAATTGCATCTCATCCTCGGCACCGAAGTTACGCTTGCCTGCGGGCTCAAGCTGGTGCTGCTGGCGATGAACCGTGAAGGTTACGGCAATCTTGCGGAATGGATCACGATCGGCAGATGCCGAGCGCCGAAAGGAAGCTACGAATTGCATCGCACCGATATTATCGGAGGTAGTCGGGAAAACGCGCATCTGCAAAATATGCCTGGTTGCCTGGCATTGTTTGTGCCGAACCGAACAGTGGCCAGTGACGTGCTGGCGGAACAGGCGGCATGGGTTGCCGCGACATTTTCCGACCGCGCATGGATTGCCGTCGAATTGCTGCAGCGGGGCGATGACGACCTGTGGCTGGAAAAACTGACGGACTTGTCTTGTGTACACCACCTGCCGCTGGTCGCGGCAGGCGACGTCCATATGCATGTACGTTCGCGCAAACCGCTGCAGGATACATTGACGGCGATCCGGCTCGGCAAGCCACTGGCGCAATGCGGCCTGGAACTGCAGCCGAATGCGGAGCAGCATCTGCGGCAACGCATGCGGCTGGCGCAGATCTATCCGGCAGAATTGCTGGAGCAAACACTGATCATTGCCAAACGTTGCAACTTTTCTCTGAAAGAATTGCAATACCAGTATCCGGAAGAAATCGTCCCGGCCGGGAAATCGCTGTCCGCCTATTTGCGCGAGCTTACCTATCAAGGCGCAGGGGAACGTTTCAAAGGGGGGATACCGGCTGCAATTCAGGAAAAGATCGAGCACGAGCTGGCACTGGTGGCCGAGTTGTCTTATGAGCCGTATTTCCTGACGGTGTACGACATCGTGCGTTTCGCGCGAAGCCAGGGCATTCTGTGCCAGGGGCGCGGTTCCGCCGCCAATTCCATGATTTGCTATTGCCTCGGCATTACCGCAATCGGTCCGGATCGGGCGAAATCCTTGCTGTTTGAGCGCTTCATTTCCAGGGAACGCAACGAGCCTCCCGATATCGACGTCGATTTCGAACACGAGCGGCGCGAAGAGGTCATGCAGTACATCTATCAAAAGTATGGACGGCACCGTGCGGCATTGACGGCGGCGCTGATTACCTACCGGCCGCGTTCGGCATTGAAGGACGTGGGCAAGGCGCTTGGAATGGATTACGAGCAGGTGAACCGCCTGTCGGGTTCGCATCAATGGTGGGATGGACGCGAGATCGGCGCGGAACGTCTGCGGGAACAGGGTTTGGATCCCGAATCGCCCATCGTGAAAAAACTGGTGTCATTGGCGCAGACGCTGATCGGCTTTCCGCGCCATTTGTCGCAGCATACCGGCGGCTTCGTCATTGCGCGCGACAGCCTGGCGCGACTGGTGCCGATCGAGAATGCCGCGATGCGTGATCGCAATGTGATCCAGTGGGATAAGGACGATCTGGATGCGATGGGACTGTTGAAGGTCGATGTCCTCGCGCTCGGGATGCTGTCGGCGCTGCGGCGTGCGCTGGATTTCATCAGCCTGCGCCGTGGCGAGATACTCATGCTGCAGGATATTCCGCCTGAAGATCCAGAAACCTACGAAATGATTTGTAAAGCGGACACGATTGGCGTATTCCAGATCGAATCGCGGGCGCAAATGTCGATGCTGCCGCGGCTGAGGCCGAAAGAATTCTACGATCTGGTGATCCAGGTGGCGATCGTGCGCCCTGGCCCGATACAGGGCGGCATGGTGCATCCCTATCTGAAGCGCAGGGAAAATCCGAAGCTGGTGACTTATCCAGGCCCGGAAGTGGAAGACGCGTTGAAAAGGACCTATGGCGTGCCGATTTTCCAGGAGCAGGTCATGCAGATCGCGATGCTGGCCGCCGACTTTACTCCAAGCGAAGCGGATAGCTTGCGGCGCTCGATGGCGGCGTGGAAAAGAAAAGGGGATGTGCACAAGTTTTACCAGCGCCTGGTCGATGGCATGACGAACAAGGGATATGAAAAAGAATTCGCCGACCGGATCTTCAAACAGATTGAAGGCTTCGGCGAATACGGGTTTCCCGAATCGCATGCGGCCAGCTTCGCGCTGCTCGTGTATGCGTCGGCATGGATCAAATGCCATGAACCGGCGGCCTTTCTCGCCGCACTGCTCAATGCGCAGCCGCTGGGATTCTATTCGCCGTCGCAACTGGTGCAGGATGCAAGACGCCACCGGGTTGAGGTACGTCCTCCCGATATCGCGATCAGCGATTGGGATTGCACGCTGGAAGAGTTACCTGCATTGTCCGATAGGGACGAGGGCCAACCCGCAGTGCGCCTCGGATTGCGGCTGGCCAAGGGACTCTCGGCCGAAGCAGTCAAACGGATAATGGAAGTGCGTGCAATCAAGGCGTTCGAAAGCGTGGACGATCTCGCGCGCCGTGCAGAATTGTCGCCGCAGGATCTGCAGGCATTGGCCCGGGCCAATGCACTGTTATCCCTGACCGGCCACCGGCGGCAGGCGGCGTGGCTGGTGTCGGGCATGCTGCCTGCGCCGGCTTTGCTCAGGAACGCGCCTATTTCGGAGGACCGCATCGCATTGCCGCCCGCTTCCGAAGGCCAGGAACTCGTGGCGGATTATGCGAGCCTCGGACTGACCTTGAATCGTCATCCGCTTGCGTTGCTGCGCGACCGGCTCAAGGCAATGAACCTATCCACGGCATGCGAAATGAAATCGTTCGGCAATGGAAAACTTGCCCGCACAACTGGATTGGTCACGATGCGGCAACGACCGGGAACGGCGAATGGAACGGTTTTCGTTTCACTGGAGGATGAAACCGGCACAACCAATGTCATCGTCTGGCCGGACCTGATGGAAAGACAACGCAAGGAAATTCTGAATGCATTGCTATTGACTGTCTATGGCGTGTGGCAGCGCAATGGAGAAGTGATGCATTTGATCGCAAAACGGGTAGTAGACCATTCAGCGCTGCTGGGAGAGTTGACGGTGACGAGCCGGAACTTTCATTAGCGGCTCATCAAAAACTGTAATTGATCCCGGCTAATCCATGAAAGGTCCGCAATGAAGTCTCAGCCTCGCCATCCGCAATGTCCACTTCGGCCGTGCCGCTGTTGAACTTCGCTTCGATAAATGCTCCCCATCGCTTACTCAGTCGATACTGCACGCCGCCTAGCAGCTGATAGCCAAATCCTGACGACTGATAACCTGATGAATGTGCCATGTTATTCACCGTACTTTCCGAATGCGGACGATAATAAGCCAGCCCGGCTCCTATATAAGGTTGCAATCTTCCATCCGCAAGAGTGGTATTGAAGCGGTAGATGCCATTCAGACTCAGCACATTCACTCCATGTGATATCTCGAAGTGCTGTACATACTGACTCATCGGAGCAACTGTATTCGCCGGAGCGCCTTGCCAGGTCCCGTTCACCGGCACGGAGCGCTCAGTCTGTGCATACATCTTGTAGTGAGTGAAATCCAATGCCACACCCCAATTCGGAGCGCGGTCAAAGAAGCGGGTGTAACGCAACCCATAGTACGGCGCATCCTTGAATGGATCGGCATCCCACTTCACATCCCGAAGGCTGATCCCTGTGCCGGCAGCAGGCTGGTCGATGTGCAGATCGCTGTCGCGAGTATATGAGCTGCCGGTATAGATGGAAAAAATATTCTCGGCTGATGCCGATTCTTGCCAGCAGCACATGCCAAAAAATGCTGCTGCGGTACCCACATGTGCTACGGCTTTTCCACCAGGCATGATCGTTCTCCTTGCCTTAAACGCTTTCAAAATCGAAAGACTGAAGAACAAAGCATTTGTTCGCCGCGTCTTAGTGTTATTGGAGGTTCATCTATGTTGAACCTGGAGCAACCGAATGCTTTATTCCAACTTTCCATCTCAAATCCCAAGTTAATCATTTCAGCAATGGCTTCGGTTTTGGTTCATCCCCTAAGGAGCAACACCATGAAAATTAGATTGAAGGAAAAATTACTCGTTGCCGGAGTATTGTCGCCACTCGGACTGGGAACGCCGCTACTATCGGATGCACAAAGCACTGCTGCTCCCGCAACAACAGCACAATCCCAAGCCCAGGCAGCACAAGCAACCACGACACCGGATATGCGCGCCAGCCAGATCATCGGCAAGCAAGTCAACAATGCCCAAGGAGATAACATCGGCAAAATCGATGACCTGATTGTCGATGCCGACAGTCAACGCGTGTATTACGCGGTGCTGTCGTCCGGCGGGCTTCTCGGGGTAGGCGACAAACTGTTCGCCATACCGGTCAACCAATTCAAGGCAGGAGCCAAACAAGATCATTTGGTGCTAAACATCGACAATGAGCGCCTCAAGAAGGCGCCCGGATTCGATAGCAACAAGCGCCCGGACTTCGGCAAGGACAGTTGGCGCAGAGAGGTGGACCGGTTCTATTTCACCGACAACAAAACCGGTCAAGTGCCCACCACCGGCGCCCGTCTGCTGAGTGCCATGGACTTGATCGGAGCCAATGTCAACGACCGTGCGGCGCATAATGCCGGCGAAATTAAAGATCTCGTGGTCAATTTCGGCAGTGGACGCGCATATGCAGTACTCGACTTCGACGCGGCATGGAGTCCCGATGACAAACTGATCCCTTTGCCGTTGAGCGCATTCATGTTTCCATCCCGGCCGGATCTGGACATCTTGCTGAACATTGACAAGCAAAAGATCGACATGGCACGTGGATTCGACGATGACAAATGGCCCGACCTGAACTCCCCCGCCTATCAGAAGGACATTACCAATTACCTGCTGAGTTTTCAGCTGCAAACCAAGTCGGGGGCGGGCCAGACTCAGACTGGCCGTCAGCCGGCAACGAGTACCGGTTCGCCTCAATAAATTGAGCGCTAACGCATCCGGAAAGACGAGGCGTGCAGGTGGGCGCGGATAACTCATTTGATGATGCTCAATTGCTTTGTTCACGCACGGTATCAAATGAAGAAAAGGATTCGCGTCATGCCACCGTAAGTCCAACCGTTCCTTTGTTGCAAACATGCCTCGGCCCTCAGGCTATGCTGCAACAGATCGGGGAAGCGTAATGTGATATTCGAATTGCCGATCCATAGGCAAGTTGGGAAGATGGAAGATATATGCATCGAAGCCGTGGATTGCCGTTGCATCACCCTACCTGGCATGAATTTGAAGCAGGACTAAATCAGCCAGTGCCTGCGAATCGCAATGCACAGCATTCGCAGCACTACCAATCGACCGCACATGGCACGCCGACTTATTTGGTGCCTCGTATGGAGCCCGCTCAGGTAACGTTTCACATTGGAAGAACCGGAACCGGTACAACGGCAACTCGTCAGAGCAAGCTGTATCCGAACGCCATTTTAATCGGGCGCGAAATTTCACCGCCATGCTCAGCGTGGATCCTGACTCGCAACGCCATTCGACATCCCTCCATCAATTCGCAAAAATTTTGCTGGACCTTGCTGCTGATGCTGGCAGGCGGCATATCCAGTGGCATAGTAGTAAGCCATTTACTTGTGCTGGCTGCTTCTCCTGTAGCTTCGACAACTACATATGCTACGCATGGCCCCTTTGCGAAAAGGACGGTTGACAACGCCGCATCAGGCGACGCGTCGCGTATGCCGATGCCAGTGGATGAACTAAGGAAATTGATGCTGGACAGCGAGCCGGACGTAACCGGATCGCGTACGACACTCTCGCATCGCGCTGTTCCTGCTGCAGCGGAAGAGTCCTCAATGCCGGATGGAGGCAGGTCTCACAATACAGTACCGCTCGCCACGTCAGCCGGTTTGGCACAACAAATCGCTGCACCAGCCGCCAGTGCGCAGCTGCAAACGAGCAGGCATTCAACCGCCCCGCGAAAAGCGGTGGCAGCTTCGACCGCTCCGTGCTCCGAGCCGCTGCAAGCGCTGGGGCTATGCGGCATGCAGCCGGATCGGCCGCCCAGCGCGCATGATGGAAAAATGCCATGAAAAAAATCTGCTTTGCTATCTTCCTGTTTTCTTTGTGGCCGATGCTGGCTTTTGCGCGCGCCGAGTACAAGATCGTGACGGCGTCCGAACGCGGCACTTACATCCAGATCGGCCGCGACCTTGCCAAATGGGTGGCGAATGCGGCAGACATGGATCTGGAAGTGCTGCCGTCGAAGGGCTCCGCGGAAAACATACAGCGCTTGCGTTTCGAGCCCGGCGTCAAATTCGCATTGGTGCAGTCCGACGTTTATCAGGCATTCGTCGATCAGGCTGCAGCAGGCAACCGGGAAGCCGGTCGGATCATCCGTCCGTTGCGCGTCATCTTGCCGTTGTACGACGAGGAAATCTACTTCGTCACGCGTGCCGATTCACCGATCAACCATATTCACGAGATCAAGGATAAAAAGATCAATGTCGGCCCGGTCGGCAGCGGGACTGCGCTGTCGGCAACGACACTGTATCGACTCATGTTTGGCAGTACGCTGCCGGAAGTGAATGCGAGCTACCTGTCCAACGAAGAGGCGCTGATCAAGCTGACCACCGACAAAACAGTGGATGTGGTGATCATCGTTGCCGGCCAGCCGGCAAAGCTGTTTCTGGACATGAAGCCGGAGGCGAAGCAGTACATCAAGCTGCTGCGCCTGGATCCACGGGCGGTGGAAACCTCGCGTGCCACGAAAACCTACTTCCCGGCCTTCATCCGCAATGTCAGCTATCCCAACTGGCTTACCGAAGATGTGCCGACACTGACGGTGAAAGCATATCTCGTGACCTACGATTACCAACTGGACGCCACTCAGCATAATCTCAATCTCTTCGCCGAGGCACTTTGCCAGCACTTCGATGAATTGCAAAGCAATGGACATCCAAAATGGAAAGAAGTCAGGATGGAACTGCCACCCCTGGGCAGAGGATGGCGTTACTACCCGCCTATGGAGCGCGTGCTGCGTTCCTGCAGCGCTCAGCGCGCGCCACTACCCAAGCCTGCAACGATCAAGGCATGCAGCCAGCAGCAGAAAGTGCTGGGGTTGTGCGGCATGTGAGTGGATGCCATCGAACATCGATTCGCCCGGTTTCTTGCATACTTCTTGCATACGTTGGCAAATCGCCCTACATCTTTTTTCAACTATCGATAAGCAGATACCTGCTGCTCACCACCTATGCCGAGGCAGCCTGGAGCAAAGCCGCTAAAATGAAGTTTTTGTTTTTTCAGGATCTGCTGAGGATGTCTATTTCCACTTGCTCCAGGCTGCTATTTCTCTCTGTGCTCGCGCTCGGCGGCTGTGCATCTTATCAAGCTTATCAAGCGCCGGACATATCGCGGGACGAGACCGCGCGCGCTTTGGGAACCATCACGGGAAGCGTGTCTTACCGCGAGCGGATTGCGCTTCCACCCGGCTCCGCCATCCGGGTTACGCTCGAAGACGTCAGCCTTGCCGACGCTCCGGCAGCAATCATCGCCGAAGCGACGTTACGGCCCGAGCGGCAGGTTCCCATTCCATTCACCCTCCGGTACGATCCTGCGCAGGTCAATCCTGCCCATCGTTATGCCGTGCGCGCACAGATTAGCGACGCGCATGGCCGTCTGCGATGGACAACGATGGAACACTACGGGGTGCTCACGCAAAAAAATCCCGCGCATGTGGAATTGATCGTGCACCCCGTGCGCATGCAGATGCCAACGCAACCGCAGACCCAGAACACGCCGTTGCCGGAGGCCATGCGTACCTTCGTTTTTTCCTGCGACGGACTCGACTTCACTGTCAGTTACCCAAGGCCGGATGTGGCCGAGCTCCATCTTCCCGGCCAAAAGGCGGTGCTGCCGCAGGTGCTGGCGGCCTCGGGCGCAAAATACCAGGAAGGCGGCTTCATGTACTGGAATAAAGGCCGGGAAGCGATGCTGGAAGTCGACGGCCGGCGATACGAGATATGCCGGCTGGATCCTGCGCGCTCGGTGCGGGAGGATGCCAAGTTGCGCGGCATCGAGTTCCGCGCCACAGGGAATGAACCCGGCTGGAATCTGGAAATCGAGCAGGGGAGGCGCATAGCATTCATCACGGATTATGGGAAGACAAAGATCTATACGCCGATTCCCCAGCCGATGGTGTCCGGAAGGCAAGCGACATATCAGGCAAGGACGCAAGCACATGAGCTTACCGTGATCATCGAGCGCGGAAGCTGCCGCGATACAATGAGCGGGGAGACGTTCGAAGCTTTCGTCACAGTGCGGCTGGACGGGCGGGAACACCGCGGATGCGGGCAGGCGTTGCAATAAGCTAATATCGGATATCTCGATTACCACCGGCCAGATGCACATAGCACTTTCAATCTCGAGGACGCTCCATGACTGAAACAACTCTCTTTCTGTTTGCCCTTGTCGCCCTGATCGGTATCGCCACCCCGGGCCCGACCGTGCTGCTTGCTCTTACAAACGGTTCCCGCTACGGTGTGCGCGTTTCATGCTTCGGCATGGTGGGCGCGGTACTGTCGGATTTCGTTCTCATTACAGCGGTGGCTCTCGGACTGGGCGCGCTGCTTGCCGCATCCGAATTCTGGTTTTCGATCGTCAAGTGGGTAGGGGCGGCCTAT
>WUUC01152886.1_pt1 | contig 14079 bp, 17 predicted proteins | sample 6278441 | NCBI WGS metagenome assembly WUUC01 (sample SAMN13675441, study PRJNA597444) | soil metagenome | isolation source: soil | place: USA: Washington | collected 2017-10
GACCGGCGAGCTGCTGTGGCAGTTCAATGCCGGAGCGGGATGCAACGCAGCGCCCATCAGCTTCGAGCACGAGGGAGAGCAATTTATTGCGGTGGCCTGCGGGGGAAACTTCCAGCTTAGCTACTCGCTAGGCGATGCGGTGCTGATCTTTGGCCTCCCCAAGGCTTGGACCGGGCGGTAATCACTGGGTCGCTCGCGGCTCGCCCCACGAGCGTACCCGAGAAAATAGGCGCGGCAACTCTGTTCGAAAGGGCCACGTTATGCGTCACTCCAAAACCTCCACCTTTCTTGGTGTTTCGGTCCTCATCCTTCTCACCGGATGCGCGCACCTTGGCCTCCTTCGCCCCAACCGGCTGAAGCAACTCAATACCCGGGTAGTCAACCTGGTGAACGAGCTTCCCCGGGTCGATAACCCCAACGAAGACATAGTTGGTCGTCTGTTTGCCCATGGCGGCCTCGCACATGCCGAATTGGGAAAGGACAGCGTGATGCGCGCCAGGATCCATGTTCCACCAAACCAGTTCATCTGGGAACCTGCCATCATCGTGATGCCTCAATCCGGTGAACTCGAGCTCGAGTTTCACAACGAGGACCAAGTGCCCCATATGGCGTTTCTCCCGAGCAATGGCGACCGCCAGCTCCTTCATCTGCCGGTCCACACCGGCGGCATCGCGCGCGTCCGCTTGGATGAGCCGGGGCTCTACTGGTTCGGTTGTCCAGTGGCGAACCATGCAGGACGTGGAATGTTGGGTTTGATCATGGTCCGGGGAAACGTCCCAGACGAAGCCATGCTGGATCGGCCGAAACAAGACCGGCCCTAGAACCGCGGAGAAGACACATGTTCACGTCGATACTACAGCGCGGAGCGCGCGCTACGGCACTCCTTTTGTTGATGGCTTGCGGTCGAAACGCCCACGAGTATTCCGTGACCGAGCGCAGTGCTCCGTTTTCCGACCTGAATAAAGCGAAGGCCGGCACGGTGCCTCCCGTTGCTCGTGGTGTTACCAGTCAGCGACTCGCAAACGCCGCCGCCGAGCCGCAGAATTGGCTCACGTACCACGGCGGGTATGCCGGGCAACGCTTCAGCTCACTCACTCAGGTCAATGTTGACAACGTCAAGAACCTCCGTGTTGCATGGATGTTCCAGAGTGGCGTGATCGGTCTGGTGGCGAATCCGGCGACCTACGCTTTCGAGGCGACTCCCATCGTCGTGGATGGGGTCATGTTCGTCACCGGGTACGACGGATACGTCTGGGCCCTGGACGGAGCGACTGGCCGCCTTCTATGGCAATACCGTCACGCGATTCCCCTGGACGTGCCGCTGTGCTGCGGGAACGTGAATCGCGGTGTGGCTGTGGCGCATGGAAAGGTCTTTGCCACAACCCAGAACGGGCATATCGTGGCCCTCGACGCCACCAGCGGCAAGGTGGTCTGGGGTAAACCGTTCGTCGACATCCGGGCCGGTGAGAGTGCCACGATCGCTCCTCTGGTGGTCAAGAATCTCGTGATCGTCGGGAGCTCAGGGGCGGAGTACGGCGTACGTGGGCACATCGATGCCTTCAATCTCGAGACCGGCGAACGTGTCTGGCGTCGGTATACCATTCCCAAGCCAGGTGAACCCGGCTCGGAAACCTGGCGGGATGAGAAAAAAGAAGCCTGGCAACGTGGCGGTGGAGCTGCGTGGATCACTGGTACCTACGATCCAGAGCTCGATCTGCTCTACTGGGGAACCGCGAATCCCGGTCCCGACTTCGATGGTGCCGAACGCCCGGGAGACAACCTTTATACCAACTCAGTTCTCGCGCTGGATCCGGATGACGGCGTCATCAAGTGGCACTATCAATGGACCCCGCATGATGTCTGGGACTACGACGGAGTCAATGAGAACATCCTGTTCGAAGAGGGTGGCAAAAAGCTCCTCGCCCACTTTGACAAGAATGGCTACTTCTTCATTCTTGACCGCGTCACCGGGAAGCTCGTGCGGGCAACGCCATTCGCGCGCGTGAGTTGGGGGAGCATTGACCCAAGTAGCGGCCGGGTAGACGTGAAGCGCACTCCCACTCGCGATGGCATCGAGATCTGTCCCGGACCGGCGGGAGCGAAGGAGTGGCCCCACGCTGCGTTCAGCCCCTCAACCCGGATGCTGTACACTCCGGTGGTGGAGCAGTGCGGGATGTTCAGCACACGAAAAACCGAGTTCAAGGAGGGCATGCCGTACTGGGGCGGTGGGGTTGAGAACCGGCGGATCACAGGGTGGGGCCACGTGAAGGCGTTCGACGCCGCCACCGGTCGCGAGGCCTGGTCCTGGAAGAGCCGCTACCCAATGGTCAGTTCTCTTCTAGCGACTGGCGGAGATCTGCTATTTGCCGGTGAACCGTCGGGTGAGTTCAATGCCTTTAATGCAAAGACGGGTGAGCTCGCCTGGCAGTTCCAGACCGGCAATGGAATTCATGGTAGTCCGATGACCTACAGCATTGGTGGCAAGCAGTACATCGCGGTGCCGACCGGCTGGGGCGGGTGGATCAAGGGCTTTGCACCCGAGCTCTATGGATCCCCCCGGGGGCACGCCCTGGTCGTCTTCGCTTTGCCATAGTGTTGAGCAACGGCATCCCCTTGTTCGGCAGCGAGGATCACTGCGTTTGCACATGGTTCTGACTATGTGGACGCTGGGGCACTCCACCCGCCCACTGGCGGACTTTCTCGACGTCGTCGCCGCGTATCGAATCGAGCTGGTCGCCGACGTGCGGCGCTTTCCGGGCTCCCGCCGCCAGCCACAGTATCAGCAGCCGGCACTCGAGTCCACGCTGCACGCCGCCGGGATCGCCTACGGCTGGCTTCCCCACCTGGGAGGCCGCCGCCGGCCGGTCTTGAATACTCAGAACACCGGCTGGCGTCATCCGGCATTTCGCGGTTACGCCGACTACATCGCCGGCGAAGAGTTCGCCGGGGGCCTCTTCGAGCTCCTGTCACTGGCGTGGGGCCTCCGGACCGCAGTGATCTGCGCCGAGATCCTGTGGTGGCGCTGCCATCGGCGCATCATCGCCGATGTGTTGGTGTCTCTTGGCGCGCACGTCATCCACATCCTGGATGAGAAAACCGCGTCGGCGCACCGACTGACAGCACCAACGCGCCTCATCGACGGAGTGCTGAGCTACGCTCTGCAAGGCTCGGCCGCAGCCCCAGGGCTTACAAACATCGAAGGCAGCTCGCCGCGTGAATCGAGACGGGCGAGCAGCAGGTGATAGTACAGCATTCCCCGCTCCGGACCCAAGGTCGTGAGCAGTGTCTCGAGCTCGAGCGGGGCCGCGCCGAGCAACATCAGGTTGCGGGTAACGCTACTGTCGTTTGCCGGAAACACATCCAGCCGTCCAAGTCCACGCAGCAGGATGACTGCGGCCGTCCAAGGACCGATACCCTTGATCGTGCGCAGCAGGACGCTCGCCTCGGCACTCGGCAGTTGCTCCAGCCGGGCCTCCGGGAGAACGCCCGCTTCCACCGCGTCAGCGACCCGCCGCAATGTCGCCAGCTTGCCCGCGCTGAGGCCGGCCTCGGCCAGTACACGGTCCGGGGCAGCCTGGAACTGCGCCATGCTCGGAAAGCGATAGACGGCAACACCGCCATGATCCACCCTGTCGCTCAATCCCATGGTGAAGCGACCCATGATCGCACTTGCTGCATGGAGGCTGATCTGCTGGAACACGATGGCGTTGACGCATGCCTCCCAGAGCGTGGGATAGCGAGGCGGCCGCACGCCCCGCATGCGGACCACGAGCGGATGCAGCCATGGAATGGTGGATGCCGAGCGGTAGAACCGGCTCAGGTCCACCTCGAGTCCAAGCATACGCCGGGCGGCCGCGAGCACCTCCGGCTGCTGGCGTGGGTCGCTCTCGATCTCCAGCAGGAGTTTTCCCGGTTCGGGTTGCCGGGCCCGGATGACGGCAGGCCGGGCCGCGGTACCGAGCAGTCGGACGTAGGCACCGTCCGGGGTCAGTACATCCACCAGATTGGTCGAGAGCCGGCGCAGGACGTTGACCGTCAGATCGAGCCGGTACGGCAGTGGTACCGCAAGGGAGTGACTGCTCCTGGTTTTCACCGGTACCCGTACGGCGGAACTCAGGCGCGGTCGGTGAGATATTCGCGAATCGCCACGGCGGCGTTGTGTTCGGTATCCCGGGCCCCATAGACCAGCGTGATGGGCCCGCTGCGGGCGGCCTCCCGCAGAGGCGTGAGCGCCGGCTCATGAGCACGGAGCTCATCAAAGTACCTCCGCTTGAACGCCGACCACTTGGCCGGATCGTGGTTGAACCACCGCCGAAGCTCCGGACTGGGCGCCACCTCCTTAAGCCAGCCATCGAGACGGAGCCCGGCCTTCCGCACACCGCGGGGCCACAGCCGCTCCACCAGAAATCGCTGCCCATCTCCAGGCGTAGGTGGCTCGTATGCTCGCTTCAGGAACACGGCTTCACGCCGCCGCTCCCGCTCTCGTAGTCTCGTTGCCATTTTCTCTCCTAGATAGCCTGCATTTCTACTGAGATATCAGGTAAAGGTCAGGCCGGTGTCACCAGCCTTAGCAGAGTCATCGGCTGCACTTCGCGAGGTCGTGCTCACGGGAGATCGTCCTACGGGACCCCTCCACCTGGGACACTTCGCCGGCTCGCTGCGCACCCGTTTGGCGCTGCAACACCAGCACGACCAGACCATCCTCATCGCCGATCTCCAGGCGCTCACCGATCACGCCGGCCAGCCGGCCGATGTCCGCCGTCACGTAAGGGAGCTCGCGCTCGACTACCTCGCTGTCGGCATTGAGCCGGAAGCGACCACGGTCGCTGTCCAGTCGGGAATCCCCGAGCTGGCCGAGCTCACCGTGCTTTACCTGAACCTGGTGACGGTCGCCCGTCTGGTACGCAATCCTACAGTTCGGGAGGAGATCAAGCTCAGAGGCTTCGGCAGCTCCATCCCCGCCGGTTTCCTGGCCTACCCCGTGAGCCAGGCGGCTGATATCACCGCGGTGCGCGCGACGCTGGTTCCCGTGGGAGACGACCAGCTTCCCATGATCGAGCAGACCAATGAGATCGTGCGGCGCTTGGCGCATCTGGCGGGACGTCCCCTGCTTCCGGAATGCCGGCCCATACTCTCCAAGACGCCCCGCCTGCCCGGCGTTGATGGGCGCAAGGCCAGCAAGTCGCTGGGAAATGCCATTGCGTTGAGCGCAGATCCCGACGAGGTCCGCGCGAAAGTGCGCGCGATGTTCACCGACCCGGGACACCTGCGGACCAGCGACCCGGGCCGGGTCGAAGGCAACGTCGTCTTTTCCTACCTTGACGCATTCGACCCACAGCGAGAAGAGGTCGAAGAGCTCAAGCGGCGCTATCAGGCCGGAGGTCTCGGAGACGTGGCGCTTAAGCGCCGGCTCGAGGAGGTCCTGCAGTCGCTATTGGCCCCCATCCGGGACCGAAGGCGTGCGTTCAGCCGAGATCACGACGCGATCGAGTCGCTCTTGCGCAGCGGAACGGCGCGGACCCGGGCGACCGCTGCCGGCGTGCTCCGGGACGTCCGGGCCGTGTTCGCCCTCGATCCGGTCTAGGTCACTCCGTCTCCAGATCACTTCGTTGCGACTCGGGTGAGCAGGTTCTCGGCCATGGTCAGGTGCGCCTGGAATGCGGGCGTCACCTTCACCACCAGTGCCTTCAGCTCCTGGTTCTTGATCGCCGGCAGCAAGGTGCTCTCAATTGCTGCAATCACGTCCTTGTGAAACTGGACTTCACGCTGCAGGAACGCGCGATCGAACTCGGCACCCTTCAGGCCGGTGAGCCGGCCCATCACTGCCGCCTGATCCCGGGCGCTCTGGTTGCTTTTAGGTGGGGTCGGCGTCACGCCCAGCTTCTGGGCCAGGTCCCGGCCCTGCTGCCGAACCATCGCATGGTCCCGGGCCAGCATGGCACCAAACTGACGCACCTCATTCGTGCTTCCGCGCTTTGCGGCCAGGTTGCCGGTCTCGATGTCGGCGGTGTTCGCGTTGTCGAAGATTGCCACGATCGTGGGGTCATCCAGCCTCGCTGCCGGAGCCTCCGGAGCGGACCTCCGGATGTGTTCCTGCGCTGCCAGAGGGCTGCCGTCGATAGTCAAGGCGCAGAGGGCGAGGACCATCGGTGCAGCGGCCAGCTTGAGGTTCGGCTTTGACATGGTCCAGCTCCAATCCTTGTTTGGGCGAAGGCACGGCCCGGCCGTCGACGTGCTGATCCTGCAAAAGCTTCCGCAGGTGAACCGTGTCGCAGTCTAGCTTGCCGCTGATGAAGGGGGGATGAAGAACGGGGTAAGCTTTCTTCCAGCTGGTAGGTAGCTACTTGATCCGGCGCTCAGCCGAGGAATTCACTGTAATGCCGCTCACCACACTCGGGGCAGAAGGTGTGGGAGAACTCGGCTTCGGAGTGCTCGGTGATGTAGCGCTCCATCTGCTGCCACTCCGTCCCATTACGGATGCGCTTGCAGAACCCGCAGACCGGTAGCATTCCCTCTAAGACGCGGAGCTTGCGTTCCTGCCTCACGACATGCCAGACCAGGCTGGCAAACAGGACCGAGACTACCAAGTTGACGACCATGTCCTCGAGGGTCAGTCCCCATGGCCAAGGGGCACCCCAGAGCGCCACAATGCCCAGCCGCAACGGCGGCCAGAGGAGGGCGAGAGCCAGACTCCACCGGAATGCTCCGCTCCATGCCGCCAGCCCGATGGGTATCAGATAAAAAAGGACGGCCGAATGGATGAAGGGACCGGTGAGATAATCCCCGATAAGGATGGCGAGAAAAACGGCCGTCCATTGCCATGGCCGGAAGGTGCTTTTGGAGCGGAGCGAAAAGGCCTGCCAGTTTCCAAGAAGAGTGGAAGCCCGCAGGCGCGGGCTCATGCGCCATTTCCGGGCAGACCGATTGGCAGTCTGGATCACAACGAGCCGTCTTAGATGAGAGAAGTCCGATGCTAAGCAGACGTCCTATGTCTGTCCAGCTTCCTCCGGTCACCTGCATTTCTTCGTCAACAATTCACGCGATCTTCATGGACCGAAAGGTACCTTGCCTGCCAGACTCTCACTGAAGATACGACCGGTGACCTCGCACACGCGTTCGTCAATTCCGTTTGGAAAGAAGGGAACCATCCTGATGGGAGCTGGGCTTCCGGCCTCGCGTCTCGGCCGCAGGAGCAGGACTCCGGTGGGGCCGCAGCTTCCGCTTCGCTCCATCCTGGTTCCGGTGGATGGATCTCAGTTCGCCGAGCAGGCTGTGCCTCTGGCTCTCAGTATTGCCGAGCGCGCTCGTTGCAAGGTCAAGTTCGTTCTGGTCCATCGCCGGCACCAGCCACTCTTCCCCCTCGAGGAGCGCCTGGATTACCTCACCCAACGGCTCGCGAGCAAGAGATCGGAGGGCGGATACCTCCGGGCCTTGGTCGCCCCGCTCCGACAGCAGGTGGGACGCCAGGTCTCGACTGCCGCACTGGAGGGGCCAGTGGCCTCGAGCGTCGCGGAGTACGTTAGGGATACCGGAGTGGACCTGGTCGTGATGAGCTCACACGGCCGGGGCGGGCTTCGCAGGGCCTGGCTCGGAAGCGTCGCCGACGAGTTAGTCCGAACCGTGGAGGTGCCTGTTCTCCTGGTCCGGCCCACCGGCGGAGACCCTTCCAATCCTCTCCCTCCACTAGAGAAGGTCCTGGTGCCGCTCGACGGCTCGGCTCGAGCCGAGGCGATCCTGCCCGGCGCGCTGGCCCTGGCACGCTTGTGGAATAGCCAGATCAAACTAGTGAGGGTGGTGCATCCCATAGCCCTGAGCACGAGAATCGCCCCCGCGCTGCCGTCGGTTGACGACGACCTGACCGACCGGAGCTGCCAGGCTGCCCAACGCTACCTGGATGACATGGCGCTCTCCCTCCGCCGGCAGCGCGTCAATGCTTCAGGCATGGCCGTCGTCAGTGGCTGGGTAGCGGACTCGATCCTGCAGGTTGCCCGCTCGGAAGGGGCGGGCCTCATTGCCGTTGCGACTCGTGGCCGCAGGGGCCTTCGCCGATTCGTCCTCGGCAGCGTAGCAGACAAGCTGGTACGGGAGTCGGAAGTCCCCGTGCTCGTGCATCGGCACCGGGCCGAAGGGTCGACGGGCGGCAGCCCCGCTGCTTAGCGGAACTGCCGCAGGCACATCGAGAGCAGAACCAAGATTTACCGGGCGAAGTTACCATTCCTTGCTGCGATTTTCTGCCACCCTGGCTGCCTCTGCCGATCCCGATCACGATGGCCCTGCTGGAGACCATTGCCCAAAGACGGCAGGTGGATCGTGCCCAGCTGCGGGACAATCCCTGCATCCTCGGCGGCAATACGGTTCCGGCTCGACCTCTCGCGGCCGCTGCCGCCCGGCGACTGAAAGCGCGACAAGGCGGCAGCGATCACCATGATCGAGAACAGGTAGGCGCTCCACTGAACTCCCGGAGGGAGCAGCTGCCATTTTTCAAAACCGACCACCAGAGGCAGCCACGGTAATAGAGCAATGGCAATCAGGCCCCAGAACAAGCCGCGGAGGTCCCGCTGATTCAGCCGTCGCACTTTTCCTCCTTTCTACCCGGCAGAGTGGGGCCAGTCCTGCCGGCCTCGAGCCATACCAGCGCCTGCTGCGCCGCTACCGGAAATTCCGACGCGGTGAGCCCCTGGGTCAGCCGCTGGAGCTCACCAAACCATGTCTCCAGTGTCTCCAGGAAGTGTTCGCAGGCTGCCGCCACGACCTGCACAATCCCCTGGCGACGCCCTAACCGGTCCAGTGTGCGGCGGGCCCGCTCGAGCCGCGCTGTGGTCGCCGCTAAGGCGAACGCGTCTGACGGAGCGAACATCGGCAGTATCGCCTTGACGAAGGCCAGCTGCCTGCGATAGAACCGCTCGAATTGATCCCCCAGATACCTGACCGCGCTCCACCCATTCCAGAAGTCGGCGTCAGGGGCAGTCGCAGGAGCGAGCCAGTCGCGGGTCTCCCCGAGCCAGTGCCGGTGGATCTCGCGTAACCGGCTGTCCATGACCTGGCCTCGGGCCTGCCGGGCCACCGCAGGGACCCGGGCGATCACCAGAAGTTCAGTTGCCATGAGGACTCCCGTTAAAGAGTTCGCCCTAAGATGGCTGCTGATCTATGAAGACAGTGTGAACCCGAATTGAAGAAATGTTTGGCCGGCAGCTTTGCCGTGAAGGTGATTTAACAGAGCCTTCACTCCCTCTTCATGCGGCAGCGGCCATCTTGTCGCGTCGCTCAGGCTGACATGCCCCGATATCCTAGGTCATCGTGGCGCTCGGTGACGAGCAGAGGAGCGCCAGGTTCTGCAGCCGCCAGAGGAGGATGCATGCGAGCACGCCGTGTGGGTAATGGAGCCGAGTTCCGGCTCCTACAGGATGAGCGAGAGATCGGGTCGGTCGACGCCGGCGCGGTGCGGTTCCATGGATTCGCCACCCGCAGTGATGCCGCTCTTGCGGCGTCAGTGGCGTACGGCGCACTGGCCCGGCGGAGGGGAGAGCGGGCGCGTCCAGCGGATGACGCTGCCGATATCCTCATCGTCAATCACGAATCCACCGAGTTGGCGGTGGCCCGATCGGGGATTCTGGCTCGGCTGCTCGAGCCATCCCTTGAGGACCCAGAATCGGGGTGGGGATTCGAAGTCGAGCTGTACCCGGACGAGGCGTTCGAGGTATTTGCCATCGGACGAGCGCGGATGATGTGGCGCGCGCTGTCGGGTACGCCCGTAGGCCGCAAGATGCTGCAATCCCGGGAGCGCGCAGCGGTTGAGCTGGCTCCCCCAACGAACAGGATATGATCATGACCGCTTCCTTTGCCTTTACGTCGGCTCGAGCATCCAAGCTCAGCGAGGCTCAGACGGCCGAGCTCAACGCCCAACTGCTAGCCGAGCTGGACCGGCTGAAAGATCCGGCCCCGCGTCCCCTGGGGGATGGAGGGCGGACCCAGAACCGAATCGGCCTCATTGTTGACGCATTGAACCGGATTCGAGCCGGGATCTACGGGACGTGTGTGATTTGCCGGTCGCCGATAGCGTTCGACCGGCTGTCCCTGATTCCGGAGACGAAGACTTGCGTCCGCTGCAGCTGAGGGACGGAAATCCCCATGACACTCGTCACCGGCAGTTCGGCGTCGGGCCGGCCGAAAATCGAGCAGAGCCTACCTGAGCGTATCCTGATCGGCGTGGACTTTCGTCAGCCCTCTCTGGCAGCTGCCAAGTGGGCCGCGGCCCAGTTTGGTGGCTGCGCCCGGATCGAGCTGGCTCACGTCCTTCCCATTCCCGAGGTGCCGCGGTTTCTGCAGCCGCTGGTCCCACTCGACGACCGGCTGGTCACCGGAACCGAGAGCCAGCTCCCGGCCTTGCGCGGGTTCGCCGAAACGCTGGGGGCCACCAATCTCGCGATGCATGTGCGGGTCGGCCATCCGGCTAACACTCTGGCGCAGCTGGCCGGATCGCTCGAGGCTGGCCTGGTCGTGGCCGGCCGCAAAGCCGTCGACGGGAGCAGAGGCCTTACCCTGCAGCGACTGGTGCGCCGGCTTGAGGTGCCGACCCTGGTCCTGGATGGACGCGCAGACCAGTCCCCTCGCCGGATCCTTGCGGCGGTCGATGATGCGGAGATCGGAAGTAACGTGGTCGACTGGGCCACCGGCCTGGCCCAGTACTTTGGAGCGGAGCTCATGCTGCTTCACGTCCTGGGCGACGCCCTGGTGGGAGAAGATGGTCTGGACGAAGGAGCCTGCGCCGATGCCCCGACCTCTCTCGGTAGGAGCTTTCGTTGGGTGGCCCGCACCCACACCTGGCTCCGGAGCCTCCAAGGCATGCGAGGACTCGTGTCCGAGGGACGCAGCATCGTCGCCGTCGGAACACCGGGGCCGGTGATTCTGGAGCGGGCCCGGACCAACAGGGCCGATCTCATCGTGGTGGGACGCCATGGCTCCCACGCCCTGAGCAGGTCCGACCTAGGCTCGGCCACCCGGCTCATTCTGCGGGGAGCGCAAGTGCCGGTGCTGGTGGTCCCTCCTGTCAGTCGCTGAGCACCAGGTCCCTCCGGCCGCACGCACCTCCCGATGCAAAGAAGTCTTCCTGATTCTTTCATGATCGCTTCCTGGCGGGCGGCCTAGAGTAGGAGAGCGCCCGGAGAGGGTTATGGCAACTACCGTTGTGCATGGGCAGCTTCATCCGATTGCTGCCGAGACTCTGAATACCGGCCTCTGGAGCTGGCTCACAACCGTCGACCACAAGCGTATCGGCATCCTGTATGGGGCCACCGCCTTTCTTTTCTTCCTGATAGGCGGGATCGAGGCGCTGATCATCCGGCTTCAGCTGATGAAGCCCAACAACACGCTGGTCTCGCCGGACGCCTATAACCAGCTGTTCACGATGCACGGCACGACGATGATCTTTCTTGTCGTCATGCCACTCGGCGTAACCTTCCTCAATTACATCATCCCGCTTCAGCTCGGCGCGCGGGATGTGGCGTTTCCCCGGTTGAATGCCTTCAGCTACTGGGTATTCCTGCTCGGCGGACTCTTCCTGAACAGCAGCTTCCTCTTCGGCGCCGCACCGAACACAGGCTGGTTTGGCTATGCCAACCTGACCTCGAAGCAGTACTCCCCGGGGATGAATGTGGACTTCTGGGCCCTGGGCCTTCTCCAGATTGTCGGGGTATCGTCGCTAGCAGCAGGGGTGAACTTCTTCGTCACCATCATCAACCTGCGCGCACGCGGCATGAAGATGATGCGCATGCCGATGTTCAGCTGGATGAGCCTCTTCACCCAAGTGCTCACCTTGCTGGCCTTTCCGGTATTCGCGGTGGCGCTGATTCTCCTGTTGTTCGACCGGCACGCGGGTACCAACTTCTTCGTGCCCGCCGGTGGGGGCGACCCGCTGCTGTGGCAGCACTTGTTCTGGGTCTTCGGGCATCCCGAAGTCTACATCCTGATTCTGCCGGCCTTCGGCATCATCAGTGAGGTGTTGCCGGTGTTTTCCCGGAAGCCCCTGTTCGGCTATGCGTCGATGGTATTCTCCGGCGCCTTCATCGCGTTCATCAGTTACGGCGTGTGGGGCCACCATATGTTTGCCACGGGGATGGGCCCCCTGGCCGATACTGCCTTTGCATTGTCGACCATGATTATCGCTATCCCAACCGGGGTGAAGATCTTCAACTGGATCGGCACCATCTGGGGGGGGTCGCTGCAGTTCCGCACCCCTATGCTCTTTGCCTTAGGGTTCATCGCCATGTTCATCATCGGTGGCCTGTCGGGAGTCATGCACGCCGAGCCTCCGGCCGATCTGCAGCAGACCGACTCGTATTTTGTGGTGGCGCACTTTCACTATGTGCTCTTCGGTGGAAGCCTCTTCGCGCTGACGGCGGGTGCGTACTATTGGTGGCCCAAGATGTTCGGCCGCCTGCTCAACGAGCGGCTGGGGAAGGTGCACTTTTGGCTGATGCTGATCGGCTTCAACCTGACCTTCTTCCCGATGCATTTCCTGGGGCTGCACGGTATGCCTCGCCGGGTCTACACCTATCCGGAAGGACTCGGCTTCGAGACACTGAACCTGGTCGAGACCGTCGGCGCCTTGATCCTCGGCTCTTCCTTCCTGGTGTTCATATTGAATGTGCTCAGGACCTGGCGTGGCCCGGCCAACGCGCCGGCCGATCCGTGGAACGGTGCCACCCTGGAGTGGTCGATCCCTTCGCCGCCGCAGCCGTGGAACTTCAACGAGCTGCCGGTGGTCAAGAGCCGAGATCCGGTATGGGCGCTGAAGGAGGCAGGTGGAATGCTGCCGGAGCCGCAGTTAATTGATGGAAAGGGGATTCATCTGCCTCGGCCATCCTATTGGCCACTGGTTACCGCACTCGGAGTTCCTGGGTTCTGCATCGGGCTCATGCTGTTTCCCAAAATCGGACCCTGGGGCGCTGTGTTGGGATTGGCGATCGTATTCTTCGGTACATTCAGGTGGGCCCTGGAAAAGCCCTGATCCGGAGCACTGAGGATCCCAGCTCCTCGCGCGCGCGGCCTACCTTTTCACGGCACTCCCCTGAGATGCCGGATGCTCCAGTTCCTCCACGGTCTCGGAGTCCGGGCAGCCGAAAGGCCGGCGCGCCGGGCGCAGCAGGCGCCCCGAGCTGCTTCAACGGCTGGTGCCGCCGGTTGCTCGGTTACGCCGATCCCGGTGTGCAGCCAGCCCCCGGCCACGCCGACGCGGATGCTTCGCGCTCCGGCACCCAGCGACATCCACTTCGCGGGGGCAGTGTTCTGGCTGGCGCTAGGCGGTATCGGGCTGGTGATCGTTGCGCCCGAACTGGCGGCGGTCCATTTCCTTTAGCCTCGCGTGTTTGCCATCACCCACCTCTACACGTTGGGCGTGATCGTCGCATCGGTTTTCGGCGCCCTATACCCAGTACTACCCCAATCGTGGCGGGTTTCTGGTACTGGCGTCCCGCCCTCCTAGAACCGCCGCATGACGTTCCCCTTCTTGGATACCAGGATGCAACTCTTCCGGGTCAGGTAGAGCATTCCCCGGAAGCCGTCATGGGAAGATCTTGGGAAGTTTCCGCAGGAGAGGACGGAAAAGTCTGGAACCGTGGGAAGTCGCGCGATATTGTAACTTGTGACCTCGACACAGGATCGATAGAAACGCAAACCTGTGCAAAGGCTCTCCGAGAACTGCAAAACCTCCATTCGTCGGTTCGATTCCGACCGGCGCCTCTGTGAACCACAAGAACTTAGGGTCTCCATTGTGGAGACCCTTTTCGCTCGTGGGAAGGTTTTTGGGAAGAGTGTCGACGAAGGTTAGATAACTGACGTGGCTAGTGTTCCCTGCCGTCCAGCTCCGCCACCGGGGGGGGGGCCGGGAATGGGTCTGTAGAGCAGAGGGGTCTCCGTTGCTCGAAGCCCCCCTCTGGTCAAGGCGCGCCATGGGATCGGACTTTCCTGCTTCGATAGCGACCCAAACTGGACCACCAAACTGGACCACTAGGAGCTAAGTCTATGAGGGCGGTGGGACTCGAACCCACGACCTAGGGATTAAAAGTCCCTTGCTCTACCAAC
>WUUC01029870.1_pt1 | contig 14074 bp, 10 predicted proteins | sample 6278441 | NCBI WGS metagenome assembly WUUC01 (sample SAMN13675441, study PRJNA597444) | soil metagenome | isolation source: soil | place: USA: Washington | collected 2017-10
ACGCCGAGCAGCAATGCAACGAGGGCAATGGCGCGATCCGCACGCGGAAAATGTGTAAAGGTCATGGTAGGTGAACCGTCAGATGCGGCAGCAGGGCTGACGCAAATCTCGTCGCTGACTCGGTGGTGTCCGACACGGATCCCGTCACGGGCATCATCACCCTGACGAGACCTCCGCTCGTGCGGTTGAGCCGCGCCGCGTCCCACATCAGCAGTGCCTTGTTCGTGTACTCGTTCGCTACGACGCGGCCGCGTCCCTGATACCAATACAGGACCACCTGGCGATCGATCCCTTTCTGGATCACGTAGCGGTTGACGCGCGCGCTTCGGCCGCCCGCCGGCAGTTCGAGATAACCGGAATCGACCGGATGCCACCCTGCGCCGGGCAGGCAGTTCTGCGGCGAATGGATCGTGTCGCCCTGGCGCTGGCTCGCGTAGTACCCGACATACAGCCCGATCGCCGCTCCGTTCGCGGCATAGATCCGGTGAATGTAGTCGTCCACTCCAAGCTGCGCCACGACATCGTCGGCGAACGGCGGGGCGTCGCGGCCCTGCCAGCCGTCGACCCGAAACGGGAGAGCGGTGAGCGGATCCCTTCGAACCGGCGCCTCCGCCGATCCGCCACGCGACGCGAGCAGGCCTGTGCCGGCCAGCATCGCGACGACGACCAGCATTCGCGCGATCATCGGCAGTTCACCGCGGCACCATGCGTGCGATAGCGCCCGATGTCGATGCGGGCCGCTCCTCGCTGCACCGCCATCAGACCCGCGGCAGCGGCCGCAAACACCACCCAGCCGGAGAACGTGTGGAAGAACCCGTCGGCGGCCGCAGGGCTGATCCACTCGGACGCGAGCCCCGTTCCCGCCACCCGTACCGCGTTTGCGACGACGGCGAGAGGAATGGCGGCGAGCGCGATGACCACGCGGCGGCTGTTCCGCTTCTCGGTGAAGTAGCCGAGAAGGATCGACAGCGTGAGCAGCGACAGCAGCGACCGGATGCCGCTGCACGCCTCGGCGACCTCCAGCGTCTTGTTCGGTAGCTGCAGGATGTTCCCTTCGCGGAGCACAGGAACACCGGCCGCCGAAATCACCATCTCGCCCGCCTGCGACGCCACCAGCTGCAGCGGGAAGGCAATCTGGTTGAACACGATCGCGGGCAGCGGGATCATCAGAACGAGAAACGCGAGCGGAAACGCAAGGATACGGAGGCGCGAGCCGCCCCAAAGGAACAGCACGATCCCCGCGAGCACTCCGATCATGGAGACGCGCGTCAGGAACAGCTCCGCGCCGAGGGCTCCTGCGAGAAACACGACGAGGCTCCCCGTCACGACGGCCAGTCCGAAGGCGCTTGGCCGCGCGGGCGCGTCCAGGAGCGCCTGCCGCCGTTCCCACACGAAAAACGCCGCCAGCGGAGCCACCAGGAAGCCGTGGGAATAGTTGTCGTCCGAACCCCACTGCCGCGCCAGGCTGACGAGCACGCCGCCGTACAACCAGGCGAGTGTTCCCCCCATCAGGGCGCAGGCGAGGATCTGGCGGGTCGGCGATCCTGCCGACAGGACCTGTTTATCTGTGTGAACGGCAATGCCGTCATTTCCCACTGGAATACCCTGAAACGGCGTTCGTCGACAGGTACAGAGGACCGGCGGCTGAGTAAAGCAAGGACCTGTCCACTTGAGGCGACAAGACGATCTTTCCAGGCTGAAGAGGTCTGCTGCAGCCGAATGTGGAGATCACTCAGTCAGTTAGAGCGCTTGAGAACACGGCGGCTTTCGGGCCGGCACGGGGGAACCCCTGGACTACAGCTCTGGAGGACCGTTATTTGCAGCCCCAGCCGCGGCATTCGGTATCACGCCTGTCCATGTGAGTGCCAGGGACTCGCTGAACTCGCGGAGGTGGACCGTGAAGGTTGCGTATTCATTCCTGGTGCTTGTGGGCGTGCTCTTCGCGCCCTGGATGTCGACCGACGCTCGCGCCGAGCCCATTTTCCCGACCGAAAGCGTGCAGCTGTACGCCACCGGCGGAGAAGTGAACGTCTGGTTCGCGGGCTCTGAATCCTGGTACGACCATCGCTTGTTCCTCTTCGATTCGACCGTGGACGATCCGTTCTTCGAGACCGAGTCCACAGATGTTGGCGCGACCCGCAGCCTTGGATCATTTTCGAGCGGAACCGAGCTGACGTTCATGCTGGATGTGCTCACTACCGGCGATCGGTACTTCACCGGCCGTGCGGCCAGGAATCCCGATCGCGTCGTGCATGCCATCGGCGAGGCATGGGCCGGCAGCTCCGCGATTCCGGCAACGGGGATGTTGATTCGGTTCGAGGATCTGTTCGGAGGCGGGGATCGGGATTTCGACGATCTCGTCTTCGTCGTATCGAACGTGAGCACGTCGGCGACGCCCGAGCCGACGACGATGGCGCTGGTCGGCCTGGGCGCGGTCGCCATCGCGCTCAGACGGCGGGCGCAGCGGTCCAGGCGCACGTCGCAGGCCTGAGCGTCTTCGAGCTCGCCAGCCCACTTCGTGGCGTGCAGGGTCACAGGCTGCACGCCCGAACCGCCGATTCAGCGCGCGGCGATGGGTGCCGTGCCGCCTTCATCGCACGGACCCGCCCTCCCACGGTCTTCTCGCCTGCACGCCCACTCGCGGATTCCCATTCGATGTTTATGTCAATATGAGCATCGGATGACACGGGCGCAGTCTTCGCGGGGAGCTCGGTGGCGATCAGCCGAGGATTGATCCCGGATGCTCGACGCGTCTGGCCGCTCGTGTCCATAGGACAGCGTTGCGGGCGCGTCCGCCGGCTCGCGATCGCTTCTCTGAGCGTCCTCTGTGCTGCCGCCGTTCCTCGTGCAGCCGCCCAGCCGGCCCCGCAGGTCGCTTTCACGGACATCACCGAACGCGCGGGCATCGCGTTCGTGCATCACAGTGGAGCGGCGGGGAACAAATGGTACCCGGAACTGTTCGGTGGAGGCGTTGCCGTGCTGGACATCGACGGCGACGCCTGGCCCGACTTGCTGTTCGTTGACGGAAAAGAGTGGCAGCCCGGCGGGCGTTCCCGGCACGGACTGTATCGGAACAATCGCGACGGGACGTTCAAGGACGTCTTTGCCGGCAGCGGGCTCGACGCCGCCGGCATTTACGGGCTGGGCGCTTCTGTGGCCGACTACGACAACGACGGCCGCGACGACATCTTCATCACCACTGTGGACGGCGGGCGGCTCTTTCACAACCGCGGCGGCACGTTCCAGGATGTGACCGAACCAAGCGGTATTCGCAATACCGACTTTGCCGTGAGCGCCGCGTGGCTCGACTACGACCGCGACGGGCGCGCCGACCTGTTCATCGGAAATTACGTGAAGTGGTCGTCCGCCACCGAGGTCGCCTGCGTCCAGCAAGGTGTGAGAGGCTACTGCGGCCCCGATGCGTATCGGCCGGTCGCGCCCAAGTTGTACCGCAACCAGGGCGGCGGCCGTTTCGAAGACGCGACGGAGCGAGCCGGCCTTGGCGACCCGACCGACAAGGCGATGGGCGTGGCGGTCCTCGACTACAACGTGGACGGCTGGCCGGATCTGTTCATCGGCAGCGATCGGGTTCCCGCCAAGCTCTATCGCAACGACGGCCGCGGCCGCTTCGTCGAAGAAGGGCTGCGGGCGGGTGTCGCCCTGAGCGAGAACGGAGCCGCGCGCGCCAACATGGGCGTCGACGCCGCCGACTACGACCGTTCCGGCCGTCCGCACATCGTTGTCGGCAATTTTCACAACGAGATGCTCGGGCTCTATCACAACGAGAGCGGCAAGGGGTTCGTCGACGTCGCGCCCCGCACCGAGGTGGGCCGGGCGAGCCTGCTGTATGTCACGTGGGCGGTGTTCTTCCTCGACTACGATCTCGACGGCTTGCTCGACATCCTGGCCGTCAACGGAGGGACCGACGAGGCGCACGGGCTGGATCGCAGGGCGCGATTGAGTCAGCCGCCGCTGCTGCTGCGGAACAAGGGCAACGGTGCTTTTACCAACGTCACGGCGACGCTTGGCGCGGCCTTCACCCGGCCGATCATGGGCCGCGGGGCGGCGTATGGCGACTTCGACGGGGACGGAGATCTCGATATCGCGGTCGCAACGCTGAACGGCCCCGGGTATCTCTTTCGCAACGACGGCGGCAACCGGCACAACTGGCTGCGCGTGCGGACAATCGGAGCTCGTTCGAACCGCAGCGGCCTCGGCGCCGTGGTACGCGTCACGAGCGCGGCGGGAAGTCAATGGCAGATGGTGCACAGCGGATCGAGCTATGCGTCCCAGAGCGAGCTCACGTTGACGTTCGGCCTCGCGCGCGACGCGCTGGTGTCGACGATTGAGGTGCAATGGCCGTCGGGCAAGACCCAGTCCTTCAAGGATGTGGCGCCGAATCGGCTGATTGTGATCGATGAGGAGCGCGGATTCGTCGACAGCGGAGCGTTGCCGGCCGCCAGTTCCCAGCGGTGACTACCGACTACGGACTACCTATTTCGCGCGACCCGCGCGAGCTCTTCCTCGATGAGGAGCTTGAAGTAGTCGTACGGGGCGAGAAACGGCGGCGGCGGGGGCGCGAGATGGCCGTTCACGAGGAAGCTCGGGCTCGCCTGGATCCCGTACCGACTTGCCTCGTCGAGCGCGTTCCGGATCACGTCCCGAAATTCGCGCCGTTCGACGCAGCCGCTGAACGAGTCGCCGTTCAGCCCGGCGGCAGTTGCCGCTCCCATGATGCGCGCGGTGTTCACGATTCCGGGCGCCACGAGCGCGTCGTGGTACGGCCAGAACCTGTCCTGCGCCTTCGCGCACAGCGCGGCTTCGGCCGCGGCGACCGACTGTGGACCGAGCGCCGGGAGGTTCTTGAAAACGAAACGGACCCGATCGCCGAACGTGTCGCGCACTCTCGAAAACACCTGCGCGAACCTGGCGTATTCCGCGCTTTGGAAGTCGCCGAACGCCGCGATCTCGATCGGCGCCTTGTCGGGTCCAAGTGCGGCATCCTGTGCGGCACGCGCCAGCTGGACGCGAGGCGCCTCGAGCAGGATCTCCGCGCGAGTTGAAACCTTCTTCAACTCCTCGATGAAATTCATTTTTGCGAGATCGGGTTCCGAATGCCGGGCGAGCCACGCCCGGAGAGCGGGCCGCATCTGATCCAGCGTCGCTCCTCGTGTGTTGTCGCCAAGGCTCAGGTACAGCGAGATCAGTGCGGAATCCGGCATCGGGACGACACGCTTCGGCACTTCGTCTGCGAGCAGCGCATCGACGCTGACGCCGCGTGCGGCGGCCTCGCGAGCGAGCAGTTCGTCGGAGACGATCGCGCTCACTGTCCGCTGCCGCAGCTCGTAGAGCTGGCGAATCAGCTGCAGGTAGCCGGCCGGATCGGTCCGTCGCCACTCGCGATCGACCTCTTCGATCGAGATCACACGATCGCCGACCTTCGCGGCCGTGGTACTCCCGGCCGGTAAAGAGGGGAGGGTATCGGCGGCGGGACGAGGATCGGGCGTCGCTCGCGCGGTCCGGACGGGTTGATGACCTGCCGTCGCATCTCCCGGCGACGGTTCCGGGCCTCCGAGCGTCACCTGAATGGAAGCATGTTCGGCCGGCGCGGGCCCCCGGCTCACGGTCAGGAGATACTCGCCGGCGGGGATCGCCTGGACGGGCGCTACGGCGACAATCAACGTATCGACCGCGGCACGGATCTCCAGCGGGATGAGATCGAGGGTGACAAAGGGACGGGCTCCGAAGTTCCCGCCCGAAATGGTCAGCGTCTCAGCGCTCGCGTCCGGCGCTGCGCTCGTCACGAAGAGCTGAGGCGCTGGCGCCTGCTGTGCGCTCAGCGACGCGGCCGTCGCCAGAAGTCCCGCGATGACGGCAGGCCGCAATTTCGACGCGGAGGTTCTGAAACGAACAACGATGCGACTCACTGGTCCAGCATCCAACAGTTCGTATCTTGGTCGATCTGGCGGCATACGGTGAACGAATTCGATGCCGCTGTCGTTGGTTCGGGGCCGAACGGCCTTTCCGCTGCCATCGTCATCGCAGAGACCGGCCGCAAGGTCGTCGTCTTCGAAGCAGGCGAGACCATCGGGGGAGGATGCCGTTCCGCCGAGCTGACGCTGCCAGGCTTCGTTCACGACATCTGCTCGGCTGTGCATCCCTTGGCGGTTGGGTCGCCCCTCTTCCGGTCATTGCCGCTGGCACGACATGGGCTCGAATGGATCGAGCCGCCCGTCATGGTTGCGCATCCCTTCGACAATGGCAGCGCAGTGTCTGCGTATCGGTCCGTGGCACGCACGGCGACCCAGCTGGGAAACGACGAGACAGCCTACCGCGAATTGTACGGCCCCCTGGTCGACGCGTGGCCGGCGCTCGAGAGGTCCATCCTTGCGCCGCTGGGCTCGCCGCGGCAGGCCGCCTCGTTCGCCCGGTTCGGGCTGCGCGCGCTCCAGCCGGCAGACAAGCTGGCGCGTCGACTGTTCGGCGGCGAAGGCGCCCGATCGTTGCTCGCGGGAATGGCGGCACACGGCATGTTGCCGCTCGATATGCGTCCGACCGCGGGAATCGGGCTCGCATTGAACCTGCTGGCGCACGTCGTCGGCTGGTGCATACCGCGAGGCGGCGCGCAGAGCATTGCGAACGCTCTTGCCGGCCATCTCCGATCGCTCGGCGGCGAGATCGTCACCGCCTCCCAGATCGCGTCCATCGACGATCTGCCGAAAGCCAGGGCCATCCTCTGCGATCTTTCGCCGGCGCCGCTGCTGCGGATGGCGGGGCATCGGTTTCCGCCGCGATTCCGCAGGGCGTTGGAACGCTATCGATACGGCATGGGCGTGTACAAGGTCGACTGGGCGCTGGACGCTCCAATTCCCTGGCGAAATTCCGACTGCGCCCGCGCGGGGACCGTCCATCTTGGAGGGACCTTGGAGGAGATCGCCTCGTGGGAGCGGGGTGCCTGGACGGGGCGGCCGGCTGGCCGACCTTTCGTGCTCCTCGCGCAGCCGACCGTCTTCGATCCATCGCGCGCCCCGGAGGGGCGTCACGTCGCCTGGACGTACTGTCACGTCCCGCACGGCTCCGCGGCCGACATGCTGACAGCAATCGAAGAACAGATTGAGCGATTCGCTCCGGGATTTCGAAGCCGTGTGATCGCCCGCGCGATCATGCGGCCAGCCGACATCGAACGTCGCAACGCGAACTATGTGGGTGGCGACATCGGGGCCGGGGCGACCACGCTAGGGCAGCTCTTCACCCGTCCGACCTGGCGCACCTACTCGACGCCCGTGCGCGGGCTCTATATCTGCTCGGCGTCCACACCTCCTGGCGTCGGTGTGCACGGGATGTGCGGGTATTTCGCCGCGAGGCGTGCGCTTCGCGAGGTGCTCAGGGAGTAGTGTCGAATTTTCAGAAGCGCGGAGCGGACGCCTCTGCGTCCTTTGTCCTCTGCGTTAGCTACGGAGATCTGAAAGCCGTTGTACGCGTAGAACCGGTGGCGTTCAATGGCCCACCATCCGCGCAGGTGATGATCTCTCACCCCGTCTGACCGCTCTCCGGACGCGGTGATACGATCCCATCCAATTACGGGAAGAGAGAAGCTGTGAACGCCATGGATCTGCTCCAGTTCGTCCGAGGCTGTACGTTCGACGACTTCCTGCTGACGCCTCAGCTGGGCGTCGTCTTGAGGCGAGATCCGGCCTCGATCGATTTGACCAGCCGTTTCACGACGGGTGTCACGCTGCGGCGCCCGCTGGTGTCGGCCAACATGGACACGATTACACGAGCGGAGATGGCCATCGTTCTGGCAGAGGAGGGCGGCATCGGCGTGATCGATCGCGGCTTTCGCGTCGGCGACATCGCGCCGCAGGTCGCGGAGGTGTCGGCCGTCAAGCGTACGCAACATGGCGTGATCGCCGATCCGCACACGATCGCTCCACATCTGCGCGTTGCCGACGCGGTGAGGCTCATGGAGCGGACAGGTGTCGGCACGCTCGTCGTGATCACACCCGACAAGCGGCTCGCCGGCCTGTTGACCGAGCGCGACGTCCGGTTCGTGCCGGGGGATCGGCCAATAGCCGAACGCATGACTCCACGTGACAGGCTCATCGTCCATGCCGGTCCCAGCTCGTTCGCGGATGCCGAGCGCATCATGGTCGAGAACAAGATCAAGAAGCTCCCGCTGGAGAATCCGGACGGAACCGTCCTCGGCCTGGTGACCGCGAAGGATTTGATCAAGCATCGCGAACATCCGTTCGCGACCAGGGACGAACGCGGCCGGCTCCGGACCGCCGCCGCGGTTGGCGCGACCGGCGACTACCTCGAGCGCGCGGTCGAGCTCCAACGCGCCGGGGCGGACGCTCTCGTCATCGACATCGCGCACGGACATTCGACGGTGATGGAACGTGCCATCGAGGCGTTACGCATTCGCCTCGGACCGATTGACCTGGTTGCTGGCAACGTCGCGACCGCCGAGGGCGCACGATTCCTGCTGGAGCGCGGCGCGAATGCCATCAAGGTGGGCATCGGACCCGGTGGGGGATGCACCACCCGGGTGACGACGAACTTCGGCGTTCCGCAGGTCGAGGCGCTCGTTCAGTGCCGGCAGGCCGTGGGCGACCGCGTGCCTCTCATTGCGGACGGTGGGGTGAAGCGCGACGGCAGCATCGCCGAAGCTCTCCTGTTCGGTGGGAACTCCGTGATGCTCGGGAGCGCGTTCGCCGGCACCGAGGAGACCCCGGGTGAGATCGTCCTCAAACCCGTCCTCGTGGCCGAGTCACAAAAGCTTGTGCGCGTGCCATTCAAGGTCTTCCGCGGCATGGCGTCGGTCAGCGCCGTTCGCGATCGCCTCGATCTCGAAGACGTCGATCCGCGCGAGTTGGAGGCGATTGGAGCCGAGGGGCTCGAGGTGAGCGTTCCGGCGCGGGGGTCGGTGCGAACGGTGATCCACGGGATGCTGAAGCATCTCTGCTCCGCGATCAGCTACGGCGGCGTGAGCAGCCTCGGCGAGCTTCGCGAACAGTTCTGGTCCCGCCCGGAGAAGTTTCTCATCCGGCTCTCACAAGCATCGCGAATCGAGTCGTTCGACCGATGAACACAAAGGGCACAAAGGGACACAAAGGACACAAAGAAACTAAAACGCCGGCCGGAAACTGAAGTCGAACGACCAGCCGCGCGCCGGGGCGTTCAGCGCGCGCACCACCGCCAGCTCCAGCGGGAACCCGAAGGCGTTCACCCGTACTCCGGCGCCGACACTCGTTACCAGGCGGCGCTCCCGACCCGTCGCAGCGAAGAGTCGCGATCGAGACCACACGAGACCGCTGTCGGCGAACAGAAAGCCCTCGGCAGGCACCGAGCCGTAGTCGATCTCGCGCGCAAGCACGCCCATCACCGGCACGCGCACCTCCATGTTGCCGACGAGCAGGCGGCTGCCCAACAGCTCCTCGAATGCGCCGCACGTTTCCATCGGCGCCATCTCGCACTGCAGCGAGCCCCACCCGTATCCGTGCACGAACTGCCGCGAGCCGAGGAATGCGGGCAGGATTCGGGGGTCGTCGGCATCGCGGCCGTAGTGCCCCATGTGCACGACGCGGGCGGCGATCGTGTACGGCTTGATTGGCATGACGTAGCGGCGATGATCCAGCAGCACTCGCACGAAGGACAGGTCGCCGAACGTAGGCGTGACCTCGAATCGGGAGCGGCTGCCGACGATCGGGCTCGTCGGTCCGAACACGGCGGTGTCGCCGACCAGCGCCATGCTGACTTCACCGAACGTTGCGGGTTTGCCGCCGCTGCCGCTGGTCGCGAGCCGCTCGAGCACGCGGCCGGTCTGCAGCGAACGAACGGTCGAATGGACCGCCTGCCGGTACCTGATGTGCCGGACGCCGCCGTCGAACTCGAACCGGCGGCCCTGATTGAGCGGATAGGCGAGCAGGCCTCCCATCCGTGTGTGGATTCGCTCGAAGTAGTGCGTTTCCCGGCTGAGGGCCGGCTGCCCTTCGCGTTCCGTCAGCCCCGATCGCGGAAGGCGCCGGATGGAGGGCTGCACCTCGAGCGCCGCGCCCCAGTTCCACCGGCGCTCCCGGTTGAGATACCGGACGCCGATCGCGACGTCGCGAAGCCGATTACTGACCTGCGCTGATACTGCGAGCTTGCGTTCGCCGAGCACGTCGCTGAAGAGCAGCGACCCGCCCCCCCGAATCGCCGTGCCGAACGGTCCGCCGCTCGAGCTCAGGTAGGGCTGTCCCAGCGCTTCGAGAAACAGGTTCGGCTCATAGGCCTGCGCCGGATGTGAGCTCGCCGGCGGCAGTCCAAACTCGCTGTCGCCAAGAAGCGTGTCGACGTCGTTCGGCGAACGCTCCTCGCGGGGGCTGGCGGCGGACGGGCGCGGGCTGGCGGCGAGGGCCGTTCCGGTGAGTGTGGCGTCGGCGCGCTGAATGTGCATTTCGTAACGGCCCGCACGGTAGACGGTGTACGCCATCGCAGGCGCGTCGCGGGCCACCGACAGGGCGGGGCTCGTGGACGCGAGTCCCGTGACTCCCGCCCGAGCATCGGTCATCTGATGAATCAGTCCCGTCGTGGCGTCCATGCGATAGACGTTGCTGATGCCCGCCGGATCGGAGATGAAGTACACGCCGCCGTCGGCCGACCACTGCGGGTTCACATGTTTGGCCCCGTCGAACGCTGGAAGCGCCCGCATCGTGCCGGACGAGACGTTCATGAGGGCCAGCACGCCTGGCCTGAACGTGAGGGTGTCGAGGTCGGTGGAAAAGCGGTCGGTCACAAAGGCGATCTGTCGCCCATCAGGCGACCATGCCGGCTGCAGGTCCGCATACACGTCATTAGTGAGCTGCCGCAGGCGGCCGGTGTCGAGCTCGTAGACGTACAGGTCGGTCACTCCGCCGTTCAGCGCGGAAAAGGCGATCGTTCGATCGTCGGGCGACCATGCCGGCGTCAAGATCTGCCCGAGCTGCGGAAAAGGGATCTGGCGCGGGCGTTTGGAGGCGTCCATGTCCAGCACGACCAGAGCAGGCTGGCCGCGTTCGACGGCGGCAAACACGAAGCGGTTGCCGCGCGGGCTCCAGGATCCCGCAGAGCGGATTGGCTGCAGGCTTTCGAACCGTGCCGACGCCGTTGTCGTCGCGAGCTTCCGCGTGATGGAGCCCGTTGTCGCGTCGGCCAGGAACAGATCGAGGGACAGCCGGTCCTTCTCCGAAAAAAAGATTGCTTCCCGACCGTCCGGACTGAGCGAAGGGCCCAGGTGCAGGCGCCCCGTGTCTGCTCCGCGGAGCAATGGAGAACCGGGCCGGTCGTCGGAGGGAACAGGATCCGCACGATAGCGTTGATGGGCCGCCGCTCGCCAGTCCGAAAAGAGCTCGGCGAACTCGACGCCAGTGACCTTCTGAATTCGCCGCTCGAGGCCGCCGGAGCGTTCGGCCTTCAGGATGTCTCCGATCACACGCTCGCCGAAACGGTCTGCGAGATACGCCCATACCGCCGACCCGTAGCGGTAGGGAGAAAACCTGCGTTCGGTCTCGCGCGGGCGCGTCGGCAGCAGCTCGGACCGGACCGCGTCCTTCAGCCACATCGCCGTTTCGATGTCGTTCGGACCGACCGACAGGTATTCGGCCATGCCTTCGACAGCCCACAGCGGCCATGTGAGGACTCCACCCTGGCGCCTGGTGATGTCGAACTGGAACGCGTGCGCGATCTCGTGCCCGAGCACGTGGTCGGTCTCGGCGAGCGTCGGCGCGAACGGCAACACGATCCGGCGCTTCGCCGATTCGGTGACGCCGCCGACGCCTTCGCCGAGAAATCCCGCGACGACGTTGGTCTGCGCAAATTCCGGCTGGCTTCCGTAGAGAATCAGCGGCTGACGGGTCGTGAGGGTATGTCCCAGGACGCGCGACAGGCGCGCATACCACCGCTCGGCCAGTCGGGAAGCCAGCCGCGCGGGGATTTCCTCGCTCGAATAGTAGTAGACCGCAAAGTGCTCGGTCTCCAGCACCTTGAAGTCGAAATCGACGTATTCGACCTTGTTGCGGCCGAAGTGCTGCGCGCCGGCGTCCATGCCGACGCCAAGGACGAACAGAGACACCATGTACAGCAGCGCAGCGCGGCCGGCCCCGGGCATGCCCAACCCCCAGAATGTCAGTGGGTTCCGCGGTCGGCGGACCGCGAAGGAGTCCTTCTTAGCCCAAGAGGCGCCGCTCAGTCAACAAACTTTGGTGGGATTGACGGCAGGGGAAAAACCGGTGGGGGTCCGCCGTGACGGCGGACCTGCGGATTTTTAGTAAAAGGTCCGCCTGATGGGCGGCCTAGAGTCGTGGGCCGGTGGGGACTGGTGGGCAGCGTCCGCATTTCTCCCACCCGCCCTACCGGGCTCCACCCTGGCAGTGCTCTTCGTCAGTCGCGTCCGAAGCGGAACGTCAGACCGACGGTTGCGCGCCACAAGTCGAGAGTGTCATCGCTGATGTCGACACCGACGTTGTCCACCGGGTTGTCCTCGAGCGAGCGCATGTACCTGACATCGCCGCGAAGCCCTACATTGTCGTTGAAGAACCCGTGGACGCCGGCACCGAGGTTGAAGCCGAAGTCATTCGTGTCGACATCGTTCTCGTCGAAGTCGATCGACATATGGCTCTTCATCAGCCCTACGCCCGCCGAACCGTACGGTCTGAATCCTGGACCCGTCTGCCCCCCGACCGGCGCTCCGACGAGCACGTTTGCCATGAACGTCGTGAGATTGTTGTCGCCGATTTCGAACGAGGCAGCCGTGTTTTCGAAGAAGTTCGGCGCCCAGCCGAAGTCGAGTTCGAAGCCGGCGATCCCGTTGCCCATCCAGCCAAGCGACGCGCCAAAATTCATGCGGCGTTCGGTCTCGTCTTCAAGATCACCAACATCGTCAGGTAAGTTACTTCCGCCGAAGTTGCCGCCGATATACGGCGTGAACAGCCAGTCGGCGGATGCCGTGTTGGGCGTCGCGGCGATGGTGACTGCACAGACCGCCGCGGCGACGAGCAGCTTACGGACTAACATGATCCCTCCTCTTACTAACAGCCGATACACGATCTCTCCAGCGCACGCCCTGCGTACGCGAAGAACAGCGGCCGAGCACAGAATGAGCTCGACCACCGGTTCTTCCTGATGTGTACGCAATTCAGGTGCCTGAAATGCACGGCTACTTGCGAAGGAAACGGTGTGGAAGGCGTCTTTGAGGCAGCGAGCTGAACGGGTGCGGGACGGCGCATCGCGCCAGCCCCCCCCGCGTGAGTGCGTACCGATGATCTATCGGGTGGCGCCCGGTGCAGGCGAACAGGCGCCCGCGACCTCCTTAATCGACGTCACTTCGAATTCCGGCAGGGCGATGCGATCGCGCCCGAGAACCCTGTCGGTCTGGCTCGTGGCCCCTGTCGTACCTGTCGCGCCTGCGGGCGCGTCGCCCGGTTCGGCATCGATGCGACCGGTCACTTCAACGCGTTTCCCAACTACCGCGCGCAGTTGATCATCCGCGATCAATTCGAGCTTGTACATCTTGCCCGCCGATCCGGACGTGCCGACCGTTCCGGCCGTCGCGCCGGCCGATGGTGTCGCTGCCGTCTGCGGGCTGCTGCTGTCTGCCTCTGCCAGGATGTAGTCTTCGAGGATGCCGGCCCGCTCCGCGACGTTCGGTGCCCGGCCCGGTACGTCGGCTTCGCGGTACACGCAGCCGGTGATCGTTGTCGACGCTTGCTGCGTCGTCGCAGGCCGATCGGCCTGTGTGGTCGTTCCAGGCTGCGTGGGGGACTGCGCCTGGCCCGCGCCAGTCGTCGACTGAGCCGCGGCGCCGGCACCAGCGCACATCGCCGCGACCGTACACGTGAAGATATATCTGTTGAGCACGTTGTTCCTCCCTGGTTGGGTTGACGTAAGTGTCGCGGTAGATCAATGCAACAGTGGCACCAGTCCCACCGACCAGAACGCGCTCAGGTTTTGCGGCTGCTCAGGGACTCAGTTGAGTAATAATTGCCGTCGCGGGGCTGCAGGGCATGCCATTTCGCCCGGCGTTGCGCAAACAGCCGGGGTTCCGCTCGGGGGCAGC
>WUUC01173401.1_pt1 | contig 14074 bp, 19 predicted proteins | sample 6278441 | NCBI WGS metagenome assembly WUUC01 (sample SAMN13675441, study PRJNA597444) | soil metagenome | isolation source: soil | place: USA: Washington | collected 2017-10
CAACAAGGTTGCGAACTTCATCCAGGACAACATCAAAAATCCGGTCAAGAACTACCTGGGTATCAACTCTCCCTCGAGGCTGGCGGCCGAACTGGGCCGCCAGATCCCGGCCGGGCTTGCGGTCGGCATTGAGGCTGGCAACCGGCAGGTCGAGCGGGCGGCACAGGCGATGGCTGCGGCGGCTTTGCCCGAGGTCGGCTCCGTGGGTGTGGACCTTGGTGTCGAGTCCGACGCAGCAATCAGCCGGGCACTATCCGTGGCCGGCGCGAACAAGGTGCAGCTCGAGATCGGGCCCGGCTTCACCGGTGACTGGCTGGTCGACGGCCTCCGGAGGAGCATCAAGTTCTCCCACCGCGGCGACCCGGTTGCGGCCTTTGCCACCAGCTGATGCCTGCCAGCTAATCCGTCAGCCTGGACTTGTCCTCAACTGTCCGGGCCTGGACAGTTGGAAGATCGGCGGCATGGCGACCCGATTGGGCCAGATCGAGCCGCGACGATTTGCGGTTAGGGAGTGTGCGGCCGGGTTGCCGGGGCTGGTACCCGGCCGCTCACCAGCCCCGAACCCAGCCCGTCTCGGAGCCTCTCTCGTGAGCTACGACCCGAATCAGCTACCACCTACGCGGCAGATGTACCCGCAGCAGTACACGGCCGGCCAGGTACCGGTCAGCGCGCAGCCCGATCAGGCATATGGCTACCCGTCCCAGCAGCCACCTCCGGCTGGCTGGCATCACATGCCGCAGCAGGACGCCTACCCTCAGAGCGCGCCGCCCGCTGGTTATTGGCAGCAGCCACCACCCAGGCGGACGTGGGGATCGGGGACAGTCGTCATCGTGTGCGTCACGGTCGTGTCGGTGATGGTCGGCTGTCTCGCCCTGATCGGGTCAAGCCGGCAGGACCAGGCGGGCACGGCCGCCAAGGTCGCGGACGTTCCCGCAGCCACGACACCGCCGAGTTCGAAGCCCGGCAAGCCGGCGCCGTTGTCTCCGCCGGACAAGGCCGAGAAGGTCGAGATGCCGGACGTGAAGGGGCAGAACGCCGCGGTCGCCCAGGACCACCTGGGCAAGCTGGGCTTTACGAACATCGACTTCGGGACGCAGGACCCGGCCGAGGGCTTCGTGGTGTTGCCGGAGAACTGGACGGTCAAGAAGCAGTCCACGAAGCCTGGCCGGACCGTCCCCACCGACACACTGATTGTGCTGACCTGCACCAAGATCGGCTAGTTCCGGGGAGACGGTAGCCCCGACGTCCAACCGGCTACCGTCTCCCCGAAGGCCGTACTAGAGAGTGCCAGGCTCGGGGTAGTTCCCGTCCCAGCCACCACGCAGGCCAGCTTTGAACGTTCCGCCCCACCGAGTGCCGCGTGAGGTTCGTTCACCGAACCCGCAAGCCTTGGCAAATTCGTCGATGGCAAAGTTGGGATCGTTGTAGGCCAGCACCTGGGCGGTCACCCACATGGCGTTCACCTTGACGCACTCGGTCTGCTCCCTGTCGAGCTGCGGCGTCAGGTGGGCGTTGCTGTCGTGCTCGCGCTGGTGGCCGGCGCGGTCGGCCCGGTATGGGGCATCCGACCAGTCCTGCAATGCGATTTCGGCGGCAAACTGTTCCGCCAGACGGCTCAAAGCCATGATCTTCCCTCCGAATGGGGTGGTGCTCGCCTAGCCCCCGACGGGTTGGCGTAAGCATCAGTGTAGCCACCGCAACGCCTGCGGCTGGGCGGTTGCTTCAGATCGGCAGAGTCGCCGGCTCGGCCGCAAGGGCCATTGTCGTCTCGCCATTTCCCGGGCGCCTTGATGTAGCGAACACACAGAGACGCCGTGAGGTCCCTCGCAGGTCGCACGGCGTCTCTGTGTGTTCGTCTCACCGGCCGTAACGCGCCTCCAGGTCGAGCTGAAGCCCGAGGTGGCCCTTCATGACCAAGGCGAGGCACTCCCCGACGAGCTCTCGGCGACCTTCTGGGTTCATCAGAGCAATCTGCTCGTGCGCGGGTTCCAGGCCGCCGCCTTTGACGAGGGCCTCGATGGCGTCGTTGCCACCGGACTGGCCGAACGCCAGCGCCTCGATGGGGTTCACCGTGGCCCTGGAGAGCATGGCCGCGGCGAGTAGATGCGTCGTTAGGATCGAGCTTTCCGCCACCTCGCGAATGTGTTCCGTCCGGCAGTCCGTATCCCAGATCCATGCTCCGAGTGCCCGCCACACGGGCGAGGTGTCGACGTCCTGGGTGGCGAACTCGTTGTCGGTGGGCTGCCGTCGATCTGCCCCGTACTCCATGGAGTCCGCCCATTCGCGCGGCAGCGGCGCCGGGAACGGGTGAGTCGAGTCGCAGGCTTTACCGGTGAGTGGTTCACGCACGGCGGATCCCTTCGTAGAGGAGTCGCTCAGTGAGCCCATGCCAACTGGCGCGGCTTCGCCAGGGCTAGCGCTTCTTCGTGTCCAAGGCGATGTAGAGGACGACCTCGCAGGAGTCCGGCTCATCGGCGTGCAGGAACCATGCCCGCTTGGTAACCACCCCGTTGATCTCCTTCCACGTCGCGTTCTGGCGGATGTTCACGGCTTCACCCTGCGCGGGGATGACCGGCATGAAGGGCGGCCCGTCGATGATGTTGCCGTTGGCGTCGCGGAACGTCGTCTTGAACATGGCCTGATGGTCGCTGACGACGCCTGCGGTCGGCAATCCCCGCCCTCGAAGGGCGAATCTCAAGACCGAGTCGGGATTGGATGGTGCGCCCCGCCGTACGAGCGTGCGCCGCCCGCCTCGCGGGACTGTTCAATGCGTGCGGGCGGCCGTACCTCGCGGTCAACCCAGACCAGGAACGTGCCGGCCTCGTATGTGCAGCCAGCGTCCGCGGCCCTGGCGCTGAGTTCGGCGACCGTTTGCGGGTCGTGGTGCGCCTCCGTAGGGAACGCCTCCGAGGCCCGGACAAGGGCGCCGCCGGCGTCATAGTGCGCGATGCGGAACACGATCATTGCTTCACCTCCTGTGGTCACTTGCGGTAGACGTCGCCCCAGTTGACGCCCCGACGGTTCCCAAGGCCTGCCTCGATCCGGACTGACAGAGCGCAGCCGGGCGGCGCCCACTCGAAGCTGAGCGCCTCAAGCACGACCCGCTCGACGTCGGTGACGATGCCCAGCGGGACGCTGAGGATGACCTCGTCGTGGACGACGGCCCGCAGCATCGGCAGCACCTCGTCCGGCAGCCGCAGCAAACCCTCCATCATCAGGTCCCGCGCACAGCCCTGACCCATGAGCGCAGGTGCCTGCGTCCACGCCCGCCGCGGGTCGACGCGCAGCGGCCGGCCGAAGCCGTTGTCAGGCATCTGGGCCTTCTTGCCTGCGTTGCGGATTCCGTCGCGCCAGGCGATCAGGCGGGGGAACTGGGCGCGCATGGCCCGGTCGAACTCGACGGCCACGCCACGGTCGACCTTGGCGTTGTCGATGATTCCGTCGATGCCCATGCCGTAGTTCCAGCCGTGGCCGATCCCCTTGGCTTCCTCGCGGCGGTCCTTCGTGCCGAACACCCGCCGGGACACCTCTTCGTGCAGGTCCAGGCCGGGGGCGAACATCGCCAGGTAGGCGGGGTCCTGCGACAGCGCGCCGATGGCACGGGCGTCGACCTGCGACAGGTCCGCGGAGATGATGACGTGGCCCGGCTCGGGTAGGAACACCTCCCGCTCGGCGTACTTGCCGCCACGCTTCCCCATTACGGTCAGGCCCGGCTTGGTCGTCGACCAGCGGCCGGACGCCTGGAACATGCCGATCTCCGGGTGGACCCGGTCGCCGACGAGGTACGCCTGCACCGTCTCGTAAACCGTGCGGATGCCGTTGAGGGAGCCGACGACGTCCACCAGCGCGATCACGTCCGGGCGGCCGGCGAAGTCCTCGGCGACCTGGGCCAGCGCGTCTTTGCCGAACGACGGGTTGCCGCATTCGGTCAGCGGCAGGGTGACGCCGAGGTCGGTGAACGCCCGGACGATCGCGGCTTTGCCCTCGGTGGTCGCGTGTGGGCTCGCGGCGACCTTGCCGTCCTTCTTGGTGCGGGGCAGCCCATATCGTTCGGTCAGGCTCGCCAGGTGCCGGGCTCGTGCCTCGCGGTTCGCCGCGACCCGCCGCTCGAGTTCGGGCACGTCGACCCGGAAGCCGTTCATGCGGATCCGGGCGGCGATGGCGGCGATGTGGTGCTCGCGGCGGATGTACGGGCTGGTGTGCAGCTTCTGGCCGAGCCGGGCGGTCAGGTCGACGTCGCCGATCAGGTACCGGACGTAGCGTTCGTCGTCGAGCGGGATGGACCCGAAGCCGCCATGCTCCGCTGCGAGGGCTTTGAGGTCGCCGGTCTTGGTGGCACCGAGCAGGCGGGCGCCGAGGTTGTCGAGGCTGTAGTCCCGCTGGATCTGCGCCTGCTTCATGCCCGGCTCGGGCGGATCGTTGAGGATCCCGGCCAGCTTGGTGTCGAAGACCCGGCCGGCGCGGGCCATGCCGATCAGGTCAACGCCGTGGTTCCGGGCGAGGGCGACCAGGTCGAAGGCGAGCACGTTGTGCCCGACGATCAGCCAGGAGTCCCGGACCACCTCGGCGAGCTGGGCGCCGTCGGGCGTGATGGTGATCCGGTCGCTGGTTTGGTAGCCGCAGAGCCGGATGAACTCCGGGCCCTGCGACCACATCTGCTCCTCGCTGGCAGTCTCGATGTCCAGGGCGACGACGCCCGCGGGCAGGGTTATTGCGCCGCGGGCGTCCAGCGTCGTGATGTCGATGGTCGGATGGGGCGGCTTCACGTCAGCGACGTCGAAGAAGCTCAGCTGTTCGGTGGCCGTGCTCATGATTGCCGCTCGAAGCTGGCGGCAGCCTGCTGGGCTGCCTGGATCGCCGCCATCGTCTCGGCCTCGATCATCGCCTGACGTTCCAGCGCGGCGACGTCGATACCCGACGCCTGGACCTGGCTTTGCTCCTTGCGACCCAGCAGTCCGGCATTCCGCAGGACGTTCAGGGACTGCTCGGCCTTCTCCAGACCGTCCGGGGTGAGACTCCATCGGGCCGGCTTCTCGCTGTCGTCCTTGGCCACCTGCCCGGCTGCGAGGAGTCGCTCCTCGCACGCTCGCATGACCGTCGAGGCGTTCGGCACGCCGGCGCTGCTCTTGCTCCAGTCCCCGTCGATCAGCTTCCACCAGGGCGACGCCAGCATCTCGACCTGCGTCATGGACACCTGGCCACCGTCGAGCTGGTTCTTCAGCAGCGCCAGGATGACATCGTCGGAACGCATCCTCGGCTTCGGCTTGCCCTGCGGCAGCTGACCCATCAGGGCCGCCGCGAGAGCGTCAGACGGCAGTGCCGTGGAAGCCACCGGGTCCGACTCCGACAGCAGACGCTCACGGCCGGACTCGGTCTTCCCGAGTTCCCACAGGTCCATCAACCCGTGCTGCTTGAACACCGCGACCGTCTCGGCAGGCAGTTCCGGGGCGAACAGGATCTGCTTACCCTCATCGGTGCCGTCGGGCTCCCGCAGCCGGTAGATCAGCGACTCGGGGTCCAGTTCATCGACCCCAGCGATGATCGCCGAGCGGAACGGGATCGCCTCCCCCCGCAACTCCTGCATGACCATCATGCCGGGCAGGCTGGGCAGCTCATTGGGTCGGATCTGGCCGGTGTAACCCGTCAGGTTCGCAGTGTGGTTCGACACCCGCATCAGCAGCGAGCACACCTCGTTGAGCTGCGCCCGCAGGTTGTCGTCGCCCATGTCGTTCAGGCCACCGCCCTGTGTCGCCGTCTCAGCCATGATCGCCGTGGCGCGCTGAAGGCGGATCTGCGACCCGAGGTAGGAGACGAATTTCGGGTCGCGCATGTGCATGTGGAACTCTTCCCAGATGACCCGGATCGGCGGGCCACCTTCCGCGGGGTTCCAGGTCGCCTTCGCCGGGACGCTCATGCCGCCCAGACCGCGCTTGCGGCGCTTACCGCTCCACTCCTGCCGACGGGCCATCTCCGCCCACAGGGACTCGCGGATGACGTCGCGGTGTTCGTTGGTGAAGCCGACCGGGATGATGCCAAGAAAGTCCATGAAGTCCATGGCCCGCTTACCCGCGTCATGAATGATCGGCAGGATGCCGAGGAGCAGGTCGTTGTAGGCAGTGATCTGGGTGACGACGCTCTTGCCGGCGCCAGTAATACCCACACAGTTGCCCCCGCCAGGACGGCCCGGCGCCCAGTTCTGCCGATGCACCGGCTGGCCGCGCAGGTCCCTGCCGACATAGCCCCACCGAACGCCCTTGTCGTCGATGTAGCTGGCGCCCTTGCCGGGGTGCTTGATGGACTCACCCAGCGGGAAGTGCTCCGACAGCGTGATGATGCCGTGGTTGAGCAGCTTGGTCTGCTCGCCCTTCTCGTCCTCCCGGATCGGCTCGTATGTCACCTCGATCTTCGCGGGGTCGATCACGAGCATCGACGACAGGAAGGGCCGCAGTGCCAGGAACGGCGAGTCCGCAGCACCATTCCGCGAGCTCAGCACGCCAGGTTCTCCGCGAACGGCGAACTCCCAGCCGATGACGATCTCCTCGCCACCGTGCTTGGTGGTCAGCTTGCGGGTGAGCTTGGCGTCGACGGAGGTCCGGGCGAGGTCGAAGCCCGGGGTGAGGCCACGGTCCTTCGCATCGGCCGTCATCTGGGCCCACCGCTCGGCGAACTTCTTCCCGGCGGTGACCTTGTCGTCGTCCTCGTTGACGATGCGCCGGGCCTCGGCAAGCGCCTTCTCTTCGGCGGCGCGCTTGGCCTCAGCATCTGCCTGCTGGCGCTGCGTCCGTTCGGCTTCCTCAGCCGCGAGGCGCTCCTCCTCGGCGCGAGCCGCGGCCTCGGCGGCTTCCCGCACGGCACGAGCCTCGGCCTTGCGGCGCTTCACCAGCCGCGCCCACGGGTTGTAGTTGACCAGCCCGATGAGCAGGGCACCGAACAGGTTCATCAGGACGCCGCGCCAGTTGTCGAGGCTCGCCCCGATCGTCTCGGCCATCAACAGCCACACGCCCGTGGACAGGACACCGGCGGCGACCCAGCGGGCGTGGGACATGGCACGGGCGCGCATCGACCGCGACATCTCCTTCAGCGTGTAGCCCATCCGCCGCGCCCAGATGACCTCGCCGAGGTACACCGCCCAGTACGCCAGGACCGTCCCGCCGACTGCCATGCACGTCCCGAGGGCGTACGTCTCCAAGCCACCGAGGCGGTACACCAGCGTCCAGTCGCCAACCAATGCCGCCAGCGACACCGAAGCGGACGGAACGTGCTCGCGGGCCGCCTTCCACACGTGGCCGGCTTCCTCACGACCGACGGCCCGCAGCGCCTCGATCCGAGCATTCGCCGCTTCGGTAGCGGCTTTGCGCATGGCGGCGCGCTTCTCGACGAGGGCCTGCTGCAAGCGCCCGCGGGCTGCCTCCTTCGGGTTGTCGTCGGTGGCCTCGGAGCGTCCCGGCAGCAGCTCCACTACGTGCTTCGGGCAGCCGCGCATCTTCGGCCGGGCCAGCTGCCCGTCAGCGCGGGGGAACACCCATTCGCCAGCAGTGCACTCCGGGTCGGCGGGGCACATCCACCAGACGCCGATCGGCATCTCGGTCTCGTCGTGCACGGGCCGATCGTGCTCGTGTCGGACCGCGGGGCCGTCCGGGGTTTCCTTCCAGTAGCGCTGAAGGCTCACGCCGGCGGGCAGGTCGTTCTTGTTGGGCAGCTTGGGCCGGGTGGGCGCGGTGATGGTCTGCGTCATGGTGGTGTCTCCAAAGGTCAGGGCCGGTCCGAGTAATCCAGCGGTGGACAGTCGTGGCGGCTGTCCACCACCGCCAGTGCTCGGCGTCAGCCGACGCGCCGCTGCGAGTCGATGTAGGCCCCGTCAGCGCCGGTCGCGTGGACGCCTTCCTGCGCCCGTTGCACCTGGATGTTGGAGACCAGTGCGACACGGACGTTGTCCAGTGCCTGGGCGACCAGGCCGAGACTGCCTTCCGAGATCTTGGTGAGCATCCCGGCGATGACGCGGATCTCCTCGATGGAGATCCGCTCACCGAACGAGGCGGTCAGGTACTGCACCATCTCCTCGGTCCCGCTGGCCTCGCGGTACAGGTCGCGGCCGACGTCGTCCAGGAGCAGGAGGGCCTTGTGGGCCTGTTCGAGCAGGACGCTCATGCGGGCGATCGAGATGGCGACGACGCCGACTGCGCCTGTGCCGCTGGGGGCGATGAGTGATCCGCCACCGCTGGGGACGGCGAAGCCGCTGCCGGTCTGGGGCGCGACGGCCCCGCCGTTGCTGGTGGCGAGTGTTCCGGCCATGTGTTCCTCCTGGGTTGTGCTGGTCAGCGGAGAGCGGTCTGCGAGGAATCGGGGCGGTGCCCGTTTTGGTTCTGCTGGACCTCGCCTTCGAGGTCGTCGAGTCGGCGCTGGTACTCGGCGAGTGACTCGTCGTCCCGGCGCGGTTCGTCCTCACCGACGGGCACCATCACGTGGGTGCTCGGCTCCGGGCCGGGGATGATCTCGGCGTCGACGATGTCCGGCCCGGCGTTGGTCGGCTGCTGAGTGGCTGGCTCCGCTGTGGGGTCGGGAGTGGTCAGCGGCACCTGGGGTTCCTGCGGGATCGACGGCTCGGGCTCGTCGGGCCGCTCGGTCCCGCCGGGGCGGAGCCACCACCGGGAGTTGCCGTTGTCGCGGCGCTGCTGGGCGTCCGCGCGCCCCTTCTGCCAGCCCCGCTTGAAACGGTCCGTGCCGGCGAGGAGGTTGTTCCAGGCCCGGCCCATGACGCGGCCGAAGCTTTCCTCGCCGGACGGCTTGTCGCCGCGGGTGTTCGGGTCGGCGGCGAACCAGTCCCGGGTGGCTTGGCGGTGCCGTTCCCGTTCGAGGCGGTCGTTCTCCAGCCAGGCCAGGGCGTCGCCGAACCGGTCACGGTTGCGCTGCTGGCGCTGCTGGGCGAGGCGTTCCCGCTCGTGGGGTTCGCCGTGGAGCATGTAGTCGGCGCCGAGGACGAGCCCGGCGACGACCAGGCCGGCGAACCCGCCGCCGATGGCGAGGCAGGCGGCGAAGAAGGCGCGGGCCTTGTTGTCGTCTGAGGTGTTGGTCGGCTGAGTCATCGTTCCTCCTCGAAGCGTGAGAAGCCCAAGATGATCGGGTTGACGTAGCTGAATCGCTGGGCCACGGATCGGGTGAGAGATTGCACGTCGTCCATGGATCGGATCGGTGCTTGGAGGGTCAGTTCGCAGTTGCCGGTCTGTGCCGTCGGCGGGTCGATGTACGAGATCAGGTAGCGGTACATCAGAACGCCGAGAAGATCGTGTTGAGGCTGGTCTCGGCGTTGGACTGCAACGTCGCCCAGCTCACGGCCAGCACGGTGAACGTCGGGATCGTGTACATCGCCGCCCACTGCGACCACTTCTCCGGGATCCAGTCCCGGAAGAGATCACCGAGGCCGATGACGAAGAAGACGGCGCCTGCTGCGACCAGGCTGAGGCGGAGCATCCAGACCGCCCACTCGGGCAGGTACGAGCCGGCGGCGTCGTTGAGGTAGGCCAGTGCGGGGACGTGGGCGATCCCCACGAACACGCAGATGATCGTGGCGATGTACATCCACATCCGGTAGTGACCCTTCGCGGAGTGGACCTTCTTGAGGATTTTGTGGGCGTAGATCGCGGTCACGATCGACACGGCCACCACTGCGACACCGGAGGCGACACCGCGGGGGTTGGTGAACAGCCCGACCAGGGCGGCCCAGCCCAGCGGCAGCGTCGTCGGGATCATGAACGCGGCCTTGAATGCCTCGTCGTCCGGAACCCCGTCGGTCATGTCGTGGCCGAGGCCGACCAGTCCGTGCAGGGCGTGCCAGCCGGCGGCGATGGTGAGGACGCCGAAGATGACGCTGAGCCAGCTGCCGAGTCCTTCGCCCCACCCGACGAGCCACTGCGCGAGCGGTAGCGCTCCGTAGGCGAAAAGCAGTCCGGCGAGGATGTAGAAGAACAGGGCGATGAACTTGATGATGCGTTCTTTGTTCCACTTGCCGGTTCCGGCGGAGCCTCCCTTGTTGCCGCCCTTGCCGGTTTTAGTGGCGTTGGCGAGGAACTGCGAGGCGCCCCAGCGGAACAGGAAACCGACACCGATAGCGATCAGGTACTGGTAGTTGGCGTTGAGCCACTCGTTCACGGATATCTCCTATTCAGGCGTGAGAGGCGATGGCGATTGCGGCGAAGACCGCGAGCAGGACGAGGGCAGCAATTGCGGCTGCGGTCTTGGTGGAGAACAGGACGTGAGCGGCGGCCCAGCAGATGCCCAGGCCAGCGACCTGGGCAAGCCCGGCGGCAGCGCTGCCGACCTGGCCGGCGAACCCGTGGCGGACCTCGTCGCGGGACGGCCAGATCGCGGCTGCCGCTTCGGCGACCGTCGGCGGGTGGGTCGAGGTGACCTCGTGCCCCTCGAGGGCTTCCGTGGCGGCCCCGCCGTGGGTCAACGGAGAGTGAGTTTCGGTGGAGTTCGGGGGCGGCTCGGCAACTTGCGTCGGGCTCGGGATGAGCCTCAGCGCCGGGCGCTCCGATCCCTCGGTGCTGATCAAGGTCGGCGGGGAGGTGCCGTCGTCAACTTGCTTGCGCGCACGCAAGCTCACGGAAGCCCGGTCACTGAGAGTCACGAACGGTGATCCTTTCTGGATAAGGGATGGGTTACTCAGCGGCTTGGGCGGCAGCGTTGTACCGGGCGAGGCAGGCGAGGAAGAGGACGATCGCGGCGAACACCGCCGACGCGGAGACCTCGATCCACTCCGGGTGAAGCCGAGCGCCGGCCCCGGCGGCGATGAGCGAGCCGAGGAGCACGGATGCGGACAGGCGCAGATCGGTCGGGTCAGCCCGGCTCGACCTCTTGACCTCGCGAACGGCCAGCTCAGAGCTGGTTTCGGCGATCACTGCGCGGCCCCCGCCTGTGCGACACGGACGAGGACGTCGGCCATCATGGACGTCGGGACAAGCCCCTGCTCGATGGCGGCGATCGTGTGGAAGCCCTCGGCGACCAGGCGCCGCTCATGGGCGATCCTGGCGAGAGGCCAGGAGCGTTCCTCGGTCTTGTGGTCCAGGATCGCGGCGATCTTGCGGAGCTGCTCGGCGCTCTCCTCGAGGTAGCCGGCGGCACTCTGGGCGGTCTGGGTCATGATGTGGTTCTCCTTCGGGAGAGGCCCGACGGGACAGCCAGCCTGCGAAGTTGATCTGTCCCGTCGGGTGCTAGTTGTCGGTGCTGGCCATCACTGGGTGGCCGTTGGTCTTGGTCTGCGCAGCGTCGTCTTGCGCACTTGCGCCCTCGATGGTCTTGCGCCGGTTGCGCACCGTGGCCTCCGAGATGCCGAACTTCTGCGCGGCCTCACGGTTAGACACCGCCTGCGTAATCGCGTACTGGGCGGCCTGCGTACCGGGATCGCCGCCGGTTGCGTAACCGCTGGTCGCGGCCTGCGTACTGGGCTTTGCGCGCCGGGCTGCGGGGAGCGCAACTTGCGCATCGTGCTGCGCAAAGCCCTGCGCATCGTGCTGCGCAACCTCGGGCTGCGACTGCGCAAGCCGGTGCGCAACCTGCTGCGAAACGAGGTCGGCGATCTCCTGCGCAAGCTCGTCGGTGAGCGGATGCGCAGGTGCGTAATCGAGCGGCTGCGACTCCACCCAGCCGGTCCGCCGGACCTTCGCCATGACTGTCTGGATCATGTCGTCGTCGGCGTCGAGAGTCAGCTTGGCGAGCTTCTCCTTGACCTTGCCGCGCTTCTTCTCCGGGCCGTACAGCGCCGCGTAGTAGAGGTCCGTCATTCGCTGGATCAGCTGCTCGCGGTGGACCGTCTTGACGTCCTTGTTGCCAGGGGTGATGGCACCCATCCGGATCAGGATCTTGCGGGGCGTCCAGTTGAACGTGCCGCCCTCGTCGCCGCCGTCCAATTTCTTCTCGCCGACCAGGCCGTCCCACCACATCAGGATCAGGAGCACGGGGATCAGGAGGCGGAATACGCCTTCGCTGAAATTGTGCGCAGTCCCTACCGCGATCATCGACATTCCGCTGGCCACGACTCGGGCGTAGACACCTGACCTGCCGGGGTTGCCATTCTCCTTCATGTTTCGCTTGGCGCGAATCATGAAGACTCCGAGGATGAGTTCCACGATGGCGAACATCAGGATTCGGAGAGGCAGCACCAAATCGGCGCCGCCCTCTCCGGTGAGAACCCAAACCGCTTCTGACGACCAGCCGAGCCCGATCAGCATTCCGAGGTTCGACATCGGCTCGTCGGGCTTCTCGGACTTGGCAATCTTCCGAATCCTCAGGGCCGTATATACGATCGTGGCAACCATCAGGGCCAGGGTGGCAATGAGCAGGATGTTGCTGCCGAGCACCTGCGAGGTGATGGAGTCCAGCACCGTGCCGTGGTCGGCCGCCGGCACGACGGTCGGCGCGGGTGTGGTGTCGGGCTTCACGATGGTGTCCTTCCGTGATCAGTGGTTGTCGCGGCCGACGAGCTCGGCCAACTTGTGCAGCAGGCCGACGGCCGGGTCATCCCCAGGGCCGGTCTTCGGAGTAGAGGAAGCCGAACAGCATCTGCTGCAGGCGGACGTGGTCGGCGCCGTTGTCGATCGGCGGGTATCCGTGGTCGGCGAGCACCGCGGCAACCTCACGGATCAGGCCGAAGGTGAGCTTCGGGTCCTCGTCGGGGCGGCGCAGCGGGTACCTGGCGTCGCTCACAACGGTCACCGCCCCTCGTCGATAGCTCGGGCGGCAGCGTCCTTGGCCCGGTTGATGGCGGCCTTGGCCTCGCCGATCGCGGCCAACATGGCGGTCCGCGCCTCGCCCTGAACGTTGGTCAGCGCCGATCCGACCGGCCGCCGGTCCGACCGAAGCCAGTCCGCGGCGTCGCCGAGCGACCGGTACGCGCCGCTCAGCTCGTCGAACGCTTCGAGGAACATCTCGCGGCGGGTGGGCAGGGTGGTCACAGGTGCACCTCCGAGCAGTCGGACACGTAGTTGGTGTGGGGGTTGATGACGAACCAGACGTGATCGCGGACCGGCTTGTCGCACCCGAAGCAGACCTCGTGCTGGTAGACCGAGGACAGGTTCGGCACGACCTGGATGGGAAGCTCCCAGTGCCGCTGCGGGACCACGTCGTAGTCCGCAGTGATGACGGTCGGTCGGCTCACCGCGCCGCCTCCGAGAGCAGGCCTCGCAGTGCGGCGTGGTCGAGGACGCGGCTCGCGGTCTGGTGCATCAGGTTCAAGGCGCACGTCTTGGTGAGCTTCTCGGCGACGGTCCGGCCGCCGTCGACACCGACCCGCCACCCATCGTTGTCCCGCCACGCCACCGCGAGAGCGGCGCAGCCCGGGTTGTCGATGTCGATCGCGGCGTACGCCTGGTCCGCGACCAGCGTCCGGCGGATGAACGAGGGGATCATCAGAACGGCACCTCAACATCCAGGCCGTCGGCGTGGTTCGCGGACACGATGAGCATTCGGGCGACCGACCGTGCCTTGTAGCGGTCGAGAATGATCTGCATCGGTTCGTCGGTGAACTGGGACAGGATCGTGAACTCGTATCCCGAACCCCGCTTGGATCCATCGAGGCGGGCACGTTCCCGCTTGCGCTCGACGATCACGCGGTAGTTTTCGTTGATCTGCATGTCGGCGATGACGCCGGCCTTGCCGGGTTTGTTGGGGTCGATCTCGGCGTACAGGGTCTCGCCTAGCTTGCGGGCCTGCGTGGGGGACATGAGGCAGTCGTCGGTTGGAACGGTGTCGTCCTCCGAGGCATAGCCGAGCCACACCTTGGGCTCATCTGCGGCACCGTCGCTGCCCTCGTACTGGGTGATCTCGATGCTGAGCCAGTCGCCGAACTCCCGCTCAAGGAACGTGGTCGCGCTGCTGATGTGCAGGCGCTCGCCCGTGCTGTTGCGGTCGCAGTCCCCGCGGCACCAACGCCAGGACCGGCAGCCGTTGCGGTTAGTCCGGAGGAACGCGAAGAGAGGCCACGACAGGCTCTTGCCCGACTCCTGCTCAGCTTCGATGCTGTCGAGCAGGGCAGTGCGGATCGCCTCGGTGGACAGGTCGGCCGGGCGCTGGATCTCGC
>WUUC01227185.1_pt1 | contig 14073 bp, 11 predicted proteins | sample 6278441 | NCBI WGS metagenome assembly WUUC01 (sample SAMN13675441, study PRJNA597444) | soil metagenome | isolation source: soil | place: USA: Washington | collected 2017-10
ACCATGAGATATGTCTGAACTCTATTACATTTTGCGGAGTGTGCGGTATGGTGCTGATGATACTATCCAGGTTCTCATCACTGAACTTAAAAGTTGGCGGCATCTGGAAAAGAAAATGCTGAAGCTTCTGTCCGAGCCCGTTCAGGATCAGGTCCTGAAAGGCCGTAACGGTATCTTTGACTTTCAGCCGTTGAACGTGAGTGATATAGCGGCTCATCTTGACTGAAAAGGTAAACCCGTCGCTGGTTGCCGCAGCATACTTCTTCAGGTCAGCAGGTTTGGGCTGCCGGTAGAACGTTCCGTTCATCTCCACTGTATTGAATATGGAGCTGTAATGGGTTAACCAATTCCTGGGCGCGAGACCTTTTGGGTAAAGTAAGTTCTTCCATTGCGGGTAGTAATAACCAGAGCAGCCGATGCGGTAATCCATACCCAGGTGCGGGCGAAATGTGTGCCAATGAGATTGGATCAAGATTAATTCAGGTAAACTTCACAGGCATGTGAAGCAGTTCGATGTGCTACAAATTGAACGCGGTAAAATTCTACTGCGGCGCGAGGTTTGAGGGCGCACCTTAAAACTTAAAACTTAAATTATGAAAGCAGCAGTATTCCACAAACCGGGCGACATCCAATCGGAGAGTATAGCCGATCCTGTGATCGAGCAACCGGGAGATATTATTTTACGAGTAACGTCGACCGCAATTTGTGGCTCCGACCTCCATATCCTCAACGGGTTCGTCCCTCAGGCAAAAGATATGGTCATGGGCCATGAGTTCATGGGAATTGTAGAGGATGTAGGCAATGGCGTCTCAAAATTAAGAGTTGGAGACCGCGTCGTCGTTCCGTTCCCGATCGCATGCGGACATTGTTTTTTCTGTTCGAATGGAATGTCCACGAATTGCGAACACTCCAATCCAAAATACGGACCGGAAGGCAATATCCTGGACAACAAAGGCGGCGCCCTGTTTGGCTACACAGATCTTTACGGAGGCTATGCCGGCGGACAGGCTGAGTTTGTTCGTGTACCGTTTGCGGACTTCGGACCTCGTAAGGTATCGGATCAACTGACCGACGAGCAATGCCTGTTTCTCACAGATATTTTTCCAACGGGCTGGTCGGCGATCGATTGGGCCATGCTTAAAGGAGGTGAGACAGTAGCCATCTTTGGCTCGGGCCCGGTGGGGTTGATGGCACAGAAGGCCGCATGGTTGAAGGGCGCAGGTCGCGTGATCGCGATCGACATTCTTGACTACCGGCTTGCCATGGCGAAGAAAGCCAACAATGTCGATATCATTAATGCACACAAGCAGGATGCGATCGAGATGATACGACAAATGACCCACGGAAGAGGCGCGGACGTTTGCGTGGATGCCGTGGGAATGGAGGCTGATCGTTCATTCCTTGATAAGGTAAAAGCGACCATCCATGTGGAGAAAGGATCCATGAGCGTGTTGGAGGATTGCATCAAGGCAGTGCGCCGTGGTGGGACTGTAACCGTTGTTGGTGTTTACGGAACACCATTCGATAATTTCCCGTTACACCGTGTTTTCGACAAAGGTATAATGATGCGATTCGGACAGGCGCCTGTTCACAAATACATCGACGAGCTGATTGGACTGGTGGAGAACGGAAAAGTCGTTCTCAATGACATTCTTACTCACACCATGCCGTTGTCTGAAGTCTCAAAGGCGTATGACATCTTTAAAAAGAAAGAAGACAATTGTGTAAAAGTTATCCTGAAACCAGGGAGGTAAGCCCCGCCCAAACAAACTGATCAATTATGAATGACAATAAAAAATATGCCCTTGTTACCGGAGGTACCAGCGGCATCGGATACGAGCTGGCAAAGTTGTTAGCTGACGACGGATATAACCTCGTCATCGTAGCCCGTCACGCAACAGACCTGCAACGGGTCTCTAACGAGCTATCGGAAAAGTCAGGTGTCGAAGTTGTTACGATGGCAAAGGATCTGTTCGATCCCGAAAACGCGTTCACTATTTATGATGACATTCGTGCACAGGGTATCACCATCGACATCCTTGTCAACGATGCCGGGCAAGGACTATATGGCGAATTTGTGGAAACCGATGTCCACCGGGAGCTGGATATCATTAATCTCAATATTTCAAGTCTCGTTGTGCTCACCAAACTTTTTTTACAGGATATGGTTGCCAGGGGAAACGGCAAGATCCTCAACCTGTCTTCCATCGCCAGCAAGGTGCCTGGACCCTGGCATTCGGTGTACCACGGAACGAAGGCGTTTGTTCAGTCTTTCACTGAGGCCGTTCGTAGCGAAGTAAAAGGATCGGGCGTGACCCTTACGGCATTGCTGCCTGGCGCAACGGCGACGGATTTCTTCAACAAAGCGGAAATGAATTCATCCAAAATTGTTCAAGAGGAGAAAATGAGTGACGCGGCCGAGGTCGCCAAGGATGGCTTTGAAGCACTTATGAACGGCGACGACATGGTGATCAGCGGGTTTAAGAATAAAATGCAGGTGGCAATGAGCAACCTGACACCCGATGACAAAGCCGCAGACAAAATGAAAAAACAACAGGAGCCCGTGGGGAAAAGTTAAAACTAAAAAGGTAAGATCTGAAAGTTACTTATCCCTTCAATCGTTGTTTCGGTTTCGAGGTTACAAATTCAAACAACCTCGAAACCGTCACCCGTTGATTATTCTTGTAAGCATCTCCTTCATCGCTGCCATCGAGGCTCCGGTCTGACTGTTCTGCCAGCCACTCCACAAATTTTTGCTCACTATCGAACGATTTGATCGCGTGCATTTGATAACCCTCATAAACCTTCCCGTAAGTAAAATTCCCGTCACTCCACGTAAGTCCGGTTCCACAATAGTCACGATGGTCATACATCAGATCGCAGCTCATCATCAGCCGTTTCGCGACGCGCTCTGCAAGCTCTTTTCCTACTTTGGATTCTGTCATATGCGATTGAAGCATAAAATACAATAATATTTTGTTAATGGGCCATCAGGCCGCTCTGACTGCATCATTTTTGCTGTGATGTGGCATGCGCGTTCAACTCGTCGTATTATTTGCCATCGCATGGTGTTCCCTAAGCGCGCAGAATATCACGTTGACGGGTACTGTGAAAGACAATTCCGGCCATCCGATACCGTTCGCCAACGCCGCGCTTTATCGTGAAGCGGACTCGTCGCTTGCGAATGGAGCTACTACCGACATCGAAGGGAAGTTCACGATCTCCGCAGAGCCCGGGAATTATTACCTGACGATTTCTTTCATCTCTTACACCGATAAAACTATACCCGGGATCAAGCTGGATTCAAGCCGGGAACTTGAGACTATCGTGCTGGCGGAAAGCACACAAGTGCTGGACGCCGTGGTGGTTGAAGGTGAAAGGAGCCAGATGGAGCTCTCGCTGGACAAACGGATCTTCGAAGTGGGCAAAGACCTGAGCAACATTAGCGGGTCCGCTGCGGACATTCTCGATAACGTGCCGTCTGTGGCAGTGGATGCGGAAGGAAATATTTCGCTGCGTGGCAGCAACAATGTGCGGATCCTTATCGACGGGCGGCCGTCGAGCCTGACGGGAATTAATGTAGCCGATGCCATGAGGCAGCTCCAGGGCAACATGATTGAGCGTGTCGAGATCATTACCAACCCGTCGTCACGTTACGACGCTGAAGGTGAAGTCGGGATCATCAATATTATTCTTAAGAAAGAGAAGAGCACAACGGGGTCGTTTACCATCAACACCGGGTACCCTGCCAACTATGGCGGCTCGTTCAACCTCAATCTTCGCAAGAAGAAGTTCAATTATTTCGGAGGTTACGGCCTCAGCTATCGCTCCATGCCCGGGTCGGGTTCGTCCGTTCAGTCTTTCACCACCGGCGACAGTACGTATTCATACGACCAGGTGTCGGACCGGCTCCGGTCGGGGTTGTCGCACAATGCACGCGTGGGCGTCGACTATACACTTCCCGATGGCAGTATCCTCACGGCGTCTGGCCTTTTGCGCTTTTCCAACGGCCTCAACAAGACGACCAACATCTATAACGACTTCAACTCCGAAGGTGCCACTGTAAGAACGGTTGCAAGGCAAGAGGGCGAAACTGAGCCCGAACAAAACCTTGAAGCGAATCTTAGCTACCGGCGCGAGTTTAAAAAGGAAGGACAATTGCTCACGGCCGATCTTAAGTGGATCCAAAACCGTGAAACCGAAAACGCGAGCTTCGAACAGTACGATCAGTCAATCGACTCAGTCGGCTTCCAGCAATCCACCAACGTCGAGAATGAAAGGAACGCATTGATCCAGTCAGACTACATTCATCCATTCGGTGAAAAAGGAAAATTCGAAGCGGGTATTAAAAGCACCATGCGCGTGATCAACAACAATTTTCTGGTCGAGCAGCGCGATGGCGACAGTGAACAGTGGTTCACGCTGCCACGGCTTACCAATGACCTCACCTATCGTGAGAACATTCATGCCGCTTACGTGATGGCCGGAAATGAAAAAGAAAAGATGTCCTGGCAAACCGGTGTGCGTAGCGAGCTGTCTGATATAGATGTGACGCTGGCGGAAGGAGCTCCGGCGAAACAACGTTACCTGAACTTCTTTCCCAGTGCGCATTTATCTTTCATGCATGCGCCTCAACGGACGGTCCAGTTGAGCTACAGCTATCGTCTGAGCAGACCTGACTTTCGCGATCTCGCCCCGTTCTCGAGCTATAGCGACAACCGCCAGGTTTCGGTCGGGAATCCGAATCTCAGGCCGGAGTATACGCACTCGATCGAAGCGGGATACCTGGTGAACATGGATGCCGGTTCGTTGTTGTCGAACGTTTACTATCGTTATCGTACCGGTGTTGTGGAACAGATTGCAAGTGTCGACTCTCTTGCGGTCACCAGTCTGATGCCCGTCAACCTTTCCCAGCAGAATGCCTACGGCGTAGAATTCAACTTATCGCTCAACCCAGTCAAATGGTGGAGGTTCAATGGTAACGCGAATTTCTACCGTGCCGTTACGGAAGGCACGTACAACGACATTCAACTCGGCAGCGACACCTACACCATGACCTCCCGGGCGACATCGCAATTTACGATCATGAAAAAGTGGAATCTTCAGGCGGGACTCAACTATAGGGCACCGAGGATCACCACGCAAGGAAAGGACCTCGCAGTAGCCTACGCGGACCTTAGCTTGTCGCGCGATGTGCTGAAAGGGAATGGTACACTAACCTTCTCGGTGCGCGATGTATTCAACTCACGAAAGTATAGGTCAATCATCAACAGGGAAGATATAGGATATCATGCGCAACGGGTGTTTCAATGGCGTTCGCGACAGATGTTGTTAACCTTCAGCTACCGGTTGAACCTCCAAAAGCAAAGAGATGAAAACAGGGATGATGATGGGGAGTTTGAGGACGGATAAAAATCAGTTTGCGCGTCTCATTTCAGCCGCTCCAGCACGCCTCTTCTTTTTATAATATTCTTGTAGTCCCATTGGATCTTTCGCCCTTTTCCGATCCATCGCTTGAGGTTCGGCTTTGTTGATCTCTTTCACTGACGTGTAACGGGCTTCGGCGGCCTTGAAGCTGCCCTCGTCATTCAGTCCCTCCTCTGCGAACGACTGTCCTCTCCAGAATAACAGTCTGACGGAATCTTTCAACTTACTGTATCCGACAATCGGGTTGCCGTCGAGGAACCAGACGGGATGCGCATGCCAGATCTCTGGCGATGAGATCGCGGAGAGAGAGTTCGAATGCCCGGAGTGCAATACGAAAAGTAAGATCAAGCCTTACTCTTCTTTGGGAAGCGTGAAATAGAAAGACGCGCCTTCGTTCACTTTTCCTTCCGCCCATATCCGGCCGCCGTGACGTATGACGATGCGGCGAACCAGGGCGAGGCCGATGCCGGTACCCGGAAACTCACGGTCAGCATGCAGCCGTTGGAATACGCCGAATAATCTTCCGGCAAATTGCATGTCGAATCCGGCCCCGTTGTCCTTCACATGGAAAATGAACTCGCTTTTCGTTTCCTGATAGCCGATGTTCACCTGAGGATTATTTGTCTTTGAAGAAAATTTCATGGCATTGCTGATCAGGTTAGACCATACCTGGTCGAGTAGCCCCCGGTCGGCGTTTACGGTGGGCAACGGTTGAATTTGGATAACGGTCTCTCCATAAGTCTCGCGCAGACCTGCGACAATGTCACTAACCTGGTCGTCCAGACTGATGACATTTTTCTGGAGACTCTGATGCAGGACTTTGGACAAACGAAGGAGGTCATCGATCAGCTGGTTCATCTTCTTCGCGTTCCGCTGCAGCGAAGCGATGCTCTTCCGGCCTTCGTCGTCGATCTTGTCGGAATAATCCTCCTCGAGGATCTGTGAAAACCCGAGGACTGAGCGCAGCGGCGCGCGGAGGTCGTGCGATATCGAATAAGAGAACGCCTTGAGCTCGTGGTTAGCTTCGCCAAGCTGTGCACTGAGGTTAACCACCTGTGCTTCCAATCTTGATTTACGCCTGGCGCCCGACGCCCGTACAACAATAACAGTCAACCCTATGATGCTGGCTATCGCAACGGCGATCAGCAGGTAAAACCAGGCTGTCATCCAAAATGGCTGAGACACATCGGTGGCTACAATGCATAATATGGACGTTAGAATTCCGTGGTTCATACTCTACTTTCTGTCTTCAACCACCGAGGCCATGAAGGCCGTATGCTTTTTGATCTCAGATTGAGGAATGATCCGGCGAGCCTGGTTCCATCTTCTCCGGTCACACTGTCGGCAGGGTCGTTGCTCCCCCGAATCGACGCCGAGCCCAATGTGAATGGCCGTGTTTATTTTTTTTGCGATGTCAGGCCTTTGCGAGGATTGCACCAACGGCAACTGGTATGCGCTGTCGCTCTTGTAAATTTCGTGGATGGTAAAGATTTGGGCGGAGGACACCTGTGCACAGAGCAACAGCAGCCAGAATGCTCCATATTTCATAACAGATGAAGGATAATGATGTTAGTTGAAGATAGGAATATTTTCGGAGTAGTGAGATATGACTAACTTCGTATCCAAATGAGGTGGTACCTTACTTTCATCGTATTGACTTCGTTTTCAGCGCTTTCGCAGCGCGAGCTTCCCGTTGATATCTCACAGGTCGATCAGCTCATTGAGCTCAGCCGGAAAGATCAATGGATAGATCCGTACCGTTCACTGGATTACGCGGACCAGGCGCTCGGGAAAGCACAGCAAATTAATTACCGCCAGGGTATTGCTATCGCGCAAAACCTGAGAGGATTTTGCTACTGGACATTCGGAGACAATGAGCTGGCCATACAGTCGGCGTTGGACGCCCTTGATATTGCAATGGCCGATAAGCACACGCTTATCCAGGCGGAATGCTACTACATCATGGCGCGCGGCTACCTCGACCTTCGCGAGGACAACAAAGCACATGAGTCCATTGTAAAGGCGGAGGCGCTTGCTGAGGAGGGCAGTGATTGGACCCAACTCTGCAGCATCTACAACCTGAAGGGTGTGATCCTGTTTGCGAATAGGAAATATGATAGTGCGCTCTACTTTTATAACAAGGCGTACGAGATTGGTAAGAATCAACCGATCGATCCCATTCACTTGCCGAGAATAATTTCAAACATCGGCGAATGTTATGAAGATGAAAATCCTGTGCTCGCATTCCGCTATTACAACCAGGCGCTCGGGTTGGCGAGGGAAACGGGTAACACAATTACAGAAGCTTCGATAATAGGTATTATAGGTCGCGCATACCTGCGGGAAAAAGATCTGAAAAACGCCGAAGCGAATTTACAGGTGGCACTCGAGCTTGCACGTGCCCTCGGGCTGCGCCGCGTCATGCGTCAGACTTACAGTGGTCTTGTTGACATCCGATTGATGCAAGGCAAGGGCGATGAGGCGGTGGTTTACCTCCAACGGTACTATGCTGTGCGTGACAGCCTGCTGAATACAACCAAGATCCGGCAGATCGTCGAGCTTGAAGCCAAACATAAGCTTCAGCTCAGTGAAAAGAATATCCAGCTGTTGGAAAATGAGAAGCGGATACAGACGATCTGGAAAAACCTGCTGATCGGCCTGAGCCTGCTCGTGGTCCTCGCATCGGTGGCAATACTTCAATGGCAGCGTTACCGGTATCGCCGGAACAGGAAGATGCTCAATCTGGAGATAGACTACCTGACCCAGCAGCATAAAGAGGCCGTGGACAAGTACAAGACATTGCAGATACCCGGCGAAGAGAACGTTGCCTCGTACGACCAAAAACTGTTGAAGCAGGCCATTTCCATTGTCGAGGCCAACATCGGCGACTCGCATTTGAGTGTGGAGAAAATGGCCGAACAAATGAACATGAGCCGGACGAGCCTTCACAGGAAAGTGAAATCCATAACAGGTTTCCCGCCCAGCGAATTGATCCGGAGCATCCGACTCCGGAAAGCGGCCCGCCTGATCGCTAACCGGGCAGACTCCGCGGCGCAGATAGCCCACGCAGTAGGCTTCGAGGACTATTCCCATTTTTCGAAGGCATTCAAAAAACACTTCGGAGTGTCGCCTTCCGCGTATGAAGTACAGAGTTCAGAAGTTTAATAAGGGTACCATGTACAGGGTACAGGGTGCAGGGTACAGGGTGCAGGGAGGTGAACCCCAATGCGCACTGAACCCTGTACTTTGTACCCTGCACTCTGTACATGTATCCCTGTTCCAAAAGGTAGTCTAATCGTTTCAAACCGGCCTGGAGCCATTATAATGGTAGAATCTGCCAACCCCGGGTGGCCGCCGTCTCGCTAGTTTTGCCGTTCTGGATCGGAAGAAAAACTAAGCTATGAAATGGTAAAAAGAACGCATCGTATCCTTGCCGTAATTATGGGCATCGCCGTGTTGGTGACGCTCGTTGTCCAAATATTGCGCGATGGACGTCAAATGGGACCGAAAAACGTGAGAAACTTTCAATCAACAACAAAATGACAACAACTGAGAACAACCCGAACAAGGCCCTATGGGAAAAGGGCGACTTTACACGTCTTGCCGAGGGCATGCGCGAAAGTGGGGAAGCATTGGTGGCCCAACTGGGCATTACTAAAGGCATGCATGTATTGGACCTTGGGTGTGGCGACGGAACTACCGCGATACCGTCGGCAAGGAAGGGTGCTACGGTACTGGGTGTGGATATAGCGCGTTACCTGGTGGATGCCGGCAAGGCGCGTGCGCGTGAGGCGGGCCTGACGAACATTACGTTCCAGGAAGGCGATGCATCCAACCTGTCCGGGTTGAAGAGCGATTTTTTCGACCAGGTGGTAAGTGTTTTCGGAGCCATGTTTGCGCCGCGTCCGCTGGACGTTGCGAAAGAGATGGTGCGCGTGACCAAACCGGGAGGAAAGATCACGATGGGAAACTGGATCCCCGGAGATCCGACCCTGGTGGCGCAGATCCTCAAGATCAGCTCCGCCTATACGCCTCCTCCTCCGCAAGGGTTCATCAGCCCGATGCTTTGGGGTGTTGAAACCGAGGTGACACAACGTTTCGAAGCGGCGGGAGTGCCAACGAAAAACATATCCTTCATCCGCGATAAGTATGTCTTCAATTATCCGATGACACCGGCCGAGCTTGTAAACGTGTTCAGGTTGTACTACGGTCCGACGATGAATGCATTCGACGCAGCCGCGAAGAACGGGAAAGCGGATCAGCTGCAGCGGGAGCTGGAAGATCTTTTCGTAAGTCAGAATACAAATTCAAAGCCCGGTCATTCCACGATCGCGGCGACGTTCTTAAGAGTAACGGTTATTAAGGGTTAAAATGTGAGTGAGTTCAGGGCAGGCGATCCGCTCGTCTGCCCTTTTTATATTTTTCACTTTGATTTCTTCGCTTCAGCAATTCATCCACAAGTCTGACGAAATCCGCGGGAGCCATTTCGAAAAACTCAGAGAGTTTAAAAACAGTCTTTAAACTTGGTTGGATCAGGCCGCGTTCGAGGCGGGAAATGTAGACCCGCTCGAAATCGCAGTGGTCGGCGACGCTCTGCTGTGATACATTTTTCTTATCACGCAATTCCCTCAAAACATATCCGAATACCTCCTTAAGATTACCATCTGTCTGGTCGGAAAAATACTTCGACGACCTCACGGATCATCTGAAAATAGAATAACGCCGGATGTTTTAGCCCGCGAACTGGCCCTTTGGTGCCTTCAGTGCAGCTTTCGTGGTGACGGAATTCAGGATCTCCCTCACGGTATTCAGTAATTGAATAGATGCCTCCACCTCTTCCTTGCGGGCAGAAACACTTTCGACGTTGAATCCAAATGGGATCTCATTGGCTACGCAATATTCCGAAAGCTCTTGCGCAATTCTCGTAGCGAACTGCCCCGAAAGCTTGAGCGGTTCTGGCGACGTCCGGAATTCCTCTTTTACGTTGTCGGGGATATGAATTCCCAACCATTCGAGGAACAGCAGCGTCTTAGCGGACCCACACAAGGTTAGCGTAAAGATCATCGTAGGTATGTCCCGCTTCTCGCGCTTGCATGCGGCAACAAGATCGTCGAGCACTTTCCTGGTGTAATTAACATTGAAGATGCACTGGGAAATGAAGTATGACACACCGCAGTTCATCTTGTCGAGCATGCGAACGTCTTCATCTTTCAGGATGGCATGACGCTCGGGTATGGTTACCGCGCCGACCACCGAATGGTGCTGGTGGTTGTCGCGCCAGATCCGGTAGGCTTCGGTTAGTGTAGTCTTGGGAACGGAGTCCGGCGAAGGCAGTCCGACGAATACGGGATACAGTGTTTGCTTGCTGAGGTCATTCAGCCATTGCGTCAGCTCCTGGTTGGTGAACTTTCCGGCGGGGCGGTAAATGATTTTCGGTATGGACAGTTCGTGCAAATACTGACTCGCATAAACATGGGGATCGAGACAGCTCACGAATGGGAAGGGTCGCTCTTCGGTTGTTCTTTCGCCTTCGTCCTGAAGGTCATACACGACGAGGGCGTCGATATCGAGGGTGCGAAGGATGCTCAGGCCCTTGTCGGCGACCTCCTGTAGTTTCTCGGGAGTGCTTACTGCCTTGGGCGGGCTGATTCCGTAAAGGAGTATTCCCGATTCTCTGTTCCTTACTTTCTTTAAGAACATCTGTTAGGTGATGGTGGGGACCGCCAAAATTAATAAAATATTGTGGTCCCCGTGAAAGTATATACCATAACCTGACGGGTTACTTCAGCTCGGTGCGGATCTTTTCAAGTAACAGCTTGGTGGCCTTTATTCCGTCGTCATTCGACAGGTAGGATGTGTCGCCTCCGAAATCGCGGAGCAGACCGCCCTCGTACTCGATACCCACATAGCCTCCGGTCCAGCCCGATGCTTTAATGATGCCGAAGATCTTGTGGAAGTCGGTATCGGGATCCTCGCCATCGGCTGTGAACTTATGTGTTTTAGCGCTGACGCCTTTCGAGTACGGCATCATCATCCCGACGCCCTTGTACCTGTCGTATTCCTTCAGGCATTTGGTAGCCAGCAATGCCTTAAAGTCCGCCGATTCGGGTTTACTCCGTTCCATGCAGAAATTGCCGAAGTCGGGAAGCAGGCCTTTATTTTTTGAGCTTACTTGTTTCATTACGCCCACCAGCCATTCGGGATTGGATGAATGTCCGAAGTGGTTTTCGACGATCACATTTATCCCGGCTTTGTCTGCAAACTCGAGAAGTTTTCCATAACCATCGACGGCAGCTATCGCGGCGTCGGCAGCGCTGCCCTCTTCTCCTTTGCCCGACATGGCTGCCATGGCGTCACCAAGATTGACACGTATCGCAGAGCATCCGAGAAACTTAGCGGCATCGATCCAGGGATAATGACTTTCGACAGCATGCTGACGTTTGGTCGCATCCATGGCGGCGAGGTTCTCACCGTCGACCATGATCAGGTGACTTTTAGCTCCGAGGCCATCGCACAAAGCTTTCAACTCCTTCATGTAAGCGTTATCTGTGTGCTTACTATTGAAGAAACCCGATACCCATTCGAGGACGTTGATCCCGTGATCGTTAACGGCCCGTTTCGGAAAATCGAGGTTGGTCATCTTGTTTGTATACAACTCCGAAGCATAGGAGAACTCGGCCAGAGAGATCTCGAATGTAAACGGTGCGGCGTCCTTTGCGTAGAGTGCAGAAGGAAACATCGTGGAGATGCCGACGCCGGCAGATGCCAGTCCGAGGGTTGAAAGGAAGTTTCTGCGGGTGTAGGTCATGGGTGTTAGATTCTTTCTGTCAAGGTCTATAAAAAATACGTGAAGGAACTGATTGGTGGACAAGTTTCTTAGTATCTTATTCTTTCCCCAACCCCCGGGAAAATGAGGCATTTCACCGTGATCGTTTCTCTGATTCTCGCCTGGAGCCTCACAGGATTCTCTCCCGTTCAAATTCCCGATCCGAAGCTCGCCGAAACAATTTTTGCAACGGGTGAACAACTGTACGCCGAAGGAAAGTACAAGCAGGCCGCCGATACCCTGAAAGTATCGACTGCACTTTTTGAACAGCTTAAAAACCCTGTTGACCAGGTCCGGTCTGCCAATCTCCAGGCCGAATGTCTTTCCAACCTCGGGCAATGCGATATAGCGGGCGCTTTACTTGATCGATCTCTTGAGATCATGAATGCTCAATCCGGAGACAACCAGTCCGGCAGGGAAGCCGTCCTCGCCGATACTTATTATTATATGTCGCGCCGTGCCGGAGGTTGTGCACGTCAATTTGACGATGCTGTTAAGTTGATGCAAAAGTCCCTTGCAATCAAAGCAGGTCTATACCCGGCTGGCGATGCGTCGTTTGCCTTCGATTACACTTTTCTCGGGTACATCTATAATTCCAAAGGCCGGTACGACAGTGCATTGATTTATCTTGACCAGGCAATTGCGATCCGGACGAAGCATCTCGAACCGGATGACATAGAGACTTCGCACACATTGTTCAATCTCGCGGCGAGCTACGAGGGGAACAGCGATCTTGGTAAAGCACTCGACCTCAACTTGCGCGCGCTGCGGATCAGGTCGAATAAACTCGGTTCTTCACACGCTACGGTGGCGAACAGCATCAACTCCATCGGTCGTGTGTATCGCAAGCTCGGCAACAACGAACGGGCTCTGGAATATTACCGGCAGGCGCTGGAGGTCAGGAAAAACACACTGGGTGCCGATCATCCGAACGTTGCGGGCAGCTATTATGAGATCGGGAACTTGTATGGGAACATGTCCAACTATCATGCGGCCGTTGAATACATCCAGGAAGGGAACCGCATACTGGAAAGCAATTCGCAGGTCTTTAACGATGTCTTGCCAACCTACATCGCTTACGCGGGAAAGATGTATGGGCTGACCGGTCAGAATGACCTGGCGAAAACCCACATCCAGAAAGGTGTTGCCCTTGCGGAAAAGAAACTGACACAGGATCATCCGTATCGTGCCGTTGTCTATAACATCGCGGGAGAGTATTATGGAGAGACCGGTGACATTAAGAACCAGTCGGACTTCTCCCGGAAGGCTATCGCTATTTACCGGTCGTCTTATGGCGAAGGGTCGGAACGCGAGGCCGACGTCGTTTCCAAAATGGCGTCGACTCATGCGAGACTCGGTCAAGCAAAAGAAGCATTGAAATTATATGGCGACGCTTTGTCGATGTACACGGCCAAGCTGGGCTCTCAAAATCCCAAAGTTGCGACGGTGCGTCTCGGGATCGCCGATGTAAACAAGAGTACAGGAAACATTGCGGAGGCTGAGAAGGGATATCGTCAGGCGCTGGAAAGCATCTCCGGTACCGACAACAAGCCGCTGGTGTTGAAGATTGTCCGGAGTAAAGCTCAAATAGAAACACAACAGACTTCCCTTGCCTCCTACCGCGCCGCACTGCAGCTAACGGATGAGATTACCCAGGGATACAACAATGAGCGCGCACGCATTCAACTGGAGAAAGAGAGAAGGGAGTTGTATACTGCTACGCTGGATGTGATATGGGAGCTTTACAAGACCGCTCCTGACTCGCTGCTTTTTCAGGAGGCGTTTTCTATCGCTGAAAAAAGCAAGGCAGCGCTTCTGCT
>WUUC01104866.1_pt1 | contig 14070 bp, 3 predicted proteins | sample 6278441 | NCBI WGS metagenome assembly WUUC01 (sample SAMN13675441, study PRJNA597444) | soil metagenome | isolation source: soil | place: USA: Washington | collected 2017-10
CGCGCGTCCCCATCGGCTCTCCCCTGGCCGGCGTCCGCGCCTGGGTGCTCGACGCCGAGCTCCAGCCGGTCCCCCCCGGAGTCGTGGGCGAGCTCTGCCTGGGGGGCGCCGGCGTGGCACGCGGCTATCTGCACCATCCGGTGCGCACCGCCGAGGTCTTCGTCCCCGATCCCCATGCGCCCGAGCCCGGCGCCCGCCTCTACCGCACCGGTGACCGAGCCCGCTTCCTGCCGGCGGGAGAGATCGAGTTCCTCGGCCGCGCTGACGACCAGGTGAAGATCCGCGGCTTCCGCGTGGAGCCAGGAGAAGTCGAGGCGGTCCTCGGCAGCCATCCCGAGGTCCGGCAGGCCGTCGTGATCGCCCGCGAGGACGGGCTCGGCGGACTCCGCCTGGTGGGCTACGTCGTCCCCGCGCCGGCGTCTGGCCTCGCGGCCGAGGAGCTGAGGAGCTTTCTCCACGAGCGGCTGCCAGACTATATGGTTCCCGCTCTCGTCCTCCTCCGCGAGCTCTCGTTGACGCGGAGCGGCAAGGTGGACCGCCGCGCTCTGCCGGCGCCTGGACCGGCCGACGGCACGGACGAGGGGTTCCTGCCGCCGCGCGGCGCCCTGGAGGAGATGGTGGCGACGATCTGGGCCGAGATCCTGCGCCGCGACCGGATCGGCGCCCGCGACAACTTCTTCTCCCTCGGCGGCCATTCGCTGCTGGCCACCCAGGTGGTCTCTCGGCTGCGCGACGCGTTCGGCCTGGAGATTCCCCTGCGCACGGTCTTCGAGGAGCCCACGGTGGCCGGCCTTGCGGCCGCGATCGAGAAGACCCGGCGCGAGGTGGACGGCCTCGGCGCCGCGCCTGTCGAGCCGCTGCCGGTGGACGCTCCGCGGGTCTGCTCCTACGCCCAGCAGCGCCTCTGGTTCCTCGACCGTCTGACGCCGGAGAGCCCGGCCTACAACATGGCGGCGAACCTGCGCCTGCAGGGGGAGCTCGACGCCGCGGCCCTGGAGCGGGCCCTGGAGGAGATCGTCCGCCGCCACGAGTCGCTGCGCACCAGGTTCCACCTGGAGGGGGGCGAGCCGGCGCCCGAGACCGCGCCGCACGGTCCCTTCACGCTCCCGCGGACGCAGGTGACAACGGAGGACGAGGCGAGACGCCGGATTCTCGAGGAGGCGCTGCGGCCGTTCGACCTGGCGCGCGGGCCCCTGTTCCGCGCCGCCCTCCTCCGCCTCGGCGCGGAGGACCACGTCCTCCTGCTCACTCTGCACCACATCGTCTCCGACGGCTGGTCGATCGACCTGCTGCACCGGGAGCTCGCCGCGGTCTACACCGCTTTCGCTGCCGGCCACCCTTCTCCGCTCCCCGAGCCGGCAGTCCAATACACGGACTACGCGGCCTGGCAGCGACGACAGCTCGCGGGCCCTCCCCTGGAGCGCGCTCTCGCCTTCTGGCGCGAGCGCCTGGCCGGCTCCCCGGTGGCCATCGACCTGCCGTTCGACCGGCCGCGGCCGCCCGTGCAGGGCACCCGCGGCGCGCGGGCGACGCTGCGCCTCGATGCCCTGCTCTCCGGTGAGCTGCGTGCCCTGGCCCGCCGCCAGCAGGCGACCCTGTTCATGCTCCTCCTGACCGGCTTCGACACCTTCCTGTCCCGCCTGTCCGGACAGGAGGACGTGCTGGTGGGAACCCCGGTCGCCGGCCGCCAGCGCCGTGAGCTCGAAGGGGTCCTCGGGCTCTTCGTCAACACGCTCGTGCTGCGCGCGGATCTGACCGCCCCCCAGTCCTTCACCGGTCTGCTGGCGCGGGTGCGGGAGGGATCGCTAGACGCCTATGCCCACCAGGACCTCCCCTTCGAGCGGCTGGTCGAGGAGCTGCGGCCCGAGCGCCACCTGGCGCACAACCCGGTCTTCCAGGTCTTCTATGTCCTCCACCACTTGGGAGGCGGCGGCGTGCGGATGCCCGGACTGCACGTTACGGCGCCATCGGTCGACAACCACACGGCGCGTTTCGACCTGTCCCTTTCGCTGGCCGACCCCGGACCGGAGAGCGAGGCGGGAATCCACGGTTTCCTGGAGTACAACGCCGAGCTGTTCGACCCGGCGACCGTGGAGCGCTTCGCCACGCACCTGGCCACCCTGTTGGCGGCGGCCGCGGCGCGACCGAACCTCGCGGTGGCCGACCTGCCTCTGCTCACCGAGACCGAGCGCTGGCAGCTCGTCCAGGAGCACAACGACACCGCCGCGCCGGTTCCGGCGGCCACGCTCCACGAGCCGATTGAGGCGCTGGCCGCGCGGCACCCCGGCGCGATCGCGCTGGTGACGGAGACCGGCGAGAGCCTGACCTACGCGGAGCTGAACGGCCGGGCCAACCGCCTGGCCTGGCGTCTCCGCGGCCTGGGCGTCGCCCCAGGGGCCGTGGTGGCCCTCCACGCCGAGCGTTCCGCCGGCCTGGTGGTCGCCCTGCTGGCCGTGCTCAAGGCCGGCGGCGCCTATCTGCCGCTGGACCCGTCCCATCCGCGCGAGAGGCTTGCCTGGGTGCTCCAGGACAGCGGCGCCACGGTGCTGATCGCTGATCCTGGCTCCGTGCCCCCGCTCCCGGTCGAGGGGCCGGCTCCACACCTCCTTCCCCTTGAATCGGGCACGGAGGCGTTCGCTGCTGAGCCGGACCACGACCTGGAGCAGCTGGCCGGTGCGGAGGATCTCGCCTATGTGCTCTACACCTCCGGCTCCACCGGGCGCCCCAAGGGGGTGGAGGTGCGTCACCATGGCATCGCCAACTTCCTGGCCTCCATGGCCCGCGAGCCCGGAATCTCCTCCAGCGACGCCTTGCTCGCGGTCACCACCGTGTCGTTCGACATCGCCGGGCTGGAGCTCTGGCTCCCTCTCTGCGTGGGAGCCCGCGTGGTCCTCGCCGGCCGCGAGACGGCGGCCAGCGGCGCGCGGCTCGCGGCGGCGTTGCGCGAGCACGCGATCACCGTCCTGCAGGCCACGCCGGCCACCTGGCGGCTCCTGCTCGATGCCGGATGGGAGGGCTCGCCACGCCTGGTCGCCCTCTGCGGCGGCGAAGCCCTCCCCCCCGAGCTGGCTGCCGGACTGACCGGCCGGGTGGGCGCCCTGTGGAACGTCTACGGCCCCACCGAGACCACCGTGTGGTCCACCCTGCGCCGGGTGGGCCGGGAAGAGGTGGGGGCGGACGGCGGCTCGCTTCCCATCGGCCGGCCGCTGGCCAACACCACGGCCCACGTGCTCGACCGCGGGCTGGAGCCGGTGCCCCCGGGAGTCGCGGGTGAGCTCTATCTCGGCGGTGCCGGCCTGGCGCGGGGATACCTGCGCCGGCCGGAGTTGACCTCTGAACGCTTCATCCCCGACCCGTTCGCCGCCGTGCCCGGGGGGCGGCTCTACCGCACCGGCGATCTCGTCCGCCGCCTGGCGTCCGGCGAGCTCGCCTTTCTCGGCCGCGCCGACCACCAGGTCAAGCTGCGCGGCTACCGCATCGAGCTGGGCGAGGTGGAGGCGGCCCTGGCGCGCCACCCGGCGGTGCGCCAGGCGGTGGCCGGGGTGCGCGAAACGGTCCCTGGACAGCCGCAGCTGATCGCCTGGCTGGCCGCCGCCGAGGGGACCGATCCTTCGGTGAACGAGTTGCGGGGGGCGCTACGGAGCGAGCTGCCCGACTACATGATCCCCGGCGTCTTCGTGCGGCTCGACACCTTCCCACTCACCCCGAGCGGCAAGGTTGACCGCAAAGCCCTCCCGGCTCCCGAAGGGGGGCGGTCGCGCCTCGGCAGCGACTACCTGGCCCCCGCGGGGCCGGTGGAAGAGAAGCTGGCCACCCTCTGGTCCGAGGTCCTGCGCGTGGACCGGGTGGGTGCCCGCGACAACTTCTTCGAGCTGGGTGGCCACTCGCTGATAGCGACCCAGGTCCTGGTGCGGGTGCAGGACGCCTTCGGCGTCGAGCTGCCGCTGCGCGACCTTTTTGAAAACCCCACGGTGACGGGCCTGGCGGAGCGCATCGTCCAGGCAGAGCTGCAACGCGCCGACGCCGATCTGATGGCCCGCCTCCTCGCCGAGCTCGGGGCCTGATTAAGGAGACAGCAATGCCCGAAACCGACCTCGCGAGCTCCGCGAGCCCTGTGACTACCCCGGCCGACCTGGCGAAACGGCTCGCCGAGCTGCCGCCCGAGAAGCGGCTCGCCCTGTTCGAGCAGCTCCAGAAGCAGAAGGAGAGCGCGCAAGCCTCCGAAACGGTACAGATCCCGCGCCGGCCGCGCACTCCGGGGGGGCTCTACCCGGTGTCGTTCGCGCAGCAGCGCCTCTGGTTCCTGAAGCAGTACGAGCCCGACAGTCCGGAGTACAACATCCCGCAGATGTTCCGGCTGCGCGGCCGGCTCGACGACGATGCCCTGCGCCGCGCCCTCGACGCGATCGTGCTGCGTCACGAGTCGCTGCGCACCACCTTCAAGGGGGTCGAGGGAGTGCCGCTACAGTGGGTCGCCGAGGATTCCGACCTGGAAGTGCCGCTGGTCGACCTCACCGACCGTCCGGAAGCGGAACGGGAAGCCGAGGCGCGCCGCCTGGCCGCGGAGGAGGCCCGCAAGCCGATCGACCTCTCGCAGTCGCCGCTGCTGCGCGCCCGCCTCTATCGGCTCGAGGCCGACGACCACCTCCTCTTCCTGAACGTCCATCACATCGTCTACGACGGCTGGTCGCAAGGCGTCTTCCTGCGCGAGCTGGCCGCTCTCTACGACGCCTTCGCGGCCGGGCTCCCCTCGCCACTCCCCGAGCCGCCGGTGCAGTACGTGGACTTCGCTCAGTGGCAGCGCGAGTGGATGACTGGCGAGGTGCTGCAGCGGCAGCTCGCCTACTGGAGCCGCCAGCTCGGCGCGGCGCCGCTGCTGGAGATCCCCACCGACCGGCCGCGGCCGGCATTGCGCACCCACGCCGGGGCGGCCCGCGGCTTCTCCCTCCCGCGCGATCTGTCGGAGCACCTCGGGCGCCTCGCCCAGGCCGAAGGGGTCACCCTGTTCATGCTCCTCGCCGCCGGCTTCAAGGCGCTCCTCCACCACCACACCGGACAGGAGGACATCACGCTCGGAACCCTGCTGGCGAACCGCCGGCGTCCCGAGCTCGAGGGGATGATCGGCTTCTTCGCCAATACCCTCGCATTGCGCACCGACCTGTCGGGCGACCCCCGGTTCCGCGAGTTGCTGCAACGCGAGCGCGACGCGGCTCTCGATGCCCACGCCCACCAGGACCTGCCGTTCGAAAAGCTGGTGGAAGAGATCAACCCGCCGCGCGATCTGGCGCGGACGCCGATCTTCCAGGCCATGTTCATCCTGCAGAACGCTCCCGGCGAGCCACTCCGCCTCAGCGGCCTCTCCCTGGAGCCGGTGCCGGTGGACAGCCGCACCGCGAAGACCGACCTGACCCTCTACATGACTCAGGAGGCCGACGGCTTCACCGGTTTCGTGGAGTACAACACCGAGCTCTACGAGCCGGAGACCATGGACCGCCTGCTCGGCCACTTCCGGCTCCTGCTGGCCGCCGTGGCGGACAAACCCGGCCTGCGCCTCTCCGAGCTTCCCCTGCTGGGCGAGGCGGAGCGCCGCGATCTCCTCTCGGGCTGGAACGACACCCGCGCCGAGGTGCCGCCGGTCACCCTGCACGGCCTGATCCAGGAGCGCGTCCGCGCGACGCCCGACGCCGTGGCCGCGGAATTCGTCGACGAGCTCCTGACCTACGCCGAGCTCGACGCTCGCGCCAACCGCCTGGCCCGCCACCTGCGCGAGCTGGGGGTCGGCCCCGAGGTGTTGGTGGGGCTGGCGGTCGAGCGGTCGCTGGACATGCTGGTCGGCGTCATCGCCGTGATGAAGGCGGGGGGCGCCTACGTCCCGCTCGATCCCGACTACCCGCGGGAGCGGCTCGCCTTCATGCTCGAGGATTCACGCCTGACGGTCCTGGTCACCCAGGAGAAGCTGATCGAGAAGCTCCCCCCGGCCACCGCCCGCTTGGTCGCCGTGGACCGCGACGCCGCGGCGATCGCCGCGCGGCCGTCCGCGCCGCTCGAGGAGCTGGCGGAACCGGGCGATCTGGCCTATGTCATCTACACCTCCGGCTCCACCGGCCGCCCGAAGGGGGTCCAGATCCCGCACGCCGCAGTGGTCAACTTCCTCCTGTCCATGGCGCGGCGGCCCGGGCTCGGGTCGCAGGACATCCTGCTCGCCGTGACCACGCTCTCCTTCGACATCGCCGGCCTGGAGCTCTACCTGCCGCTGGCGACCGGGGGCCGCGTGCTGATCGCTTCGCGCGAGGTGGCGTCGGCCGGCGAGCAGCTCCGCGAGCTGCTCGAGCGCTCCGGCGCCACCGTCATGCAGGCCACCCCCGCCACCTGGCGCCTGCTGTTGGCGGCAGGCTGGGAGGGTAACCCGCACCTCAAAGTGCTCTGCGGCGGCGAGGCGCTGCCGCGCGACCTCGCCAATCAGCTGTCCCGCGTCACCGGCTCCTTGTGGAACGTCTATGGCCCGACCGAGGCGACCATCTGGTCGACCCTCGATCTCCTGGAGCCCGCGGAGGGGCCGGTGTCGATCGGCAGGCCGCTGGCCAACACCCAGATCTACCTCCTGTCGCGGCGGATGAACCCGGTGCCGGTGGGGGTGCCCGGTGAGCTGCTGATCGGCGGCGCCGGACTGGCCCGCGGCTACCGCAACCGCCCGGACCTGACCGCCGACCGTTTCATCCCGCATCCGTTCCCCGAGCTGGTCGACGCACCCGGGGCCCGCGTCTACCGCACCGGCGACCTCGCCCGCTTCTTGTCCGACGGCAGAGTCGAGTTCCTCGGCCGCATCGACCACCAAGTCAAGGTCCGCGGCTTCCGGATCGAGCTGGGCGACATCGAGGCGGCGCTCGCCGAGCATCCGGCGGTGGCGCACGCCGTGGTGCTCGCCCGCGAGGACCGCCCGGGCGACAAGCGGCTGGTCGGCTATCTGGTCCCCAAGGCGGGACAGCAGGCGCCGGCCGTCACCGACCTGCGCGCGTGGCTCAAGGAGAAGCTGCCGGAGTACATGATCCCGGCCCTCTTCATGCCCCTGGAAACCTTCCCGCTCACCCCCAACGGCAAGGTCGACCGGCGGGCCCTGCCGCCGCCGGACAAGGCCGTGGCCGCCCGTGAGTACGTGGCTCCGCGCGATGAGAAGGAAGAGACGCTGGCCGCCATCTGGGTCGAGGTCCTCGGTCTCGACCGGGTGGGCATCCACGACGACTTCTTCGAGCTCGGCGGCGACTCGCTGCTGGTCATCCGCGTGGTCACCAAGGCCAACAAGGCCGGGCTCGGAGTCACCACCAAGCAGGTCTTCCAGCACCGCACTGTGGCCGAGCTGGCGGCAGCCGCGGGGACCATCCAGATCGTCGCCGAGCAGGGGCCGGTGACCGGCTCGCTGGGATTCACCCCGGCGCAGATCCACTTCCTGGAGCTCCGTCATCCCAACGAGCGGGTGCACAGCCTCGGCTTCCTGCTGGAAGGCAAGCAGGGCCTCCTGCAGCCTCAGATCCTGGAGCTCGCCCTGGCGCGTGTCCTGGAACACCACGACAACCTGCGGGTGCGGCTGATCCGCGAGGAGGGCGAGCGGCGGTTGGTCACCGACCCGCCGGGAGCGCCGCCGGCCCTGCTGCACATCGACCTCACCGCCGCCCCCGGCGAACGCCAGGGGCGGCTGATCAGCGACGCCGTTCTCGAGCTGATCCCGAGCTTCGATCTGGAGCGCGGACCGCTGTTCAAGGCCCTGCTCGTCGATTTCTCGGCGGAGAAGCGCTACCTGTTTCTCACCACCCACTTCATGCCCGCTGACGTCGGCTCCTGGCAGATCATCCTGGACGACCTCGATGTGGCCTATCGCGAGATTGGCGCCGGCCGGCCGGTCCGCTTCCAGGCCAAGACCACGTCGGCCCGGCAGTGGGCCGAGCGGCTCGCTCAGCGCGGCCAGCCGGGGGTGATGCCGACCGAGGAGCGCGACTACTGGCTCGCCCAGGCGCCGCCGCGTCCGGCCCGCTTCCCGATGGACCATGAAACCGGGCCGGACGACTGGCCGTCCGCCCAACACGTCCCCGTGCAGCTGGACGAGGCCGACTCGGAGCTCCTGCTGCAGCAGCTTCCCCGCTCTTTCGGCGTGCAGATCGACGCCCTGCTGCTCACCGCGATCCTCTCCGCCTTCGAGACGTGGATCGACACGCGCGCGCTCCCCATCCTGCTGCTCGGCCATGGCCGCGAGGCGATGTGGGACGACATGGACCTGAGCCGTACCGTGGGCTGGTTCAACACCATCTACCCGGTGCTGCTCGACATGGGTGGGGACCGCGATCTCGCGGCCAGCGCGCGGGCGCTCAACCAGCAGCTCCGCCGCGTCCCGTTCGGCGGCATCGGCTACGGCGTCCTGCGCTACTTCAGCACCGAGCGCAAGGTGGTGGACCGCTTCACCGCCGCGCTGGAGCCCCAGGTCTTCTTCAACTACTTCGGTCCGGACAACGCCAAGGAGCTGGTCGGCCTGAACAAGTTGGAGCGCTTTCCGGGCTACACCCTCGACCGCAAGACCCGCCGCCTGTGCCCGATCACCATCGGTGGCTACGTGGTGAACGACCGCGTGCTGCTCAAGTGGGAGTACAGCGAGAACCTGCACCGCAGATCCACCATCGAGGCCCTGGCGCAGCGCTGCGAAGAAGTGCTGCGCTGGTTCCTGGCCGATTACCGGAGCCGCAAGAATGTCTGAGAACAGTCGTGGAATGAAAACTTTCGGAGTCATCTGGATCGGGCAGCTCGTCTCGCTGCTCGGCTCGGGGCTCACCAGCTTCGCCCTCGGTATCTGGGCGCTGGAGCGGACGCAGTCCGTCACCCAGTACACCCTGATCATCGTCCTCGCCAGCCTCCCCGCCATCCTGTTCGCCCCTTTCGCGGGTGCCCTGGTGGATCGCTGGGATCGCCGCTGGGTGATGTTCTGGACCGACGTCGGCCCGGGAGTCATCACCCTGGTCTACGCCCTCCTGCTCTGGCAGGGGCGGCTCGAGGTCTGGCACATCTACATCGGCGCCTTCATAAGCTCCGTGTTCAGCACTTTCCAGTGGCCGGCCTACATCGCGTCGGTCACCATGCTGATCGAGAAGAAGGACTACGGCCGGGCGAGCGGCATGCTGGAGTTCGGTCAGGCAGGCACCACCATCGCGGCGCCGGCCCTGGCCGGTCTGCTGCTCAGCATCGTCGACATCTGGGGCGTCCTGGTGATCGACTTCGTCACCTTCCTGTTCGCCGCGGCGACGCTGCTGATGGTGCGCATTCCGCGGCCGGAGCCCTCGGAAGCATCGGCCGGTGGAGCGAAGCGCTCGATCTGGCAGGACGCGGCTTATGGCTGGCACTTCATCCGCGCGCGGCCCGGGCTCTTCCAACTCCTCCTCTTCTTCGCGGTGGTCAACCTGGCGGTCTGCACGGCCGGCGTGGCCCTTCTCCCCATGGTGCTCGGCTTCACCGGCTCGAAGACGGCGGTGGGGACCGTCATGTCGCTGGTCGGCGTCGGCATGCTGATCGGCGGCGCCATCATGACCGCCACCGGCGGTCCGCGGCCACGCATCTATGGCGTGCTGGGGGTGGGGCTGTTGATCAGCGTCTGCTTCGTGATGGTGGGGATGAAGCCTTCTCTGGTGCTGGTCGGGGCCGGCGTCCTTCTCTGGTACGTCGGCCTGCCGATCATGAACGGATCGAGCACGGCGATCTGGCAGACCAAGGTACCGCCCGACGTCCAGGGGCGGGTGTTCGCCATGCGCCGGATGATCGCCCAGTTCACCACGCCGATCGGCGACTTCGCGGCCGGTCCCCTGGCCGACAAGGTCTTCCTCCCGCTCTTGATGCCTGGCGGCGCGCTGGCCGGCAGCGTCGGTCAGGTCGTCGGAGTCGGGCCGGGACGCGGCATCGGCCTGATGTTTCTGACCCTGGCCGCCATCCCCGGCCTGGCCGCCCTGTGGGGGTTCCTCAACCCCCGCATCCGCAACGTCGAGACCGAGATCCCCGACGCCCCCAAAAAGGCCGCGCCGGCGCCGGAAGAGGCCCCCGCCGGCGAAGGCGAGGCCGCGGCGGCAAACGCCTGAGCCCTGTCCAGAATCCTGGAGACTGAATGTCCATGAGAATCCATGCTCTCTGTCTGGCGGCCGGTCTGGCCGCCGTTCCCTTCCTCAGCCCGGCCGTGGCGCAGGAGACCGCCTCCGCCGAGATCCGGCGCTTCGAGGTCTCCCGCGCCACCTCGCCGATCAAGATCGACGGCGTGCTCGACGAGGCGGCCTGGAGCGGCGCCGCGGCGATCGATCTCCCCTTCGAGTGGTTCCCCGGCGACAACGTAGCGCCGCCGGTGGCGACCGAAGCGCTGGTCACCTTTGACGGCGACAACATCTACGTCGCTTTCCGGGCGTCCGATCCCGACCCTGGACAGATCCGCGCCCACCTGATGGACCGCGACGCGGTGAACACCTTCATCCAGGACGACCACGTGGGCATCAACCTGGACACCTTCAACGACGAGCGCCGGGCGTTCCAGTTCCGCGTCAACCCACTGGGAGTGCAGGTCGACGCGGTGTTCAGCGAGATCGACGCGGCCGAGGACTTCTCCTGGGACGCCATCTGGAGCTCCCAGGGTGTGGTCACCGATCAGGGCTATACGGTCGAGCTGGCGATCCCCTTCAAGCAGCTGCGCTTCCCGCGCAGCGAAGCGCCCCAGACCTGGGGGTTCGAGGCGTTCCGCAACTACCCGCGCAACGTGCGCCACCGCATCTCCTCGCGGTTCACCCACCGCAACAAGGACTGCACCCTTTGCCAGGAGAACAAGATCACCGGCTTCGAGGGGATCGCGCCGGGGCGCAACATCGAGCTGACTCCGACGCTCACCGCTGTGCGCAGCGACGCTCTGGACAGCTTCCCCGACGGCGACTTGGTCGAGGGGGACGAGGACGCCGAGCTCGGAGCCACGATCCGCTGGGGCATCACCCCCAACATCAGCCTGAACGCCACCGCCAACCCCGACTTTTCTCAGGTCGAGGCCGACGTGGCGCAACTCGACATCAACACCCGCTTCGCCCTGTTCTATCCGGAGAAACGCCCGTTCTTCCTGGAAGGGGCCGACCTCTACCTGACACCGTTGCAGGCGGTCTTCACCCGCACGGTGGCGGAGCCCAAGCTCGGTCTCAAGCTGAACGGCAAGGAGGGGAAGAACGCCTTCGGCGTGTTCGTGGCGCGGGACGAGATCAACACCCTCCTTCTCCCCTCCAACCAGGGATCGGCCTTCGCCTTCCTCGATGAGGAGGTGGACACAGGCGTGTTGCGATATCGCCGCGACGTGGGCGAGCGCTCGGCTGTGGGCGTCCTCTACACCGGCCGCGAAGGGGACGACTACCACAACCGCGTGGCGGGACTGGACGGCTTCGTCCGCTTCACCGACTCGGACACCGTCCGGGTGCAGTACCTGAGCTCGGACACCCTCTATCCGGAACGGATCGCCGAGGCCAACGACCAGGAGCTGGACCCCTTCACCGGCGATGCCTTCCAGGTCCAGTACGACCACTTCGCCCGCAGTTGGCGCGGATTCGTCAGCTACCGCGACCTCGACCCGCTCTTCCGGGCGGACAGCGGCTTCATTCCGCGCGTCGACATCAAAACCGCGGAGGCGCGGGGCGAGCGCTTCTTCTACGGTGACAAGGACTCCTGGTACGCCCGCATGAGCCTGGGCGGCCGCGGTCTGCGCACCGAGGACCACAACGGGCTGCTCACCGACCAGGCGGTGGAGGTGTTCGGCACGCTGAACGGTCCGCTGCAGTCGCAGGTGGAGCTCTACGCCTCCCGGAACAAGGAGTTCTACGCGGGCACCACTTACGACCTGGATCGGCAGAGCCTGTTCGCGCAGGTCAACCCCTCGGGCAACCTGCGGCTCCGCATCTCCGGTCTCTTCGGCGGACAGATCGACTACGACAACGGGCGAGAAGGCGAGGTCTTCGAGGTGATCCCCGGCGTCCAGTGGCGGCTCGGCCGCAGCCTCAACCTGCAGCTCGACCACGCGATCCAGACGCTGGACGTGGACGGCGGCGAGCTCTACGAGATCCAGCTCACCCAGCTCCGCGCCATCTATCAGTTCAACGTGCGGACCTTCGTGCGGGCCATCGTGCAGTACCAGGACCTGGCACGCGATGCGTCGCTCTACCTGCGGCCGCGGGACCCGGAAGAGGAAGATCTCTTCGGGCAGTTCCTCTTCTCCTACAAGCTGAACCCGCAGACCGTGCTCTTCTTCGGCTACACCGACACCCGCTTCGGTCTGCGCGGAGTCGATCTGACCCAGACCGATCGGACCTTCTTCTTCAAGGTCGGTTACGCCCTGCTGTACTAAGCCCCCCTCTCCATCGAGTGCCCCACACGAAAAACGCCCGCCCCTGGCCTGTCTGGTCAAGGGCGGGCGTGAGGCGAGCTTCAGATGCCGGCTGTTCGGATCAGTAGCTGACCCGCAGCTGGTAGGTCGTCCGGGTCGACGCGTAGCGATAGACGCGGATGAAGACGTTGACCGCCGAGCCACCCGTGTTGGTCCAGGACGCCTGGTCCGCGGTCGTGCCGGCGTTCAGCGAGGTCGCCACCGCACTCCCCGAGGTCGAGTTGTAGAGATAGAGGTCGTAGTCGGCCGTCAGGCCATTGAGCAGGGCCGTCACCGTCCGGCCCGCCGGCACGCTCAGGCGGAAGTAGTCGTTCTGCTGCGACGAGGAGTCGTTGAGGAACGTCCCCGAGATCTGGTTGCAGGCACCCGAGATCACCTGCGGGGCGGTGCGGCTGTTGTTCGCCTCCACCTCAGTGGTGTTGGTGCAGACCGGGCAGGCCTGCGTCGTCGCCTGCGCCTGCGCCGAGTTGCCGGAGCTGCAGGTGCCGTTGGACGAATTCACTACGAAGTAATAGGTGGTGTTGCAGGTCAGGCCCGTGCTCGCAAACGAGGTGGTCGCCGCGCTCCCCGCCGGAGCGTAGGGGCCACCGCTGGTAGTCGAGCGCTGGACCGGATACGAAGTGGCACCGGAGACGCCGGTCCACGAGAGGTTGATCTGCGTCGGCGAAATCGCGTTCGCGGTCAGCCCGGTTGGCACCGCCGGCGGCGTGCAGGGGCCGGTGTTGACGTCGATGCCGCTGGTGGTCGTGGCGCCGGTGTTCCCGGCGTCGAGCCAGTTCGAGAGTCGGGTGCTGTTCGTGCCGCCGCCGGTCCAGGAGACGCTGAAGCGGCCGTAGTAATCGGAGAGGTTGTTCCCCGTGGCGCCGCAGGAGGAAGGGCCGCCGTGCAGCTGGCCGACGAAGCGGCCCGCGTTGTTGTAGAGCGGCGAGCCGGAGGAGCCGGGCTCGGTCACGCCCGGAATGGTGTAAGGACCCGGAGGATCGACCGCCCAGCGCGCCCACAGGTGGGTCCCGTTACCCGGCGAGGTCGGGTTGTTGTAGCTGGTGCTCACCATGTCGTTGAGGACGTAGGTGATCCGCTTTTCATCGGTCGACGGGTGGTGGATCGACGCGCAGGGGGTCGTGCTGTTGCACGTGTGGCTGCCGGTCGAACGGTCCCAGCCCGCCCAGTGATGGTTGTAGGCGGTGACCGCCGGATCGTCGAGCTCGACCAGGGTGACGTCCGAAGCCGAGTAGGAGGCGCGAAAGAAGGACCCGGTGTGGAACTGGCCGAACGAGCCGTCACCGACCTGCCCGCTGGCGGCGCTGCCGGGGGCGCGACAGAAGGAGTTCTGGTAGTTCCAGTAGACCACCAGCGAGGAGGCGTTCGAGGAGTTGATGCCGCAGTGGTTGGCGGTGATGAAGTACATCTTGCGGTCACCGGCCGTGTTGTTGATCAGGGAGCCGGTGCAGAAAGTGGAGCCGCCGGTCGAGATCACGCCGACCGACCGCATCTCCTGGCGCCAGGTGTCGGTGCTGCCCAGACACTCGACGTCGAGGTTGCAGCTGCCCGACTTGTTGTAGTCGTCGCCGGCGATCGTCCCGAAGCCGCGGTAGCCCTGGTTGATCCAGCCGAGCTCCAGCTTGACCTGGCGGACCAGGTTCTTC
>WUUC01153299.1_pt1 | contig 14068 bp, 12 predicted proteins | sample 6278441 | NCBI WGS metagenome assembly WUUC01 (sample SAMN13675441, study PRJNA597444) | soil metagenome | isolation source: soil | place: USA: Washington | collected 2017-10
GCATTCAGCCACGGCAACGGCGGTGTTTCCTGCACCTGCCATTCCAATTTGATGCCTGCAGCTTCCAAGCGTCTGCCTAGCCGATACCTCAGCGTGCCCAACAACGTCAGGAGATCGTCGCCCATCGGCTCAAGCGAATCGATGGTGAGTTTCAAATCGTCGATCGATTCGCGCAACACTGTGGCGACTTGAGCATTGTCTAGTCTGCCTTGCTCCACCATCACGAGCGAACTCATCAGCGACGATCCCAACCCGTCATGCATCTCGCGCATCAAGCGCTGGCGCTCACCGGCGACTGCTTGCTCATGCTCGATAGCTCGCAGCTTCGCGTGACTTTCTTCCAACTCGCGTCCGCGTTCGACAAGCCGCTCTTCGAGGGACGCATTGAGCCTATCGGCCTCATTCACGGCGTTGATGTATCGCTGCAAAATGGCGTACAAGGCCACTCCCAACACTAAGATCGATCCATACGGCAGGAGATAGACGCTTTCGATATCGATGCGCCAATTCTGCAGCAACCAATCGTGTGCGCCCATCAGGAGCAGCAGCCACAGCATCGCCGAGAGCGTCAAAGCCAGCGGCAAGCGACTGCGAATAGCACCGAGCGTCGTGAAACCGATGGCGGCAATGCTTACGCCAAACTGTAATAGGTATAGCAAAGGCGAAAGTTCACTGATGCGTACTTGGAAAAGCACGCCCAGCAAAGAGACCGATGAAGCCAGGATGACAATCCCTATCATTACTCTTTCTGCGCGGCGGAAGCGTTGACCATGGAGCGTCGTGCCAAATAGATAGACAAGCACTTGCAACCACGCCAATGAATTGAGGGTTACCCACCAGAGCAATTGGCTGGCAAGGAAGCCTGCGGGTTGAACATAGAAATGCAGCGTCCGCAAGCAATAGACGGGGGCTAGCAGACCGAATACCAGATAGCTGGCTTCGCGGCGGCGCAACCAAAATAGAAAGGCCAGAAGCCCAAATACTAGGAAGCCCGCGCTGCTGACTTGAGGGATCCCAATCTGCAGGAATCGACGCCAATCGTAGCGCCATCGCAATTCGTCTGCGGGGCCAATCCACAGTGAAGAGAGTGCGCCTCCATAAGCGCCCTCAAGACTCAGTGCGATTTGGATTTCGCGCTTAGCGCCAGCGTCCGCAGACGGCAGCAAAACGAATTGCGGCCGATTCCAGACCGCCGCACGATCACCGTCGACATGGATTCCATCGACATAGAGATCGAATCGTCCATCGCCTAAATGGCGACGAGGGATGTAAATGGCGAGCGCACTTCGATTGTCGCTTCGCGGCTGCCAGCGAAAGCGATACCACTGCGTTTCCCAAACCGTGTTCGAAACATCTACGGTGGAACCAGCAATTGGCCGCGGCAGTACGTGCGGGAGCTCGACTCGGCCCCATGCCACATCGACAGGCGTTTCATAGCGGAGAGGCGGCGGTCCATCATTGACGATGCTGGGCGACTGTACGCGATGATCGGCCGAGGTGAAATGAGTCGCCGTGGGCATAGTTGTCTCATCGCAGGACGACAGCAATGCCATCGCCATCCAGGCGATTCCAAACGACGCGCGAGAGCGGGTCGTTAAATCGATTTCGGAGGGAGAAAGGGCTTGGGCCACCAGCCATTCTAACGTCAGGCACCGCGCTCCCGGGGGTAGCGACGCTTATTGCGTCGCTCCTTGCAAACTCCACGTGCCTGTAGCATCGGAATGACCGGATTGATCACCGGTGCCACTTAAGGTCAGTCCACCTGCGCCGATGCGCACCTCGGGCTCCAGCATATAAGTGAAGATATCCAATCCCGTTCCCACTATGTCAGTCCCCTCACGCACGCCATTGCTGTCTACGCAGCGCCACGCGTAGGAAAGCGTCAGTACTCTTGTGAAAACGTTACTTAGAAATCCAGTTACGGTCGCGCCGCGAAACGCTCGTCCGGGCGGCGTCCAATTAGTAAAGAAATTAGAAGGCGCGCTGGCGCCCGCTATCGGAAACGTTTCGCGGCCGGTGTACGTGCAATTGATTGGCGGGGCATCGTATCTGTTGTAAGTCCACGTCGCAGTCCCGCCGGTGATGGCGTACGTAAAGCCAAAGCCCGGGGATATTTCATCGCCCGGCGCGATGAGATAGGGCGGCGGCAATCCTGGGGTAGGCGCGGCTGTCGGCATCGTATTTTCAAGCTTTATATTGCTGATGGTGAGCGTCTCGGTGCCCTGCGAGTCATCAAGCGGTCGCGTTAAGCTCAAGCTGCCTGTCCAATCTCGGCAGCCGATATCGGTGGCCACTAGGCCGGGCTCCTGAGCTACAGGTGTCAGCGAATTATAGTTAGGCGCTGACGGTGTGATCTCTGCGTTGCCGTACATGAAGATCGCTTCTTCAATTTTTCCAGCAGGTGAATCGCGACAGACGGAGTACCAAGGGACGGTGCTGAAGTCGTTCGCGGCGCTTTGCCAGACGCCATTCACTTTGAGGAACAACTGCATGCTGGCGCCGTTGCGCTCAACAGGACTCATTCCCGTAAAGTACAGCGCTGTTCCCGGGCCTTCGTCCGCCGCCCGATGCACATAACTCAAGCCGTTGACGAACATAATGCTGCGCGCAGACGCGTTGTCGAACAGCACGCGGTAGTACGACATTGATGCATGAGGAAGCTTTACATCGTGCTTAATCGCGCCAAACCCATTCGACAAAGAGATGACTTGGTTGGCGTCTAGAGTTGGAGTTGCAGTGACTCCGAACGCCCCATACTTGTTCAGCGTCTCGCGATTCCAGTTGGCAGCGATGAACTTTGACCATTCCTCCTTGAATGTCGATCCAGCATCGATGATTGCGCCTTCGATGGCAAAAAGCTCGGAATTCACCCCCAGCGTCTTGTCCCAAATGGCCTTCACTATGTTTGATCCGAAGCGCGTCTCCAGAAATAGCGGCAACACGTATGCGCCATAGCGAAACTCATTCGGCGTGCTTCGATCGTCGTACGACGACGACACCCAATTGCCCTCGAGATAGTACTTGGCGTACTTTGTCTCCCACCGATTGGCCGGATAGACGAAGTGCGATGCCCAGGCTGCGGTGGCTTCCTGGATGGTGCGATAGTCGGTCAAGCTTGCCGCTCGCACATCGTAAGAAAACTGAATCGCATGCATAAACTCATGTGCCGCTTGTGCAATCAAGCCGCGATTCGGCAACGATCGATTCAAATGAATCCGCGCTGCAACGTCTTTCGTGCGCCAGCCGACTGGCAACGTCACGCCTTCGTTGCCGGACGCCATATCGTCCAAAAAGACGTCGAGCCGGCCGTCATCTTCCGTCCAGGCCACCCCGAGGGATAGCACACCGCCGGTACCCAAGTCGGTCTTCGGTGTGCGGCCCATCGCCGTCGTGAGTACAGGCCAAATCGTGCGCTCGAATTCACCAAGCAACATCGCCGCCGTCGCCGCATCGGTTGCCGCGTGTGCATTTTTGTACCACACGACCACATTGGTCCCTGGCACTGCAGTCCAACCGATCTTGGTGGGGGCTGCTTTGGCGGAGCGCTCGTAAGCTTTGATTGCTGCCAGTTGCACGACACTCGGCTGCGGTGCGGGTTGCCACCAACTGCCTTCGTAGTACGGCGGCGTAATGAACGGCCGCAATGCGTCAAGCGTCGCAGGAGATACGTTGGCCTCGCCGACCGAGGCAATATGGTCCATCGCGCTTCGGAATGCATGTCCTTCAATCACTGCAGCATCGTCGCCACGATACTGCGCAGGCAAACGTGGATCGGCAAAGTCCGCGTACATCTCATAGATGAGCGCTTGATCCTGGGTGATAGCGCCATTCGCAAGCGCCGCGTGAATGAGTCCCGCGCTGGTCGGTTGTCCACTTGGATCGGGCATCGTACTTGGCCCCGATCCGTACTGATCGCCATTGCCCGTGGGCGGCGAGACAGTGGTGACGCAAACCACACTCACGTTCGAGATGTTGCTTGTGGCGATCATCCCCGTCCCGCTGGACACTGAGCAGGTTTGCGCAGGCGTCGTCGGTTGCGATGCAACCGTTACCGTATAGCTCGCTCCGCCGAGCATCGGAGTGACGAAGCCGAATGCGCCACTCATCGGCTGCGGCCGGCTCTCGCTGGCATTCAAGCTCAATATGAGCCCGGAACCTGCAAGGCCGCTGACTGTACCGCCGACTGTGTAAGTACTGACCGCCGGTGGTATTGGCGCGGGCGGCGTCGGATTGTCGGTTGCATCAGGACTATCGCTGCCACCGCAACCTGCCAAGAGCATCGCGGAGAATGCGAAGCCCAATGCAAAGTGAAGCTTACTTGCCATCGTTTGTTTCCAGTTCGACTTGCCGCCGCAAGCGTTCGCTTGTGCGGTTGAATTACCTGGACGAACTATCTAATCTGCCTGGCAAGTTGTCTGTCCCGCGAACGCGGGACACCATGGACATACGTTATGTGGACGAACGCACGCTGCTAGGCTGTGCGCATGTCATCGCGGGACATTATCGAAAGAGTGAACCTCGCCAGCCATCACTGCGGACCGGGTCGACTTCCGATAGCCGCTGGCACCGGCGCAGGAAGTCGTGAACGGGGAATGGCATATCTTGCAGCGATTGCGTGGACCGCGGCGAAGTCCGGTGTGGCAACCTTATTGGTAAGATCGGCGGACAGCTGTAAGGGAAGCGCCAGCAACTCGCTCCATGAATTGATGTCGTGTCCGCTGCGCCCTATCCAATCGTTCAGCCCGACAGCTAGTGGATTGATTGGACTTGCCCAGCCGTTGGAAAACGTGGGCGCTTGCGGACCGATGTACAAGTTTGCGTCGGACGCTGCATTAATTCCTAACTCGGGCAATACCAGCCCACTCTTGCCGTTCCAAGCAATGACATTGCCGGCGACATAGTTTGCGGTAGGAATGAGAGCGGTATTGTTCTGCGCAAATGCCCGCCGCTCATCGACAATGGCAATGCCCTCGAGTCCGTTCGCGACGACCAAGTTGTGCGCGATCACGGATGTCGAGCTGTTAGGGAGGTAAATGCCGCGTTGGCCGTTCCCAAAGATTTGATTACGCACGATGTCCGCTCGGTTGCTCGCCTCGTAGTGCACACCCATCCCAGTGTTGTAAGCCACGACGTTGGTGCGAATATTGTTGCGGGTGTTATCTGTATCGAACCATAGCCCGTCGCCTCGGTTGAACAGCACACGGTTGCCGGATACAAGCGAGTTCTGCAAGCCTCCCGCGCCGACGAATTTTGCGCCGCCCGCCTCCCACCACTTATTGAAGCCGCGCGTGTTGTTGTACGTGATGAGCGCGTTGAGCAGCTGCCCGTTCTGGCCTCGCATCTTCACTCCGACTTGCCCGCAGTAGGTGGCCACTACATTGCGAAGTATGTTTCCGGTGCCTGCAATATCGAATCCGGCACCGTCAGCATTGCTCACCTGGATATTTTCCAAAATGAGCTGATCGCCCAACAGCGTCACCGCGCCATTCTGCGTTTGTGCGGACGTGTTGCTGTGCTGCACGCGCAGATTTTCAAGCGTCACGTTGCGCAGACTATCGCCGAACACAGCAAACTGGCGAGTGCTCGCTTCAATTGTTCGACCGTACAAAGACTCTGAGCGAATGCTGACATACAACGCATGCGCAGCCGAATCGTAGTAGAAGCTGTTTTCCGGCAACGAAGCCGCGTTACCCGCAACGCGGCCCGGCCAGATTCCACCGCTCTCCGCCAAAATACTTGCGTATGGATTGCCGGTGAGCGTGGGATATCCGTTGTAAATGGTGCCTCCTATTTGTTGAAGCGCTACCGAATCGACAAACACCTGCTGGCTATTGATATGCCAGTTGCGGCGGACGAATACGTTCGGGCGCACCCATTCCCAACCGGTGACCAGGTCGGAACCTTTGATCATCACGATCGCTCCGCTGGCCGCTGCAATGCGCGTCCTAGCCGTGGACGTTCCATTGCGCAGACCGGTTGCCAGGCGAAGGTCCAGCATTTCTCGATACGTGCCTGCGGCAATCAGCAACGTATCGCCTGGCTGTAGCTGACGAACGGCGTACGCCAACGATTTGAACGGTGCGGCAGCACTCCCGGCGCCGCTATCTGTCGCGACGCTACTTGATGGATTCACATAGCGCACGATACCGCCGACGCTGGCCGATGCGCTGACGGGTTCGGATTCGGGCGCCAACTCTTGCGGCGTGGAAGATGTCGCGCTGGGCGCGGCTGTTGGCGCCGTAGTGCTTGTATCCCCGCTGGCACTTTCGCCATCACTCTGGGAACACGCGCTCAACAACCAGACGATCGACATTAGCGCAGACGCACGCGGCGACGCGATAGCTTTCATAGGTACTCCGCACGACCATTAGGTCGAAAATTGCGCGGCTCGGCGTATGGCCTGCCGTGGTATGTCGCGGCGCTGATCTTCAGTCAGCTTCCTGAGACGCGTGCAGAGTAGCCAGGGCCGCTTGCCGCCAAGAGTGCACATGCACGCATTGGACATGCGAATGCCAAATTCAGGGTTTTTCGTAGCCCCCTTTGATACGCCGAAGGCCCTATAGGACATCGCTCTTTGTCGACAGACGCTCTCAGACCCGCAGTACTGACGCTCAAGTTTGCCTCGGCCAGTTTTGGAACTCTGCCGTCTCGCCGCAGTTTTATTCGTATGCCTGCAGACGACCGGAGGAATCGCGTGATCACATCGAACAGCATATTGGACTACTACTCGACGCCGGCGCCCATGACGACCGGCGGTTCGCATAGTCGCCGCCTTCGCTCCTTGCCCGAGGAGATCCAACCGCTTGTGCAGGCCATACAATCGCTCTTCATCTACGACGTTGTCGCGAAGGATTTCTACAACTTCGATGTTCCGAAAGCTCGTGCGGGTGAAATCCATATTCGGCCCATTGAAGCCTTGATCGACCGCCTTATCGAACTGGACGATGCGCCGCTCACGCAAGCGCGCCGCGTCGAGCACCGAGTGATAGGACGATGCAATCACTTTGTGCTGCTCACTGTCGCAGCCTTGCGCGCGCATGGATTGCCTGCTCGAGCGCGCTATGGCTTCGGCGCGTACTTCAATCCTCCGAAGTTCGAGGATCATTTGGTGTGCGAATTCTTCGATAGCGAGCGCGGCGCGTGGACTTTGGCGGATGTCCTTTTCGACGACACGTGGGTACGCAAGCTAAGCATTCACCACGACATTCTGGATGTTCCGCGCGACCAATTCCTGGTTGCATCGGACGCATGGCGTCAATGCCGCACCGGAGAACGCGATGCGAACGTGTTCGGGATCGACTTCGAGAAACTGCGCGGTCTTTGGTTTATCGCCGGTTCATTGATTCGCGATGCCGCCTCGCTGAACAAGATCGAACTGCTGCCTTGGGATACCTGGGGCGCGATGCCTAAACCGAATGCGCAGTTGTCGAAGGAAGAGCTTGCCTTCTTTGACGAACTTGCAGAACTCATCCGTAGTCCCGACGCTACGTTGGACGAATTACAACTTCGCTATTCAGAAGATGAAAAGCTACGAGTTCCCGACATGGTGTTCAACGCACTGACGAAGAAGTTGGAACCACTCGGCGTGGAGCTTTCGCCGATGCAACCGTCTCGCTCCGAATCGCACCCTGCGATGCAGCAACCTTCGCGCTAGCTTTCAGTCGGAGTTCGTTTTTGCATCGGAGTTCCTCCAGCGTCGTGCCAACGTCAACGCACCGACCACACACATACTGAACCAAGCCGCTTCAAGCACGTTTGTCACGCCAGCGCGACTGGGCCCAGCAGCGCGCCGAAGGGATTCAGTTGCAGTCGCGAATCGGGAAACGTTTGTGTGCACTGCGAAGGGCTGCCGCCCAGCAGCTGTCCTCCCGTCATTGTATTTACCAAGCCCGCTGCCGCGCCGCAGGCAGCAGACCCAATCACTGTGCGACGAATTCAATCATCCCTACGGAATGGACGAAGTGCTCCGGTGACTTGTATGTCGCTATGAACCTGAATAGGATTCAGCGAAAGAGCGGTGTCGGATCAAGACTAAGTCCAAGTGCAAGTTCCAAGTCCGCTCCCAGAAAACATCTGGACGTTCGCGAATTAGATTGACTGCATTTGTTTGTCTTCTCGCACAGTAGGGGGTGTTATGAGAAACGAGTTCGCGTCATTCGCATTGAGTGCTTTTCTCGGTCTTTCTTCATCGCTCGATGCATCCGCTGCCGACCCGGCTGTCGCGAGTGAAGAGCCGTATGTCGTGGAAAAAATCGGGGAGCGGCGATTCCGTCTCGTCAACAACTCGACAGAGCCCCTGATCTACATGCAGTGGCTCAATCAAGAAAAGAAGCCAGTGCCGTACTGCAGGAACGCGGACGATTCGGTTCTGATTTGCAGCAGGGAAAAGCCGATTATCTGGGACGGCAAGCCCGCACTGGAGGAAGCCAGCTTAAGACCGGGAAAGTCGGTCATTTTCGATGCGGCGAAAGGTGCTGCCGTCGCAGTGGGGGTTCGGCTCCGAATCGACGGCAAAGAACACTTGCTATGGCACGAGCTGTAGCGTTTGGCGGCCACAATCGAGTTGACCTACGGCATGTGGATTTGAATCCGCTCGTTATTCATCATGGCAACTCATGAATCAAGTCGATTGCAGGCATATCAATTCTTACGAAGACTTCATCGAAGACTTCATCGAGGCCTTCAACTCCACCCTGTTTCGGCCCGCAGGAGGCAATTGGAATGGCAATCTAGACGCCTTTAACGACTATCTATCGTGGGTGGAAACTCCATATAGGCTGGAGCTTCTTGGAACCAGTCGTTGCGAGCAAATTTTGAGCAAAGTTAATCACGAGCGGCACGGTACCGCGCTTTGGCCTATGCTGCGAAGCATCCTGCTGCAAAACAAGGACCGGATTTGCGTGCACTTTAACTAGGACAATTAAGCGCGGCTATGCGGTCGTCTTTCCTCACCCTCTGTATCGCGTCGTGCCTGGTAGTAACTCCGGGTTGCATGCCACGGAAATCCGCAATGACCATCCCATTTACGACCCCCTTGGTTGTCGAACTTCAGACACTAGGAGGTGCTGAGACCTCAAAGCTAGTCATGAGAGGAGATGGCACCTCTGAGCTGTGGCAAAGCAATAGATTGGTGGGGCACCAAACAATCGATCAGCAGGAACTCCTGAAGCTGGTTGAGCAAATGCTGAACCTCAATTTTTTCGAGCTTCGTGATGTATTTGATCGCGGTACAACCCGGCACGAACAATCGTACCGGCTCTCGCTTCATCACCTGGGACGCGATCACAGCGTGGGCTTTGACGACAACCGTTTTGCGGTCGACCTGCAGAATATTGCAGGTAAGATTCGTGAGATTGCACATCGCGATTCGTGGGAGCCGAAGCCTGGGACGGTCGCACCAGAGCTGACTACCGATGACTGACAACGTCTGTGTTAGACCAGCAGTCTCTCCTTCCCATTGCTATTGACGAATGATTTCATGCAAGCGCTCATTGCAAAACCGATTGTTCAGGCAGCGATGTTTATGCTGCTGTCGATGGTGTTGATTCCCATCTTCAGACCAAAGAATGCAGAAACGGTGTGGAGCATTGCCGGAGTCGTCTATGCCCTGTTCATCGTGGCAAACAGCATCCTGGTGTGCTTCGTTACGAACGTGTGGCCGTACTTTTGGTATTCGATGCTTTTGTCTTTCGCCTACCTGGTTGTCGCAGGCTTGGTAGTCATGGCCTACCTAAAGCTTGCAGGCACTCAAGGCTCCAACGAGAGCGGCATGGTATTTGTCGTGATCATGTATCACCCCGTCGCACTGCTAGTTATGATCTTTCTGCGGTGGGCCTACTCAAAACTGGCCTGAGCATCAAGCTTGTGACGACGATATTCGACCTACACCGCACATCTCTGCCTCCGCACTGCAGGAACGGGCGCGCGCTGGGAACGCGTGTTTCTTCCGGGAATGCCCATCTGATTGGGGCGCGCCTATCGACGCCGGTGGCTTGAGATAGCCATGAGGGTTTGGGAAAGCGCCTGAATCCGGCGCCGACCTAAGGCAACAACAGTCGAAATTACGCTCGAATCTTTCGCAGTCGCAGGCGGAGCTTTTCCACCTCAGTCTGTAACGCATTATTTGCTTCGTTCGCCCGGGAGAGCTTCCACCAAAGCGTCACGCATCCTGCCGCCAGCATTGTCATCACTAAATTGGAAACCATTGTCGCCTCGGGGCAGAACTGCCGGTGTCGGCGAAGAGAAATTTCTACGGCGATGAGAAAGTGTACGCCGGCACGGCCGTTGCCGGGCAGCTAATTCCGATTCGATACAGCCCAATGGACCGATCGACGTGCAGAATCCCCGCAAGAGGATTTCACGAACGCTGGGGTGCCAATAGAGGCACTGAACAGCGTATCGATGAATCAATCGAGCAGATATTTCTTCTTCTTGAGCAACGTCGCCAGCGACGCGCCCAGCGTGTACGAACTCCAATGCGCAAGGTAGTCGTTTGGGAAATCGGAGCCGCGAGGAACCTGCCGCTTCATGCCGGCATCGTTCTCGCCAATGATGTAGTGGGTCAGCGCGTAGTACATCAAAAACGCTTGCGCCTGGAACCGGCTGGTTTCGTTCGTGAACTTGCCGAGTTTCATTCCCTTGGTATAGAAGCGCTCGTCCCATTTCGCACCGATAGGAACGGACATGGTTTCGCCGGTCACTCCTGTGACGAAGCCTGCGATGAAAAAGGAGTACGCGCGCCCACGCAGCGTTACTACTTCCTTCGCGAAGTTTGCCGAGCCCACCATGAATGCGAATCCGGCAAAGAGTTTCACGAAACGCCCGACGCCCGGTAGATCGGCGGCTTTGTCGAGTGCGCCCTCGAGCCAAATATCCTCCGAACTCTTTTGACCCTGCAGAAACCCACTCACGCCCTTGTCCGTTTTTCGCTGCGGATCGGGGTTCGTCAAGTCCGCCATCTGGCTTGCCTTTTCGATCCCGCCGATCACTTTCTCGCCGGCGTTCCACACTTTCTCGGCTGCACCGCCGACCTTTGCCGCACCGGCGCCGCCAACGCTCATCGCAAGATCTTTCGGCGCAACGATGTTCTCCGGAATCGTTGCCAGCTCCTGTCCCATTTCATGGGCGACTTCCATGATGGTTTCAATAATCTTCGCGCCCTTCTGAATGTCCTGTTGCCAAGTATCGCGGTACTTTTCAGCAGGAAAGGCCCGAAACTTGGTACTCAGGCGATACTTCGCTTCCGCTTCTGCGATCAGTTGCTGCTTTAGAGCCGCCTGCCGTGACTTAACGAGCGCGCTCTGGGCATCGGGACTAAGAGAGAACCAAACCCTCTCTACGTAAGAACGCCCGTCCTTCGCGCCCGCGAGCGTAAATTTCGCATGCACTTCAATCGTTGCGCCGCTGCCTTTGGCAGGGATTTTCATCGTGGCGGTGGGCGGTGGAGCGTCCATCAAATCGTCGATGCCGCTGGCCGTCCCGACTAAATATTTGGCGCCCTTCTTCCCCGGCTGATGGGGAATGGCCTTTACAACTTCCTGCATCCACTCAGTCAGCTTGAGCTTCAGTGTCTCTTTGGGACTGCCCGTAATTTTGCGAACGAGAAACCGCGACAGATCGGGCGCGGTAAAGGGCATGGGCTTGCTTGCAGGCTTAATTGACACGTTCTTGTTTTCCCAACTTACGATGCGCGGGTAGGACGATAGTCGAGAGCGACACTAGCGCGCCATCGGCACATCGTCCAACGCTTCCGGTGTTTTCTGCGCCCACTCATAGGAGTTCTGGACGTGCGCGACTCGCACCCCTACCTAAGAGTCGCAATCGGCAGCCAAAAGCCGACATCACAAATGACAAATTGGATTAATTGTTTTGGGAGAGATGAGCAGGCGGGTCGGCCAAGCCGGGGACGGGCGCCCCGACTTAGCAAATGATGGAGCCGTCGCCGACGAGCACGGCGATTATAAGAACGGCGCATGTCAAATCGCCTAGATGGACGAGACGAGTGTCGACCTTCTCGTCCGACTGATTGGACGCTGGCGCGGGGGACTTTCGCTCGGCCTTCTTGACTGTCTTCAACACGTAGCGAACGCCGGGCGAGTCTTGGTTGCTTAGTGGGTTCGATGGTGTTGCGCACCCACCCAGGGTGATCGCGAAGACACAGGCGGCAAATTCATGAAACAGTTTGGACTTCATTTCCATTGTCCTTTCGCAAATACGCGGCGGTCCCGTTCTGGGGGTGCCCTGATCCTATCCTAGTAACAAGAGTCGATGACAGGACCCAGGTAGCAGCGCCTTAACCGTTGGGTCCGCAGAATGATGAGAAAAGTGACCAAGTCGATTAAGTGGCGCTTGCATTAATTATTGTCTTACGATAATTTATAGCCACAATACAGAAAAGGAACCTTCCATGAACGTGCGGATGTCCCCCTCCCTGCAGCAGGCCCAGAAACTCGCCGCCACAGCGCAGATCCTGGCAATCGTCGCGCTGATCATCCTCGGCATCAACATTGCGGTTCCTTTGGGCAGAAAAGTCACGATCGCCGTATTCGCCACAGATCCAGACTGGCGAGAACACTTTCATGCCATTGGCTTGGTCCTGATAACGCTTATGCCCGCGATGCTGTTCTTCGAAGCCATCAACCAATTGCGTCAAGCGTTGAAGCTTTTCGGCAGCGGCGAGTTCTTCACCGAGTCGGTTGCAACGCGAGTGCAAAATGCAGGGCACTACGCCATTGGCGCAATGATGGCGATCATCGTCGTCGTGCCGAATCTCGAGCTCTGGGTCAATCGACGCGGGGGATTCGATGTGAATCTCGAGAACGAGTACATCGGCATGCTCGCCTTCGCAATGTTCGTTGCGGCCATCGGCCACATCATGGCCGCCGCAACGGAACTTAAGACCGAGAATGAATCGTTCGTATGAAGGCCATCATCGTTCGACTCGATGTGATGCTTGCACTCCGCAAAATGCGCGCCAAGGACTTGGCAGAACAGGTCGATATCACTGAAGCGAATCTGTCCCTTTTGCGTACCGGTAAAGTGAAAGGCGTTCGTTTCGATACGCTCGCCAAACTCTGCGAAGTCCTGGAATGCACGCCGGGGGATTTGCTGGACATCGGCGACGTCGAGCAATAGTTTCTCGAGTGTTTCCTTCGGTTACCGGAGCAAACTTACGAAGGCGTTACAGAAGACAACGCGCTTAGCAAGAATAGCGCTAGCGCGTCTTCGTCTTCTGACCACGCATCAAGCGTCGTCCAAGTTTATCTGCTTCTGCCTTCGTGATCGGTCCCGAGTACGATTCGCCGATTGCCTTCACTGTCTGGATCGCGTCGCTCTCTCCCGCTCGATCATCAAAGATGACGCGCAACGCGTAGGCAGAGCCTTCATCTTCGGCACGGTCTAGCACCTCGGGGTACAAGCTCAGGCGTTTCACCAATAGCGCACTCGCGTTCTCGCGCCGCAAATACTCTGAGTTGGATCGGACGAACTCTTTGAAATTTGCCCCGCGGAGCGACAGCATGTACTGCGCCATCGCCAAATCGCGCGTTTCACCCGGGTTGGCTGCCGTTTGTGGATGTGATTCCACGTTGAACCAGCGACGGCCATCGCCTGGCACCAAGCGATGCAACGCGAATCCCACATCCGCGTAGTGCAAGGCCAGCAGCGGATCGGAACCATGCTTTCTCACGTTCCAAACAACGACTGAGAACTGATCGGGGGCACCGGCTGACTCAATGGTCTGGGATATGCCGGCGCCCTGTTTGAACGACGCTTTCCCGCTTGGCTTCGGGTTTGCGCTTTGGAGCGCGCGCCGGCGCATTGTTAGATCGATTGTGCCGGGTACGTAGGCTGTCGTTTGAGTCGTAGCGGCCAGCGAGTGCAACGCCACATCGATCGATCGCTTCACTACTTCACTCTGGGTCAGTTGGCGCGACCGCTCGAGCGTCCCGCGGTATCGCGAACTATGCGTCTCGCCCAGCACTTTCGCCAGCCACGATTCGGCTTCGGCTGTCGGGCGCCCGACGCCGTTCCCTTGTAGCAGCCGCTCGGCGACCAGATCTGTGATGTC
>WUUC01208114.1_pt1 | contig 14068 bp, 10 predicted proteins | sample 6278441 | NCBI WGS metagenome assembly WUUC01 (sample SAMN13675441, study PRJNA597444) | soil metagenome | isolation source: soil | place: USA: Washington | collected 2017-10
AGGATCCGCTGGGTTTCCGGCTGACCGTGGAAGAGCTGGTGCGGCGTTACGCAGGCGCGAAGCCCGACAAGGTCGCGGGCGTTGAATCGCGCGGCTTCATCATCGGCGCGCCGGTCGCTTTCGAGCTGGGGTTAGGCTTCGTGCCCATCCGTAAAAAAGGCAAACTTCCCGCTGAAACGATCGGGCACGATTACGAGCTCGAATACGGCTATGATCGCGTCGAGATGCACGTCGACGCGATCCAGTCTGGAGACCGCGTGCTGTTGGTGGACGACCTGATCGCGACCGGCGGCACCGCCGAAGCGGCGGCGGCGCTCATCGAGCAGGCGGGCGGAAAAGTGGAAGAATGCTGTTTCGTCATCGACCTGCCCGACCTGGGCGGAAGGAAACGCCTGGAAGCCCGCGGCTACAAGGTTTTTGCGTTGTGCGAATTCGAGGGGGATTAAGAAGGCATGCGCCAGATCGTGCTGGACACGGAAACGACCGGGCTCGACCCGGCACTGGGGCACCGTATCATCGAAATCGCAGCGGTCGAGATCGTCGATCGTCGCGTAACCGATAACCGCTTCCACCGTTACGTCGATCCGGAGCGCGACAGCGACGAAGCCGCGCTCCAGATTCACGGCCTCACCCGCGAGTTCCTGAAAGGCAAGCCGCGCTTCAGGGAAATAGCCGACGAATTCCTCGAGTTTGTACGAGGGGGCGAGCTCGTCATACACAACGCGGCTTTCGATATAGCCTTCATAGATTACGAACTCAAGCTCCACGACCTGAAAGCGATCGGTACGTGCTGCGCGGGCATCGTCGATACGCTGAAAATCGCCCGCGAGCTGTATCCGGGTAAGCGCAATAGCCTGGACTCGCTCTGCGAGCGCCACCAGGTCAATAATTCCGCGCGCATGCTGCACGGGGCGCTGCTCGACGCGCAACTCCTGGCCGAGGTTTACCTCGCGATGACACGTGGCCAGGAAAGCCTGATCGTCGAGCCGGAGCACCTTCATATTGCGATCACACCAATTTGCATCGACCGAGCGGGTTTGGCCTTGCGCGTAGTTGCCGCGGCTGCGGACGAGCTGGCGGCTCACTTCGATCAGCTCGCCGATCTGGACAAGGTGAGCGGCGGCGCATGCCTGTGGTCAAAGCTTCGGCTGCAGGACGCGGCTGCGGTGTCCGTCGATCATCCTGCCTAGGGATTTCACTCCAAACCGCGCCCCCGGCCGCGGTCGGGAGTGCGGCCAATGGTGTAAAATTCGCGCCGAGCGGTTCGAGCTGCGCCTTCCTGCTGCGACAATAAACTTCTTCATTCTTTCGGCCGTCGTACGACGCATATGAAAACGAATCGCGTGTGGCAGATCGTCGCGCTGATCGTGCTGTGGCTGTTCGCAACCATAGCGGCGGCTCAGATGATCCGCCCCGAGCAGATGGGCCGTCCCGATGCCGGCTCGGGCTCGCTTTTTCTCGGCGGTGATGATGCCGGAGGACGTTCAGGTTCCGGGGCGGGCGGGGCGCCTTCCGGAGGCGTCACCAGGCCGACCATCATCAATCGCAGCATGACCGGCGGCCGGGACCCGATCGCGGAAGAGAAGCTGAGGCAATCGCAGCAACCACCGGCGCCCAAGACCGACCAGGGGAATGAATTCCAGGACTTCGTGGCGGCGTCCGTGGGGCGCCGGCTGCCGATCTTCGGTCACAGTCTGTTCGACGATGCGCCCTCGACCTTCGCGCCCGTAGACCGCGTTCCGCTCACCGCAGACTATGTGATCGGTCCCGGAGACGAGATCGTGATCAGGGCGTGGGGCCAAGTCGACATCGATTACAGCGTCGTTGTCGACCGCAATGGAACGATTCACGTTCCCCAGGTCGGTACCGTCACCGTCGGCGGTCTGCGTTACCAGGACCTGCACGCCTATCTACGCACCGCGATCGGTCGCGTTTTCCGGAATTTCGACCTGAGCGTGAACCTGGGGCAGCTTCGGTCGATTCAGGTCTTCGTCGTAGGTCAGGCGCGCCGGCCAGGGGCCTATACCGTGAGCTCGCTCAGCACGCTGGTGAACGCCCTGTTCGCCTCAGGGGGACCTTCGGTCAACGGATCGATGCGCGGCATTCAGCTGAAGCGCGGCGATCGGGTGGTCGCGGAATTCGACGTGTACGACTTGCTGATCAATGGCGACAAGTCGAAGGACGCCCGGTTGGTGCCGGGTGACGTGATTTACATCCCCCCGGCGAGCGATCTCGTTGCGGTCTCCGGCAGCGTCAATCAGCCGGCGATTTATGAAGTTAAGCCGGGTACCTCGCTCTCGGAGCTCATACGCCTCGCAGGCGGGCTGTCCACCGTTGCAAAGGGACAGAAGGTCAAGCTGGAGCGCATTGCCGATCGCCGAGCGCGCCAGGTCGAAGAATTCGAGCTCGACAATGCGGGGTTGGCAAAGCAGGTTCGCGCCGGTGACCTCGTCAGCATCGAGACACTATCGCCGCGATTCGATAACGCCGTTACGCTCCGCGGCGCGGTTGCGAATCCCGGCCGCTATCCCTGGCGCGAAGGGCTCCGTGTCCGTGATCTGCTGCCCGACCGTGAGGCGCTCATCGCTCCGGATTACTGGAGGCGGGTGAACCGCGCGGCGCGCGTGCCGGGAACGGGCGAACAGCGTGCGATCGAGCGGGCGATCGAACGCGCTATCGAGCGCAGGGCGACCGAGCAGCGGGTCGAGCCGCGGGTGCCCGAGGCGCGACAAGGCGAGGACGCGCTCATCGATCGCGCTCTCGAGCTGCGGTTGAGCCAGCGCAGCGGTGATGAGCAAGCGGCGGATCAGAGGCCGGCGGACAGGAGGGCAGGGGAGCCTCGCGGCGACCCCCGCTCGCCGGAGGCGCGCGCCGCCGATCCGTTCGGTCTCGAACGACGCGCAGCCGAGCAAAGACTCCTCGACCAGCGTCTGAACGAGCAGTGGACCGCCGAACAGCGCGGCCGCGCCGACATGAAGCGCCTGTTCGACGAGATCAACTGGGATTATGCGGTCATCGAACGGCTGAATCCGGTCGATCTCACCACCCTCCTGATCCCGTTCAACTTGCAATCCGCCGTGGTGCAAGGCGACCCGGCTCACAATCTCCCGTTGCGGCCGGGAGACGTGATCACCATCTTTTCGAAACTCGATATACAGGTTCCAGTAGCGAAGCAAACGAAATGGGTACGTCTCGAAGGCGAAGTGCGCACCCCGGGCTTCTACCAGATCCAGCCGGGTGAAACGCTGCGGCAGTTGGTGACGCGAATAGGCGGCTTCAGCCCCAGCGCCTATTTATACGCTTCAGAATTCACGCGCGAATCGGTTCGAGTCCAGCAGCAAAAACGTCTGGACGAAGCCATCGACCGCCTGTCGCAGGAGGTGGAACGTACGGCTTCGGCGCGTGCGCAGTCGGCAGTCGATGACAAGGAAAACGTCCAAAGCTCCGCCGACAGCCAGCGAAGGCTTATTGCCCGGCTGCGAGAGGCGAGAGCAAGCGGACGTGTCGTCCTCGAGGTGGCTCCCGAGCGCAACCAGTTGCGCGACTTGCCGGAGATGATCCTCGAGGATGGTGACCGCTTCTTCGTCCCTGCACGGCCGTCGACCGTCGCTGTCATCGGCTCCGTGTACAACCAGACGGCGTTCGTATTCGACCGCGACAGAGGCGTCACGGAATATCTGCGCATGGCGGGAGGCTTCACGCGCGGCGCCGACGAGAGCCGGACCTACGTTGTACGCGCGGACGGCTCCGTAACAGGGCGCGCGCAGTCCTCGATATTCAGGGCGTCCTCGGCTGAGAAAGTAAATCCGGGCGACACCATCGTCGTGCCTGAAAACCTGGAGCGATTCTTCCTCAGTAAACAGCTGAAGGACTGGACGCAGATCTTCTACCAGTTTGCTCTCGGCGTCGCGGGTCTGAAGGTTCTGCGCGACTTCTGATGACCGATCGAGGCTAATGTCTACGTCCGAGCCCACGATGTCCGAGGCAGCGCCCAGTTATAGCCAGGCGGTCGACGATCTCAACCGCGATGAGAAGATAAGTTTTCTCGATCTGCTGCTCGTCATAGTCAAGCACAAGAAACTGGTCCTGGCACTGCCGCTCGCCGTTGCGATCGTGACAGCGATCGTTTCGTCGCTGATGCCGAATATTTACACGGCGACGGCGAAGATACTCCCGCCTCAGCAAAATCAATCCGTGATGCCGATCGCGCTCGGTCAGCTGGGCGCGCTCGCCGGCTCGGCAGGCAGCGCGCTCGGATTGAAGAACCCGAACGATCTGTATATCGGGATGCTGAAGAGCCGCAGCGTGGCAGATGCCCTGATAGAGCGTTTCGACCTGAACAAACGGTATGGTCAGCAGCATCAGAGTTCTACGCGAGCCGTGATCGACACGAACGTGTCGATCACGTCGGGCAAGGACAACCTGATTACCATCGAATACGACGATAAAGATCCCAAGTTTGCTGCTGCCATGGCGAACGGTTACGTGGACGAGCTCGCCAAGCTCACCCAGGTGCTCGCAGTAACGGAAGCTTCGAAACGGCGGTTATTTTTCGAGCGGCAGTTCCAGCAAGCGAAGGAAAACCTCGTAAAGGCGGAAATTGCCGCCCGTTCCGGGCTCGACCAGAGCGGCGTGGTTAAAGTCGATGAACAGGGCAGGGCGATGATCGAGACGACCGCACGGCTGCGCGGACAAATGACGGTGAAGGAAGTGCAGATCGGCGCGATGCGCAGTTTTGCAGCCGAGAACAATCCGGAGCTGAGGCTTGCCGAGCAGGAGCTCGAATCGATGAAGCGCGAGCTCGGCAAGATCGAGGGCGAGGGCACGTTCAGGCCGTCGGCGAAGGGCTCCTCCGGGCGCGGCATGGACAATTTGCGCCTGCTGCGCGACGTAAGGTATAACGAGGTCGTTTACGAGCTGCTCGCCCGGCAGTACGAGGTGGCGAAAATCGAAGAGGCAAAAGACTCGGCCGTCGTCCAGGTGCTCGATCGCGCCGTCGAGCCCGATCGCAAGTCGCGGCCGAAGCGCGCCCAGCTTGTCGTGTTCCTCGCGCTGGTTGCGCTGTTCGTGGCCATCTTGTGGGCGTTTGCCGTCGAATCGCTATCGAAATCGTTGCGCGACCCGCAGCAGGCAAGCCGCGCAGCGGAGATCAAGGATCGACTTTCGTGGCGCCGCCGCTGAGCGGCCGCCTGTCTGATTGCGCTGCAGTGCACCTCTCCGGCCCTCCTGACCTCAGCAGGTAATAGGAAACCGATGGAGCTTAGAGGGAAAAAGGTGCTCGTCACCGGAGCCGATGGCTTCATAGGATCGCATCTCGTGGAGGCGCTGGTGCGGCGGGAATGCGACGTCCGGGCGTTCGTCCACTACAACAGTTTCAACTCCTGGGGTTGGCTCGATCATGCGGAAGCGTCAATAACAGGCGCGCTCGACATCTTTGCCGGAGATGTCAGAGATCCCCATGGTGTGAAGACCGCAATGCGCGGCTGCGACGCGGTACTCCATCTCGCTGCGCTGATTGCCATACCGTACTCGTACCATTCGCCCGACACTTACGTAGATACGAACGTAAAGGGCACGCTTAACGTGCTGCAGGCAGCGCGAGAGCTGGACGTGGCGCGGATCGTTCACACCTCGACGAGCGAGGTGTATGGAACCGCCCGGTTTGTGCCTATTACCGAGGAGCATCCTCTGCAGGGTCAATCTCCATATTCCGCCACGAAGATCGGTGCGGATCAGCTCGCGTTTTCGTTTCATGCGTCGTTCGGGCTGCCGGTCGTGATCGCGCGCCCCTTCAATACTTACGGGCCGCGTCAGTCGGCGCGCGCGGTGATTCCGACGATCATCACGCAGATAGCGAGCGGGTGCCGCGAAATCAAGCTCGGTGCGACGAGTCCCACGCGCGACTTCAATTTTGTCAGCGATACGGTTCTCGGGTTCATTTCGGTGCTCGAGTCAGACAAAGGTGCCGGCGAAGCAGTGAATTTCGGGAGCAATTTCGAAGTGTCTATCGGGGAGGCAGCGAAACTGATCGCCACGGTAATGGGAGCCAAAATCGAGATCGTGCCGGAGGCGGCGCGAGAGCGACCGCAGAAGTCCGAAGTGGAGCGTCTGTGGGCCGACAACCGCAAGGCAAAAGCGTTGTTCGGATGGGAGCCAACTTACGGAGGAATCGAAGGTTTCAAGCGAGGGCTGGCGGAGACTGCTGCGTGGTTTACCGAGCCCGCAAACCTCGCGTGCTATAAGCCGCACCTGTATAACATGTGACCTGCTGATGCTTGCGGTAAAACAACGAAACACCGCCGAGCTGGACGTATCCGCAGTCGTTGCGGCGGCGCGGACGGTGCTGCCCGCCGGGCCGGGCACCATAGGGTTACATGAGCCGGAGTTTCGGGGCAGCGAGTGGACGTACGTCAAAGACTGCATTGATACCGGCTGGGTATCGTCGGTCGGGAAATACGTCGACCGTTTCGAAGCGATGTTGCGCGAAATCACGGGTGTTGCCCACGTTATCGCGACGGTCAACGGCACGGCGGCGCTCCACATGTGCCTGCACCTCGTCGGGGTGCGGGCCGGAGACGAGGTGCTGCTCCCCACGCTCACCTTCATCGCGACTGCCAACGCGGTGGCGTATACCGGCGCATCGCCGCACTTCGTCGACAGTGAACTTGCAAATCTCGGCATGGACGCCGGCAAGCTCGACGCGTACCTGCACGAGATCGCCGAAATCCACGACCGGGTGTGCGTGAACCGTAGCACCGGCGCCGTCATCCGCGCCGCCGTCCCCATGCATACGTTCGGGCATCCGGTAATGCTCGGCGCGCTCGTCGAGGTGTGTGCCCGATGGCATATTGCCGTCGTCGAAGACGCCGCCGAGTCGCTCGGGTCGTATTACAGGGATCGGCACACCGGAACATTCGGCGAGGTCGCAGCGCTCAGCTTCAACGGCAACAAGATCGTCACGACGGGCGGAGGCGGTGCAATCCTCACCAACGATCCGGCGTTGGGTAAGCTTGCGAAACACCTCACGACCACCGCCCGTACCCCCCACGCATGGTCGTTCATTCACGACCAGGTTGGATACAACTACAGGATGCCCAATCTCAATGCGGCGCTCGGCTGCGCGCAGTTGGAGCGCCTGCCCGATTTTCTTGCGCGCAAGCGACGGCTCGCCGAGCGCTACATCGCGGCTTTCGCAGCTGTTTCGGGGGTGCAAGTGATGCGCGAGCCCGAAGGGTGCCGCAGCAACTACTGGTTGAACACGCTATTGCTCGATGAGCCGGACAATGAAACGCGAGATTCCCTCTTGGGGGTTTTGAACGAGGCCGGTTTGACGGCACGTCCCGTGTGGACACTGATGCACCATTTGCCCATGTTCGCGGCTTGCCCGCGCATGGACCTTTCGACTGCTCTATGTCTCGAGCAGCGCATTGTTAACCTCCCGAGTAGCCCCGCCCTTGCCGACTGAGATGGCCGCGAGGCGCCGCATCTGTGTCGTGACCGGCAGTCGCGCAGAGTACGGGCTGCTTTACTGGCTCATGCAGGACCTGCACGACGACCCTGGCGTAGAGCTACAGGTAATCGTGACCGGGATGCACCTGTCTCCCGAATTCGGTCTTACCTACCATGTCGTAGAAGACGACGGATTTCGCATAGACGCGCGTGTGGAGATGCTCGTTTCGAGCGACACGCCGTCGGGCATAGCCAAATCCATAGGGCTCGGCGTCATCGGCTTTGGCGACGCTTTGTCGCGCCTGCAGCCTGATATCGTTGTCGTGCTGGGCGATCGCTTTGAAATCTTCGCCGCAGCCCAGGCGGCCCTGGTCGGGAATTTCCCGCTCGCTCATATCGCCGGCGGCGATACGACCGAGGGCGCTTTCGACGAGGCGATCCGCCACAGCATTACCAAGATGGCGCATCTGCACTTCGTCACCAACGCGCCCTCGGAGCGGCGTGTGCTGCAAATGGGTGAAGACCCGGCACATGTCTACAACTTTGGAAGTCCGGGCCTCGACTACGTGCGCCGTCTGGAGATGCTCGACCGGCAGCAGCTCTCGGCCAGCCTGAACTGCTCGTTTCAGCGCCGTAATCTTCTGATCACCTTTCATCCGGTCACGATAGGCCCCGAACAGTCTCAACCGCAATTTGCCGAGCTGCTCCATGCCTTGCGGAGGCTGGGCGACATCGGCCTGTTCTTTACGAAGCCGAATGCCGACACGGGGGGCCGCGCACTGATCGCGATGCTCGATGAATTCGTCGCGTCGCATTCCAATGCCTGGAGTTTCACGTCGCTCGGGCAACAACGGTATCTCAGCTTGATGGCCCAGGTCGACGCGGTGGTGGGTAATTCATCGAGCGGCCTGTACGAAGCGCCTTCTCTGAAGACGGCGACCGTCAATATTGGCGAGCGCCAACGCGGAAGGCTGTGTGCGGATTCGGTGATCTGCTGTCCTGCCGAGCGCGAATCGATCGAAGCAGCGATACGTAGCGCGCTCGAGCTTGATTGCTCGGATGTCGTAAATCCGTATGGAGACGGCTATGCCGCGCCGCGCATCGCCGAGGTTCTGAAGCGGGTGGCGGCACCACGCGGCCTTTTACAAAAGCGCTTTCATTCTGCGCAACGCCAAAATGGCTGATGCACCGGTTTTCTTCATAGCGGAGGCAGGAGTCAACCACAATGGCTCGGTCGAGCTCGCGCTCGAGCTGATCCAGGCCGCCGCCCGAAGCGGTGCCGACGCGGTGAAGTTTCAGACCTTCGACGCGGAGAGCGTCGTCAGCGCCCGCGCGGGTAAAGCCCTGTATCAGATCCAGTCAACGGGTGAGGACGGGAACCAGCTCGAGATGCTTCGCGCGCTGCAGCTGCCGTCCAACAGCTACAGGCGCCTTGCCGACCAGTGCCGGCACCTTGGAATCGCCTTCATGTCCACGGCATTCGACCTGGAAAGTCTGCGCTTTCTCGCGACGTTCGATATGCCAGCTACCAAAATACCGTCCGGTGATGTCACGGCGGGGCCGCTCCTTCTCGCTGCCGCGCGGCTGCGGCGTCCGCTGATCGTTTCGACGGGCATGTGCACGTTACCTGAAATCGAGGAAGCGCTCGGCGTCATCGCCTACGGGCTGCTCGACGCCACGGATCCCCCCTCGCGTGCTGCGTTCGCTGCAGCTTACGCTTCACGCGAGGGGCGGCACGCATTGGCGCGCACTGTCACCCTGCTCCACTGCGTCACGGAATATCCGGCGCCGTACGCCGAGGTGAACTTGAAAGCCATGGATGCCATGCGAGAGCACTTTCGATTGCCGGTGGGCTATTCGGATCACAGCGTGGGCACTTGTATAGCGCTTGCTGCAGTCGCCCGCGGTGCGACCGTAATTGAAAAACATTTTACGATGGACCGTAATCTCCGCGGTCCTGACCACGCGGCGTCGCTTGAACCTGAAGAACTGGCCGGACTCGTGCGCGATATCAGATACGTGGAGTCTGCCCTGGGTGTGGAACGGAAAGCACCGACCTCTTCGGAACTGCGCAACCGAATCGCGGCGCGCCGCAGCCTCGTGGCGGCGGAGCCGATTGCACGCGGCCAATCATTCACCGAGCGGAACCTCGCCGTGAAGCGTCCCGGCGACGGCATGCCTCCAATCATGTATTGGGACTTGCTGGGTGTGGCAGCTAACCGCGACTATGCGGCGGACGAGGCCATAGAACCGTGAATCGCGCGGTGTTGATCATAGGCGCGGGAGGGCATGGCAAAGTCGTAGCCGACGCGCTGCTCGCGCTCGGCTGCGAGATCCTCGGTTTCGCGGACGTGGACCGGCAACGGTGGGGCGAGCGCGTGCTGGGGAAGGCCGTGCTGGGCGGGGACGACGTGCTCGATGGCCGCGACCCCGCGAGCGTATGGCTCGCGAATGGCGTGGGTTCCACAGGTAGCACGGACGTCCGCCGCGATCTCTACTCGCGGCTGCGCGGTCGCGGCTACAGCTTCGCCACGATCGTTCACCCCCGGGCAACGGTCGCGGGCAGCGCGAGCTTGGGTATGGGCGCGCAAATAATGGCAGGCGCCGTCGTGCAGGCGGACGCCCGCATCGGGGACAATGTCATCGTGAACACAGGCGCACTCATCGATCACGATTGCAAAATCGGCGCGCACACCCATATCGCCCCGGGTTGCGTACTGTCCGGCATGACCGTGGTCGGGGATGAATGCCATATCGGGGTCGGCGCCGTGATACGCCAGGGCGTGACCCTGGGCGCGCGCACTGTAGTGGGTGCCGGCGCAGTCGTGGTGGCGGATTTTGATGGCCGTGGCACCTTGGCCGGAATTCCGGCGAAGGTCCTGAGATGAAAGGTTGGCAGGACATACTGATCGGCCCGGATACCTCCATCCGGGATGCCTTGCTCACGATCGACAGGGCCGGCAGCCAGCTCGCGCTCGTAGTCGACGGAGCCAGGCGCCTGCTCGGTACCCTAAGCGATGGCGACATTCGCCGAGGTCTCATCAAGGGATTGCAGCTTTCCGATCGCGTGAGTGCGTGCATGCACGAGCATCCAACCACAGCTCGGCCCGAAGACTCGAGAGACGTGGTCATCTCCCTCATGCGGCGCCTGGCGCTTCAACAGGTTCCCATCGTCGATGCGGACAACGTGGTCGTCGGCGTGGAGCTCGTTCGGGATCTGCTCTCGCCGGAGGTGCACGAGAACTGGGTGATCATCATGGCAGGCGGACCGGGCACGCGTCTGAAGGAACTGACGCGCTCCACGCCCAAACCAATGCTGAGCGTAGGCGGCCGACCGCTGCTGGAAACGATCATCCAGAATTACATCGACCAGGGCTTTCGGAGGTTCTATCTCGCCGTCAACTACAAGGCAGAGATCATCGAGGCGCACTTCGGCGGTGGCGAGGCGCTGGGCGCGGACATCCGCTACATCCGCGAGACCCAGCCCATGGGAACTGCCGGCGCGCTCAGCCTTCTGCCCGAAATGCCGCACGAGCCGATCTTCGTGAGTAACGGCGATCTGCTGGTAAAGGTCGACTATGCCGACATGCTGTCCGCTCACATAAGGGCGGAAGCGGCCGCGACTATGGCTGTTCGCGAGTACGAGGTGCAGATTCCCTTCGGGGTCGTGAGCCACGACGGCGGCAATATTCGCCGGATCGAAGAAAAGCCAATCATGCGCTCCCTCGTGAGCGCGGGAATGTACGTGCTGTCTCCGTCCGTTTTCGAGTTGATGCGACGCGAGACGGCTCTCGACATGCCCAACCTCTTCGACACACTCATTGCGAGCGGCAAACGGACCCGCTGCTACGTCGTGGACGGCTACTGGCTGGACATCGGCCGGCTGCCCGATTATGAAAAAGCCAACCACGACTTCCATGACGAGTTCCTAGAAGGACGAAAAGGACCGTCGAGCTCCGCATGATCGACGGCAAGCACGTGCTCGCGATCGTCCCGGCGAGGGGCGGCTCGAAAGGGGTGCCACGAAAAAACCTGAGACTGCTCGGCGGAAAACCCCTCATCGCCTGGACGATCGAGTGCGCGCGGCAATCCTCCTACATAGATAGAATCATCCTGAGTTCCGAAGACGATGAGATCATGCAGGTCGCGGCGGCGCTCGGCTGCGACGTGCCGTTTCGCCGCCCGATGGATCTCGCGACAGATGATGCCGGCGGTATGGCGGTCGTCGATCATGCACTGCGTATGATTGCCGGTGGCGAGATCATCGTGCTGCTGCAGCCGACCTCGCCGCTCAGGCTGCCCTCCGACATCGATGGGTGCGTGGAAGCGCTGCGGTCGGGCGATGCGCCCGCGTGCGTCTCGGTCGTGTCAGTACAGCATCCTCCCGAGCACATGTACACCCTGCGTCCGGACCGCGTAATGTTGCGTGCGTCCGACCGGGAAGTCCCTGCGCGTCGCCAGGATCTTCCGGATTATGTTGCAATCAACGGCGCGGTTTACGCCGCGGACCGCGGAACTCTTTTGGCCGAATCAACTTTCGTCGTGCCCGGAGTACTGGGTTACAGGATGCCTCGTGAGCGTTCTATCGATATAGACGCGGAAGAGGACTGGCGCCATGCGGGGTGGCTGCTCGAATGTCGCGACGGCAAGCGTGGAGTACTCTAAGGCGACGGGGCCGAAAGGCGCCGTTCCGAGGTCCCGGAGCTGATGACATTTCCACAGCCGGACCCGTCCTCTGGCACGACTTGTTTGTTCGTGTGTCACTCGACGGCCGATCTCGTTCTTCTGGATGATCCCGCAGCCGCGAATTGTGCGGCAGTCGTCGCGTCCGATGCGCCGGACGTGCAGCGTGCGGCGCGGCGCCATCCGAGGGTGCGCGACTCGGTGTTCATCGATCAGATGAACTCGGTATTCGGGATCATCGAACAGGTCGTGAGCACGCGCGACTTGATCAACAACTGGCTCACCAAGCGCGTTCCTTTTCTCGACGCGTATCTGGTCGAGCTGATCAAGCACGCCGAGGGAGGGCTGACGACTCAACGGATACAGGACATCTTGCTGCTGGTGGATTCGTCGATGCGGCTCCTCACCCGACATCGGGTGCACAAGCTGTTCGTGCTGCGACGAATCGCCCATCATCTCGAGGATGAAATTCTGGTCCGCTGCGCGAAGCAGCTCCGCGTTGACGTGGTCGAGCATCGCTCCTGGTCCCACCGCTTGCTGGCGCGCTTTCATCCGGTCAAGGTAAGCCAATCCTTTTACGGCAGGGCGTGTACGGTGTACTTGCCGGTGGCATTGGTCTTCCGCCTACGGATCTACATATTGCTGTGGAATATAGTCGTTGCGCGGGCTTTCAGCGCCCCGCGTGCTGCGGCGTCGCAGGTGGGGCGACCTTCTGAAAAACTGATCCTGTTTCTGCTGGGATCATCCGCCAGCAAGCACGTCGACGATGCGGCAATCGCGATGGCGGAGTTCGCGAGCCGATCTGACTGTACGCCCCTCGCGCTATCCTGGAGCGAGCCGCGCCGGGTGCGCGCCGCGATGGACGAGCGCGGCCTACGCTCCGAGCCGTTGGAGTCCTGGATTACACTTCGCGAGCTCGCCCGCGCTTTTCGGACTCGCAGCATGGTGCGAAAGCAAGTCGGAGACTCAGAATTCACGCAGACCTGCCCGGTCTCTTGCCGCGACATTTTCATCTCGGATCTGTTGACAATCACGATTCAGCAAACGGTCGAGGTCGATCTGTTCACGCGAGTGTTGATGGCGCGAGCATGCGATGTTTTTCTTGCCGTGAGCAGGCCCTCTGCGGTCAAAGTCTGGGGCGAGCTTCGGTTCGATCTGAGCCGGGTGTGCTACGAGACAATCGTAAGCCGGTTCGGCGTGCGCTCGTGTGTCTTTTTCTACTATCCAGTCGGGATCGACGGCGGAATAGGCTATGGACCCCCGCCGGTGGATGCGATCGATTTTTATTTCATACACGGCGAAATCGACCGGCAATGGCACAGTATTGCAGGTGAGAACAGCACGCAGGTCGTGTCGGGGTACTCCAAGGAATCGCTGCTGCAGAATTTCGCGAAAATCCCTCGAGCTGAGTCGTTCCAGGCACTTGGCTTGGAGCAGTCGGCGGCAGACGGTCTGTATGTTTTCTACGCCAGCAGCCCTGTCATCCGCGGGTGTGTTTCCCCGGCTGAGTATTACGGTATGGCCGATGCCGTCATCGGGCATGCCGCGGCAAACCGACGTATTACGGTATTGCTGAAGCCGCATCCTAACGACAGTCCGGTGTTATTCCAGCAGATCCGCGCAAGTCACGGCAATCCACCGAACGTCATCCTGCTGGACAAAACAGCGTCCGTGTATCATTGCATCAATGCGGCTGATATCGTTCTTACGAAGTATTCCACGGCCGCGCTGGAAGCGATGAAGCTCCGAAGACCCGTGATTTCGCTTGCTTTGGACGGCGAGCCGAAGTTCCAGGATATCTTCGAAGAGGCCGTCGAGAAGTTTCACGACAGCGCGTCGTGCCTGTCGCTCATCGAGCTCTTGTCGAAAGATCGGGTATATCGTGCGGCGTGGAAGGAGTGCCGCGTGGCTGTTCAGGACGCGTTCCTCCCGCGGA
>WUUC01068994.1_pt1 | contig 14064 bp, 13 predicted proteins | sample 6278441 | NCBI WGS metagenome assembly WUUC01 (sample SAMN13675441, study PRJNA597444) | soil metagenome | isolation source: soil | place: USA: Washington | collected 2017-10
AAGTAGAACACTGTCTCGTGGGTGAGCTCACCGACGACGCACACGTGCCGCAGCAACCCGAGTTCGGCCCTCATCAATGCTGCTCCGAGCTCGACATACATCCCCCTGCCGGCTTCCTCAGCGTGCGTGGTCAGCAACAAGAACGCATCAGCGGCCAGGATGCCGTCGATGTCCTCCTTCGAGACCCGCCCGGCGTCAGGGGCGCTGTCAGCGAACCCGTCAGGAATGACGTCTCCTCGGGACCAGTCCTGGGTGATGGAGTGGCCGTGCGCGACAAGCTGCTGCTGCGTGCTGCGGAACAGAGTGGTGCGATCATCCATATGAGCCGAGACGAAGATCTTCATGTGGTTGCGATGCTCCTCGGGGTGCGGTAGTGCTGGCTGGCGGAGGTCACGGTGAACTCGGCTGGCCCACCTCCGCCGCACGAGACATATCAGCGACCCGGTGCGCCACGAACACTCCGGCCGCGCCGAAGAACACCGCGACCAACAGCCAGCCGAACTCGGTTCCGGTGAAGATCAGAGCCGCGAACAGGGCTGGGCACACCGCGCGCATCGACTGGAACGACGATCGCCACACAGCCTGGTACTCACCGCGAGCTGCTTCTGGCGACGCCGCGATGAACAGCGTCCAGCTGGCCGAGGCGACGACCACTTCCGTTGCTGTCAACGCGACGTAGCCGGCCACCAGAAGCGCAACCGTCCACACTCCCGAGGTGCTCGATGCCCACGCGACCGCCACACAGGTGGCCGCGCTGCCCACTACCGCCGCCCGCGCCGCCACCCGCGCCATCGGCACCGTGTCGAACCTCCTGGACGCAGGGACCTGCAACAGCACCACGAGCACCGTGTTGACCGCGAACAGGACCGGCACCCAGACAAGATTTGCGTCAGTCCGCTGAATGATCCACAGCGGAATGGTGACGTTCAGCAACACCTCCATAGCTTCCAGCGCGCCCACTCCGGCCGCCAGCTGCAGAAAGCGGAAGTCGCCCAGCGCACCCCACCGCGAAACCGCCCGGGCGCCGCTGCGCGCTGGGGCCGCACCGGGCAGCCGGTGCACGAGCACACCATTGGCGAGCAGCATCACAGCCGCCACCAGGGGCCCGGCCAGCAGCGCCCGTCGGTCTTCAGCGAACAAGGCCAGGGCCGACACTCCGGCGCCCACAGTGAAGCCGATGTTCAGCGCGCTTCGCATGTAGGCGTATGCCTCGACCCGGAGAGGGTCCGGGACCCGCGACACTATGTAGGTCGTCCTGGCAGAGCTTCCCAACGCCTCCACGGTCGACAGCAGCGCCACCACACCCGCATATGCCAGAAACGACCCGACCAGCGGATAGCTCAGGTACATCACGCACTCGAGCACGCACGCCAGTGACCACACGTTGCGCGGACTGAATCGGTCGGACAGCCGACCCATCGCAGGGCCCAGAACGATCCCGACCGTCAGTCCCACAGTGAGCCCGGCGCCGATGGCGGCCGGTGACAAGCCGGCATACCGCGAGAAGAAGATCGGGCTCATGCTGAGGAACGTGCCTGCGCCGACCGAGAACAGCAGGGTGCGGATGTAGAGGGCGCGAACCAGTCCCGGTGGTGGCAGCAGACCCAGGCGAGCCCAGACGCGTTGCCGGGTGCCCGTCTCAGACATGCCGGCTGCTCTCGCGCGCCATCGTCCTCAGGGCCGCTGTGTCCGACTTTCCCGACGGCAACAGCGGGAAGGAGTCGACCCACAACAGGCGATGCGGTCTGGCGTAGGGCCTCAACATCGCGCAGTCGACCGGCTCGTCCTCGCCCGCAGAAAGGCCCGAAGCTCGTTCCAAGACCGCGGTGACACGATCCTCGACTACGTGCACGAACGCTCGTGCGACCCGAGCATCCTGCACAAGGACCATTTCCACCTCCTCAGGGTCGAACCGCTGGCCCAAGACCTTCTCGGTCCTCCGGTCGGCGCGCCCCTGGTAGCAGAGCTGCCCCTCCTGGAGGGTGACGATGTCTCCGGTGACGAACCACGCCGCGGCATCCCTGCCATCGGCGACCGGCCGGTCCTCATCATCGACGAAGCACGGCGCCCCGTGCTCCTCGAGGTAGCCGGCAAATCGTTGCGGGCCCCGGGCCAGCAGCTCGAAGTGACCGGGCCGCACGTGTGAGCGAAGCCTGACCTCCGTGGCGCCGACGGGCTGGCCGATCGCGACGTAGCCGTGGTCGGTCACCGGCGCCTCACCGGGCTCGAGGCGGTACTCGCACATCGCGATCGTCATCTCCGAAGGCCCGTAGGAGTTCACAACCGTTGAATGCGGCGCGGCCGTCCGCCACAGGTCGAGATCCTCGACGCGTAGCGGCTCTCCGCCGAAGACGGCCAGGCGTACCGACTCCGCGCCCCAAGCAGGCAGCTTGCCGGCACGGTGCCCCAGACGGACCAACGAGGGAACCGAGTCCCAGACGGTGACCTGGTAGCGGTTGACGAAATCCGAGACCAGCAGCATCTCGCCCGGCTGAGGGACTGCGAGCGACGCGCCGTTGAGAATACATAGGAGAAGCACGTTGTAGAACGCGTCGAAATGTGGGCGGTACACCTGCGCGATGACGTCGTCGCTGGAGACGGCGAAGCCCGCCCGCGCGTAGGACGCGTAGGCACGAAGCTGCCCCTCTCCGACCGCGACGTGCTTGGGCCGCCCGGTCGAGCCGGAGGTGCTCAGGATGTAGGCGAACCCGGCGCCCCCTTCGCACTTACCTCCGACCGCAGCGGTACGCCACGGCTGAGCTGTCAGCACGTCGCCGACACACATGACATGCGCGCTCGGGTTCAAGGCGGCGACGCGCTCGACGTCGGCCCGGTCGCGCGCAAGGTACGGCGCCGGCGACCGTCCGGCCCAGCTGGCGGCCAAGATCGCGACCGTCTCCCAGGCGCCGACGGAGTCGGGTATCGCGACGGGGGTGGGCGATGGGTGCGCCGCGAGGTCGCGGCCCAGCCGGAGCGCCGCTGCAGCCGCTTCCCCGTACGTCAGCGACAGCTGACGGGACGTGATGAACTCTCGGTCAGGATGAGCTTGACCGGCTGCGCTGAAGATCTCCCACAAATAGCCCACGTGGCTGGTCCTGTTCGTTGCTGCTGTCCGATGCTGATGGCTATGAAGGGGCATTACCCGTCCGTGGCGCCGGAAGCGTGCTGAGCCAGCGCACCGAAAGTGCCATCGACGAACAACACCTCGATGGGGAGCTCCCACCCGGACTCGTCGGCCACCCGGGTGAACAGATCGAGAGCTACCAGAGAATCGCCGCCCAGATCATAGAAATTCTGCGCGGGATCGACTTCGTCTACGTCAAGCAGCAGGCACCAGTTGCGGTGTAGCGCGTCGACGGGGTCACTCATGGCTCGTCCTCTCGCCTGCGAAATCTGCCTGGTACAGGGAGCGAATGGCGTCCTTGGTCGAACTCAGGACGGCGCCCAACCGCTGGTGATTGTCAGCTGCGAGGACCAGGTTCGCCATTCGATGGTCTGCCGCCGACCACGGCGACCCGTGCTGGGCGTGAGCCTCGACGAGCACCACGTCCGGGAGTTCGCGAAGCTGACGGCGACTCACGGAACTGCGCACCCGCTGGGCACGCAGGGGCGCACTGGGGAAGAACCCCGCAGCCGTCCCGCGCCGCTCACACCCGTTGGTCTCGACGCTTCGGTCGAAGCCGAAGGCCGTGTCCTCAGCGGCGATGCTGATCCCCAAAGCTGTCCGGATCGTGACTGCCACCAGATCCGCTCCGGTGGTGGCCCGAAGCACCCGCGCCAAGAAACCTCCCATGCGGCCGTTGACCTCGACGACCTCGACGCCGTCGCCGGTCAAGAACAGCTCGGTGTGGGTGACACGCCTGGTGATACCCAACGAGGTCAGCGCGCTCGCGGCGGCATGGACAAGGACGGACTCTTCCTCCGGGGCAAGCCCGCTGGGCCACACGTCCCCGCACACCCGCAGGCTGTCGACGCCGCCACCTCCGGCGTGTGTTTCCACCGGCACCTTGCCGAAGACCGCGATGGGCGTGTGGACGCCGTCGGCATCGGTGGACATCTCGACGGAGAACATGCTCGACATCCACTGATGACGAGGATGGGCGGGCAGAGCTGGAATCGCCGCCTCGACGTGGATCGGCCACTCCAGACACTGCTGCTTACCGCCCGGGTCCTCGCCCACGGCAGACTCGATGCGGAAAACCCCGTGACCCCCTGCGCCGCGCAGCGGCTTCACCACCACTGGATACCCGACGTGCCGCATGATCCTGCTCAACTGGTCAGGGCTGTGCGCCACACCGTGGCGCAGCTGAGTCAGACCGGCCTCAGTGAAGACGCGGCGCTGAACTGCCTTGCTCCACGCGTCCGCCACGAGCGGCTCGGGTCCCCACAGCCGTCGACGTAAGGAGTCGGCGAACTCGACCTCCGGATCGGCGAACGTGACGACACCGTCGACGCCGTCCAAGGGCACCTCGGAGTCATCCCCTTCGCACACGCTGGTGGGGAACACCATCTGCGACACCCGCAGCAGGTCCGGAGCCGTCTCAGCGACCTCGCGCCGGAACAGCACGCGAACGTCCACATCGGCAGGGACGCGCTGCCTTACCTCCGTGAGGCTGACGGATGCGTAGGGATGGTGGACCACCAGGAGCCTCACGGGACCTCACCGTCGACACCGGTGAGGGGCACGACGCCATGACGTTCCTCGTCGAGGACATGGACGGTGCCGTCGACGCCCCGCATACCGGTGACCTTCACCAGGTCGCCGTCGTGAGCTGCCCCCACCAGATGGTGATGCGCCGACACCACGTGAGCAGTCCCTGAGCCTCCCAACTCGGCGACCACCAGGCAGGCCGGGAGCGACAGGGATGCGCTGGCGTCAACGACCCGGCCACGCATGGTGACGAGCTCCAGGCTCTCGTCGGCTTCTCGGCCGGCGCAATCAGAACTTTGATGGTCCCGCGGCGTCGGCACCAGCCGGATGTCGATGAGAACCTCGCCGATGAGAGAGGACGTGTGCGATTGGGAGACCCGGACCCGCCGGTGCTCGTAGTCGCACAGCAGCGGCGACGCCGCAATCCGCTCATCGGGCACCCAACGAAGCTCCTTGGCGCGACAGTGGTCGACTACGGCGCGGTAATGAGAGTTGCCCAGCACGAGGATGTCGACGTCGTGAACCGTCTCGTCGGCCATCGCGATGCCGCACTGCAACCCGCCGTACAAGCCCAGGTCTCGCCGGGGGATCCCAGCGGTCGTGAGTTCTTCAAGCACAGCAGTCACCGCTTGACGCACCTGAGCGGGTGCGCTGCTCGGCGCTGGCCGGCTTGGGCATATCGCCTCGAGGGCCTCCCACGGCGAGAAGCAGTGCCGGACCTCCGAGACCGGGATCGCCAGGTAGTGCTCGTTGGTGTGCGGGTCCCGGCGCAGCCGAGACGACAACGCCTCACGGTGTCCAATCGGCAGCTGCCCTAGATTGGCCCGCTCCTCGCTCAGACCCGCCATGATGAACTTGAAGTAGGACTGACCGGTCAACCACGACACCCGCTGCGGATGCCCTGGCATCTCGCCCGCGAAGTACACGGCGGTGGCGCGTATCTCCGGATCATGCTCCCCTCGCGTCACTCCATGGGAGTAGTAGATGATCCCGTGCCTGTCCTCGAAGTAGGTGAAGGGCGAGGCAAGGGAGGGCATTGACCGAAGCTGCGTGGCTCGCATCAGCTCCCGCCACCCACGGCTGACCTTCGCCCACCCGGATGCCGGCTGATCTCGCGACCCATGTCCAACCAGGCCCGGATCTGATCACGCTCGTACTGGTGCGGGCTGTACACCACGGTGGCCCGCGGCACCTGTTGGGGACCACCCGCCTCAACGATCAGGCTGAAGTCAGGAGTCCGCTCACCGGTCCTCGGGGGGCCCGGCGGAAGGTCGACCTCGGTAAGCGCAGTCCCGCGGTAGCGGCTACCGGTCTTGGAGGAATGGTAGGTGTACGTCGCGAACGGGTCGGACAGACGACGCAACACGCCCCGCGACTCCGGCTCGGTGCGCTGGTAGGCGTTTCCGAAACTGCTCGGTGGGGGCAATCCGTCAAGCTGGCCGGCCACCTGCTGGTAGGCCTCGGAGACCGCTATACCGACGGGCGGCACATCCAATACGACGTAGTAGTGCGTCACCGCCAGACCCACCAGGCCGGCCGTCATCGACAGGGTCGACCTGTCCTCGGTACGCCCGTTGTGAGTCAGGCACAGGTGGAACCGGTCGCAACCCGACGTGCCCCCCAGCGCCTGCAGCAGCACCGTCAACGCCAGCACGTCAGGTCGGGCTGTTGGGTGATCCACGCGCACCTCGGCCCGCGCCGTGGCCAGATCCAGGTCGGCAGTCTCACTCCGCGTCAACTCCAGGCGGTTCGGTCCCCCGCGCCGCCCAACCGGCGCCTCGGGTGCCCCCGGCGCGAGCTGCGACTCCCATCGACGGCGCGCTGTCGCGACATCCTCGAAGTCGCCCACCTCACTCAGGTGGCCGAGCCACGCGGCGAATGAAGGAGCGGTGCGGCGCAGGCGACGACCGGCGAGCAGCGCATCCAACTCCTCAAGCAGCACATGCAACGACAACCCGTCGAACACCATGTGGTGCAAAGCGAGATAGAGGTAGTCGCCATCCGCTTCGGTGACATGGACCGCCCGCATCATCGGCGCGCGGTCCAGGCGAAGGTCCGGCCGCGCCACCAAGCCATCGCTGCTGGTAGCCCGCTCCAAGATCACCAACGGCGACCCGCTGGCCAGCCACTGCTGCCAGCCACCGTCAGCCCGGGTGAAGAACACGCGGAAGGCGTCGTGCCGCAGCACGATTTCCTGCAGCGCCCCCAACAATGCGTGCCGCACATCGCCCGGCACCTCCAGGCGTAACAAACACCCAAACGCCTGTCGCTGGATGTCGGGAAAGATGCGCAACGTGAGCTCTTGTTCAGGGCTCAGCGGCAACGGCTGGGCATCCTGCTCGAGATTCTGGGCATGCGTCGTCATGCTGACGGTTAATCGCTCCCCCCATAAAGCGGCCCGACGTGGTGACTAGGCCAGGTCATGCCCTGACAGCACGTTTGGGGCAGCCACGAGTGCAAGAGTCTTATTTGTCGTGATCGTCTTGTCAACGCAACGCGCGCCTTTCGACCGGTAAATCGACCTTGAACCTCGGCTTCCGCTCTGTCCGGGACTTCCCCGGCGCGTCCGGGTAAGTCCAGCCTTTACCGGCCCCTAGCCGGACCCAGCGAGGGGTTTCGGTGACCTCGTCGAGGGCCTGGTCGAGCAGCCGGAGCCGATTACAGCGCTGAGCAGACAGCGGCCAGCGAGCGGTCGTGGGCTGCGTCGTCAAAGCAACGGCGCGCCTGTCACAGCCATCCGTAGAGGTAGTGAGGACCAAACCGAATTGAGGAGGACCCATGACCGCTTCGCATACCGCCGCCGCCACCGCCCGCCCCGCACCCCCGCACCCGCACCCGCACAAGATCCACATCGAGATCGACCGTCGCCGGTTCGAGGTCACGGAGCCGGCTATGACCGGCCGGCAGCTGAAGACGCTGGCAGGCATCTCCGATGCCAACCAGCTCTTCCTCGAAGTCCCGGGCCACGGCGACGACCTCCAAGTTCTGGACGACGTCGCGCTGGAGCTGAAGTCGGGCATGAAGTTCTACGACGTCCCCGTCGGCAACCTCGGTGCCCGATGAGCGTCGCGACTCCACGGGCGACCAGGCCGGCCGATCGGTCGGTCACGCGGGAGAACCTTGCCGACGGCACGAGCGTTGTGTCCTGCCTGCTCCCGCTGCCTGCCGGCTGGAATCGCACCGAAACAACCGTTCAGTTCGTGCTGCCTCCCGCCTTCCCGTCCGCGCAGCCGGACTGCTTCTACACCGACACCGACCTGCGCCTGGCGAGCGGGAGCATGCCTGCCAACACCGGCATCCAGCCCCTCGGCGGGCAGCCCCGACTCTGGTTCTCCTGGCATCTGTCGACGTGGTCTCCGGCAACGGACGGCATCGACACCTACATTCGTTTCATCGACAGGAGGCTGCGTGATGTCCGCTGACCATGACCTGGACTTCCTCCCCGCCGACCCGGCCGTCGATGCCGCCGAGCTGCGCGTCCTGGAACAAGACTGGACACGGCTCACCGACCACGTCCTGGCCGACGGCGACGAGCATGCGGCGATCCTGTTGTGCGGTGTCGCCCGGCACGGACAGCGCCTGACATACCTGGTGCGCGAAGTCATCCTGCTTATGGACGGCGACTACGTGCGCCGCGGCCGCGCCCACCTGTCCATTGCTCCGGTCACATTGGCCCGAGCCGCGAAAAGGGCACGCCTGAGCCAGGCCGCGCTCGTTCTGGTGCACTCGCACCCGTTTCCGGGAAGGGTCAGGGCCTCCGGCATCGATCTGAGGACCGAGCTCGACCTTTGCCGACGCGTCCTCACCGAGCGGACGGGAATGCCGGCCGCAGCTCTCGTCATCGGACCGGACGGCGTCGACGCACGCACCTGGACATCGGCCGGCGCGTCCCCACTGCACACCGTGCACGTCATCGGTGAGCAGGTCCAGCGCGTGCCCGCCACCTCGTGGGGTCTGCCGGTCACTTCTTTCAGCGACTCGGCTGGGCCGCGTGACCACGCCGGCACCACCGACCGGCAGGAACTGCTGTGGGGCGCCGTCGGGCAGGAAACGCTGCGCCGGTCACGGATCACTGTCGTCGGCTGCGGCGGAACCGGATCCCACATCGCGATCCAGCTCGCGCACCTGCGGATCGGTGAACTGACCCTCATCGACGACGACCTGGTCGAAGCCAGCAACCTGTCCCGCATCGTCGGCGCAACGCCGCACGACATCGGCCAGCCCAAGACCGACGTTCTCGCCAAGCTGTGCCGAGCCATCAGCCCGCACACGACCGTGAACCCGGTGACCGAATCCGTCCTCGACGTAGACCCGGGCACCTACATCCATTCCGACGTGCTCGTCTGCGCAACCGACAGTCACGGCTCACGGTCGTTGCTGAGCGAAGCAGCCACGCAATACCTGCTTCCATTCGTCGACCTCGGCGTCGAGGTCGTGCCTGGCACCACCACATTCCGGGCCGGTGGCGGAGTGCGGGTGCTGCTGCCCGGGCAGGGCTGCTTGTGGTGTGCCCAGACCCTGTCACCAGCACGCGTGCGGGAGGACTACCTCGATGCTGGCCAGCGCGCCGCCGAAGCAAGGCACGGCTACATCCGTGACAGCAGCGAACCGGCACCGTCGGTCATCGCCCTCAACGGCGTCGTCTCGTCCCTGGCCGTGCTCGAGGTGTGCCAACTACTGGTCGGCATGCTCGGCGGCGGCAGGTCACGGCTGCTCTACCGAGCCGAAGAACGCGCACTAGGCACAGCGGCCCTCCCACACAATCCGACTTGCCATGTCTGCGGAAGCGAGGGCGTACTCGCCCTCGGCGACACTCGCGCCCTGCCGACACGTCGCCCGGCTTGTTTCCTCGACACGCATGTAGGCCTATTGTGACCGTTATGACGTTGCCGACAGACGACGACCCGACAGCGCGAGACTACGTCCACACGCTGTACAGCGGCGTGCATCCGACGCCGAATGCGCTCATCCTCGACACTGCGACAATGGACGACCTGGCACGCCAGGTCCGCGAAATCGAGGAATCGCGGGCGGTCGCAGCCGTCACGGGGCGCGACTATCTGATCAAGTAGCACAACCAGGTGATCGACGAAGCACGCTGGTCCCTGGCCGACGACCCGGCGCGGGTCGTTGACTTGCGGGGAGCCGACAGCCTGGACTACCTGCTGAATTACTACGGGCATCGGCAGCACGGTGTGCTCAGCGAAGTTCTCGGCCAGGCCTACGCGGCCGGTGCACAGACCGCCCTCATTGAGTTCCGCTACATCGACGCCGACTACCGCGACGAACACAGTCGGTTTTACTCCACGACCTTCCGTCGCTACCCGTCCGTCGCGCACCGCATCCACTTCTTCACCGACGCCATCACTGACCAGCTCTCCGACCCTCAGCCGTTGAAGTTCGCCGGCCTGAACTACCTCGGCTTCATCGTCGCCCGGCCAGTGCCCGGCGCCCCGGTCGGGCGCGTCATGCTGCGCCCGCCAGCGGCCCTAGCAGCCAGCATCACCTGCACCAGCCGGGACAACGTCAACCTCTTCGGTGAGAAGCTGCCTGTCAACGGCACCCCGTTCCTTGCGCAGGACGCCCAGCTAATGCGGTGTGCGCATGCCGCGCTATGGGTAGTCGCTCGTCACCATCACCTGCGTTGGGGCACCCCGAAACGGCTCCCGCACGACATCGTCGACGCGGTCCCCATGCAGGCCGCGGCCGGCCGGGCACTCCCGTCCCCCGGCCTGACCATCTCTCAGATGTCAGCCGCCGCATCCACCCTCGGCCTGCCTCCGCTGGTGTACGACCTGAACCATCTGCCACGCTCAGAGTCGCTGCCGCGCATTGCGTGCCGCTACCTCAACAGCGGACTGCCCGTCATCGTCGCTGGCCGCGGCCACGCGTTCGTCCTCGTCGGCTACCAGCGCACCGACGAAGGCACCCGCGACGAACGAATCCAATTCATCCGCCAGGATGACGAAGCAGGCCCGTACCAGCTCATCCCCGACTTCATGTTCGACACGTACTCGCCCTGGCAGTACTTCATCGTCCCGCTACCCGCGAAACTCTACGTCGCCGGCGAAGAAGCCGAAGTCCTCGGCCAAGCCTGGCTGAAAGCCGCGTTCGCCCGCGAAGGCACCCCGCTGAACCACCATGCGTTTCGCACCACCGCGATGCTGTCGAACGACTTCAAAGCTGGCCTGCTCGACCGGGGCGTGCCGGCCGATCACGCAGGAATCCTGCGGCGCACGGCCATGTCACGCTGGATCTGGGTCGTCGAAGCCGTCGACCGACCGCTGCGGCGCGCCAAGCAGCCCGCAGTCGTAGGCGAAACCATCATCGACGCCACCGACCACGCCCGCGACCGGCGCCCGCTTGCGTGGCGCACACCGACCACCGTCGGTGTCCTCGGTCCGGACACCCGGGCCATCCGGACCGCTACCGTGGACCCACCCGCGATCCCCATTCGCTACGCCGGGCACAACACGTGAACACGCGGCCTGTCACACAAATCCGTATCCAGTTGACGGCAGTCAACGAGAAGGGTACGAACCGTGAGCGATGACGAGCTGATCCAGGCGGCCCGAGATGGCAAGGAGTACGCCTCGGCATTCCTCATCAGCAGATTCGGGCCGCGACTCCTCGGATACTGCAGGGCCGTCGCACCGAGACTGTCCGACCCTGACCGCGAACTTGTCGTCGAACTGGCCATCGAACACGCCGTCGACAAGATCGACAAGTTCGATAGCAGCCGCGGCCGGTTCGAGGCGTGGCTTCGCACATTCGTCCTGCACTCCGCCCAAGACTGGAAACGAAGTCATCACCAGCTGCTAAACCTTGACGCTGAAATGCCGACCGGTCGCTCCCTCGCCGACACCCTCGCCGCAGCGCCGCTCATCCCCAACACAGAACAGACGTCACAGCGCCTCGCACCGATGGTGGACGCGGTACGAGAACATCTACCGACGATGACCCTGCCGGATCAGCTCATCCTTGCCCTGCGTGACATTGAAGGTCGCTCCTTCGCCGACATCGCGACGCTGCTGAACATCAACCCGGACGCCTGCCGGCAGCGGCACCACCGAGCCCGCGCACGTCTGAAGAAACTCTTGGACGCCGACCCACGCACCGCTGCCGCCATCTATGGAGAGCACTCATGACCGACCAGCCCAGCCCGCTCGAGCTGATCCACGCACTCATGGACGCCGACCCTCTCATCGACGCTGACGCACACATCGGCGCGGACACCGATGCCGAAACCGATGCCGCCTTGGCCGCGATCGGTCCCGACGCATTGTCTCCGGACGCGCAAGAGCTACTGCTGGGCCTGACCGAGTCTTCAGCTAGCCTGGAACCCCGCGTCCGGGAACGCCTCGTCGGCGGAGCGGCTCGCGCACTACAGAAGCGCCGCGAGGCAGCCAGCCCACTTCCCCGCCTCCTCTTCCTGGCCCGCAACCGGAGCGGCGAGTCGATCGAGTCCATCGCCACCCAGGTGGCCGTCGCCGCCGACACGCTGCTTCTGGTCGAACGCGGTCAGGAAAAGTTGCAGAACCTCGGACCCGACGCCGTCGCGAACTGGGTCAGACATCTGCACGTTCCTACCGACCAGGCCGGCCGGGCGCTCGCGCATACGCTGCGCGTCCAGGCCGTCCACGACCAGGCAGCAGCATCAGCAATGAGCAACACCGCAGTAGAAGACGACCCGTTCTACCAAGGCGTTATGACGCGTCTCGGCAACGCCCGTAGCAGCTGAGCAGGACTGCAGCGTGCGTGCCGGCAGCTGATGTCGAAGTCATTGGGCAATACCAACGATCGGCCCAAGTCAGTTAGGCGCCGGCGTCACGCCTTCCGGCCGTAGCCTCGCCAGGCCGGCTTCGGCTCGCCGCGTCCAGGAATAGGGCCCATTCACACGCAGGATCTTCACCGCTGCATCCAAATCTGCTGCCGCATGATCCGGTCTGTCTAAGAGGAACGATTCGCCGCGCGCGGTCCAGACCGTGGCTAGCGTTCTCTCGTCGTTCAGGACCGTGGCGAGGTGCTCGCTCTGAAGGAACAGACGATGCGCTTCGCTCGATTGTCCCTGCCGGGCGGCGAGCGTTGCCTGGTTCCTCCGTGTCACGGCCTGCCACAGCCGATCACCGAGTTCGAGGAAGATGTCGTAGGCGGAAGCCAAATGTTTGGCAGCCTGAGTGTCGTCGCGGCCCTCCAGCGCCTCGGCGAGCCGCACCGAGGCCAGCGCCGCCCAATGCTTGTCGCCGGCATCGTCGAAGATCTGCTTCGCACTTGTCAACGTCGAGGTGGCGACCTCGTTGTACCCGCTGTCGATCTGAGCGGCACCGAGATCGTAGAGAACGTATCCCCTCAGCCGGCCGGAGAAGGGCAAGGCGTTGGCCAGCTCTGCTGATTTTCGCAGGCATCCCAGTGCGCTGTCGATATCACCTGTGTCGCGATGTTGCCACGAAAGGCACCGCAACACCTCCACCTGAAGCACCGAGTCCCGCAGGCGCATCGCCGTGGTCAGCGCGTCATCAAGTACACCCGAGTCCGGCTGCTGGCTCGCCCGGAGCGTCATACTGAGCATGACCTGGGCGTAGGCCTTGCCGAGGTCATCCCGTACCCGTCCGTACCGCTCGATTGACGAGTTCAGTGCCTTGGCGGAACCGTCCATGTCGTTGCGGTAATGCAGAAGCGTGCCCAGGCCGGCATCAAACGACGCACGGTCTGCATCGGGGAGCGCTATCTTCTGCAGATCAGTGCACAGTGCGAGCCAGATGTCGAACCGGCTACACGACTCTAGGACGGGCATCAGGGCGCGGCCCAGTGACGCCGTCCAGCCGAGACCGGCGAACGTAGCGGTTTCGCGGACGACAGCGCATGCCGTCTTGCGCTCCCGATCCAGCCAGGCAGCCGCCTGCCGGCCACGGTCCTCGAAGTCGGGCACCGTCGACGGTTCACTGACGGAGCCGCCGAGAGGGGGGCCACACGGATGGACACCCTGAATGGTTAGAAACTGCTCGGCCACCAGCGCACGCTCGAGCAATGCCTGTCCCACCCGATCGATGAGTTCACGCGTTGCGCTCTCGGCCTCTTCTGCGTAGAAACGTTCGCCGGCGAAGACGGCCAGCAGATCGTGAATCTGGTACCGCTCGTGAGTGCCGTCCGGACTCAGCGTTTCGAGCAAGCTCGCTCGTATCAGCCCCTCGATCTGAACATCGGCTGCATCAACGGGCATGTCCGCTGCGCTCGCGGCAACGACGTGATCCACACCGTCGCCAGTCAGTTCCACCAACATGCCCACTCGCCGGAAAAGCTGGCGTGCAGCTGGCCCGAGGTCCTCGTAGGCAAGCATGAAGCTGGCTCGAACCGCTTCGTCGCCCAACGAGAGCACATCGAGGCGACGGCGCGCGTCCCGTAACCTCCCGGCG
>WUUC01056373.1_pt1 | contig 14059 bp, 21 predicted proteins | sample 6278441 | NCBI WGS metagenome assembly WUUC01 (sample SAMN13675441, study PRJNA597444) | soil metagenome | isolation source: soil | place: USA: Washington | collected 2017-10
CATTAACGGGCGGCGTGTCCGGTTGAAGAACCGACCGGAAGAGTAGAGCGAGTCTTGTCCACTTCCGCGACGGCATAACGCAGGGCGTCCGTGGCGTGGTCTGGTAGGCCGTTCTGCACGACTTCTTTACCCTTTTCGTAAACGAGACCGGGCAATTCTTCGGTCAGTCTCCACGGCTGCATGTAGTCCTTCAAGTTCGCATCCGGGTTTTGGATGGACTTGTGCCAGAACTTCAAGTTATCCGTTCGAAGTCTGTGACGAATTAAGTCGAAACCGAAATTCGTTTTGTTGTTCGCGGAGAAGGCCGGGATACCTTTCGAACGCATCAACTGAATGTTTGACAGACCGGAAGGGTCACACATGAACTTCACGGGCTTGTACTTTAGTTGGGCCGCTGTGAACTCTCCAAGCCACCAAAGGATGTCCCGGCGGGTTTGATAGACTTCGTGGACGAGAATCATCGTGTCGTCCTTCGTGACTCCGAAAACCAGAAGCACTCCGGCTCCGGGAGCATAACCAAAGTCCACCGACGCGATGTAATACCTGAACGCCGGAAGTCGCGGCTCGTAGATGATGTGACGTTGGGCGTCGTAATCTTCGAATACGGCTCCCTCGGCCATAATCCATTCACCGAGACGAAGTTGCTTGTAGCGAACACCCGTGACGTTTTCGAAACGCTTGAGGTAGGCGATTCCCTCTTTTGTGAATTCGCCTTTCTTGTAATTGAAATAAGCCGGGTTGTCTTCGATGTTGGACTTGAGGTATTTAATGTTCCCGGCCTGCATCCTCTTGAATAAGAAGTGGCTCGGTGAACTTGGGTTGGTGTCGGCCAACATCTGCTGGAAAGGCATTCGGTTATTTCGAAGACGGGTCGTTAGTCGTTCCCAATCTTCCAGATGTAATTCATTCGCCTCGGTCACGTACACAAGGTCATAGTCTGTACCCATGACGCGGGACGACGCATCCATACCGCCGACGATGATTTTCGAACCGTTCGGGTAAGCGTAAAATCTTCGGTTGAATCTCGACGCGCCTTTGAGCAACGGGTGGCCGGAACCGAGAACTAATTCTTCGTAAGCCTTGAGTGCGGTTTCGGCAACGTCGGCTTTGACCTTTCGGGCGACCAGACAACGGATGCCGGGATACTCCATGCACAGCCTGTGAATCTTCGCCATGCACGCACTCGTCTTACCTGTTCCCGCGCCTCCGTACACGAGTAGTTCGGAATCCTGCGCGTGCATCATGTCTTGCAGGACGCCGGGGTTGACGTTGTAATGGAACGGCGGGAGACTCTCGACCCCCGCCAGTTCCTTTTCCAACTTTTTCAAACGAGCATCCATGCTCTGAATCTTGTAAGTCAGTTGACTCATTTAGATTTTCGTTTCGATAGCCTCTTCCAGCTTTTCGATACGCTCCTCGTAGTCTTCAATAGAGGTCGTCTTGCCTTCTTCGTAAATTCTCCAAAGCAGGGCAATCTTGTTTCGGTCGGGCTTATCCGTGTCCATCAACTCGACCAACTGTTGCGCGGCCTTCGTCGCGGAAGCCATGAGAACGCCGTGGGCCGTCTTCATAACTTCTTTCTTTCGCTTGTTCACTTCGGCGGCGAACAACTTCTGTGCCCGCCACTTCTTGATTGTGTTTACGTGAACGTCCAGCTTCTCCGCGATTTCGGTCGCGTACACTCCGGCGATAATCATGTTAATCGCCAACTGTTGCTTTTCGGTGAGACCGCCTTTGCGCTTCTCCTTCGAAAGCACGGCCTTGAGTTCGTCGTCCAACGAATCATCGGTTGCGGCGTCCTGAGCCTGTTCCTCTTCGAGTTTGTCCAGCATCATTCTCGACGCTTCTTTCATTTCTTCTGACATAACCACTCCTTATGTTAGGCCGAGCATTTCGAAAGCGGCGTCACGACCGTACCGGCCAATTAAATTCGTGACTTCCGGCGTGTCGAGGCCGACGAGGTTGATGTTCGGGAACGGGTCGAACGTCTGAGCGTTGTCCTCGTTCTTGAGTTCGATTATAACGGCGTCGGGGCTTTCGTAAAAGGTCGAGTCGAAGGTGTAAATGCTTCCTTCTTTCGTCACGTCCAACGGAGCCTCGCCGTAATTCGAACGCAGAATAAAGTAGAGAACCAGAATTTCCTGCTCAGGCATCGGCTGACCTCCGGGCGGGACGTAGTAATTCGATAGTGAAAACTCCTGTCCCTGAATGGCTGCCGGTGCGTTCGGGTTCGTGATTTTGAATCCGCCGTAGAAGAATCTCTTGGGAATCTTCAAAAGTGCGGGTGCGACCGTTCGCTTATCCACGGTGTTCGTCAAAGTCGTGACTTCGTTGATACCGGGCTGCTTCGGAACCAACAGGCCGTAGAAGCCGGGTTCTTCGAACTTCGCGTTGATACCCGGAGTCGGCCCGTTGTCCACGTACTGAACGTAGGCCGAGAAGTGAGCCATCCCGCGAGACATCACATCGAATTCGTTCTGCATTCTCTGGTATTCGTAACTTCGTAGCGGTCTCATAGAATCTCCTTTACCAAACCAGCGTCACGCCCAAGTTGGCGGACGGCGTGGCTTCGGCCCCGACGGTGACGGAACCCGCAGTCAACGTCTGGTTGAGCCGCGAACGTTCTCGTTCGAACATGCTTGCGATGTTAGTGTAAACGTTGTTCGAATTCACAGAACCGCCGACAGGCATGTTGGTCGTGTAACTTCCGGCGACATTCTGCATCGCCTTCCTCAAGATTTCGATGCGACCGAACTGACGGAAGAACGCGACGTTCTCGGCGTTTACGTCTCCGATTGCGGAGAGACCCATCTGAACTAAGACTTCGTTCGTGACGACATCGTAAATCGGGTTTCGGACTCTGGCGACGGCTGCGCGGAGTTGGACGCTGGCGTAATCGCCGGGGTTAAATCCCGCGCCGAGGCCGTTAATGTTCATCGTGGTCGAGGTCGGCGTCAGGGCAGTAGCCAGAGTTCTCGTCGCACCGTTCGAGAACGTGAGTGAAGTCGCAACCGCGACTGAAAATCCCGGCTGGTAAATCGGAATGCCGGAAGTGAAGTTGTACGGCGGCGTACCCGACGCACGAATTTCGATTCGACCGGCAATCGCGGGAATCCCCGGCACTAAGTCGCCGTAGCCGATTCCCTCTGCCGCATCGCGTAGAACTTCGTCTTTGAGGTAGTCCGCGAATTCATCGTAAGTGTAAGAAGTTGGAACGGCCATTTACCACCTCACCGTGATTCCCGCCGCGTAGCTGTTGGCCCTCGGCGTCCTGATAGATTCCGCCGCCGTTACGAAATTCGAATCGTGTTCGGATTCGGCCAGCGTCAACTGCGAAAGTGCCGTCTTATGAACCTGACTTCGACTGAGAACGGAGTCACCCATGTTGATGTCGAAGTCGGCCATAGTGTTGAAGGCGACGGCACGCCACGCTTCAACACGACCGAGACTTCTCATTGCGAGTAATGCTTCGTCAGGAACTTCTTCCGGCGTCGAGAATCCCAACTGCAAAAGGACTTCGTTCGTAATCGAATCGTAAACTCCTTGAGCGGTTCGCGGCCCCGAAATCGAAGTCGGGAATTGAACAGTTCCGACGCCGACGTATGCGGGGGCCGGAGTGTCAACCCAACCCATTTGGGCGGCTGTTGATTGCAGAACCTCGACTTCGAGAAAGTCCCTGAATGTTTCGTAGGTGTAGGACATTATTTCTTCTCCACTTCACAAACACCGTGAACGACGCCCATGAATTTCAAACCGTGTTCGTAGTCAGTCCCTTCGATTGCTTCGTAGAATGACTCCGGCAGCGTGCCTTTGTCATATTTGATTGCGAATCTCAAATCAATTATTTCGTCACCTACTTTGACCTTTCCGGCGATACAGATGAGTCTATCATCCATCACGTCCTCCTAACGAAAAAGGGCGAACGGCTCATTTGCCGCCGCCCTTCTTCAATTCGACCTGTCGTATCAGGATTACGCAGGCGTGGTGTTGATGGTGTGGATGACCGCGATTGCTTCCGGCTCCAAGATGACCGGCAGAGATTCCTGAATTCCCTCCGCTTCGAAGCGAGGCGGGTGGTTGATGTACTCAGCGGTGTTAATCTTACGACCCGGTTCCATGCGACCCGCGACTCGACCGAGGGCGGTGTAGCCCAACGGGTTCGAAACCGGGAAGCTGACGCCTTCGAAAACGACAGGCGCGGCTGGCTGAGAACTGCGTCCGATGAACAGCATGGTTCCAGCCGGGAGGAACGGGACGAGGTTTCCGTCGTCGTCGTAGTAGAACTCGTCGTACACTTCGATGATGGGCAAGTTGTTCGCCTTCATCTGAGCGTTGATGGCGTCCATCGTGGTACTCATGTTCGAATTGACTCGAACCGTACCGTCCGAAAGAACGTTCACAACACCGGCACGACCGGCGACCTTTTCGTTGGCCGCGAGAGTCGTCGCAACATCACCGGAAGTGATGATGCGGAAAGTCGGCGCACCCTTCGAACCCAACAGACGGCTTTGGGTGAAGATTTCCTCGAAGGGGTCGTAGGTTCCGTCAGTCCAGTCACCACCAGCCGCTACGCGGTGTCCCGCCGGGTCTGGATAGTCAATGGTTTCGCTCAGTCCGTTGTCGCCGGAGCGAACCACGGTAGCGTCAACGAGAGCCTGAAAACGCTGCGCTTCGGTCTTGTTGATTAACGCACGGTTCACGTTCACGTCAACCAAAAGACGTAGCTTTTCACGGACGCTTGCTTCGTCACCGGAAGCGGCCTGACGAACGAGTTCGTCGTATTCGCGTCCGTTGAGTTCCCACGCAACGTTCTGCGTGCCGAGAACAACGTCAACGTGACCCACGAGACCGATGCCAGCCTTCTTCTGAGGCGGCGAGTAACGCGGGGCGTCGTTAGCGATGCGCGAGCGGTAACGCACGAGCGAATCGCGGAAAGAGTTTTCGAAAGTCAGCTTCTCCGGCAGAATCTCTGCGCCGATGTAACGCCTCTGCGGAGTGCCGAACTGTGCCAGCGGGTTCGATGCTACTGCGGCGAAAGAACCACTGGCTTCCATTGCACGGATAATCGTAGTAAGGTCGGCCATTGTATTCTCCTAAATTACTGCGCTGACTGAATCAGCGTGTAAGCCGCACGCAGCTTGTCCTTGACAGCGGCGGAAGCACCTTCCCAAGACGGGAGGCGGTCAAACTTAACGAGCGAGTTGTGACGGTACAGGTTCGTACCTCGGTCACTTGTCGCAGAAACGTCGGTGTCGTCCAGAACGAGGAATACTTCGTCGTCGGCGTCACCAGCGGGGCCGAAGTCTGCACCGGCCTCCCGCTCGGCAGTCGTGCGACCGACGATGGTTCCGTGGGGAACGATTGAATTCGTCAAACCTGACCACGAACCGGCGGCGGCGAGTTGTGCGCCACCCGGTAGAACGTGTTCACGGTTTTCGAAGTCACCGACCCACGACTTGTCGGACGCCATGCCCAAATCAGTGAAAGTCATAGAGGCCATGCTCGTAACTCCTTAGTGTACTTGACCCGTTGGCGGGCCGTAAGTTCGCTTAATGTAATCCACGTTCTCTTTCGCCACCGCACTCGCGGCGGTCTGTTCGACGGCCTTAACGGGCTGTCGCACGAACGGGACTGTCTGTTGTTTTGTCGAACCGCCGGAATTGGCGGCTTTCAGGGCCGGTAAGAATGCCGACCAGTTTTCGTTTGCGTACTCGTCAATCGGCTTGTCGCCTACGAACGCCTTGTCTCCCTCAACCTTGAGTTCGAGACCGTCAACCAACTTGTCGAGTACCACGGGTTCGAAACCCGAAACCTGTGCTACTTGGGAAACGAGAGTTTGACGGGCGAGAGTGTTTCGCTCGTTGAGAGCGTTCTCTACTTCGTCGGGCGTTCCCATCGCCTTGAACTTGTTGAACTGTTCCAGTTCCTCTGCGCTAATCTCCGGCATAGTTTACTCCTGTGTTGTCCTTAGTTTATCACGGTTGTCTATCCCGTTGTCAAGGCGCGGGTTAGATTGGAAAGTAGCCACGGCACGTTCCACCGTGGCTAATCCTTCCTCAACCAGCTTCTCTTCTTCTTCGAGATTTTCGATGCCCAAACGTTCGCGTCCGGTCTTCAAACTGATGAGTCCGACACGAACCTGACGTTCGATGAGGTCGGTTTCGCCGGTTGCCAGCGGCCCCAAGTCCAACTTGCATTCGGCCTTAACCGAGATACCACGGAACCTGTCGGGGTCTCCGCTGAAATTACCCGCGACCATCAGGACGGTTTCGAGCATCCACTGAATCGCGTTTTCGGCCTGCTGCTTCGGAATTCGGAGTGCCGCGACGAACTGAGCCAAAGCCTGTCGTCGGGAGTCGCCCGAATCCTGAGCGTCACCGGCCAGAAGCGCGTGAAGTTGCTGCGCTTCCTCCAAGATGGAGCGGTAGGCGATTTCGATTGCTTCCGAGAACGTCGTAACCGGAATCGGGTTCTTGTAAACGATGGAAGCCGGGGTGTAGCCGGTCGTCTCGCCGTTTTCTTCGAGCGGATTTCCGTTAATGACGTTCACCGAGCCAGCACCGACGATGAATCCGCGAGGGTCGGGAACGAAAACCTTCTTGCCCGTCTCGTCGGTCGTCCACTCACCCGGCATTTGACCGTTGAGAATCGTTCGCTCAAGGAATCCGCCGAGGACGGAGTTACGCTGCATCATCGTGAGGTTCAGGTTTTGAAACATCTGCAACTGGCGAACCTGTTCCGTGACGAGACGCGGGAATTCGATTTCGTGGAGCAGAAGCCTTCCGTCCAAGTCGAGTTGGGCGGTCTCGGCAAATCCGCGTTCGGGAAGAACCGAGATTTCGGTGATGCGTTCGCCTTCTTCGTTCTCGACCGGCAGGAGGTAGTGACACTCCGCGAATCTTCGGTTGTTGTTGTCGGCGTCAACGGTCTGACCGAGGAACACGCCCATCGCCTCGCGGGTGTTGTCGTCCATGACGAATCCCGCAGAGAGCGGCGAAGGGGCGTCCAAGAACAGGTAGCGGAGCGGGTTCTTCTGGTTGACTTCGATTCCGCCGTCCTTCAACATTCCCGGCGGGACGAACAAGCGGAGCGGAGCCTTGCCAGCAAGCATCGCGTGTCGCAGAGACTTCTGAACGTACTTCGTGGCGTCCGCCTTCTTCATCCACTTTCGGAGAAGGTCTTCGGCTTCGCGCAACTTCGCGTTCTGCTGACGACCGCCGGGGCCACCCTGTTCGTAGGAGAGCGTGAATTTGAAATCCTTGCCGAGCAGCGCGTTCATCGCCCTGTCCGTGATTTCCTTGATGGTGTTCTTCGAGACGAACCCGGCTTCGACCGCTTGGGCGAGGGTCTGGTATCCGTCTTCGGTCGCGGACGGTAGAGGGCCGCGCCACATCGCTGCGGACTGCCAGTGGTCGCCGTAGTACGCCGAGACGTTCGAAATTACGGTCTCAGAATCATCGCGGGCGATTAGTTTCTCCGCGTCCACGACTTCGTTGATTTGAAATGGAGCCTGTTCCAATGACATTACGTTTTCACCTTACTTGTTCAGAATCAAGAACAGAATGCTCTTGCCGTGCAGCGTAGCACCGTGAACCTGAATCTTGATTCCACAGTGACTCGACCGCGCCGTGTAGTTCACGAGCCTTCCGCCGATGCCGCGATAATCGTTACCAACTTTACCCGAACCTTCCAAGTGGTACGTTCCCTGACCGAGCCACTGGCCGTAGGGCTTGACGAATTCGTACCAGTGAGACGTTTGGCCTGTCGTCGCGTAACAGCGTGCCTGAGTTTCGGTTCGCATTTCGGTGTGGCCGAGGTTAATCCACTCCGCGACGATGTTCTGCTTGTCGGTGTAACCCTTTCTTGCTCTCGCCATTAGCAACCTCCACATCTTTTGGGAGGATTCCACGGCAACCTAATCCACGGGATAGGTCGAGCCGGTGGAACGTATCGTCCCAAGTCCTGACTAAAATGATAGGCCGGAATGAAAGTCGGCACGACGGGGCCGGTCGCCGGAACGCCGACTGGTCTGCCCGGTCGCTGTTCCCCCGCGATTGTTCGAGCCGAGATTGGACTCGGCACGACGGCTCTGCCTGCGATTTTCACTTTGAACTTCATTACTTCTTCGTCCTGAACCTGTTCTTCCAATACTGGTTGCCGGTCGCCCGAATCACGCCGCCCCTCGGAACCGTCGTCACGGTGATTCGAACTGGCGTTTTCGTCGGCACTTTTCTGACAACCGGCTTTCGAACGGGGCCGTAAATTGGCGTTGGGATAAAACCTAATCCTCTTTTGAATTTTGCCATGACGATTCCTTATTGAACTTGCGGCAACTGAACTACTGCGCCGGTTCGCGTGTTCTTCGACTGTCCGCCGCTTCGTTCGAATTCGTCGGACTTCCTCGTGCCTTTTCCGGCTTCCCAAGTTTGGAGTGTGCCGCACGTTTCGCAACCGAACGTGGCCGAGTCCTTGAGAATGGCCCGCCCGCCGAGATTCAGCTTGTTGCCGTTCTGCTCGTAACCGAAATGCGTTCCGCAATTAAAACACTTTACGTTAGCCATAAAACTCCTTACGGGATGAGGGTGTAACTCGCACCCGTCGTCATAGTCTGCGAACCCAAGTTCGTCAGCGTGATTCTGAATGTCCTCGGCAGCGGCGTCGAGACTGAACGTGCCGAAGCGGAGGCGGCGACTTCAACGATGCCGGGGTAAACTACAATCTTTCCTCGGAACGCCGTGTTGTTGGCCGGTGTGTTCGTAGAAGCCAACGTCGAGTACGTGCCGTCCACGGGGTTCTTCTCTTCAATCATCCAGTTCGTAGCCGAGCCGGAGAAAGTTCCAGCCGTGAATGCGAAATGAAGGATGATGCCACGGTAGCCGGTGTTCGTGATGTCGGACGTGTTGAATCCGGTCGAACGCGAAGCCAACGCCAGAGCCGTGACTTCCGCTCCCATCGAAGCACCGCCAGCACCGGAGAGAACATCAACCTTGACGCCTCCTGAGCCGCCTAACGCTCCCGGAAGTCCTGCTCCCAAAAGCGTGATAATGTTCCCGGCGAGAGTTCGCAGTCTCTTCAACACACCGATAGACGAACCGTTGCCGGTCGCCTCCGCATCCGTCGTGGCTCCAAGTGCGAGGTTGGCTCCATCGGCCTCTGACACGGGCTGTGTTGCCGGGAAGTTTGAAATTGAAACCGGCACAGCGGAATTTCGAAGCTGTGCGTCGGTCAAAGGGCCGTCCACAGTCAAAGAGCCGCCGTTATCCGAAACAGGCTGGACGGCGGGGAAGCCTGACACCGGAACCGGAGCAGCCCTGAGTTCCGTATCTGTCAGTCCGCCTCCCCCGCCGCCGCCCGATGCGATGTCTTCCGGGTTGAGCAGCGTGACCGGGATTCCGCCGTCAACGAGAGCGGGGATTCCGGCTTCAACGTCAACTGGTGCGGCTCGAAGTTCAGCGTCGGTCAATCCGACTCCACCGCCTCCCCCTGCGATGTCGTCGGCATTTTGTAAGTGAACTTTCAAGCCGCCGTCCGCGTCGAGGTTCGCGGGGAATCGGTCGGTCAAAGTCTCTACCGCACCGACAACCGTTGTGGTGTCGTCGTATGCGGCGTCAATTTCGGCTTGGGTCGGCAGGGATTCGACCGTGTAGTACAACTTACCTTTGAATGAAATCGGGCCGTTACCGGCTTCGATTACCGCCTGCATTTCTGCTCTTGTTCTCATTACGCTTAACCCTTACCGACTATGAAATTTCGGATACTGATGACCTTGCGGCCCGGAGGCGGCGTGACCTTGATGCCTCTCGACCAGTCAATCCAAGTCGTCTGCGCTTTCGCGGAAGTGTAGTCACTCGCCGTGCTTCTGTTTTCTTCGAGACCGCGAGAGCGACCGAATGCGTATTTCGCACTCAGGACTTTGCCGGAGGCGTATGTTGCTCTCGCCCTCTTCTCGGCTTCGTCCTGATACTTCTTATACTCCGGCCCCATGCCTTCCGGCCCGTATGCGCTACGAACGTTCTTCACGGCTGCTTCGATTGTCTTTCTGTCGAGGTCGCCGCGAACGATTCGAAGAATAGAGTCGTTCTTCCAGAAGGGGTCACGCCTCTTTCGCTCGGCGGCTGTCGGGGCCGTGTACGCATACGAATAAACAGCGTTTCCGTCACGAATTCGTCCGATTTGTCCGCCCTTCGAGTGGGTGTATTCGAAATTTTCGAATCTCGTCGGCACTCCTTTTCCGATTGAAACCGATTCACGCAAATCACGAAGAAATCTGTTGTCACTTCGCCTGTTAATCTCGTTCAACTGTGTCGGCGTGTAACCGAGGCCGTAAATACCGAAGGCCGCTTTTCCGCCCCAAGTGATTTGAGTTCCGCGTCGTCCGGTCGTCTTGCCGTCGGTTTGCCTCTTGATTGTCACCGGCACGGAGTCCCGGACTCGCTTTCCGCTCTGGTTGTAGCCGACGATTTCACGGAATACGCCCTGACGAGTTACCTTCTCCTTCACGGATTCGAGATAAATCGTTCGAGTGACTTTGTTGTTAATGTTGAGGTCGGTGACGTAGGGGAGCGTCTTGATGTATTCGGCGGAACCGCGTTTGTAATTGGCCCGCGATTTGATTTCGGACTTCGACGGCATGATAATTCCGCCTTCGATTCCGTGTGGGGCTTGTAGGTTCAGTCTTTTTCTTGCCATCAAAACAACTCCGAGATAAATTTAGTGTGGCCGGGAAGGAGGCACGAGTATGGCTGAATCAGTAACCTCGTGATGCCGAAGACAGACATGAACCCGGCCACGAATTCATTATACCGAAGTCGCTTCGTTCAAAGCAATTCTCAAACAGAAGTCAAACGGAACCCAAACAGGGTTCAAACGAAAATCAAAGAGGGTAGTGACAAAAAATGTCAGTTGGTAAAGAGGATTCAGAAATTTTCTGAACACTTCCGCCACCATCATGCCAAATAAGTCTTTGAGCGGCTCCCCCTTCGGTCAATTTGACTTGCCGGGACTTATAAACCACTTCTCGCACTCCAAATCACGTCCAACTTATCTCGTCATAATTATTTCGAACATTCCAAGCGCAATCACAGTAGAATTCACACAAAAGGTATTGCGAGAATAGGAATTACGTGATATGATGGCCGAGATTGGTAATACTACACCGGATTTTAGAAATCCCGGCCAATGGAATTCGAATAAACAGGCTTCACAGAGGGATATTCGTGGATGATGTGCTTTGAAATGAACGAATTAGCGTATTGAATTGTAGGAGGGTTGGTTTTGCGTTAGCTGGCCCAACATAATCGAACCTATTCTACTCTCACAAAACCAACCCAATCCCGCGAGTGTTACTTTTGGTAACAGTTCACACTCGTACACTACTCTTCGAGACCGAGACGCTTCTTAATTTTGTCTCCGTAGTTGGAGTTCCAGAAGTTCTCGGCGTAGGTAGCCCATCGTAGATTCGACCGAGAATTGTTACGAGGGTTACGGTCAATGTGGTCAATTACGAGGCCGGGTTTGTAGCCCATCAGCATTTGGTGAATCATCACGGTCTTCTTCGTCTTTAGCTCTGGAATCCAGACCGAGAATCTTGCGTAACCCTTTTTGTTCAGGCTCCACGGGAACTCACTGAGGAATTCCAAGTCTGCTGCATCCACAATCACATAGCCGTTCTTTACGTGCATTCGTACTGTCTTCTTTGCCATCAAGTTTTCTCCGAAGTTAGGGTTCAGGTTCTTCCGGGATTAAACATTGTTAGTCTTCCCGGCCCGAAACAATTTGACTGCATCTGCGTGAGTTTTGAACTGAGGCTCGCAGATGTGTTTGGCGATACGCCTCAAGTCGCCGTCTTCGATTTCGAATGAGTCTTCGCACCAAGTATCACGAATGGTTTCGAGGACTTCGAAAATCTCCTGTTCACTACGCCCATTTCCACGTTCACGGGCCGCGAATTTGAAAAGGGTAGGCTCACGGTAGCCGGATTTAATCTGGTATCCGGGAACAGTCGCCATCTTCTGCTCGACATCACGAAGGACAATCTGCTTCATCTTGGCACGATGGCTCTCCGTGGTTCCGCCCATGTGCTTACGTTTGCCGGTCTTCTCTCCGGTTTCCGAGATTTCGACAAACCATTCGTCGGGAATTTCAGAAGGAGTTCCGGCATTTTCAAATTCGTACTTGAAGCCCGACTTGTGAATTGAGCCGGGAAGTACGTGAAATCCTCGTTCACTCCTGACATCTACGCCCCGGCCAAAGAAATCGGCGTGATTGCCCAAGTCCTGATTTGTCACGAAAATGTGAAATCCACCGGAAGTCCTGACTTTGAGGTTCTCTTCGAGCGGGAATCCGCCTTCGGCTTTCGTGAACATTTGTAAACTCTCGTAGGTTTCGTACCCGCCGTTACGTCCGTCAACGTCCACGACCGAATATCCGTAGATTTTCGCCCCGATATTCAATCGCGGGTTCGCTTCAAACTCCCGGACGTACTGTTCTGATACAGTGTGATAGTTCGCGGGCGTAATCCACTTGTAGTTGTGAACCGGGTGCTTTCCCGGCGTCTTGCAATTTTCCTTGCGATGGCAGGAACAGACCGGCTTTTCGACGCTGACGTTCGAATTTTTCGGCGCGACGAATTTATACTCGACAACGTAAGTAGTTGGGAGAACAAGGAATCCTACACTCTGGTAGAACTTAACCAACTCAACCTTATTCATCCTGTTGAGTACGTCTTTGTAATTCTCGAATTTAATCCAGTCCATGTCGTTTACAAGGGAATAATCCACATCATCGTCAGAGCAATCAGAGAAGCAATCCAAGCCATCATCTTCTCTGTAAGGTATATTAGGGTTCAGGGATATTCTCATAACGTGTTTTGGATTCTTACGTTTAGGGTAAATCCTTGCTCCCAAATCCACGAGATTCTTCGCAATTAAGTAGGCTTTGGCTTCGCGCAGTTTCCTCCGAGATACACCGAGTTCGTCCGCGAGTCTCTGTTCGGATTTGAGACACACCGGATACTCCTGAATCTTCTTGTAAAGTTTCCGGTTCAAGCCCCTCAAATTTTGGGGATTGACAAGCGGAACCCCGTGTAGTATAATGCTCATAACGTTTTGGTGGTTCTGTTGCTGCTACTCCAAGCCACCGAAATTGCCGTCAAGTTGAAGGGGTCGTCGCTACTGTGCATTTAGCGTCGGCCCCTTTAGGTTTATTTGCCGCAACAATCGCACGGCTGAACTTCTTCAAACTCTCCGAGGCTGAACGGTGCGCGGACAATCCCATCGGTTGTCCTGACGTACACGTAGCCATCCCCGAACCAAACCACTATCGCATCGCCGCTCGTAGCATTTAACAGGTTCTCCAACTGCTTCGAGAACGGTTCGTCAAAGTCTCCCTCAACGGGCTGTACGACGTGCAGGACGGGCCTTGTAGCGACCGCCAGCGTTGTTTCCTCGCCTTCCTTCATCTTGCCTCCTTACGGTCTCTGAGCCTCGCTACGAGGGCAATTACGGTCTTCTTCTGCTCGTCGGTCAGACCGGCCAACGAGACGCGACTGTTCTTCGCCCACGCAGCCATCCTGCACGCTTCCGTGCAGAAGAATTGCGGAGTCGTGGTCAACTCGGTCGGTGTGAACTCGCTGTTGCAGTTTCGGCACTTTTTCATGGTTTCCTCTTGTTAGGTGTGGGAACGAAACTACCGTCGTCCACGTATTTGACCTTGCTTCCGTAAGCCCCGTAAACCTCGCTGTAAGCTCTCATCCCACGACAATCGCGGTGAATGAACTCCCCGTCGAATTCAATGTAGTATTGACGGTTAGCCACCTCCCGATAACACATCGGACACTGGCCCATGTCGGCCTTCGCCAGCTTTAGCGGGGCGTGCTTTATCTCCATCTGATTCAGTTTTTTCGCTAAACTTGTCATCGTGGTTTGTATTATACTCGAACAGGGGGTCGTTGTCAACCCCCTGTGTCAAGTTCAAAGTGACGAGAATTGTCATTAACGGGCGGCGTGTCCGGTTGAAGAACCGACCGGAAGAGTAGAGCGAGTCTTGTCCACTTCCGCGA
>WUUC01078758.1_pt1 | contig 14059 bp, 8 predicted proteins | sample 6278441 | NCBI WGS metagenome assembly WUUC01 (sample SAMN13675441, study PRJNA597444) | soil metagenome | isolation source: soil | place: USA: Washington | collected 2017-10
CACTAGCCTTGACCAGCGGAGATGCCCGTTCAGCGACTTCGCGGGTTGGTTCGTCTCCTGTTCACCGGTGATTCGAGTGGTCGGTGCGGAGCGTGCATGGACGCGGCGGCGTGGGCTTGCCCGTATCCCGGGTGCCTTGGCGGCATCTTAAGCACACTGCAAAGAGAACCGGCCTGATCGACGACGATGCAAGATCGCCAAAATGGCACAGCTCCCGGCAGATCAACGACGTTGGCCGTGCTCCAGAACGTGGCGGGGTCGCTATCTGGAAGCTGGTGTTGCAGGTTCGAATCCAGGTCTTTTGGCTCTGTCGTTCTCGGCTAAGGCGGCCGATGCTCAGAAATCTATATGCATCAGAAAACCATGGATACGTCAACAACCGCTCTTCGACTCCGATGGTCGCGTGCGGGGTGCAGGTGAGGAGCGACAGCCATGCCATACCGGACAACGCCAACCACCGGCACCCGACGACTCCTGATCATGGCGGTCGTCACCTTCGTCTTCTTCTCCACGATGGTTATACCGATGCGGTCGGCGGCCGAGACCGTGCCCGCCGGTCACGACTCCGGCGGTCCGAGCGCTTGGACGCCACGACCGCCTCTGCGACACGCCCGCGCCGGGCTCGGGGCGGTCACGGTGGATCGGAATATTCTCGCCATGGGTGGATTCGAGATTGATGAATCCGACGTCGTGACTGTGCTTGACGTCGTCGAGTCCCGGAAGGTTTCGGGCACCGGGGTGTGGCGTCAGGTGGCTCCGATGCCGACCCCACGCAATAACTTCGCGGCCGCTGTGCTGCGCGGGCAGGTATACGCGGCTGGAGGCATCGACGCCGTCAACACCTTCGCAGTCGTGGAGGTCTACAACCCGAAAACCGGAAAGTGGACGACTCGAAAGCCTCTTCCTCGACCACGCGGCGCCTCCGGCGCCGCGGTGCTCGGCGGCTTGCTCTATGTAGCCGGCGGGGCCTTCCCCGTGGGGGTTGACGGTGAGGAAATCACGAACTCGATGGTCGTCTACGACCCAGACAACAACACGTGGCGCACGGTGGCGCCGATGCCTACTGCGCGGATACAGCTGCGGTTGGTGGCTGCGGGACGTTACCTGTATGCCATCGGTGGGCGCGGCGGTCCCGGCAATGGAATGTCCATGACCACGGTGGAACGCTACGATCCCCGATCCAACAGTTGGCACACCATGGCTCCCATGCGCGAACGCCGGGCCGCGCCGTGCGTCGTCGAGACGACGGTGGGCAACCGGCACGTCCTGGTCGTGGTCGCGGGCGCCCAATTCTCCGAGACAGGGGAATTCGTCAACGGCCTGCGCACTACCGAGGTCTACGACCTCGCCACAGGGCGATGGAAGCGCATCGCCCCGCTGCTTCCGGTCGTCCGCGCGTCGTTGGGCTGTGCGGTGGACGCGGATGGTGCGATCGTCGCGATCGGAGGGGGCACACGCGTGGGCGACGTATTCGTCTTCCTTAGGAACGTGGACGCTCTACTCCTCAAGCCCCGCGACATCCAGTAGAACAATCACGTCGCTTGGGGCCGGTGATACTCTCAACATGCTGGTCACGCCATGATCGCTTGGGTGCGAGTTTGGGTGCGAACTTCCTGCCACTCGTGCCTCTGGACCTGCGGATTCGGCCTCAGGATGCCGCGTTCTCCCAGGTCACCGACGGTGCTACGGAATGTAGTTGATCGTTGGGGGTGCGAGTGCGCCTCGTGTGTTGTTCGGAAGACCGATGTCAAGCAACCTGTACACAAGGGCTGTAGCTGCTTTGCTGGTCTATCAGCGGCGCGACTTTTCGAAGAGTCTTCGAAGAGCACTTATGGTGAGGGTTCTGAGATCGCGATACTTTCCTGCGGGTGAAGTGTAGTCGCTCAAACATTTGAAGGGTTTATCGTTGCGGGGCGAAGAGAACGTGATCAGTTGGAGATCCGACGAGGGGCATTTCGATAGTTAATCGCACAATTGTGGCTTCTCAACAGAGGCGATCGGGGAGCGACGGTTGCTGGTGTCGGTTTGCCAGCAGTGAACGCTCGACCAGGACTCACGCCCGAGAGCCGGTAGTAGCGGTCACCAGGGGCTTGAATCATGACAAGCGAACCTGTCACTAGGTGCACCGCGGGGTCGCAGACAGGATCTGATGCCTCTCGCCGAGCCCGGCGCTCGCACTGAGAGATCGTTCACCGTACGGTGTGCTCGTGACGAAGGCTTGGGTGATCCGCGCCGGGCGGTACGGCGAGCGTGACAGGTGGGCTCTGGACAATGGTTGTTCCGGCGGAGGGTGGAAGGAACTGCCGGATCTGACGGCATACGCCACGCGCGAGCAGATTGCAGGCGTCGTAGCAGCGACATTTCCCGGAGCTCCCCAGGGACGCCTCAATACGTATGCGGGACAGCTCTGGGCGCTGCGCGGTCGAATAGAGCCTGGTGACTTGCTAGTCATGCCCATGAAGACCACGAAGCAGATCGCTATGGGCTGGGTGACTGACGGGTATCGTTATCTGGGTGATGTGCAGCCGCCTGATTGTCGGCACGTCGTCATGGTCGACTGGAAGGTGACAGATCTGCCTCGTACCGCTGTCAAACAGGATCTGCTCTACACACTGGGGAGCGCGGTGTCGATCTTTGCGCCAAGCAAGAACGACGCGGTCGCCCGTCTGGAACACCTGTTGGCACGGGGAACTGATCCTGGTTCTGCTGTGTGGAAGCCGTCACCTGGCATTGAGGGCCGAGGCGATACTGTTGCGGAAGATTCCGGTGTAGACCAGCCGGAGTTGGCCACCGACTACGCTCAGGCTGCGACGGACCAGATCATGGCCCGCATTCAAGAAGACTTCGCAGGCCACGAACTTGCGACGCTTGTCGCGGCGGTGCTCGAGATCGAGGGGTTCCGCTGTGACGTCTCTCCTCCCGGTCCGGATGGAGGGGTCGACGTCTCCGCCGGCCGAGGTCCACTTGGCCTGGATTCACCCCGACTGCTCGTCCAGGTCAAGAGTGGCGGCCAGATCGGCGCGCCCGTGGTAACCCAGTTGCAGGGCGCCATGTCTACGCATGGTGCTGACCAAGGGCTGCTCGTCGCATGGGGAGGGATCACGAGGCAGGCTCGGGACACGCTTCGTCACCAGCGCCTAAGGGTGCGTGTGTGGGAAGCAACGGATCTCGTCGAGGCGGTCTTGCGGACCTATGACCGCCTCCCAGAGGAGATCCGCGCCAAGCTTCCCCTCAAACGAATTTGGGTGCTCAGCGACAGCCAGTGATGTGTCTGGGCCTTGTCCCATCCCTGACGGTGACCGTGGCGACGTTTTGCCTGACCTGAGCCCGCTGGCATGGCAGGCTTCCCGCCTGGGCGGCTCGCTGGATGGGAGGTCGAAACGTGAGGTCACTTGGGGACTCGGACCCCAGACACGTTGGGCCGTACCGGTTGCTTGCCGGGCTTGATGCGGACGAGATGGGCCTGGTCCTGCTGGGGAGCGCTTCGGACGGGCAGCTGGTAGCAGTCAAGCTGGTCAGGGCACGCCTGTCCGCCGATGGCGGGTTCCACCAGCGGTTCGCTCGTGAGATGGCGGCGTTGCGCCAGGTGGTCGGTACCCATATCGCGCCGGTCGTCGACGCCGGCCCGGGTGGGGTCGCCCCCTGGCTGGCCTCGGAGTTTCTGCCTGGGCCGTCAATGCGGCAGGTGACCGAGCGCGGTGTCCTGCTGGGCGAGGACGCGATATTGCTGTTGGCCGCGGGGTTGGTCGGTGCGTTGGCCGAGACCCACCGGGCCGGCTTGGTGCACCAGGACCTGACGCCGGTGAACGTGCGCCTCACCGAGAACGGCGTGCGCGTGCACGACTTCGGCATCGCCCGGGTCGTTGGCCATGACATCGGTCAGGTGGTCGGGTCACCGGAGTTCATGTCGCCAGAACAGATAAGTGGTCAGCCGGTGACGCCAGCCAGTGACGTGTTCTCGCTCGGCGCGGTGCTGCATCTGGCCGCCACGGGTCGCAGTCCGTTCGCGGGCGCGACGCGGGCTGAGACGCTCGCGCATGTGGTGCAGGCGCAGCCAGAGCTGTCCGTGTCGTTGCCGACCCATGTCCGCCGGTTGCTGGCCGCCTGCCTGGTCAAGGAACCGCGACAGCGTCCAAGTCTGGACGAGTTGAGTGCGATGGTCGGCCCGGTCCCGGGAGCGCACTCATGGCCGCTGCTAGTGCGATCGATGATCGCTGAGCAGCAGGCTGAGATCGCCCGCCTGCTCGGCGACAGGGTCAACTCTCGTCAGCCGAACGTAGACGCGCCTACCATGCGCATAGCTCCAGTCGTAGCCCCAGCCCCAACGCCACGAAGAACGACTCTGCCTCGCCGCAAGCGCTGGAAACCGGACATGTGGGCGGTCGTCTCCGGCGCGGCGGTCGTAGTGACCCTCGTGTTCGCCATCATCATGTTCAACGTACTCACCCCGGACGGGCCGATCAGGGCAAGCCAGCAGGAGTTCTCGTCGGCCGACCCGACCACCGCCGGATCCACCGTGGCGACGACCACCACCACCACGGCTCAGCAGGTCCCGCTCGGTGCGGTCACCGGACTGGCTGAGAAGTGCATGGACATCGCCGGTGCCAACTCTGCCAACGGCGCCGCCGTCCAACTCTACGAATGCAATGAGACGGACGCCCAGCAGTGGGAGTTCGCCCCGGACGGCACCGTTCAAAGTCTCGGCAAGTGCCTCGACGTGCGCGGTGGCGACACCAACGACGGCGCGAAGGTCCAGGTCTACGACTGCAACGGCACCGAGGCTCAACAATGGACCGCCACCCCTGAGGGCTGGCTTGTCAACGTCCAATCCGACAAATGCCTCGACGTTCCTGCCAGCGAGACCGCCGACGGCACCCAGCTGGTCATCTGGACCTGCCACGGTGAGGACAACCAGATCTGGACGACCCCCTCCTGAGCGACGGCTCTGCCAAGTGCGGTGGTGAGCCTTCAACGCACATCGTCGGTGACCTGTTGAGCCCGCTGCTGGGGCCACGTTCTACCAGCCAGTGCCGGCGCTGCCGGAACCTGGAGAGGCGTCGGAGCCAACGCCGCCGGTCGACGAGCACAGTCCAGAAACGATCTCCGTGACCGTCCGTGAACAAAAGCGTAGCCAACCGAGAAAGATCCTTTGCGTTGCGACTATCAATGTTGTCGGCACGCTTACCATGAATTGGTTGGATGTCACCACATCGACTGAAAGCTGGATTGAGCGCACCACAGCACCGATGGGCCGTTCGGTGGAGATCGCATGTCAGCTGTTGACCGGGCAGTCGAGCCGCGATATTCCCGTGAATCTAGGAGAGCGAGGTGATGTCGTGGAGTGACGCCGACTACCCCGGTTCGCTGAGCTTTCTCGTCGACCGCTTGGAGGAGGTCCCGTCGCTGCGTGATCCCGCCAGCCGGCGGTTGTGCCTGGACCTGCTGGTCGAGCGCCTCGGTGTGCGCCTCGTCGTCGACGACTTCGCGTCCCCTCGGGCACACCTGATCGCGATCGTGCAGGCATGTCGCCGGCACAGCTCCCACGCCCTGCGCACGTTCATCGAGGTCGTCGAGCAGATGGAGCCCGGGTCGACACCAGTGCACAGGGCGCGTGACGCGGTCGAGGACATGGCCGCCCTCGAGTTCGTGGCCGACCCCGACCGCGACGATTTGCTCTCCTTGCTCGCCGGCCTACCACGCCACCAGTTGGTCCAGCGGGTACGGCTAACTGGCGGGTTGTCGAGATATCATCAGGAGACCGACGCTACGGAGGTGGGCTCTGCCAGTTCGAAGGACGTAGAAGCGCTGGACACGTCCGCTGCCACCCATACACTGGGTTCGAGAAATCGAAGGGTTTCTTCAGTGGTACCCACCGGCTCAGAGAGCAGCAGCGAAGCTCGCACCCAAAAGAAGCAACCCCGTATTTGGGGTGGTGTCCCACTGCGGAACGTCAACTTCATCGGCCGTTCCGACTTGCTGGAGAAGCTGTACGACGAAATCTCCAAGTCCACCACCACGGCCTTGTTGCCCGGTGCACTACACGGCATGGGCGGAATCGGCAAGTCGCAGACCGCCGTCGAGTACGTCTACCGTCATGCCAACGACTACGACCTGGTGTGGTGGATTCCGTCGGAAAACACGTCGGAGACACAGGCTTCGCTCGTGAGACTCGCTCAACGGCTCGAACTGCCGGTCGACTACTCAGTGGATGCGGCAGTGCCCGCAGTGCTGGACGCACTACACGACGAGACCTCCCCACACCGCTGGCTCTTGGTCTACGACAACGCCGACAAACCGGAGGATGTCCGGGCGTTCTGGCCGCGCGGTGGCAACGGACACATCATCGTCACCTCGCGCAACCCACAGTGGGCGGAGGTAGCCCGGTCGGTACCGGTGGACGTCTTCCATCGGACGGAGAGCTGTGATCTGCTACAACGTCGCAATCCTGACCTCAGCGTTGAAGACGCTGATCGGCTGGCTGCGGTGCTCGGCGACCTCCCGCTGGCGATCGAGCAGGCCGCGGCGTGGCGTGCGGAGACGGGTATGTCGACCGACGAGTACCTGCGGCTCTTCAAGGACAGACGTACCGAACTGCTCGCGACCAGGGCGCCAGCGAACTACGACGTCTCGGTGGAGGCTGCCTGGAACGTCTCGATCGAGCGTATCCGCGACTGCAACCCGGGCGCACTCGAATTGCTCGAGATATGCGCGATCCTCTCTCCGGAACCAATTCCACGTGCGATCTTCAGTGGTGTCAGAAATATGCCTGTCTCGCCAGAGCTGGAACGAATTCTCGCCGATCCGATCAAGCTCGGGCGGGCGGTGCGGGAGATCAACAGGTACAGTCTTGCGCGGATCGACCCTCGCAACGACACGATGCAACTCCACCGGCTTGTACAGGTGGTTGTCCGGAACAAACTCGAACCGGACGACCAGGATCGCGTGCAGCACATCGCGCACCTCCTGCTCGCCGGCCGGGATCCGCGAGTGCCCTATTCAATCGAATGTTGGCCCGTCTATGCCGAATTGTTGCCGCACGTCCGTGCGGTCGAGGCGCACACCTGTAACGACACATGGGTACGTCGTCTGGTCATCAACACGATCATCTACCAGTACGCGTTCGGCAACCCGTCCGGCGCGCTGGCGATGGCGAGGGATTGCGCCGCCTTCTGGAGTGAAAAACTCGGCGAGAAGCATCCGGACACCCTGATCGCCTCCCGGTGGTGGGGACGCCTTCTCCGCTCGCTCGGCAAGTTCGAGGAGGGACGAGCGATCGCGGAACGCACCCTGGCGTTCGTGCGGGAGACGTTGGGCGACACCCACGAGGAGACGCTGCTGACCATGCACGGTGTCGCCTCGGATCTGCGTGCGAAGGGCGACTTCCACGCGGCGCGGGAGATGAACGAGTTCGCCTACCGCGCGGCTGTGGATCGGTTCGGACAGGACGACCCGGAGACGCTCGCCGCCGCGAACAACTACGCGCTCAGCCTGCGGTTGGCCGGCGACGTCCAGGCCGCTCTCGAACTGGACGAGGACACCCTGACACGTAAGCAGAGCGTGCTGGGCGAGGACCACCGCCACACACTGCTGACGATGGACAACTGGGCAGTCGACCTGCGCGAGACCGGCCAGTACCTGCGTGCCCGCGATGAGCAGAACGAGGTGGTGCACAGGATGCGGGCGCAGCTCGGCGACCACCACCCGATGACCCTGGCAGCGATCAAGAACCTGGCCACCGCTCACCGCCGGGCCGGCGACCACGAGAAGGTGTCGCTCACGTTTGCCCTCGAGGCGAGGGACGGTCTCGTCAGCAGGTATGGCGAGTCGCATCCGGAGGCCATGTCCGCGGTCCTCGACCTGTCGGTCGGCTACCGGCAGGACGGCAACCTGGCCGAGGCCCGCAAGCTAGGCGAGCATGCGAAGAACCTCTACAAGCGCAACTGGGGCCTACGCCATCCGTTCAGCGTGGCCGCGGCAACCAACCTGGCGGTGACCCTGCGCCTCCTGGGCGCGGTAGACCAGGCCCGAGCCCTCAACGAACGAGCGTTCGAAGACATGCGTGAGGCATTGGGCGCCAACCACCCGTTCACCCTCCTCTGCGCCACCAACCACGCCAGCGACCTGGCAGAGGTCGGCGACCACGAGTCCGCACACGCATTGGACCAGGAGACGTACGACCGCTCGGTCCGAGTCCTGGGCCAGAACCACCCGTCCACGCTGGCACTGCAGGTGAACCTGGCACTGGACCTACGCCACCTGAACCGAACAACCGAAGCCGACACGACCCAGTCCAACGCCATCCAGCGACTACGCCAGGTCCTGGGCAACACCCACCCAGCCACAATGGCGGCCCAGTTCAACCACCGAGCAAACTGCGACATCGACGCCTTACAGATCTAGCTCGGATCTAGCTCAGCCACCGCGCCAACCGCACCGGATCTGCCGCCTCACCTTGACGCGCCAGGATCTCCTGGTGCACCCCGAACACCAGCTCGGGATGCGTCAGCAACGCCGGCTCACCAGTGGCCAACGCAAGCCCTGCCCAGCTGGTAGAAGACTTCGGCTGCGCAAGGATCCGCTGCCGGTACAGTTCGACCGCACGTTCGGTGTCCCCGCCGAGTAACGCCAGGTCGGCCGCCGTCTCCCCGTCGGTCTCCGCCACCAACAGGTCGGCCGCCGCGCCGTGAAGCTCGACCGGCTCCGGGTTGGCGAACCAGGCCCTGACAAGAGCCAGCCGCGCCGTCGGCATGTCACCGACCACCGGCACCAGCTGCGAGTCAGTGGTGGCATCGGGTTTCGGGACGCCAGCACACCACGCTTCCGCAAGCGCTACGACTGAGGTGTCGACCGGTCGAAGCTGCTGGATACGCCAGCACAGCCGGTTGTCGAGGTTGGCACGCCGAGCCGCGTCACGAACGTCGGCCGGCGGCGGCTCGACAGCCCAGGCGTGAAGCTGCCTGAGCGCCGAATTCAGAAACCGGCGACCCAACTCCGTCAGATCGGCCTCGGCAAGCAACCCCTCGACGCCCTCGATCGTCCGGCCCCGGTGGAGCTCGAACTCGAACTGGGCAGCCCGGGCCGGCGGTCCGGACAGCACCGCACTGTGTTCACGGTAGAAGGCGGTCACGCAGAGGAACGAGTAGACGCCGTGCAACACACTCATAGCGGGCCGGGGGTCGCCACGCCACGGGGCATACAACCGCAGCGTCTCGCTGTCCTCGTCGGGTTCGAGCAGATCGACGAGCGACTGCAGCACCCCGAACTTGCTGTGCCCGAACTCGTGAACCAGCGTCTCGGCAAAGGTCGTAGCATCCGGCGGCTGTGACAACACCACGGAACCGAACGCATCGTTGTGCGAAGCGCTGTAAGGTCCAGGGCGGTTGGTCAAGTCGTGAGGCACGAGAGTTGACAGTCCCGCGGCCAACTCACCAGCGATCGCCGGGTGGTGGTCGGTCAGCAGTCGCCATGTCTCCTGGAAAAGACCAGCCCACTGATCCACCTCGGCGTCCGAAAGCCGGCGCGGCGGTAGCAGTGTGCCGAACTCCCGATTTGGGTCGATGTCATCCAGCCACAGCTCCCGTTCTCCCATGCGCAAGGTGCGGAGCGCCAACCAGTCGGGTCCGTCCGAGGTCAGGTCGCGGGGAAGTGTGGTGCTGCCAGCCGACCCGTGAATGAATACGCGACCGTCCTCGCTCACCACCTCCGCGACATCCCACTCATCACGACTTGAGACGCGGGCGAGCCCAAGAGACGGAAGCAGGACATCGCCACGCCACACCGGCACGGTCCACTTGAAGTCAATGCCAGCACGAACCGCCGCGGCGGCGACCATCTGGTGAAAGTAGCCAACAACTGTCCATAAAGCACGCTCACGGGCTGTTTCCGCATACTGCAGTACTTCCTTGGCCCATACCCCAGTCCGAGGAAGCCCGATGACCAAGGCGACCGCGGCGCCATCTCGCCGCTGCACATCGGAGAGAAGTGTCCACCCATCGTCCAACGGAGGCAAGGGCCCAGTCACCTCACCCAGGCTCTGGGCCGTCTCGAGCACGGCCCGAAGCAGGACCAACTGCCGACTTCGGCAAGCATGTCCTAGTCGTTCAACGAGAGCCGGATCGCTGCTTCCCTCAGCCATCTCATCAAGACTCTGTTGTGACAGCCGATGGGGGTGCAACATCGGTTGTTCAGTTGTCTTCGCGGAACTGGTTCTGAAGCAGACCCGTCCGACTGCACTTGGTGCGATCGGAGAGCAATCGAAGCGACTGCACAAGCACCGGATCGTCGCTGCACCGCAGCTCATCCAACGATAGCCCGGATAGGTCGACCACGTTCGTGACGACCTCGTCCAACGCACGTTCCATGCGAGACCAACCCTTCTCAAACGGTCGGCGTTCCAACAGTTCCCCTTGGGCGAACTGTCCACCGAAGTACCGACACAACCAGAAGTCGCCCCCGCGGCGACAACATACACACCGAGGCGGCCGCACGCTGGGGAGAGCCGCGGCACACCTTGACTCAGTTTCAGTCTCCTCAAGACGGGATCATCAGCTGATAGGGTATCTCTCTCCAGTCCGCCACTCCAAAGAGGAGTTGGCCGTTGGGGCGTACTCCGTTACGGAACGTCAATTTCATCGGTTGTGCAGTTGCTGATGTCACTGCACATCGAACCAATCACCAGTCACTCCTATTGCGCTATGCCCATTGCGCCGGGCGTCCTGATGTAGTAGTCCAACCGAAGTTTGTTGCTCTTGTTCAGCCATGTCCGCATGGTGGATCTTTCGGCATGTACCCATCGACCAGGACGCTGTGACCTGCGGGACCTTCGAATTTCTCTTTGTCGTTGCCGCAGTTCGTCACAATTCTGGAGGTTGGAGCGCATCTGACAACGAGCGACACGCGCCGGGATTGAAATGATCCATCTCATCGTTCAGTAGCAGCTATACCGCTGATAGATGGGTCTGCCAACCAACTGTTCGCGAACCGCTTGCATTCGCACTCGACTTGTGCGCAGTCCTAGTCTCCTCTGTGCTGTGCTCCACAGCGGATTCTATGGCGGAGTGCATGGCGTTCAACAACTTGTCGTTGGTGAGGCCACGCAGCTCGGCCGCGGCATCTCGAAGCCGGGGCAACGCCGCGGGAACGCCGGCGGGAAGTCGCGTTCCCCGTTGCTCGTGATCACCACGATGGGGAGCGCGCGGCAGCGGACGTGCCCTCGTGCACGGTCACCTGGCGGCTGCGGTCGCACGTGAAGACGGTGACCTCCTGCTGGGTGGCCGCGATCCTGGCCGAGCGGCTGGATCTCACCGAGCCGGACGACCCCCGCCGATGTCCGAACCTTCGGCAGCCTGGACCCGGCCGACGGCGCCGTACTCCCCAGAGCCGTCGCGGGACACCGTCCTGCTGCTGATGGGCCAGCGGAGCACCGGGCCGGGCGCGTCGACGAGAAAGCTCAGTGAGCCGGGGTAATCGGCGTCGCTCCACGACATCACCTCGCTCTCCCGGATCATGGGAAAGATTGTCTGGCGGCATCCGTGCAAGGTTTTGGCCCGGCGAATATGGATCTTGGGTGGGCGCCCGGCGGTTGGTCACGGACAGTTACCGGGACATGCACGACCGGCTGTACTTGTCATGATCCAGTATCAAGTGGTCGGTTGCTGCCTCTTGTTCGCGGGGGGACGGGAGAGGAACGAGAGATGACAACAGTGGCGCCCAAGCCCGCGCCCGGGGCCGACCTCGGTGTGGTGCGGGAGATCGACGAGTACCGACAGTTCGTCGGCGGTCAGGCCGCGATGACCAAAGAGGACCGGCTGCTCCTGCTGGAGCAGGCCGAGGTGTTGGTCCGGGACGTGTACGTCCACCTGCCGCTCAAGCGGGCGATGCACGCCATCGAACCCGTGCAGCGGCTGCGACTGCTCCGCAACCGGATCGGGTCGCTCGCGGACCTGGTGTTCCACGCCGAGCTCAGGGACATCTTCAACGACCTGCGGGACCTGCACACGGCCTACCGGCTGCCGCGGCCTTATCGGGGGATCGCGTTTCTCGGCATTCTCGTGGAACAGTTCGAGGAGGACGGCAAGGCCTGTTGGTTGGTTTCCAAAGTGGCCGATCACATTGTCACCGAGGACACACTGCGGGTCGGGTCCCGGATTACCCACTGGAATGGCATGGCCATGGAGCGGGCCGTGCGGCGGAATGCCGAGAACGAGGCGGGAAGCAACCCGGAGGCGCGTTATGTCCGCGGGCTGGAGAGCATGACGCTGCGGTTCATCGCCGGGTCGCTGCCGCCCGACGAGGACTGGGTGCACCTGCGGTACACGACAGCCGGCGCGGTGCACGAGGCCCGGCTCGGCTGGAAGGTCTACGACAAGACCGACGACATCCTCGCCGGGTCGCCCGATCCCGCGGGCCTGCTCGACGCGTTGCGGACGCCGCTCCGGTACCAGCTGGGGGTCGACATTCGCACGGATGTCGTTCGGCGGGCCAAGAAGGACCTGTTCGCGCCGGCCGCGGTGGTGGAGGAGCAGCGGATCGCCGCGCACGAGGGGGTGCCGATGCTGACCGAGGCGATGGCGCAGGCCGGGGTCATCCCGACCAGCAGGCCGGACGACCTCACGGCGCGGATCGTGGAGACCGCCAGCGGCACGTTCGGGCACCTGCGGCTGTGGACCTTCCACATGAAGGACAGGAAGATCCTCGAGTACCTGGTCGAGGTCATCCGGCTGCTCACCGACGAGCTCCCCAAGAACGGGCTGATCATCGACGTGCGCGGCAACGGCGGCGGGTTCATCGTCGCGGCCGAGTTCCTGCTGCAGCTGCTGACACCGCGACGGATCACGCCGGAGCCGACCCAGTTCGTCTGCACACCGTCCACATCGGAGCTGACCGACGTGGTCGAGTCGATGGATCCCTGGCACGAGTCCATCCTGGGGTCGGTGGAGACCGGCGCGACGTACTCGACCGCGATTCCGTTGTCCCCCGCCGATGTGGTGAACAGCGTCGGGCAGGTGTACCACGGGCCGGTCGTGCTGGTCACCGACGCGTTCTGCTACAGCGCGACCGACATGTTCGCGGCCGGCTTCGTCGACCACGAGATCGGGCACGTCATCGGGGTCGACGGCAACACCGGCGCGGGCGGCGCGAACGTCGTCGAGCACGTGGACCTGGCGGAGGACTGGGTCGGCGGCCCACTGCGGCCGCTGCCGGGCGAGGCCAGGATGACGGTGTCGCTGCGCCGCACCCTCCGGGTCGGCGAGCGTGCCGGGGAACCGGTGGAGGACCTGGGGGTGCGGCCCGACTTCATCCACCCCATGACCGAGAACGACCTGCTGCACGGGAACCGGGACCTGCTCGACGCGGCCGGGGCGCTGCTCGCCGGGAAGCCGGCTCGGCGACTCGACGTGTCGGTCGCCGGCATCGACGAGCTGTTCGTGACGTTCGAGCTGACGACCGGGAACGTCACCGGGGTCGACGTCTACGTCAACGGACGGCCCGTCACCGGCGGGGTCGCCACCGTCGACGGACAGCCGACGCGCCTGGAGGTCCGGCTTCCCGGCACGACGGCCGCCGTTCGGTTCGAGGGCTTCTCGGGGCCGGGGCTGGTCGCGTCCCGGCTGGTTCGCTTCGAGCCCGACGAGCCGTCCGGGGTCAGGGTCGCGCCCTTGTTCCCCTGAGCGCGGTCACCCCTTGTGTGTCCAGGCGAGCGTCATGCGTGCCTCGCGGAAGCGCCAGCCCACCGAGGTGCGGACCGCGGTGTAGGCCACGTGCAGGGCGCTCGTCTGGTGGGGTGGCTCGCCGTCCCGGTAGAAGTGCACCAGGGCGTGCGCCGCGGCACGTGCCTGGTCGCCGTCGGCGGCGACCAGCACATCCGTGTTCAGGTGGTGGGTCTCCACTCCCTCCACATGGGACTCGTGCAGGTACTTCGTCACGGCGTCCCTGCCGTGCAGCTCCCCGGCTCGCGGGGAGTGGACCACCACGTCGTCCGTGTACACGGTGTGTATGTCGTCGTAGCGGTGCTCGTCCAGCAGGTGGCTCAGGCGGGCGAGCAGCTCGGCGACGTCCA
>WUUC01078590.1_pt1 | contig 14056 bp, 7 predicted proteins | sample 6278441 | NCBI WGS metagenome assembly WUUC01 (sample SAMN13675441, study PRJNA597444) | soil metagenome | isolation source: soil | place: USA: Washington | collected 2017-10
CGCCGTCCGGGCCTTGCTCGAGGACTCACCCCTGGAAGGGCTCTGGTTCGACCGCTCCAAGGAGTACGCCGCCCACCGCCGCGGCAAGCTCCTCGACCGCCTGGAGTATGCCACCCAGGAAAGCTTCCACTTGGATCCGCTCCCCTGCTGGAGCCATCTCTCACCGGAGAAACAGAAGGAGAGGGTGGCCGACCTCGTCCGAGAGATCGAGGCTGAAGCCGCCGCCGTAAGAGAGAGGACGGGAATCCAGCCTCCAGGACCCGCCGCCATCCAAGCCCAGAAGCCCCACGACCGGCCGAACCTCTCGAAGAAGGGTCCGGCGCCGCTCTTTCACGCTGCGAGCAAAGCAGCGCGCCGGGAGCTCTACGATGCCTATGCCTGGTTCGTAGACGCCTTCCGCCAAGCGGCCGAGAAGATGCGAGCCGGCGATCTCACACCGGGCTTCCCACCCGGAAGTTTCCCGCCGGCCTTGCCGTACGTCGCGTAAGCCCCGCCCCCACGTCAACAGGTTTGAGTTGATGGCTTCCGAGGCGCCTTCTGGCGTCCCAGGTCCAATGTCCTGTCCTGTGCCCCCCGGAAGGTGGGCTCAAGCGCCTGGGGCAGGGCAGGAGAAGAGGGCGTTAGCGCCTCCTACCAGGGTAGTCGTACCCGGACGGGAGGCTGAAGCGAGACAAACCTCGAATCGGCTGGCACTTCATCCATCCATCCATCCATCCATCGGGGGTAGTCGTGTCCGGACGGGGAGGCTGAAGCGAGAAAGCCCTTGAATCGGCTGGCACTTCCCTCGGAGCCGCACTTCTCCCGACCCTGTCCTGCCAAGGCCCCCTGATCGCGCAGCTTGCGCCACTTGGTCAAGTGAGAGGCGTACAGCCCTCCCGGCGCAGCAAGGCGCCCACCCTCTCCTGGCAACTCGACAGGCCTCGGCCTCAGTCAAAATCTGCAGATTGTAGGAAGCGCCAAATCACCTCTGCTGGCCTTGGGGCACGACTTCGGCATCGACTGCCCGCAACCCAGTTCCCCGGACGGGGGCGCAGCGGGGGAGAAAAGAGGGTCCCGCCAGAGCAGTCATTGCTCCTTGTTCCCAGACCGACAAGCCCACAGCGCCCACTGTCGACTACCTTCTTCTCCTCCTCCCTCCGCACTCCTTCCTCTATGACACTCTTTTCTCTCTCCCTTCGCCTATCTCTATGGAAGACGCGGGAAACGTCTGGCACTTCTTTCGACAGGCGAAGCGGCTGGTACGTCTTCGCAGCCCGAATGACGAATGCACATATCGCGCTCTTTCTTTAAGCAGCGCTTGCATTGCGGATTCGCGCTTGGTACCCTGTGCTCAGGGTCATTGCTGCAAGCTGTTGGTAATCCGGAACGGGGTATTCCTTCCGACGAGGGCCTCAATATGGAACCTCTCCAAACGGCTGGCACTTCTCTCAGGTGGCGAAGTCAGCATAGCGAAACGGCTGGCACCTTCTTCGGCTCGGCAAGGCATGAGAAGAGGGCGTTAGCGCCTCCTACCAGGGTAGTCCGTGCCTGGACGGGAGGCTGAAGCGAGACAAGCCCTCGGCTGGCACTTCTCCCCGCGCGTTCCCGCATTCCCATAAAGAGGCTAAGGCAAATTTGCAACTCTCAAATTGCATTTCCCACTTTCTTCGCGCCTCTTCATGCGCGCGCTATCTCTATACCTCAACAAATTTACCACTAGGAGGGTCTCTCAGTAGAGGCCGCCCCTCGAACGGCAGGCATGCCTTGCGGTTGAATTTCTCCTTGTACTCTCGGCAATTCCGCCTGCTCGGGGGCCGCCCTTGACACCCCGATCAATGGCAAATAGAATTACTCAGCCATCAATCGAAACAATACTATATTTTGATTTCGCTATGTTTCCTGCGGAGGTATCTGTGGGGCTACGGAAAATTTTTTCGCTATTGTTGCGCGCGGTCAATTGCTTCGCAATTGTTTTCTGGGCACTCATTCCCTTGCTTATATTGTTATCTTTCTATGTTCCTCAACTTTCAGGTTCCATCGGCTCTCTTGAGGCAGTCTCCGTCCTTTCCATCGTTTGGGCCATTTCCTTTTTAATAGTCTTTCTATTCCTCTTGCTGCCCGAACACTCGACAGATACACAAAACCATGGGTTGCAGGGTCTTCTTTGCACGCTCACACTCGGACTCCCTTCGATAGTCCTTGCTGCCTTTCCGCTCGTCGGTCCCCCGGCATATGCGGCCAGACCCGTCTTGGACTTTAAGGGAACCCAACGCGCAAAAGATGTACCGGCACATTATTTTGTCGCCATTGACGTTTCCCATAGCTTCTCGGATCGATCAGAAGATAGAATTAAGCTCGCCAGCGATGTCATAACACAGATCTTCTCTGAGGACGGGCTCCTCGGAAGCTCGATACGGGCAAACGACCGATTTGAAATTTGGACTTTTGCAGGGAAGGACACCATCTGGCAAACTAATGAATCAGGAGGGCGCGGACAGATCGATCGCCGCAAGGACATGATCGATTCAGTTTCGCGAGGAGACCTGGGGCCGCTGCCGGAAGACATTCTCTGCCCCAACGCTACCGATATCATAACCCCCTTGAGCAGTATAGTTTCCAAACTTGAAGATCCATCGAGCACTCATTCTTTTGCCCGCATCATTTTATTTTCTGATCTCGTACAATCCTCTTCCGCATCCTCATCGCTTACAGAATGTAATAGCACCGACCAAGGCAGAGACAAAGATTTCGTTGAACGTAAAATTAAAAACCTTCTTGACCGCATCAAGAAGCTGCCTCAGGTTCGAATAGTCGCCTTCTCTGCACCGACTAAGCCTGGGCCCTCAACCCAAGAGGGCAAGGAGGTCAACATGCTGCTGAGAAAGGATTTCGAGGGCCTTGGAGAGCAATGGCAGGAGGTCGATCTATTGACCGATTGGAAAAATGCAGACACGGCGGCGAGGCTTTTGCTGCCCAGCGCCCTATATGCCGACATCCAGCCCCTGCCAATCTCCCTTCAACTTTGGTACATTGCTCACCCGTCGATGCAACCCCGCTTAAGTCAGCTTGACCTGCCCAGCGCGCAGGATTCCGGTGACTTGGTCTTCGGGCTTAAAGCGGTTAACATCGGAGAACGCCCCATTCGCCTTAACTTAAGGACGGAGGGTACGGCTGACGCTCGCATTCTAAGTCTTGCCCAAGGAGAAACTGCTTACCAAACTTGGGCAACAGAAAATGGTCCCGCACCTGCGTTGGTTGAGTTGAACTGTGGAAAGGGCACACCCGATACCGAATACCCTGAGCTCATTGTCGCCAGTCCTTCTCGCTCCTTTCTGTATCGTATACCATTAGAATTGGTTTCTTATAAAGAAAGCCGCGAGACAGAAATGGCGCGCCTCGTCTTATTGCTACTCAATGCACTCCCCATAATTCTGGGCTGCGTGATACTCCGCGAGGCTCTACCAGCCAGGGTCGCCCGGTTTCTCTTGAAGCCATTCACGGACCGCGGATCTGGAGGGAAAATTTAGATGAAAACTGATGGAGTCGCGAAATCCTGCATCAGGCCCAGCAGCGATGGTCCTCAGGGTTCTGCCTGGAGAAAGCACCTGATTTTTATGCCCTGGGTCATCATCTCAGCCCTCGGATGCAAAGGCGTTTCTCTTCCTTCTGATGCTGCACCGAATGACCGCGAACTCGAGCAGGCCTTCTCGACCGTGATCGAAAATCAACTCTCCGTGCCTCTTTCGGGGCAATCGCCGCGTCGGCTCCACATCTATATAGATTCATCTAAGTCGATGCGCGGATTCGCCGCTAGTCCAGATGCAAAATACGTCGAGGTCTTAGACAGGCTTCTCGACGACGCTTCTTCGGCAGGTTTCCAGGTGGCTACCCACAGTTTCTCCGAGAACGTTGAGGTGATGAACAACTCGGGCTCGGCAGTATTCTTGGACCCGACTTTCTACCGAGGCTTGGAGACATCGTTTCCTAAGTTGTTCCGCCATGTGGCAAACGAGCGCGGGCAAGGAACGATTTCCATTATTGTCTCGGACATGGTGCAGTCGGGTAAATCAGGTGACCAGAGAGCGCTTCTCGGCTCTCTCCAGGAAGTGACCCAATCTAAACCTGAACTCCAACTCCTAGCGTTCAGATCCTCTTTCAAGGGCACCTATTATATCGAGGGAAGAAGGATGGCCCGGCCCCATTTAGAGCTATCGCTTGACGGAACAAGCCGGGAGAACTCGCGACCCTTCTATGTCCTAATCATAGCCGATAACAGGGAAGATCTTGCGGCAGTTCGGCAGTATTTGCAACCTCAGATGGATAGAGTCACCGGCGAGCAATTACCCCTAGAGCTCAATGCCTCAAGGCCCGCATTGACTGTTGAATCCATAGAGTTGCCACCTACCTCTTCGGAGGCTCCCGTGGTTTGGCACGCCTTCGAGCCGTCGCGATGGATCTCAGCGCAGGGCAGAAAATCTCCTCCCCGCCTGGTTCTCTCGTTCTTGGAAGTGAGACCCCCAATTGCCGAGCCCGTGAACTTGCGGCTACGGATCAAAGTAAAGCATCCTCCCAAGGAAGCATTGATACGCTCGGCCGAGGCCCTACGATTTGATATGCGAGCATGCTCGTTCACGGCGCGTAGACCCTCAAAGGTTGTGCCGGTGAGCCTCCCCTGGGAGGCTTCGCTGTCGAGAGAAGACCGCCAGGGTACTAGTTATCTTGATGTGAGCTACCAGTTCTCGCGGCCCCAACCACAAACATGGGACGCCTACCACATCCAGATCATTCCTGGCCCGGGAAACCTCCAGCCTCCTGTCTGGGTGCTGGATTGGAGCACCATCGACGATAGTCCCGTCAAGAATGGCCACCGCACCCTCAAGCTAGACGTGTTCATCGACACGATCCTACGCTCTATCAAGGAAGAGGTTCCATTTTCCGAAACATACATCGTTCTTGGAAGAGGTGATTGATGCTACAAGGCTTGCAGGATTTTTGGATATCGACACCCCCGGACCCGGCAATTCCCTTCATGCTTTGGCGAGGATTCCGCCAAGATATCCTAGGTTGGATCAGCGGAATCAGCCTTGTCTCTGTGGCGCTGATCCTCTTGCTGTACGTGCTTTGGTGTCGAAGGATCGTGATACGTACTCCTCTTGATCCTTTCGCTCCCTTCACCCCGGCAAGATGGCTGTTTCTGTCGTTTGCTTCAGGGTTGGCAGTTGGAATTGCATACGCCGTCAGCTATAGCTTGGCGTTCCGCAATGCCTTGATCTCGCCCGCCGGAGGTGCCATGGCAGCGTTCGCGCTCGCTACACTGGTTACCTATGTCATCGCGCAGTTACTGATCTGGATACCTGGCATCACTCCGCGGAAGCTCATCTACCATCCCAGGTGGCTCTGGCGCCGGCTTCGGAGAAGCGCCTAACTTAGTGGGCGCCACCAAAAAGGAGATAATTAAATGAATACATTACTTTGCTCGGGAGGAACGGGCACGCGAGTCCTTGAGGCTGTACTCCATCTCTGCGCAGCCGGACTGGGGCCAAAGGGCTTGCGCCTCTTGCTGATCGATCCTGATAGCTCAAACGGAAATGGCGAGCGCGTCAGCCGTCTGGTAGATCGCTATAATGAAGGGCACCGCCGCTTTGGAGGGAAGTTGGGAGGTGATCTCAATCTCTTTGGCACGAGCCTCGACCTGCTTGACACGGGAACGCAAACAGGTGTGCTGAAGGCTTGGAGCCCGGTCAAGAGGAATCAGCGCCTACGTGACGTCCTAAAGCTTGACCTGCTTGAGTCCACCTCAGTGCCGTCAGACTTGGCGAACCTATTCTTCACCAACGACGAGTTGAACATGGATCTAAGCCAAGGATTTCGGGGCCACCCTTCCGTTGGAGCCGCCGCCATGTCGCTGGTGACGCTACAGGCCAACGAACAGCCCTGGCGACAGCTGATGGAGAAGCTCCGAGGAGACCTCGCTGGGGACTCCGGGGCGAAGGTCTTCCTGGTTGGCTCGGTTTTCGGTGGAACCGGCGCCTCTACCTTTTTTCCGATTGCCCGCTTCATCAACAACTCAATCCGCGCCAACCGTAGCCGGCTCAAGATTGGAGTCGCTGCCTTGACACCGTATTTTCGGTTCGAAGCCTCAACGGCACGCAGCGCTGTTTCAGGCGAAGGGCAAGCAGCCAAGTCTGAAAACTTTCCCCTTGCCACCCGAAGCGCGGTAGAGTTCTATGAGAATCTTACTTTAAACGGGTCTCGGCCCTTTGATGTCTTCCATTGGATTGGGGACGATACGCCCATGAGCGTCGAGTACGCGCCGGGGGGACCTTCCCAGAGAAACCCAGCGCACTTTGCGGAGTTGTTCGCTGCCTTTGCTGCCCTCCAGTTCTTTCAATCTCCCGAGCACGTTTCCGGCTCCGTCTATGCAGCTAGCCACGATGGTGGACCCGAAGAGGAGCGGGCGCTCGTTGAATGGCGAGATCTACCCATGTCAAGTGAGGATCGAACCCGTACCCGCGCAGGTCTCCTTCGATTCTTCCTCGCTGGAGTCGTCCATCTCGGCTTCTGCGGGCCTCTCCTGCGCCGGCCGGAGCTAGAGCGCTCGCCGGATCGGGTGCCCTGGTACTGGGAGCGCTTTGCCTCCAAACAAGATCGAACGGAACGCCTGACGACTGAAGACAACAAGAAGGCGCTGGAGTTTCTAGACACATTCTTCCGTGAAAGCCACTTTGTTTGGTGGCACGAGATGCACCGGCAAGAGACTGTTCGGCTTATCAATCGGGAAGCATTGGGCGAAGACGGAAGCGTGAGACTTGACCGCCTGGCGAACCTGCTTTGGCCAGATCGACAGGGAGAGGCCGACCCTGACGCTGTCGATGCTTTCTATACTGAGATGATCAAGGTATCGAAGGACAAGGGCGGAGCAGGAGGAGCCTCAGCCTACCTGGCCCTACTCGCAAACGCAGCCGACCGATTTATTGCCGAGCACTATAAAAAGACCGGAGCTCAGGAGTAGACCATGCCAGCCAGAATATTTTTGAGTCCTGTAAAAAAGCAGGATCGTACCCTGCCAACCCCGCCGGAAGGGCGTTGGCACAGCCAAGCAGATTTTCTGGTCAAGTATTCATCTGACATCTTGATCGAAGGCAAGGTCGACGACCGCCAGTTTGTTCATAGCGTCCCCACCGTCTTCGCTCGTCCCATCCAATTTTCCCAAGCACTCGAGGATTCCTCCCACCCAGCACATGCCTCACTGACTGGACAGTGGCGAGGGCTGCTCGCAGTCTTTGCGCTGCAGCGCTGGCTCGCCATATCGCTCGATTTACGGATCTTCGATCTAGCTGCCTTGTTTGAGCCCCGGCAGGTTATCGTGGGTGAAGGCGGCGGGGCAGACTTCCCTTTCCTCTCGGTCCTCCAAAGCCAGTTGCCGCCGCCTGAGGAGGAGTGGCAGCGATGGTGGCTGGTGTACTGCCGAGGGGAATTACTAGGAGCGACTTCGCCGCGAAGCATCCTCTATACACCGGCCGAGTACAATTGCCCATCGATCATCCCTTGGCGCCGTAACGGCAAGCTGATCGATCCGATCGCGTACTATGACCCAGATCGCAAACGCAAGCCAGCGCGTGAGCTAGCTTTGCTCGCGACCTGGGTCGACCGCGTCCGGGAGCACGAGTCAGAACGTTGGGGTGTGGCCGAGAAGCCCCACCTCGACAACGCAATGGCGATGGTCAAGAGAGAGTTGGACGCTTGGCGGCAGGACCTCATGCCATATCGAGAGGAGATGGTTGGCCGACTGAGTCTGGAACAGGCTGAGCCTTTAGTACGCGAGGAACCCTACCGGCACTTCTTCAGACCAGTCGACATTCGAGATCAACAGGCACCAAGCGATCTGTTGCTGAGAACCAACTCGGCGGAGAGCGTACTGGCACTTTCGAGGACTGCTCTCAAACCGACGAAGCGGGTTTATGGGCCGGTCCTTGTCGAACAACTAGACCTCTCCGGAATGAAGGGCCCAACTGGAGTCGCGAAGTGGCGTACCCCTGCTGGCTTAGAGATCCCCCATTCCTATCTCATCGCCGAAGAGGCATTCTTCCCTCCAAAACTGGCCGAGGTGGAGCTTTCGGACCAAGCCTACACACCGGGCGTGACGGAGTTCGCCTTGCCGTTAACACCGCTGTTCTTTCACTACTTCAGTCTAGAGGCGCTCCTCGAAGGGCGATTCCTGACAGAGTTTGTGGCCACCGACAAGAGGGTAACCGTCCGCCTGCGCCTGCCCCTATCTGGAGATGAGGATCTTTTCGTCGAGCGTCACTATGACAGAGAGACAGAAGTCTTCTCGATTGAAGGCGGGATACCTGGCTTCTCCATCTGGCCAGACTTCGTGGATGAAGCTTGGCGCCATAACTTTGCGTTGATGGCTGCGCCCAGTAAAATCAACCTCGTTGTGGCCCCTATCACTTGCAAAGGCGACGTGTTGCCAGCCTGCGCATCAGATGGTACGGAGGATGCATTACGGATTTGGGCCAGCGAAAGCCCGGTCGTAGGTTTCTCCCTCGCGCTGCGCGACGGAGTCACGGGCAAGACGACTGACGCCGGAGTGATTCTCCGTAATTCTCTTCCCAAACCACAGCAGAGAAGCACCCAATGGACTGTGGCTGTGGACTTCGGTACCTCGAGCACACATCTCATGGCCCGAGATGGCGAACATGCGGGAGAGCGAGCTCTGGCGCTCAGGTCCCGGAAGGTACTGTTATCCAACGCTTCCTCAGCCAACTCACTGGCGGTCGAGCGTGACATTTATCCTGCATACGACGTAACCCCGCCCTTCCCTACTTTGCTCGCGCACAGCAGCGCAACCCTGGTCAAGGGCAACGAGAGCGGCCTTGTAAGGGAAGGTGAGTTCCTTCCGTACTTCCGACTTGACATATCTAAGCTGGAATCTATGATCAAGGATCTTAAATGGCCTGTCCGGGGAGCCTCTCAAGCTGAGATTCCGCTGCGTGCCTATTTAACCGCTGTAGTGCGTGCCGTAGTGTGCGAAGCGCGGGCGGCCGGGGCACGCAGCTTGGATTTTCAGTGGTCCTATCCGCTAGCTCTACCAGCTGACGTGCAGCGCTGGCTGACTCTCTTTTGGGGAGGGATCTCGAGGTTCTTCTCCATCGAAGGAGAACTTGCAGTTACGGCGGGTGCAGGTACCTCTGAGTCTGAGGCCCTCTGTCGCCATCTCTCCGAGTTCAGCGCTCTTCCGATCCATGCAGACTCGCTTTCGATCGCGATCGACATCGGAGGCGGCTCCTCGGATATCGGCTTCTGGTCCGCGCGTCGCCTCTTGGATCAGATCTCCCTGAAGCTGGCAGGAAATGACATCCTCGTGCCGTTGGCGGCGCATCCAGGCTTTCTACCCGGGCTATCCTCGATTTGCGCTCCCGGTGACGATCCTGAAGAAACCGTACGCTTGATGACAAGAAATCCTGACTCTTTGGCTGCGATGATCAATACCCTCCTCGTGCAAGCGATAGGCTCGGACGGAAAACGTTTCACCGGGGGCGATCCCCGGCTTCATCCGATGCCTCAGGCACTTGTCACTCGGTTGCAGGCCGCTGAATCTCCCTGGTCCGAGGCCCGCAGCCTCATCTATCTGTTCGTTACCGGGCTTTCCTTCTATGCTGGCTTACACGCTCGAACGATATTCGGTGAGCGGGTGAACAAGGGCACAGTCACGCTGGTTTTCGGGGGTAGGGGATCTGCACTCTTGACTTGGCTCGAGCGCGGAGATCCCATTCGTGACCTGATCCGATCGGCCTTTCTTGAAGGACTCACTCTGGAGCGCGATCAGTTTCGGGGCACAGCAGTCGATGTCTTCTCACCGGCGAACTGGTATGAACCCAGCAATCCTCTAAAAGGGGAAGTAGTTAGGGGGTTGCTGCGGGCTAAGCTCGGCGGCGAGATGCCGGTTCGGCCCTCCAAAGTTCTGATCGGGGAGAAGAGCTGGTGGCTGAACAACCCTAGCGAGCCCTTATCTTGGGACACGGAGGTCGACGATATCCAACTCGGCAAGCTCAACCCGCCTCCCAACCTCGACAGTGGACATGCTGCACACTTCTTAGCTCGGGTGGTGCCACTATATGCCTTGAACCTGGGGCTCGACGAGCAGGGCCTGGGCCGACTGCGCCTCGACACAGCCAGAGTCGTAGATTTCTTACGCAAAACTCTGGCAGATGGCCAAAAGGTCCTCCAGCCAGTCTTCGCTGCGGAGCTCAAGGTACTCATGGACAACTACGTCGCTCTGGCCACCGGAGACCAGGGCTAGGTAATGGCTGTGTCAGGCCTTAGAATAGTGCAGGGCACTTCATGAGTGGCAAGCGAGTAGCCGAGTGGGCGAGGTTGATCATGGGGATCTTCGCCACGTTGGTTGCGTGTGCTCCAGCCGTATGGGCAAACGCAAGCGTTTCTGTCGTCTTCAAGACCGGAAGATCATTTCGCGCGAATGTTTCAGTTCCAGTTCTGCTTAAGATCACAGGCGTGCCTAATCCGCTTACGGACGGTGACCCGCAAACGGCGAGATTGCAGATTGCCGACCAAGGGTTCGACGGGACGGTCCAACGGAATGGCGGGGTGTTGCAAGCCGAATTTCTCTTTCTGCGAAAATGGGATGCCCAAGAGTTTTTATCCGGCGTTCTAACGATGAAAGGGATTTCTCCACTTCCGGTCCCCTCGATTCCAATTGCCTCCATCACTCCAATCAAGTTGGAGGTTACCCAAGAAAATGGCAATTCGAGTCTTCTTCGAGCGACGGGAGACCTCCCCCAGGGTGTCGATTCGCTTCGGGCTTGCCCGGATAATTGGGCGCATTGGCAAGAAGAGAAACTGGTTTTGGAGCCGGCCACAGTGATCGCGCCCGTGGTGACTGTAGCTCAAGAGAAAGTAGAGATCTTGCTTACGGCCGAAAGGCCACAATCTCAGGCGCAACTTACCTTGGAGTTATGTGATCCTAGCAGCACGGATCGCTGGGTATACCAAGAGCCGAGAGCGTCCCTCACTCCCGCTAAACCACCGGTTATTCTTGGTCTAACCATGGTCCGAGTACAAGACAACGCGGGTTCCAGTCTCCTGCTCTGGATTGATGACCCTCCAGCAGATCTCGTCCAGGGCGCCAAGGCTGAGATCTTCAAGACAGGCCCCCCTTCCGGGCTAGAAGGTACTCTGGATTTTAGCCCTGTTAAGGGTGAGCGGCTCGAAGCAAGGGTGAAGGGAGCGGCTAATCTACAAACACTGTCTCTTAAGATAAGGTCTGGTAAAAACGAGTACCAAGTTGAGGGAACAAGACCTTTCGACGTTCAGATGCCTTCAGAATCAGGAGCCTCGAACCTCGCTTGGTCAATTGCGCTTGTGGTCCTTCAGATTGTCGGATTCGGTTGGGTTTTGCAGTCTTTCAGGAGGCTCCGCAACAGCAACGTAGCCCAACAGGAAGCGATCAGTACTACCGTCGCAGAGGCGATAGCCAAGGCATCTGCCGACGCGAAGGCTACAACCACAGGGGATAGAGTCCTTGACAGCACAACTGAACCCCCACTCGTAACCGGCACAGAAAAGGCTGTTTTTCTTAAGGCCGAAGAGGCTGCGAAATCGCCCTTGATTCTTGCCTCAGAAGCGAGCCTTCTCCAATTGATCAATCAATGGTGGGCGGAAGACCGTTTTCGCAGCAAGGACAAGCTAAGGGCCATGGCACAAAAGCAGAGATTTGGCGACCTGGAGTTCTATGAATCCGCTAAGCTTGAAGACAGCTTGAGCCAACTTACGGGTCGGCAATTTTTCTTCAGGCCCAACGCTAAATCTATGGAATGGCTCTTCTACCCCATCGGCAGCGGTAACGTGCTAGCTCTTCCCCTCGATGAGCGCTCCTTCGAAGCGGGCCAAGCCCTGCGACTTGTCGCCCGGCTCTTCAAAGGAGTAGACCCCCAGGCAAAATCGGTAAGCTTCGAACGGGCCGATCAAGCTTGCCAACTTGAAGCAGTGGAAGGCGGCTATCGGCTCAAGCAGCAGGGGAGAATTCAAATTGTCGGAGGCACGAGGTTGCCTGAAGAAACTGAACACAGGACGCCGCCCCCCCGGGCTGATCTCGCCGCTCCGAATGTGGCCAGGCAAGACGAGACCAACTCTCTTATCGAGGGAGTCAGTCGACAGAGCCGCGAGTTGAAACAACAACTCGATGGAATGAGTAGATCCATAACAAGTATCGAAAGCCAGATCGTTACCCCACAAGATCTAGACAAAGCTGTGGCTCAGATTCAGGTGTACGCGCAAAGACAGCTATCATATGCCCAAGCCGAACTACCACCCGGGAGTATCTTGGCGAAGGAAGCTGAAATACGGATTAGCACCTTGGGTGACGGGACAGAATACAGCCTGCCAAAACGGAGCCAGCGTGTAAAGCTTCAAGAGCATGCATCCCCCATACCCCCGGCGGAATCTAACTTGGAGAGCCTTGAGACTGGGGCCAACTTTCTTCGGGAGTTGAACGAAAAACTGATCCCGCCCGCCCTTGAGCTATTGTCCGCTCTTCCCACAAGAGATCAAACATATCTACAGGAACTTGCCGCCGCTGTTGATATTCTAGCTCCTAAATTGGGTGACTGGAAGGTCGACATCCGTCACCTTTACATTCCTCTCCAGACGGGAAGCAACCGAATTGAATTGCATCGCCCGCACGGTCCTGCCGGGCGCGGCATTGACTGCTCGTGTGGTTATCTGACCCAAGATCATCTCTACCAACTGGTTCTCGTCATCGAGAAACCGGGCAGCCCTATTGTCGCAGTACTTGTCTCGCAAGGCTGCAGGATGGATCGTTACTGGCAGGGCTACGAACTTTTACTCAATGAAAAACTGTCCCATGCAGCAGGACGACTGGCCAAAACTACAAAAGCCGCTTTTCTGAAACGGGCTGGACTGGAGGGCCAGGAAATCTACGAGATGGTGAAGCCTATGGAGGTGGTGTTCGAGTGAAACTCTCCCGGCAAATCTTCGTGCTACTAGCGATGGGTGCATTTAGTGCTGGGTGCTCTCCCAGTCCACCCGAGCCAACAATCGAGGAGCTCAGGGTCTGCAAGGAACGGCTTTCTTCTAAGACGCGTGATCTGGAAGTTTGTCTTCAGGAGGCGGGCCATCTTAAGCAGTGGAGGGCCGAGATGGAAGAGTCCTTGTTCAAGGATTCGCCTCCCGACGTTCAGAAGGAGCTCGAACGGCAAAAGACGGAGCTAGCAACCCTGCCTGTGGAGGTTCGCATTCAAGTAGAGGAGAAGCTGGACAGCTTTTACGCGCTCATGATCAAAGAACTCAAAGAGCAGAAGCGACGCCACGACGATCTATTGGGTGAACTTGGCAGAGCTTTTCGGCAGAGTACAAAGACTCAGGAGAAAGTGGAGAAGACTCAAGAGAAAGTAGATCAGGTCGCGGCCGGGGCAACAGAGATCCAGCAGGATTTGGCTACCTTGAAACGCCAAGACGAAGAGGAAACGACCAAGGCGGAGCGGCGACAGCGGCTTGCGGCGGAAGCGCACCACATCGTCGAGAAAGTTGCTGGTTTCGACCGCAGAATTAAATGCGGTAACTGTCCCGATAAAATCGGCATGCTGAAAGCGAACAGGGAAACCTTGAAGTTCCACTCTGATCTAATGAAAGACCTGTCAGCTCTACAGACATCCTTGGAGTCCCCCTAAATCCGGCCAGAGCGTCAGCACCAGAACCCTCCAGGAGGGCTCCTCGTAACAAATCTGGAGAAGCCTCCGGTGCGGGGCTGGGGGTGCCGGGGCGAGAGGGGCTTTATGAGAGGTGAGCTGGCGGCTTTTGTGGATAGCAGCGTACTGGCGGTGGCGGCGGACCGGCCGGGGTAGCAGAGGGTGGCTCGGGCTCCCGGCCGCCCTCCCATCCGCCGGGAGAGGAGGGAGAAGGCAGTCAAAAACCAAAACAGCAGGATCTCGTAGAAGTTCGGGCGAGTTGAGGTAGCATATTGCTGTTGCCCTAACCCCCCCAGGAGATCCCATGTCTACCCCTACTCCGGAGAGTCCGGATCAGAACCCGTCCA
>WUUC01042788.1_pt1 | contig 14055 bp, 27 predicted proteins | sample 6278441 | NCBI WGS metagenome assembly WUUC01 (sample SAMN13675441, study PRJNA597444) | soil metagenome | isolation source: soil | place: USA: Washington | collected 2017-10
TCGAATATTGTTTCGTGAAAGGCGAAAATTTTCGCTGTATCTTCCAAGGCGTAGGAATCTTATTTATTACGGCCTTGCCTTTGTTGTTGTAAACTTGGTTTGTTTGCTCTATCCAATCTTCGAGATACTTGCCTCTATTGGCATGTTGTGTCATTTTTTTCACCGAACTTTTTCTTAGCGTCTTTTACTTCATCGTTGTATTTCGGCCGATGTAAAGCGATAAAAATCCCTTCAAGCATGGTTTGAAAAACAGGGTCTTCTTCCACAAAAAACTCAATCTTTTTCACTTCGTCTATAAAATAAGCTGTATTCGTGTCTTTGCCTAAATGTTGGTGCATACGCTTATGAATATTTATCGTTTTGCCAACATAGATAATTTCGCCTGAATCGTTGTACATGCGATAAATACCGCCGCCAACATGAACGTGTTCGTGATGTTCGTACTTTTTAAATTTAAGTTTACGTACCTTTGAAATTTTGAGAATTTCGGTTAGTGTCACGACATATACACGCCTTTCCATATTCAAGTTGTGTACCTTGTTTATATGGTGGGCTTGGCGCGTCTTTAACATACAGAAACCAACCTGTGCCGTTACAGTATTTGCAACTCATATCAATGCTCTATTTCGAGCGCGTATTGAACATAATCCTCTTGGGCCAAATGGCGTTTTTTCCACGATTCGCCTCTTAGCTCAGGATTTTTTTCCTGCAATTTCCGTCTTGTTCGCTCGACTGTTTTAAAGGTTGTGGCAATTTTTTTGTCAAAGATTTCTTTAGCCACAAAAGCGTAATTAGGATTAATCGCTTTCAGGTATTCGCCTAAAAGCAAATTATCGTCGTCTCTAGTGTCAGGGTTGTTTGCTAAAATATCGTTTACTTTGACTTCGGTATGCTTTAATTTTCTTTTCATTCAGCTTCCTCATTTGGTTCGTCAAGTTTCTTTTGTTCTTCGATTTGCCTTATCTCTTGAATTCGCCTCAAAGTATCAGGCGGCAATAAAAATTGTTCGCTTGATTCGGTATTGTAATCCTCAAAACTAACCATGAAATTTTTCCTTAAAAAATCCCACTGTTGGCCTAATTCAGTTTGGCAAATTTTTTGCCATCCTCCAACGCTTTTCACAGCTCTTTTAATCGGTTCGGTAAAGGATTCGAAAGCTTTTGTTTGGTTGGCCCATCCAAACTTTCTTACCGCGTCTGTAACAATAGACCAAGCTTTTTCAGGCGACATAAGCGCGTTTGGTTTGACTGTCGAAACAACTGCCTCTTTGAATTGATTTAATTGCGGTGGATAGCCTTGTGTATTTACCCACTTTTCAAAAGCCATTTTACATTCAAGTAAAGTGTATTCAGAAAGCGAGCGTTGCCAAAGTGTTACTTGGAAATCAAAAACTTCGCTGTCAAACTCCTTGAAAAAAGTCGGGTACGACTTCTGTATAATAGTCAATAACTGTGCCGTCTCTTGTGTATTCAATCGGTTCATCCTCCTGCTCATATTTCGAGCGATAATAAGCGAGCGCGTCTTTTGGCTTTTTATTTATGCCTGCCGTTATATATTCGTCTTGCCATTTCTCTTGATTAAACCAAGTTGAGCCATGTTGTATGTACTGTTCTTCAAGCTCTGCCTGCTCAATATGTTTTAAATATCGGTATAGTCCATTTTGAATTGTTTCATACGGAACTTTTTTGACTTTTCGCGCTTTTTTAAAACTGTCGAAGGCTTTTTTCTTTCCCATTTTACGAGGGTAGATTTTCCATAGCAGCTCGAATTCTTTTTCAAGCGATTTTTCGCCTATAGTGTTTTTACTCTTTGTATTATTAATTGTATTAATAACTAATGTATTATTATCCATGCACTTTTCTTCATGGGGGGTCATGCGAATTTCTTCATGGGCCTCACGAACTTTATTGCAGGGGGTCATGTAATTTTTTGCATGGGGTGTAATGATTCTTTTTTCGACTTGTTTCGTACCCTCTTTGTATATAACAAACGTTGTTATATAGCCGTTTTCTTTAAGTGTTACTAGCGAATTTTGTACCTGACGAATACTAACTCTCAGGAATTTAGCGAAATGCTCATTAGAGGCGAAACATTCCCCGTTTCTAGCTAAAGAATCAATCTCCACCAACAATAATTTTTCAGTCCAATTTAAATCCTCGTTTAACCAAATTTCCTTCGGAATCCAAACGCCTTTAAAATCTCTTTCCATGATGTAGTTCCTCCTAATTTTAGATAAAAAAGCAGGGAGAAAATCCCCTGCCTAATTATCCTTCGCTGTTAACAGGATTTTATTTCAGGCCTAATTTTGGCTTTTTTTGAATTTTACGGACGCTCTTACTTCCATGTCTGATTCGCCTTTAGCTCGATTGTTATATTCCTTTGTTAGCGCTTCCGATAAGGCCGATAAAAGAAAGCTGTCCACATCATCTAAAGGTACTTCGAATTGGTCTACCATCAGGCGAATTATCGCTCGTTGTGCATAGTAAAGACAGCTATGTATTTCATCGGGAGAGATTGAACCGATATAGCAAGAAGTAGGCGAACCGTCTGCCAATCTGCCTGCGATAAGAGCGTTATCCATAGTCATGTGTTCATCAGCAAATAAAATATTAATTCTCATTGATTTCGCCTACTTCCTTAGCGTCTATGATTTCTAAATCAGCCTCAGCGTCAACTATGAAAGCTTCGCCTGTAATATCTTTCTTAACTGTTTCATCAAAACTTACGGCCGTCTGTGTTTCAATGCTTATCGGAAGGTACTTAATAAGCCTTTTCAGAACGGTCTTCAAGGCCATTGATTCAAAATGTTTGCCCCAAATCGAATTCGTTTTGTCGAATTTATAAGAAATCGAATATTCATCACGAATCTTTTTAATTTCTTCAACGCTCATAACTTGGAATACGAAGCCGCCATTCTTTAAATGCGCGTAAGCATAATAAGCAACGGGTTCGCCTCTGCTTTGCATTGGCGCAGGAACATGCTTCAAAGTTTCGTTTCGGCCGTATTCAAAGTGAAAGCTATCACCCTGCCGAACTTCTTGGGCTACAATCGAAAGAACATCACCCTTTCGAGTAACAAGGTCTATGAGGCCCTTGTAGCCTATTTGGAACGAAACTTGACCTTTGTAAGGGATAAAGTAGCACGAACCAAGTAAATTCGGTTCTAGGCCCAACTGAGCGCTTTGTAGGACGGCCCCCAAAAGTGATTCGATAGAACACTCTAAAAGCTTTGGATTTGTCTTTAAAGTGGTCAAGGTGATTCGAGAGAGCCTTTCAGCGTCCATGCCCTTAGATTTCGGCAAAGCCTCCGTTATAGCAGGCAACATGGCTTTTAAATAGCTTTGAGCTTTCCTGTATGGGTCAATGCCTGTATTAGTAGCCGCCACTTGTTTTCCTTCCATGGCTTTCTGTAAGCCCTGAGTTGACGCGGTTTTTGTCATATTGATACCTCCATGTTAAAATAAAAAAAGAGCAAGGCGTTTGCCCTGCTCCTAGTCTTGACATATTTCTGACAGAAAAATACATTTTCTGAAATTATTTTTCTTCAACGAAAATTTTATCGGGAAACTCAGGCAAAGGCATAATTAAATCCCTTAAAGAGTTCCAATGTTCTTGCCGCCTTTTTAATTGGTCGCGCAAAAATTGCTCGGTTTGCTCATTTTCAGTTGTGCCTAATAAGTATTTTAAATGCTGTATTTCATTCTCTATTCCAAACATAGCCCAAGTTATCGCCTCAAATTGCATAGTTGTAAATGTCATCTTGATTTCTCCTTCCGTTTCGCCTAAAATCCTAATTAGTTCTGACTGCAATAGAGGGACATGCGGAAACATGCCCCTCACTCTATTATTCTTTGTCGATATAATATTTCACATCGTTACCGTCAAATACATAATGACCTGTTTTTTCTAAACAATCCTCAATAAGTTTTTTATGTTTGCTCCAATCACTTAGAGTAGCATAATGACAAAAAGTTTTAAATTCTTCTAAATTAATCGAAATTGCTTTCTTTACCACTTCATCATCGAGTATAGCTGTAAATCTGTACATAATTATTTTCCCCTTTTCTTATAAAACTCTGTATCGTGTCGTTCCCATTCAATCAATTTTGCTATTTTTAATACTTCTTCTTTTGTTAACACTACGAGAGCGCCATCCTGCCAAATAGAAACATCGTTGTAACTGAATTCTATTGATGTGATAGCGTCTATTTGTTTCTTATGAATCAGTCGCTTGTCCATTTTTACCTCCCGTTTAAATATATGCAAAGGGCAAATAACCCCCACACTTTTAGTATAGGGGTTTTGTCGGCAATTTGCAAGCATTATTTTAGGGCGAGATAGAGTTCTTCTACCAAGTCTTTCGGAACATACGGATAAACCGAACCTTCGAAATATAGCTGTAATTCGGCTAAACTACTGAAATTTGGGACGATTTGAGCCGCACTTACAAATTCGTCTTTATCAAACAGCGCAATCTCCCAATGTGAATAATCTTCTAAGTCAGGCAAAGTTTCTCTAGGCGTACAATAATGGGCGTAACTCGCTTGAACACTAAACCATAGATTTGAATTAATCCGAATCGGCTCAAATTGCCTATACATGGATTGTCTTTCGACTAACATTCCTTCTCCAAAATCTCTCTCAACTAAATCACCAATAAACTTGCACATTTTATTCCCTCCTAATTTCCGATACAGTAAAGCTCCTGTAGCTTGATTCTTTTGTTTTGTATTTCGCGAATAGGTCAGGATAGTCTGAGGAAAAAGCCTTGCTATCAAAACTGATTTTCTTAACTGTCGGCATGGAGATTTTAAATAACTCACCTTTTAATACTTTGTATTCTTTCGCCTCTAATTTAATTCTGTTTTTAATATAATCAGCTTCTTCTTGCAACGTTTTAATTTCTTTTTGAATTTCCACATACCTTAAAGCAAACGCCTCTAAATCTGCTCGCAATTCCATTTCTTCGTTGATAGCTTCGGGATAGCGTTCTGCTAGATAAGTGCTATCACTTCCATGTCCTGAGATTTCGGGCGCAATCCGTTCTTCAACTAGCCGCATGAATTCTTTTTCAGCCGAAATGATTTTGTCAATTACATAATCATCGCGGTCAATTTTGAAATATTTAAAATGGTTGCCGCCAATCAAAACAGCAACATAAGCATAACTATAACCAAGAACCGCCAAATAGTGTTGAATTTGCAAATGATAATGATTTGGTGGCCCTTCTTCCCATTCAGCTTTATTTCGCTCGCTTGTAGTCTTGATTTCAAGCAAGCCGCGCTCTCCTATTTCAGGGTCAATTACTTCACCGTCTATATTAGCAATCATAAAAGTGAATTCGTCATGTTGCAATACAAAATTGTTTTGAAATACTTTAAATCCTGTTTCTCGCCTGAACTTATCCCGAATAACAGGCTCTAAAAGATTGCCCCATTCTACGTACTCATTTGAGACAGGCGCAGGCTCAATTTGGCCTGTTTTTTCAAGCCAAAGTGTGAAAGCGCTTTTCCAAGGATTCAACCCTAAAATTATTGCTACGTCAGAGCCGCCAATCCCTTTTTGAGTTCGCCTGTATTCCTGCCAATCCTGTTCCGTCATATTTCGTTTGTCTAAGATTTTTTTCATGTCTATCACTCCTTTTGCTATGAGTGTAGACAAAAAGACTGACCATTAACGGTCAGCCCTTGAACTTCCTGTCATACTAGCCAATCTTTGGCCGAAATCCATTGTCATAGGTTCGAAAATGAGTATTTCTTTCTTTTGGTGTTTGTATTTGTTCTGTACATACATTAAATTCATATCGCTTAAATAGTGCCAAGCCTCATTCAAATTGCCGTCTGAATCGCGATAAATAACTGTCCAATTCATATTTTTTTCTTTTGCGGCTACTTCCATAAGTTCGGCCCAATTTGGGCCATAAGGGTCTATTTCCATATCTTTCGGAAAGTTCGCGGCTACTTCATCCACAGCAATTTGAATATTTCTAACTTCGTTTTGTTTTTCGACTAAATTTAGCATTTTAATTCTCTCCCTTTTTGAATTTCGTTCTGTCTTCTAAAAAGCTCTCGATAGGTTCATTAAAAAACTCGGCCATTTTAAGCGAAAGTTCTATACTTGGATTCCTGCGGCCTGATTCTACATCACTATAATGTTGGTAGGAAATGCCGAGAATTTCGGCAATTTCCCTTACTGTTAAATCTTTTTCTTTTCTTAAAATCTTCATCCAATCCCGTCTCTGTGGGTTAATCGGTTCTATCATTCTGTTTCTTCCCTTCCGTTAAAAGCTTTTAAAATCATTTTGATGTGGCCCTCTGATAGGCTTTTAAATTCTCCCTCATCATAGTCAACGCCTGAGAAAATGGCCGTTCCTGCTACATAATCGCGGCCCTCATATATTCCGAAATTCGGTTCAAGTTCTATCAATTTGCCTTCTTCATTAATGATTATGTCAAAGCCATCTTCTCGAATACATTCAATGTAGCCGCCAACTATTTTCTGTAAGTTGCTAAGTTCGTTTTTAATGGTTTCTAATCTAGCAGGCTTATTTGGTTCTACTATAATAACTTTAATATTTGGTTGTTTCTTCATGTTTGCACTCCCTTTGCATTTATCTGTACAAGCTCATTATAACAGCAAGTTGCCGACAAAGCAATAAGTTTTTTTCCTTGTAGTTTCGGCCGAATCGTTATAAAATTAGAGAAAGTAATTTTAAGGGAGGCTCGTACTATGCAATCAGCCCAAGCAGAAGTAAGAAGCTTTTATAAGAGTGGCTTTCCTAGAGAAGTCCATAGAGGAAAATACGATTTAATGATAAATGAACGGTTAAAGGCCGCAAGAAATCGCAAAGGATTAAGCGCGGCAGGCGTTGTAAAGAAATTACAAAAACAAGGCATAAAGATTGGTCATTCCACTTTACAAGGATATGAAGCAGACGAAAGCAGTTTGAACCATCGTTATCCTAGTTTGCCTGTACTTGTGCAATTAGCCGACTTTTATGGTTGTTCACTTGATTATCTTTTCGGAATTTCGGACAAATACAAGCCAAGCACAGGGACACGCGAATATGATGTAAAAGACGTACTTGAATGTCGTGGGACAGTAGCGTACAATGGAATCAAGCTTACTCAGCGACAACGTGAATATTTAATTACTCAACTCGATACGATTGTAGCCGAAATGTTTTAGGCGAAATTGATCGTTTTACCTCCAACTCGCACACCAACTTAAAAAGGCCGAGACAGCTTTCGTCTCGGCTTTCTTTTTTGTGCGCGAAGGTTACAATACTCTTGGAAAAATATCGCCTCAGTTACTCTTTCCTAATTTCGGTGTAATGATACCAAATATTTTCTGTGTCAAAAAAGTAATACTTGAATAGATTAGGGTATGGATTAATTGTTACTTTAGGGGGTTCGCGATTTGTGCCTTCTGTTTTTTTATCTTGTACTTTATACATCGACCGCCTCCTTTTGCCATGGCTTTAAATTATATGCAGAAGGCAGGCGCAGATAGACCAACGAATTTAATATTTTCTTATCACTTCGATTATCGAAAGGAGTTCTTTTGTTAAAATGTCCGTTTCATCTTGAATTGAGGCGAGTTCTTTTTTTAACAGCATTTCGCCTTCAAGCAACATATCTTTTTTCGCTTGAAGATAGTTTAATCTCGCCTCTAATTCTCGATAGCGTTTGTCATAATTCAAAATTAAACACCTCCAATCAAAAAAGGCCATATCCTAAGATATGACCTTGTTTTTTGTCCTATTTCTTTCCGTAGCGTTTTTCTCTCAATTCCGCGTCTTCTTTAAACCAAAAATTCCAACCGTCCTGATATAATTCTTTTGGGCTTTTATTGTATTTTTCTTTTCCTGCTTGTGTTAAAATGTCTAATATAGTTTCATGCCTAAAATATTCATTTGCGAGTTCTTTAGGAACTGTCTGACCGTCATCAGTCAGTTCCTCCATTTCGCTCGCTAATCCTCTTAGTTCGTCCGCAATTTCGATGTAATATTGGGCGAAACGGCTGTATTCAATTTCCCACATGTCAATTCTCCATTTCTTAAAAATTCTTGAACTTCTTTAATTGTCAGGCCAATCTTGCGAGCTTCTAAAATCAATTGCCGCCATTCTTCATCCATTCTCAATAACTCCCATTTCTCCTTGAAGTTCGGTACAAACCTATTATAGCATTTTGTCGGCAACTTGCAATAGTTTTTTTACTTTGGCTCTGTAAGGCCCACAAATGGCTTGTGTAGCCTTTTATCTCCTTTAGATACAAACACAAGGCTATAGTTTTTAAATTCCATTATTAAGCCTGTATGACTGTAACAAATCCAATCAAAAGTTAAAACATCTTGTAACAAATGCTCTTTTTCGATTACTTTATTTTGGAATTCATCCCCAATAGCGTTTAACAGCGTTCTATAATGCGAGTTACTCAAATCTAATAAATGTATGCTTCTTCCTATATAATCAATAAAATACTCAAATTCAACTTCTTCAATCTTCATTCTATCTCCTCCTATAAATGCCCTTCGTGTACAATTATAAAACAAAGCACTTTATAGGGATATAAAAATATTTTCATGTCAATAATGTTTATAAGAAAATATCCGAAGTATTTTCTCCCGTCCCAACAGTCAGCGGCAAAAAGACCCTATTCAATTGAGTAGGGTCTTTTCGTGTGAGTAATCCTATTTACTGCTCCTAGCCTTATGTACATCAACCGCCACTTTTCGCCTCAAATACAATGATTTCTTTCGATTCAGAATCAACGCCGACAGAATCAAAACCAACAATAATAACTGAACGATTTTACCGTAAAGAAGGGAATGGCAATAACAAACGTAAAGGCAAATAAATTTTAGCACAAAAAGAGGACATATTGCAAAGGGCATTGAATATATATTTTATTACTCGCCTGAAAGGAGGGATGATATATGGCAATTGTCCAAATTGGCGACTTCGGAGAAAAAAATGGCGTTAGAACATATAGTATTCAAGGCGACAAAGCAGATTTATATAGGATAATCGAAGAATGTCGCTCAATGGACGCTAAATTCGATGATACCCCAAATGTCGTTCATGTTCACAGAAGCCTATGGTCAATGGTGTTGAAACTAAAAGTAGCTGTGGAAGTGGGTGGTGAGGGTTGATTCGAATACATAATAAGTCAACCTATAACCGAATTTACAATCGTTTTTCGTCTGATTTCATTGACACGTTTTGCGAAAATAAAGTAAAAGGGTTCACCACAAAAGAAGCATTAGAAGCCGCACGAATCACAGTTCAAATTAAAGCTACGTTCGAAATCGCTATGAATTCGCCTAATAAACTCATGGCTATTAAAGCTTATACGAATATTAGACAAGATACCAAAATTATCGAAAAGGCAATTAGATATTATAACGGGATTAAATAAGGCGAAATGGGAATAATGTTTTTAGTAATCCCCTATTTTTATCTTAATGCGGCACAGCAAAACCTCTCTTGCTAGGTGGGAATTCGGCTGAAATAAATCAGCCGAATTTTTACTTTAAAGATTCGAGCCATCTACAGCAAACACTAGCTGTATGAATCAATTCTTCTTTTAAATCGCCTTCACCTTGCAGGGCGCGGACTACTTCTAAAAATTCTTCCGTTAAAACTGCGACCATTTCATTGTGAAAAAGCATAGTCGAAACAGCGTTAACGTCCGCGTCTTCGCATTTTTTTCTAATCGGAAAAGGATGTAGTTGCTCCTGTCGCTCTCTCTCTAACTCTATCGCCTTAAAAACTTCTTTGCGCTCTATGTAAATGACCTCCTTTCGCCTGAATTACCATCGTGGAGATAGTATATGCTAAAGGTATCACGATTTTTCCTTTGTACTTTTTCCCAAAAGAAAAAACCCTGTCAGAGCCATAATCTGACGGGGTTTTTTATGTAATAAGGGTCTTCGCTCAGAGAAGTAGTTCGCCTCTATCGGCAAGTTTGGGTTTCCAACATAGAAAGCGCTTCAACGGCTCGCCTTGGTGCTTCTAGGGTTGTCCCTTTAAGATTCCCTAGTTAGCTTTTAACAAATTTTGTGACCGATTTGTTACTATCAAGATTGACAGGTCAGGCGAATTTTAAACATAAAAAAGACGCTAAAATTAATTAGCGCCTTCATCAAAGGTGGAATTCTCCGATGTGATTTATAGTATGTCTAATCCTCTTGAACTTCACTCAAAGAAAGGGAGATATTATATTTGCAAGGCTCGCCATCAACTAAAAGCTGTAACTTCGTAAACAATCGGTTAAGAGCTTCAACGTCATATGTACCGTTATATTCTAAATGCAATCCTTTTGTTATTATCATCGTTTTTACAACTTCTTCTTGAATCTTCGCCTGAACTTCTTCTTGTTTTGGCTGCTCGATTTCTGCGAACTCTAGCAGGCTCATTTTTGGAGCTTCTTCTTTAACTTTCGCCTTAGCTTTTCTTGGGCCACTATTATTTCTCATTTTCTTCGGGACACCTAACTCATTTACTAAGTCGGCATAGGATTGACTATTAAATTTTTTATCGCGGCCTTGGCCTAATTCGTCCATAATTTTTTGATTCGGATAAATTTCACGCCATTTAGTTAATAGATTTTTCTTAGTTTCTTTGTCTTTCGTTTCCCATTCTGCCCAATTCAAAATAGTTGTGTACATATTGCCTACTCGCACCTCTCCATTTAAACTCTTTTTCTCTTTTGAACTCAAATAATCATAAGGAGTATTCATACCTTTTCTTGACCGACTACCGCCTTTAGAGCCTGTCCTAGCTTTGTTTAAATACGCCTGATTTTTCTTTTCTCTTACTTCTAAATCAAATATACCCCGTTCCAACCTCATAACCTCCACTATTCAGTTGATAAGCATTATTGACAGAAAATTGAGTTTCTAAATCAATTATATCATATGGGCATACAAGTATAAAAGGAATATTTTTCTTGCGAGATTTTCACTTAGCGCATACAATAGATTCAAGGCAAAAAAATAGCCCAAACCGATAGAGAAAAGGTTAGGGCCGAGAAATCTCACATATACTAGCCCCCAAAGCGTTTCCGCGCTTAGAGAGACAAAACCAAAATATACAAATTCCTAAAAAGGAAGAACCTAATTGCAGACAGGAAAGGAGATTCCCTTAACAAAAGGTATGACTATAGTATATGTGAGATTACTCTTTTTGTCTATAGATTTGTACAAATTGCAGACAAAATGGAGGAAAATATTATGTTTGAAGCAGGAAAAAAGCCAAGAGAACAACTTCGTATGCCACAAGAAGCGTACATACAAATTGACCAATGGATGAACTATTTAGGGTATGAACAATATTGTTGGTGGCGCAAATTTATTTCTTGGGTCAATAGACAACCAAGCAGGATTTACGAGTTTCATGTTCCTTATACATTAGAAAGTGTTTATAAAGATTATTTAAAGGTTTCAAAAGCTCATTTTTATAAGAAAATAAAAGTTTTGTGGGAATGTGGCTTAATAGAGTTAGTAGAATTTGATAAAACGAATCGCAAGACAACTAAGCCGAGAAATATCATCGTTTATGATTATCCATTTAATGACGCTCGATTTGAATATTTGCCATTAGAAAAAAGGCGAGATTGGGCTACAGAATACGAAAGTGAAGCTAAAAAACATGGTTATAAAGGAGTATTAAAAGCCCAAGAAATAAAGGGTCTTCAAATGGAGACGGTAGAATTGCCTGTGGATAACTCTGTGGATAACTTGATTGTGGATAATGTGGACAAAGGCGAAATAGAGGGTCTTCAAATGGAGACGGTAGAGGGTCTTCAAATGGAGACGGTGACGGTCTCCAAACAAAGACCCAATCATTATTCTAATAATTTAGTCATTCCTTTAAATAATTCTAATCATGATTCTAATAACTCTCTCTCTCAGGCTAGAATAGATTTAATTCGAGAAATTTTAATTTCTTATCAATTTTCAGCAGGAGAGAGAGAGCGAATAGTCGAATTATTAATTCATAAAGGTTTGTATTCATCGGTAACTAAAGTCGATTTGATAAGTCAGGCGAAATATATGGGAGGAAGAACCGACATTCGGGATAGAGCTACTTTCTTCGTGAACGGAATCGAAAAAAACATTGGCCGCGAATACCCGAAGCCGCGAAAACAAGAGCCTGCAAATCCGACTAGAAGTGTGCCGTTTTATAATTGGTTAGAAAATTAGGAGGAATGAAAATGACAGAAGCGCTTTTAAATTTAATCGAAGTAATTAAGGAAAAAGGAGTTAAACCCTATATAGTGCAGAAATCCGCAGAAGATACAAAAATGGCCGATGTTGTTATTACTTCGCCTAAAAATGAAAATATAGTTGGTTTTAATATAAATAAAAATAATTTAGAAAAGCCATATGGTTTATATCCTTTTAACACACCTATGAGTTTAGAAGATGTAAAAGATTTTATGACAGGTTTTGCATGGGGAGAAAGTCTTCGCCCAAAGGAGGAAATAGGTTGAAAAAAATTAAAGAAAAGGTGCAGAAACGACAACAAAAAAAGGAGGCCTTCAAAAAACAAACACCTAAGACCAAACCTCTTAAAGTCGATTTTAGAAACATGTAGGAGGGCTTAGTTTGGGCCAAGTGGATTTATATAGCCGCGAGAATTTAGAGCAGTTCTTCAAGTGGAAAGATAGTGGTGCTTTAGAACATTTTCCCGAAGAATTGCATTGTGTGGAACAGGCCGCCAATTTCGCGGCTTCCAAACCTCGCATAGTGGGCTTTATTACATTTAAGTCGAAATATAGAGGCAAGCGCTATTTTTGGATTGAGAAAGGAGAATCAAGCGAAATAGACCCAATCGAGTGCTTTTTAAAAGTAAAAGATTTAAAATATAATCGGGCGAAAGAAGTCATTCAAAGTAAACTTTTTAAGAGAGGATTGAGAAAATGACGGAACTAGATATTAAGATTGCAGAATTACGAGAAGAAATAGCAAAAATTGAGAATGACCCAAATAATGACGGAGAGGATTTAAACAGCCTTGTAACGGAATTAGGCATTTTAGAGGCAGAAAGAGAAAGGATTAAATTACTCTAAACACGAACTTTAGGCGAAAATTGATCGTTGTGAAAGTGTTTACATTCCGAACGATGATTTTTGGATAGGTCTGTGAACCAAAAAACCCTAACGCTGTAGCCGAACGTTAGGATTTCTCGGATAGGAGGAAATTATGACATGCTTCAACAACAACTCACGCGCAATCAACCCGTCTGCTCAGAACGGTTCAGTTGGTCGAGAAATCACAAAACGCAGGGCTTGACACGCTATAGCGCGGTTCACAAGGATTAAGCCCATTAAATACCCTAGAGGTATGTAATCCTAATTTATGAGTTTAGGCCGAAATGTAGTGATAGTAATTGTTGGGAAAATTAAAAGGCCGCCCGATTGGCGACCTAAAAGGAGAAATCGACATGCCTAACAAAAATCGCTTCAACAATAATCAGGAGAGAACCTAATGAACTCATTACGGGAGAAACAAGCACCTAGAACTATTGTTTCTCTTGAATATAAGAGCTATACCCATCGGCCGCCAATTTTTTCACTTGGGCCTCAGCGTTTTCTCTACTAGAGAAAGTCCCTGCTACCACTTGATAAAGTTTGCCTATGTCAGGATTGACAGGTGTAGGAGGACGCGTTTCTTTAACAAGACCGTAAAACCTTTCTAAACCAACGGCATAGCCTGTGGCAATTTTATCGAGAAATGTAGCCTGTTTCATAAGTGCCGCGTCACTTGCATTGGATATAAAAAGATTTTCGCCTAAAATGGCTTTCATGTTGGATTCGCGTAAAACGTGAAAATTCGCACGTTTCTTGCCTCTGTCCACAACATTTGCGCCAATTTGTCGAATAATCTCGGCATGTATCACATTTTGAAAAGCGATTGTGTCAGGGCCAATATCCCCGTTATAAATAAAGGTTTCGAAACCTTTAGCCGAATTGTCTATAGCCGCATTTAAATGCAGGCTTACGAAGCAATCAGCGCCCCAATCATTTGCTTTGGCTGTACGTTCGGAA
>WUUC01024311.1_pt1 | contig 14053 bp, 8 predicted proteins | sample 6278441 | NCBI WGS metagenome assembly WUUC01 (sample SAMN13675441, study PRJNA597444) | soil metagenome | isolation source: soil | place: USA: Washington | collected 2017-10
AAACCTGCCCACCGTCAGCAACGCAAGACGCTACAACAAGCCCGAACTACAACCCTCTAAAACACTCACTAAGCAACAAACCAGCCGAGCTGTTAGCGGGCCAGGGCGGAAAGACTCATTATTAGGTGGATCGAGTGCGACCTCCAGAAGTCGGAGTGGGCGCCCGTAACACTCCATCGCGGGATGGTGAACACGCGCGAAGCGTCCACGTTCACTACTGGCGTGGCGAAGTCGTTGGGGCTGTAGGGGTCCCGAGGTTCACGTAGGGCGATGGTCGAGACCATCCCATCCGGTGTGCTCGAACCGATGGCACCGATCCCGGCGACGCGTTCCATCGCTAGGTGCCAGACCGCGTTGGCGTAGTCATGGCGACTGAAGGTCAGCACGATCGGCCCGTGCACCGGCCCGTCGGTGAGGATGCCGGCGAAGCGGTCAGCGAAGATGCTGGGTGGGGCGGCCATCTGGAAGGCGAGATACGTGTCGACGCCGAACGGCCGCCTGCTGCGATGCGACCAGGCCAAGGTCTCCGGCCCAGGGTCGGCGGCTCGCTGGATGGCTTCGCCCAGGAACCGTCCGCCGAAGGAATGGCCGATACAGTGCAGGTACTGACCGGTCGCAGAGCGAAGCCTCTCCGGGCCACGCGTGGGCGCTCTGCGGTGTGCATCGAGATAGCCGAGGAGTTGGCTGATGACGTACGACGCGTGCCCTTCTGCGCTGAGATGATGTGCCCGGTCTCTGATGCGCCGGTATCCCCCGGGAGTGGGTGCGCTGCTGGATGGCCACTGCACGCCGACGAACCACGGCGCGAACGGACCCTCAGCGCCTGGTATCGCGGCCCACCGGTCGCGGCGGCTGTTGATGGCACCGAAGAGGCGTGCGAACGACGACTGTGCTGACGCAGCGGAGGTTCGCCAGCCGTGTACGAAGACGAAGATGTCGGTGACGGACGCTGGGAATCGGAGCTGGCCCGATAGTGAGGCGCGGACCTGGCGGGACTCGATCGGGTTCCCGTCCGCGTCAAGCAGGTGCCCCTCTGCGTTCAACCGGATCTTCTGATACCAAGAGAATCCGCTGCGCCGTGGGATCCGGGTCGTCTCTCTGGGGTACGTCAAAATAGGTATCCAATCCTCGGTACAGCGACATCACGAGTCCCAGCGGATTGCTGTGACGCTGAATGAAGCCGCGAGCGAGTCCCCTGACAACGTCGCCGATCGATTCTCCCCTGAGAAGCTCGCGGAAGAACTCCACGGCGTACTGCTTTCCGAAGTCGTGTGGCATTTCGATCTGCGGCCCTATGAGGCAGTTCGCACCGGCGTTGAGAAGGACGTGGCCGAACGACTCCAGGTAGATGGACGACAGCTGCCCTCCCTCGCAGGCGTTAACCAAAATTACAGGGCTGTGTTCGAACTCGCGGTTGGTCAGCCATTTCGCGAAGTCTGTCGTGTATATCGCTTCTCCGTCGGTCAACGCGATATGCGCCGCACGCTGACCTGCCGCAGTGACGGTGCCGTGGCAGTTGAAGTACATGAACTGGTCATCGAATCCCGAATCTGAAAGAGCGCGGCCGAGGTCTGCACGCGACTCTCGCCAGCGAACTTTAATTCGGCCGTCTTGTACCTTATCGAGGAGTTCTCGTAGCGGTTGAAGCACTCGGGGTTTGCCGATCCGGGAGTCAACGTTCAGTCCGGCCCGGATGCCCCCGGACACTTCGATGCGGTGGCGGAAATCCTGCGGGCGCTTGCGGAAAGTGTGTTCGATGTGGTGCTGGTAGCCGATGAATCCTTCGAAATCCCAGGGGCAATCAACATCTAGCATGTCTTGGCCGGCGGGTGGTACGTAGAGCATGTGCCATGGGATGAACAAGTCGTCGCTCTGGATCGACACGACTTGCTCTCCGGAACGAAGGAGTCGGCTGAGCTGTTTACCGGCGGCGACGAGCCCCGGATCACCGGTGAGAAAAATTGCACTGAAGATGTCGTAGCCAACGCGCGCTAGTTTTCGCATCGCGCTATCCCAATTGGGTGTGTTGCGGTAGGCCGACAAATCACAATTGGAGAAGGGAAATTGTTCTTCCTTGTTCTTTTGGTTGTTGCAAAAAAACACAAAGTCATTGGTCCAGGCGTCGCGCAGGCGGCTGACAAGATCGTATATTAGTTCTCGACTGCCCTTCAGTTCGCCTCCCAGAAAGCCGCCGCCATCGTTCTCTACGAGTCCGCCAGCTAAGTGCACATAGCTAGTGCCGTCCGGTTGGACGCCCTGGAAGATGATGTTGATAGTGCGGGGCCGGATCTGCCGGGCCAGTACGCCGGGCCGTTGACTGGGCACGACTTCGGCGTAACCGGGCCGATTCTGTGCCATGCGTCGCATACCGAGGTCATCGGCGGTCAAGCTGCCTCCCGGGCGGCAAGAGCGACAGGGGGCAGGGTCGCGTCGAACTCTTGCAGCAGGAGTCCGTCGGCCAAAGCGTGTAGCTGTACCTGTAGCCTCACCGGCCCGCGCCCGCGGCAAGTGAGTTCGAAGTCGAGCTGGACGTCGCCAGCCAGGGTGCTTAGGTCGATCGATCGGCCGCGCGGAACCACGTCAGCGTTCTCGGCGAGGATTAGTGCTGTCACTTGATTGCCGGTGACGTTACCGACGTAGCGGACAAGGTGCACGGCGCTGACCGCCACTCGCAGCATGGCGGGTCGCCCCACCTCGACGGGCAGTCCGCCCTCGACGAAAGCACGAACGGCAGTGTCTGCCTGCAGCTCTGCGTCGGCCTGGCGCATCAGTTCGCTGGGGTCGTCGCCAGTCAAGACAGCGATCTCGGCGACGGTACGTCGGTCGCCGTTGGCTGCCAGTACGACGGCCGCTCTGCGCAGTTCGTCAAGCCGTACGCCTGCTTCGTCGCCTGCGCTGCGCAGTTCTGCTTGCGCACGAAGCAGCAGTCCGTCCAGAGGGCTGCCGGTCTTGTTCAGCCAGGGATCGACAGTCTCTCGAGCCTCGCGAGCCGCTCGCAGGTGGTCGGCGGCGGTATCGGGCCGACGCGCAATGAGGTACGCACTGACCAGCTGGCAGTGAGCACGAACTTGACCTGCGGTGTCGTCGAGGAGTTTGTAATCGTTCAAGCTGCGGTGGGCGGCTCGTACAGCGTTGCGGGCATGCGCCCAGGCCGGAGCCTGACGTTGGGATCGTGCGAGGTGCAGTCGAGACTGCCAGTAGCTAATCGTCGCCGCCCGACGCAGATCGCCGTGGTAGTCGGTCGCGGCCGTGGCCAGGATGCGCTCGGCGATGTCCCAATGCTCGCTTTCGACGGCCGTACTGCATTGAGCAAGTGCAAACCAGTAAGCAAATTCGTCATCCACGTATCCAGTGCGAAGCTGCGCCGGAAGTGGAATCTGCGAATCGGTCAGGTACCGCAGAGTTGTGATTAGCGGAAGCAAGGTTTCGCCGCCGGGCGCTCGCATTGCTAGAGTGCGTGCCCGTTCGAATCGGTGTGCTGCGGCGGTGAACTCCCCAGCGCGCAGGTAGGCCTCACCGCAGCGCCGTTCGATCATCGCTCGCCGCTGTAGGAGGCGGCCTGCGTCGCTATCGGCTGGCGAGTGGCACAGCGCGAGTGCCCGGGCGAAGTCGTCGAATGCTTGGCTATACTCCTCGATCGCCGTGCGGTAGGCGCCGCGAGTAAGAAGTACATCGACCTGCTCGATGGTGCCGACCTGTTCGGCGGAGTGCAATGCCTGGTCAAGCGCACCGAGGACTTCCGCCGCCGGAACTCCACGCGGTGCGCATCCTCCGAGCCAGGCTGCAATACGGGCACTCAGGCTGTGGTCGCCCCTATGCCGGGCGAGCCGGATTGCCCGGAGTAGATTGGTGTACTCCGCACGGACCCATGCTTTTGCCTGGCCTTGACCGGCTATACGTGCTGGTAGCAGGGCCTCTTCGGGCAGCCAACGTACGGGCACTGGCTGGCGGCCGATTCCGAACTCGTCGTCCAGTTCCCGAATAACCCGTTCGGCGGCCTCCAAGTACGCCTCATCGAGTCGCGCACGAGCCACCTCGGCGTCATCGTCGGCAGACGACAATGACGCCGCGAACTGTTGCAGGACCGGAGGCAGTTCGTAGCGGTCGATGGCAGTGACGTCGTCCCGGCCGGCGGCGAGCACCAGTTGAGCGGACGCCAAGGCGGCGAGGAGGTTCTCCGCCTCGGCGAGGTCAACTTGGAACGCGGGCCCGAGGACCCACGGGACGAAGGTGCGGGAACCGACGACTGACAGCAGCCGGAAAGCTTTTTGATGGTCGGAGTTGAGCTGACGGTATTCACTGCTCAGCCGTCCACGAAGGTCCCGGCTCGGGTTGGTGAGCACCGCATCGAGTCCGCCAGGCGATTGCAGCTTCTCGGCCAAAGCGCTGAGTGAAATTCGATGCTGTGCGGCGATGTCGGCTGCGGCGCGGACTGCCAAGGGGTGAGACCCGCAGGCCTCTACGATCGCGGTTGCCGCGGCGAGGTCGAACGTGTTGTCCTGCCCGGCCACTGCAGCCAGAAGGTCAAGACCGTCACCGTGGGTCAGCGGTCCTAACTGCAGTGAGTGCGCTCCGAACGCGGGGCTCATGTCTCGCCTGCTGGTCACGATCACGGTGCATTGCGGTTCGCTAGGCATGAGGTCACGCAGCTGTGCTGGGTCGCGGGCAGCATCCAGGACGATCAGCATCTTCTTGCCGCGAGTCAGTGTTCGGAACAGTTGGGCTCGACCGGCGGTCGATGCAGGGATTGCCTCGCCGTCCCAGCCGAGGGCCGGAAGGAAACTGCGTAGGACTTCCGCCGGTGGGCGTGGCGCCCCAGCAACGCCGAGATTCGCATACAGTTGGCCGTCGGGATAGTGACCTGCCAGGGCGTGCGCCAGACTTTGTGCCACCGCGGACTTGCCGATCCCGGCCATGCCATGCAGGAAGATCATCACCGGTGCCCCGGCGCTTTTGCCGCTCTGACGCTTGCGCCACCGGTCGTGCTTCCGCTGCAGCGAGGCGAGTTCCTCTGCGCGGCCTCGGAAGGTGCTGTTGCATGGGGGTAGCTGCGTTGGAACAGCTTGGATGAGGGTTTCGCTGTACGGCTTCCATTGCGCCGCGGGCGCCTCAGCCCCGCTCTTGTCACGGCGCACCAGGGTGGAGGCAAGGGCTGCAGCACTGAGCGCAGCCACGCCGTTTAAAGCAGCCGCAGCCGGGGGCAGATCAGCGGCGATGCCGAAGAGCACCGCGGCGATACTTGCTGAACCGGTGACCCATCGGCTGGAGATGGGCAGCCACGCCGCCCGGGACAGACGTGCCCGACGTTGAGTGTGCTGAGAGACCGACATCTTCAGAACCCCGTGACGATTGAGGTACTAGCCGGCTCGTTGTCGTTCGTCTTGGTCAAGCCGATCGAACGATGAGCCCGAGCGGCCGCAAGCTGCAGGGAGGTGCGCCAGTAACGCTGACCAGTTTTCAGCCGCTTCGCTCGCTCAAGAGCAGCCGCAGCCTGCGGCAACGACCCCTCGGCAAGGTGCACACTGGCGAGTTCAGCTGCGGCTTGCCCTTCAATGAAGCGATCACCGCAGTTGCGGAATGTCTCAAGGGCGTCCTCCAGGACGGTCCGCGCCGCCGTGAATTGCTGGTCGCGTGCGTACACCCGGCCTAGCAACAATCGGCAATGCCCAGCCCCGTACCGGTGTCGGATCTGGGTGAATCGAGCAAGAGCGGAAACAGCCAGTTCTTGTGCATTTTCATGGTCTTCGGTCTGCAGGCGCATCTGCGCCTCGCGGTAGTCGACCCAGCTCAACCACAGATCGAAATTCAATTCTGCTGCGACGGCCCGAGCTTCACCGAACCGTTCCGCTGCTTGGTCAGCGCGCCTGAGCTTAGTCAGGGTCATGCCTTCGGCAAGCAAGATGCGGGGCCGGTACCGCATTCCGGCGTTGCGACGCTGCCGCGCAAGGTCCATTGCCGCGGCGGTGTGGCTAAGGGCCCGGGAAGGGCGGCCGCTGAGCCGGTGCACCAAGGCGAGTTCTGTCAAGATGCGAATCTTCTCGGGCACATCGTCGGCAGCATCGGCGTATTCGGCGGCGCGCACGAGGTTCAGTTCGGCGATGTCGAGTTGTCGTACTCGGCGTTGAATATGTCCCATGACTCTGGAGACGCGGGCGCGGGTGGCGTCATCCTGTTGCTGCCATGCTTGCTGGGCGAGGTCAACGACTTCATCGGTGCCGCCGACCTCCGCGCGCAGCTCGGCGAGTGCGGCTAGAGCCAATCCGATGGTGTCCTGCTGACCCTGCTCGCGGGCTAGAGCTAGGGCATCGCGGGCGGCCGTGTTGGCCACTGACAATTTGCCCTGGTCGAGCAGGTCATACATGTGAACTCGCTGCTTCTCCGATGGGTTTCGGACCAGCGTCCGGTCGTGACTGTAGGGGGTATCGAGCTGGCTAGTTTTCCCTGCTCGAAGCCGCGCGAAGTCTTGGACGTGTTCGACCGTTTCATAGACGGGCACGCCGGCCGCATCAATGGACGACCTCTCCACGTACTGCGTGGCTGACAATCGGTCTGCGAGCGCCCGTGCCTGGTCCTCGTCCAGGTTGGCTTCCAGTGCGAGCATCCATGGCTGGAACCGCCGCTCGAGGCGGCCGAGGCTCAGCACAGCGTCCTGGTCCCGCTGTGTAAGTAGTTCATAGCTAAAACCCAGGGCACTCCGGTACCCAGTGTTTTCGGGTTGCCTCGGTTCGGTTTGGGCGACGGAACCGGCCTGGGTTCGTGCGACGACCAGCGAGATGGCAGCGGACGGGCGGGCGACCAGCGCAGCTCCAGCGATCTGCAGCGCCAACGGATGTTGGGCGCAGGCCTTCACCAGAGCGACCGCGGCGGCCTTGCTGTCTGCGTTCTCCGCCACCCGGTCGCTGCCGACGATGTGTGCGAGAAGTTCTACAGCGGCATCCTCAGACAGCGGATCGAGCAGCACCGGCAGCTGTGGATCAAGCTCGGGCAGGGGTCGACGGGACGTGATCACGGTCGCGCCGAGCGCACCATCAGGGATCAGAGCCTGCGGATCAACGCCGCTGAGGTCGTCGAGGAAGACCAGCAGCCGCTTGGTGGCGCATACCTGCTCGAACGCTTGTCGGCACCCCTCCAGGTCGCTTGGTGGCCGGCCTCCTGACGAATCGAGTGCCTCGAGGAACCGCGTAAGGGTGCGCCGTACAACATCTTCGGGGTCTCTGCCACGTGCATCGAGGTTGGCGTAAAGCTGACCGTCGGGATAGTCGACGGCGATGTGATGGGCGACGTGCAGGGCGAGTGAGGTTTTGCCGATGCCCGGTGGGCCGGAGATGACCACGACTCGGCGTGAGTGTTCCGGCGTGACGCGTAGGTAGCCGACAGCTTCGCCGATCTCGTTTGATCTGCCCAGCAGCAGGGGTGGCGCGGCTGGTAGTTGTTGCGGCGGCATGTCGTCGCGTGTCTTGGGCGAGTCAGTGGTGCCGCGAGCGACGATTACGGCGATGGTGGTTCCAACGAGATAGCCAACGATGATGCTGAGCCACGCAGCTGGCTCGTTGCCACTGTCGGCTGTGGAGATCGCGGTGGCGGCGACGGCTGGGGTGATCACTAACAGGAAGGCTGAGATCTTACGAACCCACACCCGAGCCGTTCTCCGTCGCTCCTGCACTGCACCCCCTCAGCCAACATCATGTGACTGCCGTCTCTAGTCAGCATGACGGAGACTGGCCAGAGAAGCGAGTGAAGGTCACCCCGAGTATTCACGTTGGACGGTCTTTGATCTCTTGGTCAGTAGCTGCGTAGCTGCGGCCGTTTCGATTGGACACGTTCGTGACCAGGAAATTCGATGCGGCTTGAGATCAACTTCATCGGGCTGTATCACCCATGAGGTGGGTCTTCTTTTTGTCGGCTATCTGCCCGACAGCTGCGAAGTTGGGTTGACGCGTCCTCCGTCCAGGTGCTGGACGGGCAACTGTCGACAGACCTCGATTACGCCAGCCTGAGGACCCATCACCTCCTGGGCCCAAACTTGAACTCTGCCTTGATGAGCTGGGTGGGACCAGTGCTGCGCTGGAGATCACGGGCGTACAGACTGCCGCCAGCAACGGCTGAACGAGCCGCCCACAGATGACGGCGCCGGCTGTTCCCACCTTCGGGGCGGCGGGCTCTGTCATCATCGTGGCGGGCACCGCGCTTCTCCGTCAGCAAGACATAGATAGCGCGACCGCCGCCTCCCGGAGCGGAGCGATGACGCCCGACTGCATCCGGCCTGGTTGGGCCGTTCACCTGCAAACTAGCGTAAGCCGCAACGATGGCCCCGTCCGTCGCCTGAAGCGGTGACCCCGGGCGAGTGGCGAAAAGGACAGCATGTCCGCGCCAGCAATCTGTATCGCCATCACCGGCCAAGCCCGGGCTGCCCTCGAGGCGATCCGCAACGGCCACTCTTCTCCGCACCGCGGGCTGGATCCTCACGCACGTGGAGGCAGCCGAGGTCGCGCAGGCCGACCAGCGCCCGCAGCGCCCTGTACGGACTGACCGCTGCCGCCTGCCAGGTAATGGTCTGAACCGATTAGAGCTTGCTGGGGTGGGATTGTGCGCGGACAGTGGGGAGGTCCATTTCACCGCCTACACCCAGACCGCCCGCTCAGCCCCGGCCGGCCTGCTTGAGTAGCCGGCCCAGCAGCCGGTAGAACTTGCGGGCGTCGCGAGGCCAAGCGCCACCGACGCGCTGGCCATGTGGCCACCTCGGCCGTACCTTCACCGCCCCCGTCTCGCCCTGCTTGCGGCCACGCCGCGGTGAATCCCACCGGTGAACCGCGGCTGCGGGCCCGCCTCTTCCCGCGACGACGTCTGCGGCGAAAGAGTGCGCGGCCCGAGCACAGAACGCGTCTGCACTGTCTCGGCTACCGGGCCACGGAACGCTCGCGCCCGTGGCGACGCTGAGGAGAAAGTATGGAGTCCGACTTACACGACGCTGGCCTGCGTTGCGCGGCCTGTCCTAATTTGGGTCGGATCCGCGAGACGCTGTGCTGGCTGCTCAAATCGCCGAGGCGGGACACAAGCTCTGTAGCGTTCGGTCGCCCTGCGGCAAGGCGATTGGTGTCCGCTCATTGGCTCGATCCGGTCCGGACGACCCGCTTCGTAGGTCCGCAAATACCCGCTCGAGCATTGGCCAGGGCGGCGGTGCTGGCCGGGCACGGTGGCCGACCCGGCGCCGGGCGCAAGGCGGGTCGAGAACATCTTGGCCTTCGGCCAGAGATTTTCTCGTCTTTGCCGCCTTGCCGCCCCGGCTGGCCGGGCACGGCCCCGGGCACCGGCGGGCCAGCACGCGCTCGCCCCGGCCGACCACGGTCCGGGTGGGTGTGTCCGCCGACTGCCACCGTCACGGTGGCGGCCCACCTGGAAGGCACCCTCTATGGCTCAGCCGATGCTCGCCGTGGCACCGAACCGCCACATCGGGATGAACAGTCTGATCGCTACGCTCAGAGATCAACATGACCGGTCGGTGGACGTCATCGCCGGCGCGACAACGATGCACGCGGACAACGGCGATCTGATCATCTCGCGTACCGCACCCATCCTGACCTCGACGGGTGTGGACCTGACCACGGGTAGCTTCGCCCTCTCCGATGTAGCGCTGGGCGGTGTCGGCGCGAAACTCGATATTCCGGTGCCGTACCTGCGCCGCTGCGCCCGTGAGAACGTGCCGCTGCTGGACACCAACGTCAACAGCTGGTTGAACCGCGACGACCGCCGGTTCCTGGTGCGCTGCCTTCGCCGGACCTCGGACAGCAGCGACGGCACCGCACGGGCGTTCCTGTCCGACAAGTATCTACGCATCGACAACCTCGACGTGCTGATGGCAGCGATCAAAGGCATCGAGAAGGCCGGCGTCGCGGTGCAAATCGCCTCCTGCGACCTGACCGACCGGCGCATGTACGTCCGGTTCGTCTCTCCCGACGTGCAGGTCATGGCACCGCAGCTGCTGCGTAACTATCGTTCGCCGTTCGACGGACGCCGCGGCAGCGACCTCCCAGTCATATCCGACGGGTTCCTGCTGAAGAACTCCGAGACCGGCTACGGCCGGTACTCCCTGGCCCCCTGGCTGCGCATCGAGGTATGCCGCAACGGCCAGACCGTCGAACGAGGGTCCGTCGGACGGCGCCACATCGGTGCCCGCATCACCGACGACGACGGCATCGTCGACCCCTCGGCGGAGACGATGGGCAAAATGCTGGAGCTCATCACCGCGCAGACCGTCGACACAATCCGCGCCTACCTCAACGTCGACTTCCTCGCCCGCGCGGTCGGCGACCTGGAACGCACGGCAGGCGTCACGGTCCGCCAACCGGAGGCCACGATCAAGGTCGTCTCCCAGCAGCTGCACTACAGCAAGGACCAGCAGGACGCGATCCTCGCGCACTTCATCGCCGGGGCCGACCTGAGCGCCGGCGGCATCATGCAGGCCGTCACCTCGGTGGCACGCAGCATCGACGACGCTGACGCGGCCTACCGGATGGAGACCACCGCGTCGAAGGCGCTGCGCCTGGCCGCTGCCGCTGCCTGATGTAGCCGCCGTCGCCTTTCATCGCTCGCTCTTGCAGGGCGCCCACCGTCTCGGTGGGCGCCCTTTTTGCGTTCTGGAGGTAGTCCATGCCGCCCCGCCAGCGCATCACCCCCGCAACGTCCACCACCACGTGGACACCGTCGAACCTTGCCGGCCCTGATACTCCCGGCCACCGTGTCGATGCCGACACGCAGACACCGCGATTCGTGTGCAACACCTGCGGCAGCCCGCTCGACCGGTACGCCGAGCTGCCCTCCGGCGTCGTGTCCTACGAGCACCCGATCTGGAAAGACGCGGACCACCCGCCCGTGCCGGTGGCCGCCGACACCGTCGAGGCCACCTATGTCTGCGACTTCTGCATCGACCCTAAGATCGTGTTCGTCTACGAGACGGCACAGCGCGTCGGGGTCCCGGTTGACACTCCGCGCGGCACCGTCATGCGGGATTACGGCACACGCTGGTCGGCGTGCGTCGAGTGCGCCACGCTGGTCGAATCCCGTGATCTGTACGGCCTGCTGGACCGGATCCTGACCCACGGCATGGCCTTCGCCGCCGAAGTAGCAGCGCACCTGTCCGCCATGCTGCGACAGGTCCTCAACGCGCTACGGCCCGGTCGCGCCCTGACCGCCGACGGGCGCTGGGAGCCGCAGGCGGTATCGGCGACGATGCTGCCGAAGATCCGCGACCGGCTCGCCGCGCTGATCGCCGGTGACGTCACGTTGCCGTTCGGACTCAGCCAACCCGCGGTACGCAGGCCGCTGGCGGCAAGTCTAGCGATCGCCCGCCTGTACTGGATCGACGAAGAGTTCACCGTCCTGACCCGCAACGCCGCCCAGGTCCTGCCACGGATGACGTTCACCCCGGGTGATCTGCCGGCCGCGCACGGCTTCGTCGCGTGGGCCCAGCCGGTCGGCGCCCGCCGGCGGTGCGTCGCCGCGTCGTGGAGCAGCCACGGCGACGCCGTACAGCTCATCGGATACCGCAGCATCGGTGACGGCCTCGCACCCGTGCCGTTGCAGCAACTGCGCGCCCAGGTGGGCTGGCTGATTCCCGCGTTCGTCGTCACGGTGCGCCCCGGCCAGCCCGTTACCGCCGCCCACCCTGCGGCCGCGCTAATCACCACGTGGCGGCTCATCCGCCAGCGCCTCGCCGAGACGGCACCGGCGAAGATCGACAAGTCCATCCGCAAGAGCTATCAGCGCGCGAAGCGGCCCGAGCCCGAAGTGGCGCTGGTGCAGATCCGAGGAACGCGCACGACATCGACGTCCGTCCACCGCGCCGGAAACGGCGACGGTGGCGAGCGTGACTACCGCTGGTGGGTGACGCCGCACTGGCGCCATCAGCCGTACGGACCGGGCCGGTCACAGCGGGACTGGATCGTGGTGCGGCCGCATCTGCGGGGCCCGCACGACAAGCCGATCAGGGCTACCACCACCGTGCGGGTGCTCGGCACGCTCCCGCCGCGGCCTGACGCCACCACGCAGAAGCCGACCGAAGGGCCGTGACGGCCTCCATCCCCATCCCCACCGAGCGGGACCAAGGACGAATCGCAACCGTCTGCCCGGCCACGCCCATGCCGGCGTTGCCACGCCAGCGCAATGCCTTGCGTGCCGGCAAAGACCAGCAGCTCAACGCCACCTAGCAGCGCTGACGATCCGGCGCACCCCTGCCATCCCGCTCTTCCGGAAAGGAGCCTCCGATCATGACCGACCCGCCGCCCGACACCACCTACCGCAGCCCACAGGACCTGCTCAGCGCCGTGCCATACCTGCTGAGCTACCACCCGGTCGATGAGATCGTCGCGGTCTACCTCGGCGCCGATCACCGCATCCTCGCCGTGGCCGCCGAACCCCGACGGTTTGCCGCCGAGACGCTCAGCGAGCACCTGATGCTGCGGGCCCCGGCCGAACCGTGTGCGCAGGTCGCGCTGATCGGCTACGGCCCACCCCCCATGCGGCCCACTCTGACCACGATGGGCCGCATCATCGACCTGTTCCTGCCGCTGCACACCCTGCTGTGGGTCACCGGTTCCCGGTGCATGTGCCTGCTCGACGGCTGTTCATGCCAGGCCAGCGGCGGCATGGACATCGACCCGGCCACCAGCCCGGTCGCGACTCGGCTGACGGTCGACGGCATGGTGGCCCTGCCGTCGCGGCAGGCCCTGAACACCCTGGTCGCCCCGGACCTGGTGTCGCAGGCCGAGACGGAGACCGCAATGGCGGTCCCGGCTGCAGATGTCGCCGTCACCGGGCTACTCGACGACATCCTGGCCACGGCGAAGAAGGGTCAGCGGCTCACCGCCGGGCAGCTGGCCCCGCTGGCGCTCGCCTTGACCCACCGCGACGCCCTCGAGACGGCGTGGGAAGCGGTGTGCGCGTGCATGTGGCAACGCGATCTGTGGCTGGATGTGACCCGCCGCGTTCCGGACCGCTACGTCGCCGGCCCGGCGACGCTGGCCGCCTGGTGCGCCTGGCGGCGCGACGAACACGCACTGGCCACCGTGGCGTGCAAACGCGCCATCCACCAGGGGCCCGGTGACCGGCTAACCCGGCTGGTGACCAGCGTCGTGCGTACCCACATGCCCGCGCACCGCCTACGCCGACCGACCCCGCACTGATCCCTGCCGTAGACCCGGCGCTGACCAGCAACGGCCTGCCACCGCAACGACTGCCAGCGGAGACCAAGCCGCCTTGAAGAGCTGGACGCATCGCCAGGTTGTGGCTGCGGGTCGGGGGCCGGCGTGGGCTGGCCACTGATCTTGGCCGCCCGCGGCGCGCCCCGCAAGCCCACCCCTACCAGCCACCACCTGGCCGATGTGCCCGCCGGGGTGGGCCCTGCGGGTCACGCCGATCGGCCGGCTACGGGGCGGATCAGGCCAGCCCCGCTCGGGCGCCCGCCCGAGCCCAACTCTCATCACCGCTCTATGGAGGTATTCCATCGTGACCACGATGACCAACGACACCGAGGCTTTCCAGAACACCGACGTCGCCACGGCCGACGAGCCCGACACCACCGCCGGTACCGACCTCGCGACGACCGATCCCGCACTGATCGGCGAGGTCGCCGACGAGCCGGTCCACCTCACCACCGGCCAGGACGGCACCCCGCTGCCGTTCCGCGCCGGGCTACTCGACGCCCGCTACCTGCACGAGCCGAAAGGCTTCAAACGCACGAAGCTCGGCGACCTGAGCGACCTGATCGCCTCCGTGCGCCTGTTCGGCGTCCGCGCCCCACTGGTCGTGCGCTCCCTTGGGCTCTTCCCGCCCACCGACGCCGAAGGCAAGCCGGTCGAAGACGGCGAACCCGTCGAGCACTTCGCCGTCGTCGACGGGCTGCGGCGCCGCAACGCGGCGATCGAGGCCGAACGCTTCGACTTGCCGTGCTTCATCTGCGACACCGACGACGACATCCAGCTCATCCTCCAGATGCTGGAGGTCAACGACCACCACAAGGACCTCGAGGGCATCGAACAGGCCGACGCCTACCAGATGC
>WUUC01190208.1_pt1 | contig 14050 bp, 9 predicted proteins | sample 6278441 | NCBI WGS metagenome assembly WUUC01 (sample SAMN13675441, study PRJNA597444) | soil metagenome | isolation source: soil | place: USA: Washington | collected 2017-10
CAATAGTTTCGCAAAGGCACATACAAAGTTACGCAAAGGGATGCCTTCTGTTCCGAAAAAGAAAACAAAAAGACTCAACCATCCCGCCGGCGGGATAATTGAGTCTTCCATAAAAAGGCGCCATCGTCTAGGCGGCCTCTGAAAGTTTATCTTCTTTAATTCGGTTTGTCCTTACTTCCTTTGACTGCAGATCAAACCATTTCACTTCTACCATGTTGACCTTAATGTACTTCAGCACTTCCATCACTTTACCGTCGATCTTGCTGCGTACACGCTGGCCCTTCTTAAACAGCCTCCTCATATCTTTAATTACTTCATAAGATTACATTCGCAGAGCATAAATATACTCACGGGGATAGTCTTCGTAAACTCCTGCGAAAAGAATTGTTTCCCCTGCTTTTTTGCGTTTCAGAAGCTCATTGGCCTCTTTTGCTGACTTCACGGGCGTATTGTCGATACTAGTGATAATGAAGCCCTCTTTCATATCGGTGTATTTGGCAACCTTACCATTGGCAAGATCTGCAACTCTTACACCATGATCTATGTCAAGCTTCTTCAAATCACCGGCTTCGATATCTTCAAGATTAAGTCCCAAAGTTTCGGGGGTTGGCGCTTTTACTTCGCGACGAACGACTTCAGAACCACCATCCCTGTTCTTAAGCGTAACAGGAACAACCACTTTCTTTCCAAACCTGTCGAGAGTAACACTGATCTTATCCCCTGGACGTTTGCGTCCGATGTATTCGATGAGCGCGGTGCTTGTCCTGATGTCATGATCATCGAGCTTCGTAATTACGTCGCCTTCTTTGATGCCAGCTTGCTCCGCAGCACTCTTGCCGCCTTCAGCAAAGCCAGAGACATAAGCGCCATCTTCAACTTTCAGGTTCTTGTCGGCAACCAGATCGTAATCAACTGTACCTACTGATATTCCTAACCAGCCACGTTGAACAGCTCCGGTTCCAATGATGTCTTCTGTGATCTTGCTTACTATGTTCGCAGGAACAGCGAAACCATAACCGGCATACGCGCCTGTAGTACTTGCGATAGCCGTGTTGATACCGATCAATCCGCCCTCGATGTTCACCAACGCACCACCGCTGTTACCAGGGTTGATCGCCGCATCCGTCTGGATGAATGATTCGATAGCAGTACGTGTAGAAAGCTGATCTGTTGAATTGCTGTTGATGATACCTATGTTCCTGCCTTTTGCGCTGATGATACCAGCTGTTACCGTGGAGTTCAGGTTGAAAGGATTTCCAACTGCGAGTACCCACTCGCCAACCTTGGTCTGATCTGAATCTACGAATGCCAATGCCGGCAGGTTCTTCTGATTGATTTTAATGACTGCAAGGTCTGTGTCGGGATCCGTACCCAGTACTTCGGCCGGATAAGTCCTGTTATTAGACAATGTAACTTCTACCTTGTCTGCACCTTCAACAACGTGATTGTTTGTTACAATATATCCATCGGCATTGATGATAACTCCGGAACCTGCACTCATGCTGGGTCCACGTTGCTGAGGTCCCTGGGGACCAAAGAAATATTGCCATGGATCCATTTGCTGTTCTCTTTTAGAAGAGACACGGCCAGATGCCGTTGAACGGATGTGTACAACTGCTGCCGTAACTTTCTCTGCGGTGGCCGTGAAATCAAGAGGTACAATCTCCCCTTTCTCATTCTTCTTGTACGCTACTTGTGAAACGGGTGTGCCTGAAACGTGTTCGATTCGCACGCCGTCATTCCCATCCCTCCACGCACCTGTAATGGCTACAGTAATAGCACTTCCCATTACTGCTGCCAGGATTAGTGATACGAACTTTCTCATTTCTCTTTTCTCCTTTTAGTTTCAGATATCTATATGCAAAACGTAAACCACACAGCTTTAGAATGAAATTTTGTCTGTTTTTCGTCAGGAGGAAACTGACAAATCTGTCACTGCCTGGGGTCAACTTAAGTACGAAAGTTTTCGGAGTTGGGTTTCAAAAAATACATAACGAATGAAGGCCTAAACGCGATACATCGGGCCTGAAGAGGAACGGAGGCATAAAAAATGGCTATTTTTGCCCTTCCAGATGGAAATTAAAGGAAAAATCACCCTGAAAAAGGGAAAGGAAACTTCTATTCAAAGGAGGCATCCATGGCTGTTTTCAGGAGCTATTGAACATATTGAGGGTAATCTCACCGATGGAGACTGGGTTACTGTGATGCAAGCCGGGGGCAAAGTCCTCGGCCACGGGCATTACCAGAAGGGAAGCATCACGGTGCGATTGCTTTCATTCGAGCAAGAACTGCCAGGGCCGGGGTTCTACACAGCAAAAATTTCCACAGCTGCCAAGCAACGGGCGAATATCAATATTCAGTCGTCGGTAACTAACGCCTATCGGCTTATACACGGCGAGGGCGATGGCTTGCCTGGATTGATCACCGACCTGTACAATGGCGTGGCGGTTGTACAAGCTCATTCACACGGCATGCATCACGACAGGATGATCATTGCCGCAGCGATCAAAGAAGTTTTTGGTGACAACCTATCCGCTGTCTTTTATAAGAACCAGGCGATTCCCAATTCCAAAGGAGAGTACCTGCTGGGTATGGCTGCAGTGCCTCATACAATCCTCGAACACAACCATAAGTTTCTGGTTGATTGGGAAGAAGGACAGAAGACCGGATTCTTCCTGGATCAGCGTGAGAACAGGCTGCTGCTGGGAAGCTATGCGATGAACAGAGCAGTATTGAATACTTTCTGTTACACAGGAGGCTTCTCGGTATACGCCGCACAGGCCGGAGCTTCTCTCGTTCACTCAGTCGATGCCTCAGAACGTGCGATGGAGATGACGAGGAAGAATCTTCATCTGAACGGCTTCGATCCAACGCAGCACGAATGTTTTACTGCGGATACATTTGATTTCCTGAAAGGCAAAGAAAATCTGTATGACCTGATCATTCTCGACCCGCCTGCATTTGCGAAGCATAAAGATTCCAAACACCAGGCGATGAGAGGCTATCAGCGCCTGAACCTTGAAGCAATTCAAAAGATCCGTCCCGGTGGGATCATTTTTACTTTTTCCTGCTCGCAGGTTGTAGATAGACAGCTGTTTTACGACACGGTGGTTTCATCGGCAATACAATCCGGAAGAGAGATTAAAGTTCTGCAACATATAGGACAGCCGGGCGATCATCCCGTTTCTATTTATCACAGGGAAGGAGAATATTTAAAAGGACTGGTTCTATACGTTAGTTAGAACCAGCCTGCGCAGCTGGATGCTTCGCATATCTCTCAAAAAATTCTATCACCCGTAGCATATGGTCCATCATCCGTCCCGGGTTGCCACTACGTGTTAGCTCATGCCCTTCGCGCGGATACCGGATATACTCAACGGGCTTGTTGAGGATCTTCAGACTCTTGTATAACGTCTCCGACTGGATCACACCTGTACGCAGATCCTGGTCACCGTGGATGATCAGCAGTGGTGTATTGATCTTGTCGACATAGGATAACGGCGATTGAGCATCGAGTATTTGTTTGGTCGCCTTTTCCCAGGGATATCCGCCAAAGTGTTCAGGTACGAGTCGCCATGCGTTCCCTTCTCCCATGAATGTACTAAGTTCATAAACGCCACGCTGTGCGTTCGCGGCCTTGAAGCGGTTGTCGTGTCCTACGATCCAGGCCACCATGTAGCCGGCATAACTTCCGCCTTCGACAAACAACTGGTCTTTGTCGATCCACGAATGGCCTTTGATCGCCTCATCCAGTGAACCGAGGATATCGCCGGCAGGGCCGGTTCCCCAATCCTGGAAGTTTGCTCTCTTGAACTTGTCGCCATAGCCACCGCTTCCGCGAGGATTGCTGTACACCAAGCCATAGCCCCAGCTGTTTTCGAGCTGGTACTCGTGCCACATAGAGAAGATGCCGGGTCCCCACATCGCTGCCGGGCCACCGTGAATGTTAAGAATTGTCGGATACTTCACTCCATCTTTTTTGCCAACTGGTTCCATTACCCAGTATTGAACTTTACTGCCATCTGGACGAGTAGCCCAGAATTCTTTCGGAGATACGACGGTCCTTTCTTTCAACCATCCTTCGTTGAGTTGAGTGATCTGCTTTGTTGCCTTGGGATCTTTCGCGCTGAGCAAATAGATCTCCCACGGGTTTTTTGTTTCGGTGACGGCACAAACAATCCTGTCGCCGGAAATATCGAAGTCGTTGACGCCGGAGTCGTTGCCATAAACTTTCGTGATCGTTCCACCTTTTGCAGGAATGCTGTACAATGGAATGTCCCCTTCGGTTTGTGCGGAGAAGAAGATCGTTTTGCTATCGCCGGACCAGGCGCTGTTGCCTGCATCGCGGTCGAGTGACTGTGTGATGATCGCCGCTTTGTCGCCGGTGGCCGTCGCTGTTGCGATCATATTTTGTGAATAGAACCTGCCTTTGATCGTATTGGCTGTGAAGCTGATCATTGTGCCGTCGGGAGAATATTGTGGATTGCCGAGACTATGGTCAGGCCACTTGATCAATTGCTTTGCTGTCTTCGTTGCCACATCGATGGCCCAGATGTCTGAGTCCAATTCGCGGTCGGGGTGGATCTCGTAAACACGCGAGTCGCAGATGATAGTTTTGCCGTCCGGTGACCACTCGCCGTTGTTGAAATCCTGCATGCCATTGGTGAGTTGTACCGCTTTTTCATCATCGAGAGTTTTCACAAAGAGATGTGTGAACGACTCATCGGTTTGAAGGTTAAGTTCGCCTTGCAGATCCTGCCTGTAAAGAACCCGGGGGTTGCTTTCCGATGCATTCTTTGCGAGCCACGCACGTACTTCTGCGAGGCTGCCGTCGGGGCTGTTGGTGACCTTCTTCTTTTCATCGGCTTTCATTCCTTTGAAGTTGGGCTCGTCACCAGGTGTTCTTCCCGGGCGCTCATAGTTCCATGCCGTCTTCCCTTCGATGAATGAAACAGGTATCGATGAACTGTAGAGTATCTTTTTACCATCCGGCGACCAGCGCGGACTGCCGGCCCCGTATTCGGCCTTTGTGATCACGTGGGCCTCGCCACCACCGATAGGCAGCAACCATATCTGCGACTTGTCTCCATCGGCTCTTACGAAGGCGATCTGTTTTCCGTCGGGTGACCATTGCGGTGAAAGGTCCAGGCGATCTCCGAAGGTCAGTTGCCGTGGTTCTTCCTTGCCGGTAAGATCAAGTACATAAAGATGTCGGGTGTAGTAGTACTCGTTTTCGTTCTTGATTGCCTTTCGGTTAACAACTACTGCAGCTTTCGTTCCATCTGGCGATACCTGGATGTTGTTGGTTGTCGCGATCTTCATTAAGTCAGTGGCAACGATGCCTTTTTTTACCTGGCCGAATGATGCGGTTACGAGGAAGAGTAAGACTATCGTGAATCTCATAGTGTAGAGTTTGATGTTTGAAGTTGGTGCGTGTTATTTGGGAGTTGGTGCGGGATCGCCGAAGACGTACCTATTAAACCAGTCCCAGTTGTGTTGAGTGGCCGCGAGACGTTCTTTAGGTTTGGTGATCCCGTGACCGAAACCTTTGTACACGATGAGTTCACTTGGAACGTGGTTGTCTCTCAACCCCTGGAGGAGTTCATAGGCATTTGAAATCGGCACACGTCTGTCGAATTCACCGTGTTGAATCAACGTGGGCGTTTTTGCATTGTTAATGTTGGTCATCGGCGATGTTTTCTTGTAAATGCCTTCATCGCTCCATGGTGTTGCTTTCAGATACTGGCGCGTGAATGGATGAATATCGGTGCTCACGTAATAGGTTGTCCAGTTCGAGATTCCCGCGCCTACTGAAATGGCCTTGAAGATGTCGGTATTAGTAGTGAGGAATGCCGATATGTACCCACCCTGGCTCCATCCCATACATCCCATCTTCGATCTGTCGATCATTCCTTTGGAGTCAAGATAATCGACACCGGAGATGACATCCCACGCATCGCCTACACCAAGATTCTTCACGTTCAAAGACCGGAATGATTCTCCATAACCTGCGGACCCGCGGTAGTTTACCCGCAACACGAGGCTTCCTTTGTCAAGCCATTGAACTATGGGATAAACGTAACCAGGTACAGGCTGCGGCGTATCGATAGCCGTAGGACCTCCGTGAATGACAACAAGCAAGGGGTATTTCTTCGAAGCGTCGTAGTTCATTGGCTTATGCAGAACTCCTTCGATAGTCGCGCCGTCTTTGCTCTTCCAACTGACGACCTCACTCTGCGCTACTTTCCACTGGGCGATCTGCGAAGTCATATCGGTGATCTTTTCCGGTTTCGGATTGGCGACAGTTGTTACAAACACTTCATTCAACTGGTTCCCATTTCTGCCTACGAATGCAAACCGGTCGCCGGCTTTTGAAAACGATAGGCCATAGATCTGCTCGGGTGTATTCAATAGTACTGAATGATTTCCGGTCTTAGGATCGATTCTGTACAAAGGACGTTTGGTCTTGTTCCATACTGATGCATAGATCCCCGTGGGTTTCCAGGTAAATCCCCCGAGGTCTTCATCGAGATCTTTCGCAATCTGTCTCGATGCTTTGGTATCAAGGTTCAACACAAAAAGCTTCGAGTTCATGTAAAAGTTAGAAGTCGTATCGCCGAGGTTCGAAGTGTAAAGTAATTCTTTCGAATCGGGAGACCAGTCTTCAAAGCCATCGGAACTGGGGTTGTTGACCCGTAATGTCACCTTTTTGTCCGCCAGGTCGATCGTTGAGACGTCGGCTCTCAGAAATGAATTGGTCAATGGATCGGGTTGATGGGTGTAGGCGACCATCTTGCCATCGGGAGAAATCGAAAAGCTGGTGACAGTGAACTTGCCTTCGGTCAGTCGCTGGAGTTTCGGAAGCTCGATACAACCGGCTTTAGTTTTCAGCGAGTCCGTGGTTTCGTAGCATGGAAATTCCGATGGATCGGCAATATCGGGTCTGAAGTCGAGTGTCCACAGGTGCGAAACATTGAATTCCTTATCATCTGTTTCGTAGCCGCCGTACTTCTTCTCACGATCCTTTTTTGACTTATCTTCTTTCTCAGGTTTCAGCACAACGAACTTCGTTCCTGAAGGGTGCCATTCGAAACCTGATATTCCCTCCTCCTCTTTAGTGATCAAACGGGCTTCGCCGCCATCGACCCGGATGATGTAGATCTGGTTCTTGCTGCCGCGATCGGCAAGGAAGGCGATCCATTGTCCATCCGGCGAAAACAAAGCACCATTACTGTTAGCCCTGGATGTGTTGGTTAGTTGAAACGCTTTCTTGCCGTCTTTGGCGAGCCAGATCTCTGTATCGAAACGGTTGTCGTTCCAATCGGTAGTCTGAATTGTGTACAGGACATTTTTTCCATCGGGAGAAACGCCGACGTTTCCTATTGCCCGAAGGGAAATTACCTCTTCGAAGGTTGGAACGCGTTGAGCGTTGGCCGCGCAGGTTATTACAAAAGCGAGGGCGAGAAGTCGTTTCATAAGATCGGGGCGATGGTTTTTTCTTAGAAATTTCAAAGACAATATCTGATTTTAGAATTAATTAACAGCTACCACGTATCAAAGAGGTATTTTTGCAACCGTTCGAAATGCCCTCAATCCGTGAAATCGTTGTTCGTTACTAGTTGTTCGTTGTTCGTAGCTATCGCTATTGCGATTCCGGCTCTTTCACAGAACAAACCTGGCACCCAGATCCACATCAAGAAAGCCAAAGGAGAAATGAAAGTGGATGGGGTTTTGGATGAAGCAGATTGGGCTACGGCCGACGTCGCTAAAGACTTCTATCTAAACTACCCGGTCGATACCGCTCTTGCCCCCAAGCAAACTGAAGTGCGTCTCACATTCGACGACCACTTCTTTTACTTCTCATTTACGGTCCACGACGACGAGTCGAGGGATATGATCAATTCCCTTCGTCGCGATTTCGATTATGAAAGAAATGACAACGTCGGAATCAACATTGGCCCGTACAACGATCGCCTCAACGGATTCTTTTTCACACTGACGCCAGCAGGTGTGCAGATGGAAGGTACGATGTCAGCTGGTGGAGCAACGCTGGACGCGTGGAACATCTTCTGGGATAACAAATGGTATTCGAAGGTGGTGCGTTATAAAGATTATTGGATCGCGGAGGCAGCAATCCCCTTTAAAAGCTTCCGGTATAAGAGTGGTCTCAAGGAATGGAACATCGCCTTCGACAGGCTTGACAAAAAAAGAAATCATAAGTCTGCCTGGATACATACACCCATACAATTTAGTACCGGTGCATTTGCTTATGGCGGACAACTGATCTGGGACGACCCGGTCCCTCCTGCACGCACTAACATTTCGGTGATCCCATTCCTTGCCGGAGCTCTGTCGGATGATAAAGAAGCGACACCACAGAGATCTTCGGACCTGCGGGTAGGATTCGATGCGAAAGTAGCTGTCACTCCTTCTATGAATCTCGATCTGACGGTCAATCCCGATTTCTCACAGATCGAAGTGGACCAACAGGTGATCAACCTGACTCGTTTTGAATTCCAGTTTCCTGAACGAAGAACATTTTTCCTGGAGAACAGTGACCTGTTTACAAATGCTGGATTTCCTCCTGCACGTACATTCTTCTCCCGGCGGATAGGTTTGGTTCGTGGCAACGACGGTCTTTTCACCAGGGTGCCGATTGCTTTCGGCGCACGTCTCAGCGGATCGATCAACCGGAAGTGGAGGACGAGCCTGATGAACATGCAGACAAGTGAAAAACTTTCGCTTGGATTACCCGCGCAGAACTATTCGGTGGCTACGGTCCAAAGAAATTTCTGGAAGCAGTCAAACGCGTCGCTCACATACGCCGACAAAGAATCATTACACGTAGGTGAGTTCGATACAGTGAAATACTTTCACGAAAATATCTTCACTAATCGGGGCAATAGGCCCGTAAGGAATAATTTCAACCGCGTGCTCACAGCGGATCTCGAACTGTTGAGTGAAGACAATAAGTGGGCAGCAAGCGGATATGCATCGCGGTCGTTTGATCCAATGAAGCAGGATAAGGCGGCATCAGCGGGGATGTTCTTTTCACACTCATCCAGAAAGTGGACTATATCTACCGGCGGCGTTGGTATCGATAAGAACTACAACGCAGAAATGGGATTTGTTCCAAGCCGCGGTGTTTATCCCGGACAATTTTTCTATTTCACACAGACGGCCCACAAGATCTATCCGAAGAACCGGGCAGTGGTTATGATGGGACCGACGTTAGACCTGCAGAACACCCACATACCCGGTGGGCAACTTACAGATCGTTTGTACACACTTGGTTATGATCTTCGCTTTTTGAATACCGCGCAGTTGAAGGTCTCTTACAACTATATATACCAGAGAATGACCAATACTTTCAGTCCGGTGGATCCGGAAAAGTATACTACGTTCAACCTGGGGGAGCAATACACCTGGCAAAACATAATGATAACCGGGATGACCAATCAGCGCACCCTTATAAACTTCACTGGACAAAGCTCGTTTGGGGGATTTTACAACGGCACTAATTTCAACGTTACCGGGCAGTTGAATTACCGTTACCAGCCTTACGGTAACATCTCGATGCGGGTTGATTACAACGATGTGAGATTGAAACAAGGTTATGGTAAAGAGAAGCTTTTCCTGGTGGGTCCACGGATCGACATTACGTTTACCGACAAGCTGTTCCTTACAACCTACGTTCAATACAATAACCTGTTGGATAATGTAAACCTGAACGCCCGTTTTCAGTGGCGGTATAAGCCCGCATCCGATTTCTTTATCGTTTACACGGAAAATTATCTTCCCCAGACTTTCGGCAGTAAAAACCGGGCACTTGTGTTTAAGTTTACGTACTGGTTTAATCTCTAGTGAAATCTCGAATTGTGAATAGCGAATTTCAGAGGAGGACCTATCGTAAGTTATGAGTGACTTTTCCCGCATTCCGGTCGCCGCCCTTAGGTCGGAGTTTTATCGCATTCTTGTTTCCGTCGGCTTCGATCACCCCAAGGCTGCGATCTGCGCCGACGTGTTTACCGACAACTCTGTCGATGGAGTCTATTCACATGGCGTCAATCGTTTTCCCAAATTTATTGGAATGGTGAAAGCAGGCTTCGTAAAACCTGCCGTGGAAGCGATACCGAAAAGTCAAACCCTGAATGTAGAGCAATGGGACGGGCAGTTGGGTCCTGGTCCCGTGAATGCGTTGAAAGCCACCGACCGTGCCGTTGAACTCGCGAGGGCGTCAGGCATTGGCTGTGTCGCACTTGGGAAAACCAATCACTGGCTTCGCGGCGGAACATACGGATGGCGGGCGGCTAAAGCCGGTTGCGTATTCATCGGGTGGAGTAACACCATTGCCAATACGCCAGCATGGGGCGCGGTCAATCATAAGTTGGGCAACAATCCTCTGGTGCTCGCCGTGCCTTATGGTGAAGAAGCAATCGTTCTCGACATGGCCATGTCGCAGTTCTCTTATGGCGCTATGGAAATGTACTCATTGAAGAATGAGAAACTGCCCGTTTACGGTGGCTACGATACAGAAGGGAAACTTACAACTGATCCCTCCGAAATTACGGAGTCGCAGCGCACATTGCCGATCGGTTACTGGAAAGGTGCTGGCCTTTCGTTACTTCTCGACATATTGGCTACGGTATTGTCGGGTGGCCTTTCGGTAGCGGGGATAACCGCACAGGATGCCGAGCGGAATCTCTCACAAATATTCATTGCGATCGATCTCAGTAAGCTCGGCAGCAACAATTCCATCACGAAAGTCATTCAGGATATCATCGACGACTTCAGGACATCAATACCCGAAACCCCGGGCAAAACCGTGCGATACCCCGGCGAAAACGTTGTAAAAACGAGAACCAGTAATCTTGCGGAAGGCATTCCTGTTTCCCGTAAGGTTTGGGCTGAAATTCAATCGCTCTAGCTTTTATTCTTTGTATCTTTAATTATGTTCTTCCGCCCTGACTGGAGAGTTTGTGTTGGCTTTCTCATCTTCATTTTAATACTTATTGACGCTTCGGCACAGACAACGCCGAAGAAAACTCCTCCAAAAAAAAGTACAGCTAAAACGGTCAAGCCTCCCCCGCCCATACCTGTCGACGGCTTCTGGCTCGTGACAAAGGTTACAGTTGGCACTAAAGAACTCACTCCTGTTGCGAGGTGGTTCAAAATGGAAAAAGGCAAACAGGTATCGGGTAACGGCTGGACGCAGCATTCATTCGGCACCTATAAATTCGATCAGAAAAAATCTGAGGTCATGTTCATAACAGCTAATGAACCCGACGATGAGTTCGGGGCTTTCAAGGTGGAGCGCAAGGGCCCGCTGATGACCTGGAGTCGCACAGAAGAGGGGGAAGCTGTTGTCGTGGAATTGAAGCCCATCACCGAGTTGCCGATGAGCCCTTCGGATGAAGCGAAGGGACTATGGGTATTAGAGTCGGCTGTCGAACGGGAGATAAACATTACGAAGCAGTATGATCCGGATCGGAAACACTTCCTCTTCATTCGCTGGGACCGGCAGTATGTTCGGCAGATCAATGCACACGAAAGGATCTCCGGCTACTGGTTCTTCGACGCCCACAGGCCGGAGATCACATTTATAAGTGAGAACCGGGAACAGCAAGATGAAAAATGGCTGATAACGATCGAAGGACAGAAAATGACAATGAAAGGAAGTTCGGAGAACTTTCAGACGACAGTGCTCACCTATTTGAGGGCCACCGACTTTCCTAAATGATCTTAATTGCTTCTACGATACCGTAGATCCCGACCAGGAATACGGAAGCTATACTTATCCAGAAAGCTATCGTGTAGCCCGACCCCGAGGGAAGAAATTGCGGTCGTCCATATTTGAAGTGGACGGCGCCTATCATGACAATAAATAACATGAATGAGCCGATGAGTCCGCCGAACAATACCATCAGGACAGGCAGTTCGATGAACAGGTAGGCTATCGTCCACAACACCGGGAACAACCATGCGAGCCAGGTGACAACCCGTCTGCGTTTTTTAAGATCATTGAAGGAAAGCCAGCCGAGTTCGCCGAATATATCCGGAAATATGCGGGTCCACGCGCCCAGCGTTGCGAACAGGCTTGAGAACAATACGAAGAATCCACCAACGAGGTATGAGGTCTTGATGCCAGGACCCAGAGATTGAGTATATATCAGCGCAAGCGTTTCTATTACTTCATTGCCATGCGGGACTTCACCGCGTTTGTGAAGGATTGAAGCACCAAGCAGGTAGAAGGCGATCGTAACAACAGTGTAGATGATCATCGCGACTGTTGCATCGAGGAACATGACCTTGATCCAACCTTCAGCCCTTCGTCTCCACTCGGGTGTATCGGTGCGAGGGCCAGTGTATGCCGCATAGCCTTTCTCAAGACACCAATAATTGTATGCAATGATTTCGTCGCTCGCCACCCCGGTTATACCAAAAGCGCCGATAGCATATGGAACGAATTCAGAAGGCAATCGGAATTGCTGCTGTTCCAATACTGACATCCATGAGAATCCGTATTCGGTAAATTGGACGGAGAATAACGATGCAAGCGTAAGTAACGTGAACAATGCGATCATCAGCAACGACAGTTTCTCAATGATTCCGTAACGTCCGTTGTAAACTAACGCACCGACACACAATGCTGTGATGAGCGCCCACACGGTGATGGGTATACCGGGAAAAAGCATGTTAAGAATGACCACGGTGCCGCCCAGCATTCCGCCCAACTGAACGATCTTCAAAGCGATAAGAACAAACAATGTCCACACTGCCCAATTGCGGGGCCCGGGGACTTTCGAGAACGCCTGCATGCAGCGTTCGCCGGTGAGTACTGCATGCTTACCAAATTCCAGTTGTACGGCGACTTTTGCGAGGCAACTGATAATGATGATCCACAGAGCAACGAAGCCAGCCTTTGCACCGAGTATGGTTGTAGCGATCAGCTCGCCGGATCCGACGATGGAAGCAGACAGGATAAATCCCGGTCCGAGGAATTTGAAGCGAGTCAAAAGAGTTGTTGGTGGCTCTTTGATCGTCGCTTCTGAAATAACGTAGGGGTCGTGAATCATTCAAGGCAAGGTATTATATTTATCAATACGTTATCGCAGGGTGCAGGTCGCAGGATACAGGGCGCAGGGTGCAAGTCGCAGGTCGCAGGATACAGGGTGCAAGTCGCAGGTAGCAAGTACAGTCGTGGGCACACGGTTATCGAACCACCAATACCTGAACCTTGCAACTTGCGACCTGTAGCTTGCTTGCTACCTGCGACCTGCGCCTTGACGCCTGGAACCTGTAGCTTGCGACCTGCAGCTTGCGCCTTGAAGCCTGCATTTAAAACAATCTATGATACACCGCAGAGAATTTATTAAACAACTTGGGCTGACCGCTACTGGCATTAGTCTTCTGGCGATCGCGCCAAACTCACTCAAAGCGTTTCCGTACTTCGCCAAAGGACTTGCACGAAGCAACCCGGAGGCAGAAGGTGTATCATCGGCACGTCTTATCTCTTTTCTCGATGCGATCGAAAAAAGCAAAATAGAATTTCATAGCCTGATGGTGCTGCGTCACGGCAAAGTGATTGCAGAAGGTTGGTGGGCGCCATACGCTGCTCCACTCAAACATACCCTGTATTCTTTGAGCAAGAGCTTCACATCAACAGCTGTGGGCCTCGCTATCAATGAAGGCAAATTCACACTCGAGAGCAAAGTGATTTCTTTCTTCCCGGACGAATTGCCGGCAGACGTAAGCGCTAACCTTGCAGCTATGACCGTCAAAGACCTGCTGACAATGTCTACAGGCCATGCGAAGGATACCATCCCTGCGATGCGTGGTAACACAAACGGCGAAAGCTGGGCAAAGGTATTCCTCTCATTGCCTGTCGAACATTTACCCGGCACTCACTTCCTGTATAATACAGGTGCGACCTACATGCAGTCGGCCATCGTACAAAAGACAACAGGTCAGAACGTTCTGGAATACCTCAAGCCACGACTGTTCGAACCATTGGGTATCGAAGGGATGGACTGGGAAATGGATCCCAAGG
>WUUC01151242.1_pt1 | contig 14049 bp, 9 predicted proteins | sample 6278441 | NCBI WGS metagenome assembly WUUC01 (sample SAMN13675441, study PRJNA597444) | soil metagenome | isolation source: soil | place: USA: Washington | collected 2017-10
CAGAGCGAGGCGCTGACCCGATTGCGCCGCGGCGTGATGGAGCTCTATCTCTCCGATCATCCCTTGGAGTGCGTGAGCGACCAGATGCCCGTGCGGACCGAGATCAAAGCGATGGCCCAACTCGTGGGCGCGAACCAAAATCGCTATGGGTTCGAAGGCAAGCGCCACGTCGATCTGACGAGCGATGACAGCAATCCGTACTTCCGCTTCGATCCCAACGCCTGCATCGTGTGCTCGCGATGCGTGCGTGCGTGCGATGAAGTGCAGGGCACGCTGGCATTGACCATCGAGGGTCGTGGCTTCGACTCGCGAGTGGTCGCCAGTCAAGACGAGTCCTTCGTGGACTCGGAATGCGTCTCGTGCGGTGCGTGTGTGGAGGCATGTCCCACCACGGCGCTACAGGAAAAGACGCTGGTCAGTCTGGCTCCGCCGCAGAGGGCTGTCACCACGACGTGTGCGTACTGTGGCGTCGGCTGTTCGTTCAAGGCGGAAGTGCAGGGCGAAACGGTCGTGCGCATGGTGCCCAACCGCGACGGCCACGCCAACCAGGGGCATGCCTGCGTCAAAGGGCGCTTCGCGTATGGCTACGCCACGCACGCGGATCGCGTGTTGCAGCCGATGGTTCGCTCCAAGATCAGTGATCCCTGGCGTGAGGTGACGTGGGACGAGGCGATCAACCACGCGGCGAGCGAGTTCAAGCGTCTGCAAGCTCAGTACGGCCGGGATTCCATCGGTGGCATCACGTCGTCCCGCTGCACGAACGAGGAAGCGTATTTGGTCCAGAAGCTGGTGCGCGCGGCCTTCGGCAACAACAACGTGGACACGTGCGCACGTGTGTGCCACTCGCCGACCGGCTACGGTTTGAAGCATACGTTGGGGGAGTCGGCGGGCACACAAGCGTTCGTTTCAGTGATGAAGTCCGACGTGATTTTGTTGATCGGCGCCAATCCCACTGAGGGGCATCCTGTATTCGCTTCGCAGTTGAAGCGACGCCTGCGTCAGGGCGCCAAGCTCATCGTGATCGATCCGCGCGCCATCGCCCTGGTGCAAACACCGCATGTCAAAGCGGACTACCACTTGCAGCTGCGGCCGGGAACCAACGTCGCCTTGATGAACGCACTGGCGCACGTCGTCGTAAACGAAGGTCTCGCGCGTGACGCTTACGTGGCCGAACGCTGCGAAGCCGACTCGTACGAGCAGTGGAAAGCCTTTGTGTCCCATCCCGATCGCTCGCCTGAGCAGACGGCGAGCGTGACCGGTGTGCCTGCGGAGGCTGTGCGTGCTGCAGCTCGCTTGTACGCCACGGGTGGCAACGCGGCCATCTACTATGGACTGGGCGTGACCGAACACAGCCAAGGCACGACGATGGTGATGTGCATCGCGAATCTGGCGATGGCTACGGGTAATCTGGGCCGCGAGGGCGTGGGTGTGAATCCGCTACGTGGCCAGAACAACGTGCAAGGCTCCTGCGACATGGGTTCCTTCCCGCACGAGCTGAGCGGTTATCGACACATCTCCGATCAAGCAACACGCGCGCTGTTCGAATCGGCGTGGAACGTTGCGCTCGATGCCGAGCCGGGCTTGCGCATTCCCAACATGTTCGAAGCCGCGCTCGATGGCAGCTTCAAGGGCATGTACATCCAGGGTGAGGACATGGCGCAGTCCGACCCGAATACTCAGCACGTCACCGCCGCCTTCTCTGAGATGGAGTGCGTCGTGGTGCAGGACCTCTTTCTCAACGAGACCGCGAAATACGCGCACGTCTTCTTGCCCGGTTCCTCCTTCCTGGAGAAGGACGGTACCTTCACCAATGCCGAACGGCGCATCTCGCGCGTGCGCAAGATCATGCAGCCTCTGGCAGGCTTGCAGGACTGGGAAGTCACTCAGCGTCTGGCGAACGCGCTGGGCTATCCCATGAACTATGCGCATCCGTCCGAGATCATGGCCGAGATCGCAGCGCTCACACCGACGTTTACTGGCGTGAGCTACGACAAGCTGGATGAGCTCGGCAGCATCCAGTGGCCGTGCAATCAGAACGCCCCCGACGGCACGCCCACCATGCACATCGACCACTTCGTGCGCGGTAAAGGCAAGTTCTTCGTCACGGCCTACGTGCCCACGAGCGAACGCACCTCGAGCCGCTTCCCGCTCATTCTGACCACCGGTCGCGTGCTGACGCAGTACAACGTCGGGGCGCAAACGCGCCGCACGGACAATGTCGTGTGGCACGACGAGGATCGCCTGGAGATCCATCCGCACGATGCAGAGACGCGTGGCATTGCCTCGGGTGATTGGGTCGGCATCGCAAGCCGTGCAGGCGATACGGTGCTGCGAGCCCTGGTGACGGATCGAGTGCAGCCAGGGGTGGTGTATACGACCTTCCATTTCCCCGAATCGGGCGCCAACGTCGTCACCACCGAGAACTCGGATTGGGCGACGAACTGCCCTGAATACAAGGTGACCGCGGTTCAGGTGATCAAGGTGACACAACCGTCCCAGTGGCAACGGCGCTTCCGCGAAATCAGCGCGCGTCAACGGGTCGTGCGAGGCCACCGTGTCAGTCAGACCTGAAGGCGTTGGGGTTGGCGGTCAGGCCCCCGCGACGTGTCGCAATGTCGACGTACAACGTGAGTCCACCGGACACATCGAGCAGACCACGGATTCTGTGGCGGAGGAGTGCCCCGTCGCATTGGTCTATCACGGCGTATCGCACGTCGTCATGCTGGCGTCGCCTGCCGATCTCGAAGACCTGGGTGTGGGCTTCACGGTCAGCGAGGGCATCGTGGCGAGCGCCACGGAGATCCGTTCTGTGGAGCTGGTGCAAAAGGCGGATACTCTGGCGGTTCATCTTCAGATCGCCAGCGAGCGCTTTGCGTCCTTGCTCAGGCGTCAACGCAATTTGACGGGCCGCACGGGCTGCGGCCTTTGCGGCGTAGAGACGATCGAAGATGCGATTCGCCGCCCGCCGGCAGTGCGCAGTGGATTGCGCCTCTCGCGCGAAGAGCTGCACGCTGAGCTGGCTGGGCTTCACGATTTGCAGCCCTTGAACCTCGCCACCGGCAGCGTGCACGCCGCTGCCTGGGCACTGCCAGGCAAAGGAATTCAGCTCGTGCGCGAGGACGTGGGGCGTCACAACGCGTTGGACAAGGTGATCGGGGCGTTGGGGCGTGCCGAACTCGATCCCAGCGAGGGGTACTTCATCATCACGAGCCGAGCCAGCTACGAGATGGTTCAAAAAGCCGCGACTGTCGGCGTGTCGTTGGTGGCGGCCGTGTCTGCGCCGACAGCCCTCGCCATCGATCTGGCCGAGGAGACGCAAGTGACCCTGATTGGTTTCGCGCGGCAAGAGCGGCATGTCGTTTATGCGCATCCCAAACGGCTGATTGGCGATGCTCATGCGTAACGAGCAACTTGTCACGATGGCTAACGAGATCGCTGCCTTCTTCACCAGTACGGCAAGCACAGCGGAAGCGGCTGCGGGCGTCGGCGCGCACCTGCGACGCTATTGGGATCCTCGTATGCGGCGGCAGATCGCTGAGCACGTCGCTGCGGGTGGCGAAGGCTTGCATCCTGTGGCGCGCGAGGGCGTCAGTTTGCTGGCTCAACAGAACGAGCAAGCCCCGCATCAGTGACGGCGTGACGTCCGTGATGCCTAGCTTGAGTCACGCAGGAGAAGCGCTCGGTCTGCTCGAACGGCGGCGGTTCGTTATACGCACGGCTCGGCGAACGTTTGCAAGAAAAGCTCCGGGACCGGCGAAGTGAGCGTCGCGCCAAGGCGTGGGTTTTCGATGCGCAGCGACGCAGATGCGAGCGTACTGCAAGCGCGGTTCGACAATGTGCTGTGCCTCGAGGTCCTTGGCGTGGCCCCACCCGGAGGAGAAACCGGGTCCCGATAGGATCGTCTGGCTCTGAGTCAGCTCACGCGTTCCAGCAGCAGCGCGATGCCCTGACCCACGCCGATGCACATCGTACACAGTGCGCGGCGCCCACCGCTCGTTTCCAGCTGATTGAGAGCCGTCGTCACCAAGCGTGCGCCACTGGCCCCCAGCGGATGTCCCACGGCGATCGCGCCACCATTGGGATTCACATGCTCGGCATCGTCCGGCAAACCCAAATCGCGCATCACGGCCAAAGCTTGTGCGGCGAACGCTTCATTCAGTTCGATGAAGTCGATGTCGGCTAGCTTCAGACCGACACGATCGAGCAGTTTGCGCGTGGCAGGTACCGGGCCGATGCCCATGATGCGCGGCGGCACGCCAGCGACTGCACTGCCGAGGATGCGCGCTCGCGGCTTCAAGCCATAGCGCTCCACAGCCGCGGCGCTTGCAATCAGAACGGCCGCGGCGCCGTCATTGAGTGTGGAGGCGTTACCCGCAGTCACCGTGCCATCTGCGCGCACCACGGGCTTCAATTTCGCCAGTGCTTCCAACGTCGTCTCGGCGCGCGGTTGTTCGTCGTTTTGGACCAGCACTTGCTCCTTCTTTGAGCGGGCAATCGATACCGGCACGATCTCACGTTGGAAAAAACCACGCTCGTAGGCAGCCGCGTAGCGCTGTTGACTGCGCAGCGCAAAGGCATCCTGGTCGGTACGCGAGATGCCGCGCTCGCTAACGAGGTTCTCGGCAGTCATCGGCATCGTGTCTACGCCGACACGCGCCTCGAGCGCCGGATTGATGAAGCGCCAACCCATGGTCGTATCTTCGAGCTTGGCGGTGCGCCCGAAGGCCGTCTCCACCTTACCCATCACGAACGGCGCACGCGTCATGCTCTCCACACCGCCCGCGACGATGAGCTGCGCTTCGCCGCTGGCGATCGCGCGCGCGGCGATGGCCACGGCATCGAGACTCGAGCCACACAGACGATTGATCGTGGTCCCGGGGACTTCCGTTGGTAGCCCCGCGAGCAACACGGCCATGCGCGCGACATTGCGATTGTCTTCGCCCGCTTGATTGGCGCAGCCGAAGTAGGTGTCGTCGAGGCGGGCCCAGTCGACGTGTGAATTGCGTGTCATGAGCGCGCGTAACGGCATCGCGGCCAGATCATCCGCCCGCACGGTGGCAAGCGCACCACCATAGCGTCCGAAGGGCGTGCGTACGGCGTCGCAGATAAAGGCATCGGCGTGTTTCATCGGTGAGTCCAGTGTGGGAAGACCATCTGCGTTGACGGGTGCTAACGTCCCAAGAAGCTGGGGCGCCGCTTTTCCAGGAACGCGCGAACGCCTTCGGCATAGTCATGCGAGCCGCCGAGCACGCGTTGCAAGTCACGCTCGAGCCCCAGCTGCGCTTCGAGTGAGTTGTTCCAAGAGGCGCTGAGCGCTTCTTTGGTCGCCGCAAGTCCGCGCGTGGGCGCCGCAGCCAGTTGTCGAGCGATCTCCTCGACAGTCTGTTTGAAATCCGCGTCGGCGACGCAACGCCAGATCAATCCCCATTCAGCTGCTTGTTGCGCGGGAAGCTTGTCGCCGAGCAAAGCCAGGCCCATCGCGCGCGCATGGCCTACGAGGCGCGGCAGATGCCACGTGCCACCAGCATCCGGCACGAGACCCAGCTTGCTGAAGGGCTGAATGAAGGTCGCTGATGCTGCAGCGACCACCACGTCGCAGGCGAGGGCGACGTTTGCACCGGCACCCGCCGCGACTCCGTTCACCGCGGCGATCACCGGCATGGGCAGCGCGCGCAGCGCGAGAACGAGGGGCTTGTAATAGAGCTCGATCGATTGGCCCAGGTCCACGGGTGCGCCGTTCGCGACCGCGATCCGATCATTCAAATCCTGTCCGGCGCAAAACGCGCGGCCGGCGCCGGTGAGCAACAGCACTCGTGCATCCGAATCGGTTACCTGTTGCAGCACCGCACGGATTTCAAGGTGCATCGGCACGTTGAAGCTGTTGAGTCGATCAGGTCGATTCAACGTCAGGCGGGCAACGCCTGCATCGAGCTCGAAGAGAACGTGTTTGTAGCTCATGCGCGGTCTCGTCGATGTGGCGCTCAGGTGAATGCCTTGCCTTGCGCCGCAAGCTGTGCAAGCAAGACGGCAGGTGTCCATCGGCCGCCGTGTTGCGGGTCAGCGGCGGCGAAGTCTTGCAGTGATTGCACGACCTGCGGCAGACCCACTTCATTCGCATAGTGCATTGGACCACCGCGATGCTGCGGGAAGCCATAGCCATTGAGCCATACGATATCGATGTCGGACGCGCGGTAGGCGATCCCTTCTTCCAGTATCCGGGCACCCTCGTTCACGAGCGTGTAAATGCACTTTGCGACGATCTCATCGTCACTGACGGTCCGCGGCGTGACGCCAAGCTCGCGACGAAATGCGTCGATGATCTCCGCTGTCGTGGCATCGGGTATTGGTTCGCGGGCTCCAGCTTGATATTGATACCAGCCCGTACCGGTCTTCTGGCCAAAGCGTCCCGCCTCGCACAGGCGGTCTGCGATCCTGGGCGCCGCCAGCGCCGGATTCATCTTGGCGCGATGCTTGCGGATCGCCCAGCCGATGTCTAGACCGGCGAGGTCACCAACCTGGAACGGGCCCATCGCCATGCCGAAAGCTTCCAGCGCCTGATCGACTTGTTGTGGCGAGGCGCCTTGTACGAGCAGTTCCTCGGCGACCGCTTGGTACTTGTGCAGCATGCGGTTGCCGATGAAGCCGTCACACACACCGGCCACGACTGCAACCTTCTTGATGCGCTTTGCGAGCTGCATACCTGACGCCAGGACGTCGGCGGCAGTCTTCTCGCCGCGCACGACTTCCAACAAGCGCATCACGTGCGCAGGACTGAAGAAATGCAGACCAATGACGTCTTGCGGGCGCTGCGTAGACGCCGCAATGACGTTCAGATCGAGCGTCGAGGTGTTGCTTGCGAGGATGGCTCCGGGCTTGGCGATGGCATCCAGTTGCGAGAAGACCTGCTGCTTGACGTCCATGCTCTCGAACACAGCTTCGATGAGAAGATCGCAGTCTCTCAGGTCGTCATAGCTGAGCGTGGGCCGCAACAGCGCCAGGCGCCCATCGAGGTCCGCCTGCGTGAGTTTGCCGCGTTTGAGCGAGCTCTCGTAGTGCTTGCGAATCGTCGCCACACCGCGGCTCAGTGCTTCCTGCGAAGTCTCGAGCAGTTGCAGCGGCATCTTGGCGTTGAGGAAGTTCATCGCAATGCCGCTCCCCATCGTACCGGCGCCGATCACACCGACCTGTTCGATGGCTCGAGGAATTACATCTGCCGCCACGCCGGGAATCTTGCCGACGGCACGCTCGGCGAAGAAGATGTGGCGCAAGGCTCGCGATTGCGGCGTGGTCACCAGCCATTCGAAATGCTCACGTTCGATGCGCATGCCGTCGTCAAACGGTTTGGCGATCGCTGCGGCGAGTGCTTCGAGACATCTTAGCGGTGCCGGCAGGTACTTCGACGTAGCCGCGTGACGTTCACGCGCGGCGGCGATGATCGCATCGGCACCAGCAGCGTCGACTTCGATATCGCGTGCCCGCTTGAGCGGCCTGCGCTCCTTCACAACCTTGTTCGCGAACGCAATCGCAGCACCGCGCAACTCGCCGCTGACAATGTCATCGACGAGTGCTGTTCCAGCCAGGTCTTTTGCAAGCACCGTCGCACCGGTCGTCACCATCGTGATCGCGCGCTCCAGGTTCACGAGCCGCGGCAAGCGTTGGGTCCCACCGGCGCCCGGCATCAGGGCCAGCTTCACTTCCGGGAACGCTAGTGATGCATCGGGCGTGGCGATACGGTAGTGACAGCCAAGCGCCAGCTCCAGACCGCCGCCCATGCATGCGCCGCTGATGGCGGCAATCACAGGCTTGGAGCAGTCCTCGATAGTGCGGATGACGGTCCGCAATTGAGGTTGTTGCGTCGCGCGCGGTGTATTGAACTCGCGGACATCGGCGCCGCCGGAGAATGCACGGTCGCTGCCGATCACAACGATGGCCTGCGCAGTTGGATCGCTCGACGCGTGCCCGATGGCTGCGGTGAGGCCTTGCCGAAGCTCGAGGCCTAGTCCGTTGACCGGTGGACTGTTGAGCGTGATCAGTGCAATCGAACCGTGCACTTCATACTGAATTGGCGATGACATCAGAACCTCACGCCCTCGCGAGTGCTTCCAGCAGCTTGGGTGTGCCCTGGACGGCAGTACGCTGCATGTAGTGGAGCACTGCTCTGATGCCGCCGAGCTCCTCACCACCGCCCGCGCGTCCTGGGCCGCCATGCACGAGTCCGGGCATGGGTGAACCATGTCCGGTCTGTTCCTTGCCGCAGTCGCGATCCACGATGAGTACACGGCCGTGATAGGGGGCAAGGCCCAAGATGAGCTCGCGGGCGACCGCTGGATCCGCCGTGAAGGCAGATGCCACCAGGCTGCCTTCGCCCAGCTTGGCGAGTGCTACTGCATCACTGACAGAGCTGTACGGCATGAGGGTGCAAACAGGTCCAAATGCTTCTACGGCATGAACGGCGCGCGCACGATGCGGCTCACGCACGCGTAGTAGCGTCGGGCCGAGGAAGGCGCCTTTGTCGCGTGTGGCACCGAGCAGCTGGACTTCCTCGGGATCACTGGTCAACAACTCTGCCTCCTGCCGCAACTCTTGGATGCGAGCAAGTACGTCACGACGCTGCGCGATACCCACGAGCGGGCCCATCTGAACTTCGGCAACGCGCGGGTCGCCCACGACGATCTTTGCGAAGGCTTCTTTGAGCGCAGTCGATACGGCATCGAGCTGTTGCGCAGGCACGAGAGCGCGGCGAATCGCCGTGCAGCGTTGCCCCGCCTTCAACTTCATCTCGCGTACGACTTCGGCGACGAACAGGTCGAACTCGGGTGTCCCGGGCGCTGCATCCGGCCCTAGGATGCACGAGTTGAGTGAATCCGTTTCCGCAGTGAAGCGGACGGAGTGGGTGACGACCGCCGGATGTACGCGCAACTTCTGCGCCGTTGCTGCCGAGCCGGTAAATGCCACGGCATCCTGCGAGCGCAGGTGATCGAACAGATCGCCGGTGCTGCCGCAGATCAGTTGCAGCGAGCCTTCTGGCAGCACACTCGTATCCAAGATCTGGCGCACCAGCTTTTCTGTCACGAAGGCTGTCGCCGACGCAGGCTTTACCACGGCAGGTACGCCCGCCAAGAATGTGGGCGCGAACTTCTCCAACATGCCCCACACGGGAAAGTTGTAAGCGTTGATGTGCACCGCCGCGCCCTCCAGCGGCACGCAGATGTGTTGGCCCGCGAACCCGCCAGACTTCGATAACGGTTCAGCGGCGCCATCGATGTACACATGGCTGTTGGGTAACTCGCGTGCGCCACGACTGGCGTAGGAGAACAACGTTCCCAGGCCGCCATCCACATCGAGTACGCAGTCGGCCTGGGTTGCGCCGGTCGAGCGCGAAAGCGCATACAGCTCTTCTTTGCGCTCACCAAGAGCCTTCGCGAGAGTCTTCAGTAACGCCGCTCGCTCATGGAACGTGAGCCGACGCAGCGCAGGCCCGCCGATGGCTCGCGCATGGGTCAACACTCCAGCGTAGTCGATCGTTGCGGCGGGCAGCTCCGCAACGATCTCGCCGGTGGTTGCGTCTGCAAATGTCTGACCCGTGCCAGCGCCCGTGCGCCATTGTCCTTGCGTGTAGCTCGCGAGTTGCATGGTTAACCTCTGGAATGAATGTCTGTGACCGATGGGGCAGTCGTGTCGTTCTCGAGGGAGAACAAGCTGGTGACCACCAGATCGAGCACGGTTTGATCGGTTTGATTCAATAACAGCCATTGCCAGCGAACCACGCCCATGCGGCCGGACTTCGAGCGATCGGCCTGCAGTACGTGGACTCGCATGCGCAACTGGTCTCCAGGACACACTGGATTTGGCCAGCGCACGTACTCGATGCCGGGAGAGCCGCAGGATTCAGAGCCGCTCAACACATGGTCCACGATCATGCGCATCGCAATGCTGCAAGTATGAAAGCCGCTTGCGATCACGCCCCGCCAGCGTGACGCTGCCGCCGCCACTGGATCGACATGGAACGGCTGCGGATCGTAGCGCGTGGCGAATTCGATGATGTCGTGCTCATCGACCATCACGGAGCCGAACTCCAGCTCCTGTCCGCCGTGAAGCTCAGCAAATCTCATCGCATCAATACGTTTCGATGTGCAATCGACTCTGCTCCAGCAGCGTGGGGCGCAACTCGTCCCAGCTGAGTCGATGCTGGCGGCAGATATCTCTGAACGCTTCTTCGACGCCGCTTTCCATGCCCTTGATGCCACAGATATAGATGTAAGCGTCGCGGTCCAGCAGCAGCTTCACGACGTCATCGCCGCGCTCGAGGATCAAATCCTGCACATAGCGTTTCGGCTGATCCGGTACGCGCGAGAAAGCGAGGTTCACGTCGATGAAGGGCTTCGGCAAATTCATGAGGGGGCCAAAGTAGGGCAGTTCCTCGGGCGCACGCGCGCCGAAGAACAACATCAGCGAGCCACCTTCATTGAGCGAGCGGCGTCGGCGCCGCCATTCCGTCATCGCGCGCATCGGCGCCGAGCCGGTGCCGGTGCAGATCATCAGCAGCGAGGAACCCGGATGGTTCGGCATGAGGAACGTCGTACCGTACGGTCCGACGATTCGCACCTGATCGCCGACCTTCAAGTCGCACATGTAGTTCGAGCCGACACCTGCGATCGGCTTGCCTTCATGATCGTGCGTGACGCGCTTCACCGTGAGCGACAGATTGTTGTAGTTCTGGCGCTCGCCATTACGCGGGCTCGCCACGGAGTAGAGGCGCACGTAGTGTGGTTTGCCGGACTCATCCTCGCCCGGCGGCAAGATGCCGATGCTTTGACCCTCGAGCACCGGAAATGCGAGTGGGCCAAAGTCCAACACGATGTGGCGCACATCGCCGCTGGCATCGGGGCTGGTCAAGCGGAAGTTGCCTGCAACCGTGGCAACGACTGGGTTCTTGATGCCGAACAGATTGACGACCGGGCGTTCCGCCGAGTGCGGCGCCTTGCTGACTCCGCCTTGTGGAGCTCCCGCGACCATGGTTAAGCGTTCCACTTCTGCGGGCATCTCGACGGGTGTGTCCCCCACCTGCAGTTCCTCCTGCGGCGGCAACGAGTCCCACGTGAGCTGCTCCTCGACCGAGTACGCGTTTGCAGCGAGCACTTGCCGCCAATTGTCGATGGCGCCCGTGGGGCAGGGGGAAATACACGCACCGCAGGCATTGCACACGTCGAACTTGACGACGTAGTTGCGCTCGTCGTGTGTCACTGCGCCGATGGGACAAGTGGCTTCACACGTGTTGCAGCGGATGCAGATCTCCGGATCGATGAGATGCTGCCGCGCTACCTTGACCTTGTCTTCTATCGTTGCCATGGAGAGCTACGCGAAACGCACGTACTCCAAGTTGATGGGCTGGCGATTGATGCCGACCGGCGGCGGCGCGATCCAGTTGGCGAACTTACCGGGTTCGGTCACACGGCCCATGAGGGACTTCACGAACTCGGCGTCTTCCGGTGTCGGCAGCCAGTCGCGCACGTTCGCATTCCATTCGGCATCGCTCACGACCTTACCGTCGGGAGATATCTTCAAGCCGGCAAGCGGACCAATCTGCCGATGGAACGCCTTGTGCGGCGTCGTCAGTTTGAAGTCGACCCCGTGCTTTTGAATCACGCGGTTCCAGCGGTCGACCCCGGCGGTGGAATCCTTGACGAAGTCATCGCGCAGCTTTTCGTTGAGGGCGTTCAACATCGGTGCTTCACGCTCCACCAGCCTTCCGCCCTGTGGCTCGAGCACTGTGTAGCTGCGGTCCTTCAGCTCGTGGTCATCGTCGATCTTGGTTTCCTCATAGCGGCCTTTCAGCCCGGTCGTATAGAACGTGGCCGCGTTCGATGACACATCGGAGCCGAACAGATCCACGGTCACGCTCGAATGAAAATTGATGTAGCGCTGCATGGTGGGCAGATCGATGACGCCGAGACTGCGCAGGCGTGCCGGATCATCGGTCTTGTGCTGTGCCATCACCTCGCAGGTGCGCTGCAGAATGCGTGAGATGCCTGATTCACCGACAAACATGTGGTGCGCCTCTTCGGTCAACATGAAGCGCGTGGTGCGTGCCAACGGGTCGAATGCGGATTCCGCCAACGCGGAAAGTTGGAACTTACCGTCGCGGTCCGTGAAGTAGGTGAACATGAAGAACGACAGCCAGTCGGGTGTCTTCTCGTTGAAGGCCCCCAGGATGCGTGGGTTGTCAGCATCACCTGACCGACGCTCGAGCAGTGCCTCCGCTTCCTCGCGCCCATCCCGGCCGAAGTAGCGATGCAGCAGATACACCATGGCCCACAAGTGACGACCTTCTTCCACGTTGACTTGAAACAGGTTGCGCAGGTCGTAAAGCGAAGGCGCCGTGAGACCGAGATACCGCTGCTGTTCCACCGACGCCGGTTCGGTATCGCCTTGCGTCACGATGATACGGCGCAAGTTCGAACGGTATTCACCCGGCACGTCCTGCCAGACGGGTTGTCCCTTGTGAGCACCGAAGCTGATCTTGCGGTTTGCTTCCTGCGGATTGAGGAAAATACCCCAGCGGTACTCCGGCATCTTCACGTAATCGAAGTGCGCCCATCCGCCTGGATCGACACTGATCGCCGTTCGCAGATAGACATCGTGATTGCGCGACCCGTCTGGGCCCATGTCGGACCACCAGTTCAAGAACTCAGGTTGCCAATGTTCGAGTGCACGTTGCAACACCTTGTCGCTCGATAGATCGACGTTGTTCGGGATTCGTTCGCTGTAGTTGATGCTCATGCTTGCGACACCTGAATGGTTAAACGCGATTCCAATCGAACTCGGGCTTGCTGCCGGTCCCGTAGACTTTCAACGCGCCAGTCTTGCCGACCGCGTTGGGACGAATAAAGATCCAGTTTTGCCAGGCGGACAGACGGCCGAAGATGCGTGTCTCCATCGTCTCGCCGGGGCCGAAACGTAGATTGGCTTCCAGCCCAGTGAGCGCATCGGGTGACAGGCTAGTGCGCTCTTCCACGGCGAGGCGCACTTCATCGCTCCAATCGAGCTCGTCGAGCGCCCTGGTAACGAGTCCGAGCGCATTCGCTGCTTCGGTATCGAGCTGCTTGCCGATGCTGGCACGAGCCGCGGCAATCGGCTCCGCCTCGCCGTAAAAGCGCGCCGCGATGCGGGTCACTTGGGCCACCGTGGGATAAGCACCGAAGTTCAGCTCGGAGAGCGCAAGCCTTGGAGCGTCGGCGGCCTGCGAAGACAACATGTAGATGCGGTCCGCCGCGAGGGCCACCTCCAATAACGTGCCCGCAAAGCATGAGCCCTTGTTGACGAAGGTGAACAGCGTGCGCGAGCTGGTTTCGAGACGGGCGAGCGTGCGACGCCATTCGCCGAGCACTTCACGTACGAACCAGTGCTTGGCATGACGCGCGAGCGTGCCATCCATGGCCAACATGTCGGCGATGCTGCCCTGGGCGTCTAGAATCCAGGTGCCGATGTCCAGGTGATTGGTCCGCAGCAGAAGAATGGCGTCGTCCAGCTCACGTGCCGCAGCCAGGGGCCACCACTGCGCGCCCTGCGCGAGGATCTCCTCGATCGTTTGTGGCTGTTGACCGCGCGGTGCTTGGATCGTCAGCGTTGCCGTTCTCGCAGCGGCATCGATCTGCACGGTGACTTCGGAGTAACGATAACCGGCAGGGTCTACTTGCCGCTGCAACGGTGAGAGAGTGACTCCCTTGGCATCGGCGGGTCGATCGCTGAGCTTGGCCAATGCTTCAGCGCGTTCATGTACCACAGTCGCGAAGTGCTGAGTTTTTGCGTGACCGTCGATCAGACGCCACTCCTTGGCACGCTGGGCGCGCACGCCCTCGGGCAGCGTGCAGAAGATATCGGCATGGTCACGGCGCACTTTGCGCTTGTCGGTGACGCGGGTGAGTCCACCCGTTCCCGGCAACACCCCCAGCAGCGGAACCTCGGGCAGGCTGACTGCCGATGACCGATCATCGACGAGCCAGATCTCATCGCACGCCAGTGCCAGCTCGTAACCGCCGCCGGCCGTCG
>WUUC01062122.1_pt1 | contig 14048 bp, 5 predicted proteins | sample 6278441 | NCBI WGS metagenome assembly WUUC01 (sample SAMN13675441, study PRJNA597444) | soil metagenome | isolation source: soil | place: USA: Washington | collected 2017-10
AGCGCGGGTCGAAATACTCGAAGCGGACGAGCTGGTGGAGGCGGCTGAAGCGCGAGCGGAACGCGCCCTCTCGAAGCTGTCCGAAGAGATTGACGTTTCTGACCTCGAAGCCGCCGAGCGGCCCGTTGTCGGTCGAGAAGCCGACGATGTAGTCGGTCGTGATGCGCTTGTTCTCTTCTACGTCGATGATTACGTCGCGGCGCTTGAAGCCGCCCGCCGTCTCGCCCGCAGGCTCCGTGCGGATGATGACCTGCCGGAAGGCGTCCGTGTTGTTCAGAAGCGCGCGCTCGCTCTCGGCCAGCTCGTCGCCGCGCAGCACCTCGCCCTCACGCAAGGGGATGGCGTCGAGCACGGCCTGCCGCTTCGTGCGCACGATGCCGTTGACGAAGATGTTGTTGATGAAGACCTTGTTGGACTCCGTGACGGTGTAGATAAGCCGCACCTGCTCGTCGTTGCTGCCGGAGGCGGTCGGCAAGGTGACGACATCGAGATCGACGGACGCTTCGAGGTAGCCGTTGCGCGAGTAGAAGCCGCGGATGCGGTCGCCGTCGGCGCGGGCCGTCGTGCGCGAGTAAGCGCCGCCTTCGATGAGGCACGCCTCGTCGGGCAGAGGGTCGGGCGGGCAGCGCTGGTCGCGAAGCTGTGCGGCGGTGAAGAGCTGGTTGCCGCGCATCTCGATACCGGCGACGCGCGTCAGCGGCCCCTCCTCGACGGCGAAGGTGATGATGAGGTTCTCGCCTTCGAGCGTCACGCCCTGCCGCACCGTCACCTGCGCGCGGCGGTAGCCGAGGTCGCGCATCCGCGCCTCGATGGTCGTCGTGTCGCGGCGCAGCGCTTCTTCGCTGGTGTAGCCGCGCCCGTAGCCGAGCAGAGGGATGATGCCGAGGATGGTGGCCTCGCGGGTACGAAGGTCTTCCTCCACGTCCTCGAAGGCGAGGCGTTCAGTGCCCTCGATGCGGATGTCCGTGAGCTTGAGGCGGCGACCGCGCTCGACCTCGTAGGTGATGAGGACGTTGCGGCTGCCAAGCTCTTCGGGGTTGAGCAGGTCGCATGTCCCGAACTCGTCGCCGTCTCCGGGCAGAGCGGCTGAGGCGGGCGGCGGCGCGAGCGGCGGCGTGACGGTGCAGACCGTGTTGACTTCGGCGAAGAAGTAGCCCTCCTCCTGAAGCCGGTTGCGCAGCCGCCGCTTGCCCTCTTCGATGGCCGAGGGCTCAATCGTCCCTTCGCGGCGGACGGGCAGAAGCTCACGCTCACGCTTCTCGCCGGGCTCGTAGCCCGTGACTTTCACCTCGACCTTCGGCCCGATGTTGCCCGCGAGGCTGACGTTGATGCGGTTGGCGGCGGGGTCGAAGCGGATGTCAGGCTCGGTCAGACGCGGGGCTAGGTGGCCCAAGTCGATGATGGCCTGACGCAGTCGCGCGATGTCCTGACCGAGAGCCTCCTGCATGAAGGTCTTGCCGGGTTGGAGACGAAATTCCGGGCGGAGGCGTTCGGCGTCGAAGCCGTCGATTTTGACGTTGAAGGCTTCGAGCAGGGTCGGCGGCCCCGGCGTGACGCGGAAGATGACGGTGGCGCGCGTGCGCGTCGCGTCGAGCCGCTGCTCGTATTTCACGTCGGCACGGTAGAAGCCCCGGTCGCGCAGGTAGACCTGCACGGCGTCCGCGTTCTCCTTGAGCACCTGCTCCGTGATTCGCTTGCCGGGGTCGAGCAGGTTGAGGCGCGCGCGCAACTCGTCTTCGGTGATACCAGTCCCTTCGGTGACGCCGACCTCGAACTCGACGCCGCCGACGAGCACCTGCGGGCGAATGATGAAGAGCAGCGCGACGCGCGGGCGACCGTCGCCGCCCGGAGCGCCCGCGACTTCCGACGCCTCGACTCTGACGTTGGCGACGCGGTTCGTCTCGAAGAGCGCTTGGAGCGACTGGCGCACGCGGATGACCGAGAAGCGGCCACCCGGCGCGAGGCTGATGCGCGTGCGGAACTCTTCGAGCGCGGCGTCTTCGACCGAAGCCTCTTCCACCGACACTTCGACGGTCGCGACCGTGCGCCCCTCATAGCGGCTGAGATCGACCGCCGGACGCGCGCCTGCCCGTGCGCCGAGCGGCGCGAGCGAAAAAATCAGGAAGATGAAGAACACCCGATGGATAGTCACGTAATCAGTTTTTCGGTTTTCGGTTTTACAGACCTCAGTTTAAGAATTTCAGATTTGGGATTTGAGATTTCAAATCTCGACAACTGAAAGCCAGAGACCGGAGAACTGAAAAACCGGCTGCTTCTTCAATATCGCTTTCGGAACCGCAGCTCGAAATTGAAGTTGTCGCTGCGAGAACGCAGCGTATCGGTCGCGCCCTGCTGGTACTGCGCGACGAACGAGAGGCGGTCGGAGACGCGATATACGACCGCGAGCACTTGATTGGGCTCGCCCGTCACGTTCGTCGAGAAGGTGACGGCGAGGTCACGATTTATCTGGCGGCCCACGGTCAGGCGCGCGGTCGGGCTCGCGCCGCCACGCCCCGCGATAATCGGGTCGAACTCGAAGCGGTTGAGGCCGAACAGCCTGTCGGTCGCCTTCCGCACGGGCGCGTTGATGAGGCTCTCGGTCAGAAGGCTAGTCGCAGTCCCTAGCCCGGTCTGCGCGATGGTCGAGAAGCCCTCGGTTCCAGTCGAGAGGTTGCCGGTCGTAATCAGCGCGACGACATCGGCCTGCGGCAGCGCGGGGTCTGAGCGCAAGCTCGTGGCGGGCTGCGAGAGCGGCCCCGTGATGCCGACGTTGATGCGGTAGCCGCGAATCTCCGACTCGGCCTGAACGTTTAAGATTGGGTCTGCGTCGCGTCGCGGCGGCAGGTCGATGATGGCGCGCTGAATCTCGAAACGGTCGTTGCGGAAAGAGAGCGTGCCGCGCGTGGCCGTGATGCGCCCGGAGATGACGGGGTCGTCCACGGCCCCTACCACGCGCAGGGAGAGCGAGCCGACCACGTCGGCCAAGTTGTTTCGCACGACGAGCGCGTCGCGTCCCTGTATCGCCAGCTCAATCGTCGTCCGCCCGCCGAGGAAGCTGCCGCCGCCCTCGCCGCTCTCGGTGAGAGAAGCCTGCGCGCGACGGTCGATGAGGTCTGCGAGGTCTATGTCTTCGGTGTACTCGGCGCGTCGCACGTTGATAGTGCCAGTGATTCTCTGCCCCTGAAGGTTGCCGCTGATTTCGAGGTCGTCGGTGTCGGCGGTCGTGCGGAAATCGGCGGGCAGCGGCACGGTCACTCTCTCGGCGCGGACGAGGAAGCGGAACTGCGAGGGGCGCAGGCCCGCGAGCAGCGCGCCGCCGGAGACGTTGATGCTCCCACCGCCGAGCGAGCCCGTCAGAGTCTCGATGCGCGCCTGATTCTCGTTGAAGCGGACGACGCCGTTGATGCCCGTCGCCGTCAGCCTCTCGTCGCCGATGAAGGTCGCGAACGTCGCTCCGGCCACGGACGCCGTGCCGTTGATGCGCGGGCTCTCGAAGCTTCCTGTGACGTTCACGCCGACGCGCGCCGCGCCCGCCATAAGAATGTTAGGCGAGAGGTTGTTTAAGACGCGCAGGTTGAGGTCGCCGTTGACGCTCAGGTTCTGGCGGCCTCCCGCGCCGAGCGCAGCCGTGCCGCCGAAGGTGATGTTCGTGCCCGGCCCCGTAAAGCGCGTCCGCTCGAACGTCACTTCGCTCGGCGTGAAGAGCACGACGAGCGGGTTCTCGGCTGCGAGCGCAACGTCTTCGACCTGCACGACCAGCTCCGAGAACTCGGCACGCCCGCTCAAATTCGAGGTGGTGAAACCTTCGTCGCCGAGGAGGTTGCCGCTCGCGCGCAAAGTGCCGGTAGCGCGCCCCGTGACGCGCACGTTCGAGTCGGGCAGGAGCGTTGCGAAGAGAGGCGTCAGGTCTGTCCCCGTGAGCGTCGTCTCGGCGCTGAACGAGAGGTCTTCGCTCCCCAAATCGAGCTGCGCGCTCAAGACCTGTGGGCGTCCCAGAAGCCCCGTCGTCAGCTCGACGTTGAATTTCTGATCCGCCGTCGTGCGCCCGACCAGAGACAGCTCGCCTGCGGGCTGGCCGTTGATGGTCACGTCGCGCCCTTGCGCCGTCAGCTCGACGCGGTAGCTGGTCGGGTCTGCGAGATTGCCGGAGGCCGTGGCGTTGAAGTTGGCGAGGCCGGAGAGACGCGGGAGGCTGCGGCCACCGCCGATGGCGCTGCCGCCGAAGAGCCCTGTCAGCAGGTCGAGCTTCACGTCCGTGCCCTGCGCTCGGAGGTCGAACGACTGCGCCTCTATATCGACCGTGCCGCTCGCCGTGAGCGCGCCCGCAGGTAGTCGCGCTTCGAGCCGTTCAAGATTGACTTTCGAGCCGCTGAAGGTAGCGCGCGTCACAATCTCGTCGAACGCCTGAGTGCCGATGCGACCGGCCCCGACCCTCAAGTCGGCGCTCCCCTCCATCGCGCCGGGATATCCGGTCACGCTCACTTTTCCCGACGCGGGCCCGAGCCCCGCGAGATTCGCCGCGTTGACGCGCCCCCCGCCGAAAGCGGCGACGAGGTTCCCGGCGTTGACGTTTTCGAGCGTCGCGTCGAAAGAGATGTTGTCTTCGCCCGCGCGAGGGATGACGGCTGTGAACTGCGCGCCGCCGCCGTCGCGCTCCGCGAGCCTGCCGTTATTGATGCGCGTCTCGGCAGCGGTAGAGGCAATCTCGGCGCTCAGAGCCCCCAAGTCTTGACCGCCAACGGTGAGCGAGCCGAGCGCGACGCTGCCGTTGACGAGCGGCGAGTCGAGGTCGCCCGTCATCGTTCCCCTGAAGCTCAGGTTTCCGGCCAGCTCGGCCCCGAAGTCTCTAACCTTCTGCTCGATGTCCGGAAGCAGTCCCGTCCCGAGCGCGATGCGTTGAAGCTCTGCGGCGTCGGTCGAATTGAGATTGACGGCGAGGTCTGTGCCGCCGCTGAAAGAGAAGCGGCCCGAGGCCGTCAGCTCGGTCGCGCCCGTGCGAAGGTTGGCGCGCTCTATCTGGAACAGCCCGCGCTCGGCGGTCACGGCCACCTCGCCCGTCAGAGGCGTGCGCGCCGACTCGTCCCTGCCCGTCGCGCCCTCGAAACGCGCGTCGAGGCGGCCCGAGGCGGCCTTGAAATTCGTTCCCGGAAAACTGAGGTTGACCGTGCCCGTCGCCGCGCCCGTCAGAGGCACTGCGCGCCCCGAAAGCGTCGCGATGACGCCGCCCACGTCCACGCCGTCGAAGCTGGCCGCGACGTTGGAAGCGCCTCCGCGCGGCGCTGTGCTGATGGTGGCGCGGCCCTCCGCGCGACCGTTGAAGATGTCCGCGACGAAGTCGTTCAACTGTATCTGATTGTTCGACGCGACCACTGCGGCGCGGGCCGAGCCGAGCCGCATCTGCCCGAGCACGCCGCCGCCGAGGCTCAGGTCTGCGCTGGCGCGATAGCGACCGCCCGGCTCCAACACGAAGCGGGGCCGCGCGAGCCTGACGTTCTCAGCGCGCCCGCCGTCGGGGAGCGCGACCGAGCCCGCGTTGATGTTGCCCGAAGTGCCTTCGACGCGCCCGCCGCTCGTGATGGCGAGCCGCACGCCCGCGATGTCGATGCTGCCCGTCCGCACGCCCGACGCGCTGACGGCCCCGACACGCACCTGTTCCAAGGAGACGCTGGCCGACTCGTCCGGGTTGATGGTCGCGCTGAGGCCCCTCGCCGTCACGCCGCCCACGGTCGCACCTTGCGCGTTGAGCTGACCGGCGCTGGCGCTCGAAGCGCTGACCGTCGTGCGCCCTTCGGCGTCGCGCGTGAAGCGCACGTTAGAGCCTTGAGCGCCGTTAACGCGCGCGCCTTCGGCGACAATCGAAGCGGCGCTGGCGCTCGAAGCTCCCCCGCTCAGATTGCCTTCGCGCAGCTCGGCGGTGGCGTCTTTCAGGATGAGCCCGGCGATGCTCGTCTCGCCGCTGCGGGCGGCGGCGGCGCGCAGGTCGCCTATCCAACTGAAGTCAGTGCCCGTGCCCATCACCTTGCCCGCAAGCTGCAAAGTGTTGAGCTGAAAATCGCCAACGGTCAACAGCTCGGCGACTGCGCGGCCTTGAGCCTCGTAGCTCTTCCCCTCGCCGGTCGCCGTGGCCGTCACGTTCAAAGCCTTGAGGCGCACGTTGTCAGCCGCGAGCGCGTCGGAAGTAATCTGCCCTTCGACCTTGTAGTTTTCGCCCTCGCCCTCCACAGTCCCTTGAAACTGCCCCGCGCCGCGCAGCGTCGCTTCGAGTTGCAACACGTCGGAGGTGCGCGTCAAATCCACGTTGGCGTCAACCTTCATGCGGTAACGCAGGTTGCGCCAATCGTCTAGCACGCCGGAGAGCCGCGCCTCCGTCAAGGGCGAGCGCAGGACGAGCTCGCCTATCTCCGCCTGCACCTGATTGACGCGCGCGCGGGCCTCGATGTCTATGTCATCGACCGCGCGCCCGTTGTAGACGAAAGAGGAATCGGAGAGCCCGATTTCGACTAAGTTCATGCGGCTCTCGGCGGGCGCGTTCGGGTCTTCGGGACGGATGAAGGCACGCAGGTTCCGCGCTTCGCCCGAGATGTCGTAGCGCTTGTCGTCGTAGTGCACGACGGCCCCGTTGAGGCGTATGCGCGCCGTCGAGTAGGAGAAGAGGATGCGGCTGTTCGGGTCGGGCGGCGGGAGACGCACGTTGCGGAAGTTCGAGCGCCCCTCGGAGTCGAACGCGACCCACGCTTCGAGCCCGTCGATGGTCAACTCTTCGAGGTTCACGTCGCGGCTCAGGCTGAGCGCGTACATGTCCTCGACGCGGATGGTGGCGAGCACGCGGTCTATCTTGCCGAGCTGCTCGCCGGTCGTCGCGTCGTAGAGCTTGAGGTCTCGAAGCTCCGCGGTGCGCGCGCCGAACTTCGTCTCGAACGAGCCGACCTCGGCGCGGATGTTGTACTTGGCGAAAGTCTCGACAATCTGTCGGGCGATGATGCGGTCTACCTGCCCGCTGCGGTAGAGGACGAAGATGATGACGACGAGCGCGATGGCCGCGACGACGAGCACGAGCCCCGTCCACATGGCGTTGCGGCGGTTGACGACGCGACGCCAGCGCGCGCGCCGACCCTTCGGCGTGAGCGGGGACGGAGCGCCTGCGTCGGTGGCGGGCGCTTCCTCGAACTTCAAGGGCTTGCTGCTCTCCGGCTCCGGGGAAGACGGGGCGGGGCTTTCGTCGTGCTCGTCAACGGGCATAATTTTTTACTTAACGAGCCGTCCGGGGGAGTCGGCGGCGAAGAGCTTCACGGCCTCAAGGGAGGAAGCCGCCTTTCATTTACGGTCGAGTGCGGCGGAACCCGCGCCGCGACAAAGTGACGCACGCGGGATGCCCGGAGAAGAGTTCAGATTCCAAATTTGAGATTCGAGATTTGAGATTTCAAATCTGCGGCCCCCTTGCGTCCTTATGTTCTTCGCGTCTCTATTGCCGAAGTGCGACGTAGCCACACTCAAAGCATCTCAGGAGTCCTGCGTGAGAGGTTTGGCCTCCCCGATTTCAAACCCGCTGCCGCCACCCTTTCCGGCGCGCGCGGGCGAGCCCAGAGCGACGCTGCCGACTATCTCAAGCTCGAAGCCTTCGAGCGCGGAGACCTTGGGCGGGTGGTTCGTCAAAAGAAGGATGCGGCGCAGCCCGAGGTCGTGGAGGATTTGCGCGCCGACGCCGTAATCACGGTCTGTGCCGTAGCCGGTCTGTAGGCTCGCCTCTCGTTTCGGGATGTCTTGCTCCTGCATCAGCGCGTAGGTCTTCAACTGGTGAATCAGGTCTAGGTTGTTGTGACGCTGGCGCAGGTAGAGCACGACGCCGCGCCCCTTCGCCGCGATACGTTCGAGCGCCGCGTGGAGCTGGAAGCCCGTGTCATCGATTAGCGAGCCGAACATGTCGCACGTCACGTTCTCTGTGTGGACGCGCACGAGGGCCGGCTCGTCCGTGCTCGTGAGGTCGCCCATCACCATCGCAAGATGCACTTCGCCGTTCGTGTCGTTCTCGAAAGCGATGGCGCGGAAGAGGCCGTAGACGGTGGGCAGGTCTGTCTCGGCGGCGCGGCGCACCAGAACCTCTTTGCGCATGCGGTAGCGGACGAGGTCGGCCACCGTGATTATCTTCAGGCCGTGCTTGGCGGCGAACTCTTCGAGTTGCGGCATCCGCGCCATCGTCCCGTCCGGGTTCATCATCTCGCAGATGACGCCCGCGGGCTGTAGCCCCGCGATGCGCGAGAGGTCTACGCTCGCCTCGGTCTGGCCCGTGCGGACGAGCACGCCCCCGTTCTTCGCGCGCAAGGGAAAGATGTGGCCGGGGCGCGCGAGGTCTTGCGGGCGCGTCTTCGGATCGACGGCGGTCAGGATAGTGAGAGCGCGGTCGGAGGCCGAGATGCCGGTCGTCACGCCGCGCCGAGCATCGACGGAGACGGTGAAGGCCGTGCCGAGATACGAGGTGTTGTCGGCGACCTGCATCGTCAACTGCAACTCGTCGCAGCGCTCTTCGGTCAGCGGCATGCAGATGAGCCCGCGCGCGTGCGTCACCATAAAGTTGATGATTTCCGGCGTCACCTTCTCAGCCGCGCACGCAAGGTCGCCCTCGTTCTCTCTATCCTCGTCATCGACGATGATGACCATGCGGCCTTCGCGAATGTCTTCGGCGGCCTCTTCGATGGAAGCAAAAGGCATTTTTTTGGAACCTCTACGGCGATGTTTGGAGAGATGTTAAAAGCACTCGTATGTTAACCGAAACTTCCCTTTTTTGCGACTCCCTCAAGACCGCCCCGCGAGTTGGCGGGTTCGGGGGCCGCCCGCCCGCGCCCCCTCCCGCGCGACGGCGTGGAGGCTCAACCATATCCGAGTTCAGACAGCCGCTCCTTCGTGCTTGACTGAAGCGCCGACCGCGCGCCCGCGTGCCAGCCGCGAAGAGGAGGCCCGTCAACGCCAGACTCCTGCGAAAGTCATGCGGCTATAGGGCTGCGGCTTCCTTTATCTTCTTAGAGATGCTGACCAGAGCGCTATTCAATTCGGCTTGTGACAAGCTATCCAACGGCTCCCTCGGATTGTTCGCGGCTTGGTAAGACGCAATCTCCGTCTCATCATAAAGGCAAGCGCTAACCGCCACCCAAAGAATCTTGAGCCCTTCCTTTTTGGCTGCTGCCAAAAGTGGGGGCAGTTCATGCTCTACAATAAAGTCGGAGCCGAGAAAGTGTGGACTGACTAAAAGCACCGCCACCTTCGCCGAAGCCAGAGCATGCGTTATCTTCTCTCTCCATCTGGCCCCGGCGCGAATGTCCGTGTCCGCCCAGACGGATATTTCCTTGCTCCTCTTGAGCGGCGACAACATCGTCTGAAGCTTATCCAGCCACTCTTTGTCCAAATGGCTATAGCTGATGAAAACCTGCTCGCGGGCGGGCCGGGTCGCGAGCTTATTGCGGTCGTCCAGCCCCCACCTGTAAAGCACGTCTTCAATCAACCCCAAGGCGTTCACCATCTGATAGCTTTTCTGACATTGGATGAGTTCCTGCCTGTCGTCCACGAACTGCCGCAGGACTTCAAACGGGTAGAAATGCGGCTCCTGATTGTCTTTACACTTCGCGCAGTTGCAAGGGATTAATTTGCTGTACCTCAACCTTTTGTAAGACGCGTGAATCTCGTCCAGCTCGTAGTTCACAATCGTCAGCAACTCTTTCTTGTGCCTGCCCGCCACGCGGATTTTGATTTCCCTCTTGCCGTAGTATTCGATGACTTCCGCCTTCGTCCGGTCTTTTTCCAGAATGACGCCGCTCCGCCAGACATACGTTTGCCCTTCTATCAGCTTATGGACGGCGACGATGAACTGGGTGATGATGCCTTTGGGCATGAAAGATTCGTAGGTGTAGCGCAGAATGAGATTGCTCGACTCGTCCCAATCGTAATGCGGCTGATTCTCCGTGAGCAGTTGCGGGGCGATGTAGACTTCGCTGTTCGGAATCTGGTAACTCAACTTGAAATTAATCATGAGCCGCAGAAGCTCATCCTGCATGTCTGCGTACTCCCCTTCGTGCCAGATGTCGGCCAAATCGTCTCGATTGAATTTGCCTAGATTGCCGATGACCTTTTTGTTGTCCAGCACCTTGTAGACCGCGTCGGTTCCCCACTTGGGTTTAAGGATGACAGTCTTCTTCAGCAGCGGGTCGTCCTGAAAGTGCAGGCACACGCCGAGGTCGTGCAAGTAGCCGCTCAGTTGCAGCCTGTCCTTCACTTCGCCGAAGCCGTTCTCCCCGCAGATGTCCAGATATTTTTCGAGGCTGATGTGATTGCGCGCATCCCTTTCCAGAGCTTCTCTGACCTTCACCCAAGTCTTCGGGAGCTGCGCGCCGACCTGCGGCAGATTACTGATGTAATGCCTAATCTCGGATAAGATTTTATCCAAGCCCGTATTGTCGGCAAGATTGGTCTCCAGCGTCTCTTTCAGGTTAGTAAACTGCCCGCGCAACTGCCGCTCGTTGATTTCGCGCTGGCGACCATGTTTCTCGTTCTTGATTATCAACAGAGGGCTGTTGTCGCTCAACAACTCGACCGCGTTGAGCCAGTAATAAAAGTCCGTATCCTCCTTGCGCGTGTCTGCCACAAGGATGTACAGCGAACGCTTGGTCAGAAAGAACTGGTGCGTCGCGTGATAAATCTCCTGCCCGCCGAAGTCCCAGATGTTGACCCGGAACGGCTGCCCGTTCTCCATCCTGAAATTCCACCGAATGACCTCAATGCCCTTGGTCGAATCCTCTTCCTTCAGCACATAATCCCGGTTCTCAATCTTCTTCGCCAGCGTCGTTTTCCCCGCCCCGCCCTCCCCGATAATCAGCAACTTCGCCTCATACAAATAATCCGTCCCCTCCGCCTCGATTTGCCGGAAATATTCCTTGATGGCCTCTACGCCCTCACTGACAACTTCGAGGGGCGGAGTCTCTATAGGATTATTCATCAAATCTAAGGTTCTCAAGTTTTCTAGTTGAAGTATTTTAGAAGACACTTCCTTGATTTCGTTTTGATTTTCTATGCCCAAAAGATTGCCTAGGTCTACTTCTTCCAATGAGCGCAACTCATAGACTGATTCAGGAATAGCATTGAATCTATTATTTCCAAGGCTGAGCCAGTTTAATTTTCGCAATCCAGAGATCGATGCAGGGATCGAGGTTAGCGCATTATCATATAAATTGAGCCCCGTTAGATTCTCTAACTCAGGAATCCACTCGGGGATGACAGATAGTTGGTTCGCTGCTAAACCAAGACGTTCCAGTTTTTTTAATTGCCTAATAACATTGGGCACGGCAGTGAATTTATTACTAGCTGACCAGAGACGGTTCAGATTTTGCAATTGAGAAAGCCATTCGGGGAGCGTGGTTAATCCGATGTCGTTCAAATCGAGCGAGGTTAAGTTTTGCAGTTGAGAAAGCCATTCGGGGAGAGCGGTTAGTTTGGGGCCACTCAAATCGAGCGAGGTTAAGTTTTGCAGTCCAGAAATCCATTCGGGGAGAACAGCTAATCCGAGATACCCTAAGTTGAGCGAGGTTAAGTTTTGCAGTCCAGAAATCCATTCGGGGAGAGTGTCTAATCTGTTATGGTTCAAATCCAACGAGGTTAAACTTTGTAGTTGAAAAACCGATTCGGGAAGAGCGGCTATTGAATTTCCAGCCAAATCGAGCGAGGTTAAGTTTCGTAGCCGAGAAATAGATTCGGGAATCGATGTAATTTCATTGCCACTTAGATTCAATACTTTCAAATTCTCTAACTCAAAAACTTCAGCGGGGATTTGAGTCAATCGGTCGCTCTCTACTTTCCAGTCATAGCTTAAATCTAATTCCTTAAGCTGTTGCTCTTTGGCTTCTCGGATTTTTTCAAGGGTGCGTTGGGGCGTAGTTTCCATGTCAGTGTTCCTTGAGAAGTGAGTCTTCTGTTTGACAGTCGGGTTAATGTCTCTCGGCTTTGAACTCGAAAGTGCGGGCCATATCTAAAGACCTGTTGAGTGGAATGGCCTTTATCGTCTGTGAGGCATCAGACGATTATTGCGGGGGAAGAGAAAGAGCGGTGTTTGCCAGTGCGGCGTTCACTTATAGCCCAAGTCGGCTAACTTCTCCATGGTGAGCGAGGAGGAGGAGGAAGGCACGGAGTCTTGGCCTCGGCTGCCGACGGTGAGGATGCGCTCGACGTACTTGGCGATGATGTCGGCTTCGAGGTTTAGGGCGTCGCCGGTGCGCAGTGTGGAGAGGTTCGTCAGCGTCCAAGTCTTGGGGATGACGGCGATTTCGAAGTAATCGTCGGCGAGCGCCGCGACGGTGAGGCTGATGCCCTCGACGGCGACCGAGCCTTTGAAGACGAGGTAGCGGGCCATCTCCGGCGGATAGCCGACGCGCACAGTCCAAGAGCCGCCGTGCTCTTCGGCTGAAAGATAACGCCCGCGCGCGTCCACGTGTCCCTGTACGATGTGACCGCCGAGGCGCGTCGAGGGCGTCACGGCGCGTTCGAGGTTGACGGCGGAACCGGCGCGTAAAGCGCCGAGCGTCGAGCGCTGCAAAGTCTCTCGCGAGCCGTCCGCAGAGAAAGAGTCTCGGCGCACGTCGAGCGCCGTCAGGCACACGCCGTTGACCGAGATGGAGTCGCCCTCCTGCGTCCCTTCCGTCACCGCTCGCGCCTCGACCGTTAAGCGCACGCCCTCGCCCCGCCTCTCGATGCCGCGTACGCGGCCCAGCTCTTCGATGATGCCTGTAAACATCAGTCCGGCTACTCACTCCCGTCAGTCTTCAAACCCTGCCGCTCGCGGATGACTTCGAGCATGCGCTGGAAGACCTCTTCGATGGAAAGCTCCGTGGTGTCGATGACGACGGCGTCTTCGGCGATGGCGAGCGGGGAATCCTCGCGCGAGGAGTCGCGGCTATCGCGCGCGTTGATGTCGGCCAGCGTCTCGTCGTAGTTGATGTCCTGCACGTTGACGCGCTCTTCGTCGAAGCGGCGGCGGGCGCGCTCTTCGGGGACGGCGGTGAGGAAGAATTTAACGTCAGCGGCGGGGAAGACGACCGTGCCGATGTCGCGCCCGTTGAGGACGACGCCGCGACCCTGCCGGCCTATCTCACGCTGGCGGCGCACCAGCTCGCGTCGCACTTCGGGCACTGCGGAGACGACCGAAGAGGCGTGCGTAATCTGCTCGGTGCGAATCGCCTCGGTCACGTCGCGTCCTTCCAGAGTCACGCGCACGGAGTCGGGGTCTCCTTCGAGCACGATGGAGACGCGCCGCGCAATCTCGCCCACGGCCTCGATGTCGGTCAGGTTCACGCCCGCCTCGGTGACGGCCAGCGCCACGGCGCGGTACATAGAGCCCGTGTCCAGATAGAGCAGCCCGAGAGAGCGCGCCAGCAGGCGGCTCAGGGTCGATTTGCCCGAGCTGGCCGGGCCGTCGATGGCGATGATTAGAGGTCTTGTCATTTCGTACTTAGGGAGCGAGCCTCGTCTCTATAAATCTCCGATTACCTTCCGCAACGCTTCGAGGGCGCGTTCGATGCCTGCGCGCGAGACATCGTAGTGCGTGACCATGCGTATCGAAGAGGGGCCGAAGCCGGAGGCCAGAACGTCGTGGCCCGTTCGGAGTCCGGCGCAGATTTCGTCAGCCGAAATGCCGGTTCCCGCCACGTCGAAGATGACAATGTTGGTCTGCACGGCCTCGGGGTCAACGCTTATGCCGGGAAGCCTCGCCGCCCCTTCGGCGAGTCGTCGCGCGTTGGCGTGGTCTTCGGAGAGGCGCGGCGGCGTCTCTTCCATCGCGACCAGCCCTGCGGCGGCGAGCACACCGGCCTGACGCATCCCGCCTCCGAGCAGCTTGCGCCAGCGCCTCGCCTCCTCGATGAACGCGCGCGTGCCCAGAAGCATGGAGCCCACGGGCGCGCCCAAGCCTTTCGACAGGCAGAACATTACCGAATCGACGGGGCGAGCGAGCGCTTCGACCGTCTCGCCGAGCGCTTCCGCCGCGTTGAAGATGCGCGCGCCGTCCAGATGCACGG
>WUUC01207729.1_pt1 | contig 14048 bp, 12 predicted proteins | sample 6278441 | NCBI WGS metagenome assembly WUUC01 (sample SAMN13675441, study PRJNA597444) | soil metagenome | isolation source: soil | place: USA: Washington | collected 2017-10
TAGCCGATGAAGATAGTTAAGAGTAAATAAATGATGATGGAGAAGAGGAGCAAAACGGAAGGTTGTTCCCGAAAGATAAAAAAGTTTCAAGTTTCATGTTTCAAGTTGGTCCGACTTGAAACATGGGACACGAAGCTTCAGCTTATTTCCGCTTCACCAACTGAAACGTCCTGGTAATATTAAACCCAAGGTGAATGTCACCATCAAAGAAGTCGCCGTCACTTTCGGTAAGCCATGCACGCTCTGTAAGCCCGCGGGTATTCGTCAGAACCAGCTGGAAGATGTGGCCACCTGTTTCTATGTCGATCCCAAAACCGAGCACGTCTTTATATGGATTGGTTTCGAAGGTGTTGAGCCGGTAGTAATATTCAGTAGTCAGCGCCACACTGCGTGAAACTTTCAAACGGCCACCCGCACCAATCGCGAACTGATCGTTCTCTTCAATGGTCTTGTCGACCCTGTTTCGATGGATCATCGTTGGCATTAATTGCAGCGAAAGTCGTGAGTTGAATTTGCGCGCAATCAGCAATTGTGCAGTGTACGACAGGCGATTGATCGTTGTGAGTGTGCCCGTCGGGTCATCTTCTTTTCGTGGCGACATCCTGATCGCGCCCTGTGCAAACGCCGTTACCGTTACCGGCATATTGCGGGTTCCCTTGCTTTGCCTGAGAACTTTGTAGCGGAGATATCCGTCCATGGTTTTGTCTACCGAATTGCGGCCGAATCCAACACCCAGTTGATCCGTCAGGCCATATTCAAGTCCAAGCCTTACATAAGCCTGGTCAAGTCCAAACAATTCATAAGCACCACCATTCATCGGTCCAAAGCGGTGCGCAAAAATAAACTCGAGCTCTCCCTGTCCTTTTGTTTCTATCGACTGGCCGTTGACCAGGCGCGTGCCTTTGAATGTTTGCTCGATGTATTCTATTTCACCCGGCTCACTGTCTTCCAATTCTTTCAGCAAGTCATCCTGGGAGAATGAAATGAAAGGAGTAAAAAAAATAAAGAGTGCTAAAAAGACCTTCATAGTTCCGTTTAATTGACCGACAAAAGTACGAACATAACCTACCGACTTAGCAACCCGGCAACCTTTCAACCTGGCAACCTTTCAACTTAGCAACCTCCTCCCTACTGTGGTTTATAAATAAAGTCTACTGTCACCTGCACTTCTTCCGCGATGTTCTGAAAAACCAACTGTGGGATGGTGATGTCGTAGTCGGCTACCTTTACCATGAACTTCGATTTCATCACGATCTTGTTTCCTGAAACCTCCATTGTTCCGGGAACGTTGATCTCCCTGGTGACACCGTGTATAGACAGTTTGCCATTGGCCTTCACCTGTTGTTCGCCCGGCTTCCCGGGGTCGAATCCTTCGACCTTTCCCTGGAAGGTTGCTTTGGGAAACTTTTCCGATTCAAGATACTTTTCGTTGAAGTGCTCCTGCATCAATGATTTTTCAAACTTAAAGTCTTTGATAGGAACAGAAAACACAAGGTCGCTGGTTGCGGCGTTGAAGAGTGTTGTTACTTTTTTATTTTCTGCGCTAATGTCCTCCAGTGGCGCATCGGAGTAAAACGAAATGAAGGCCTTTTCGGCTGTGTACTTCTGGGCCCATCCCGCTACGGCGAAAAGCGCAAAGCCTAAAGAAAGAATTGATCTGGAACGCATAAATGTATTTAGTTTTCGAATGCACCATCGTCAACCCAACATCCGATCAGGTCTATCTGAGCCTGATTGAGTGGAATTGTTGGTGGCATGGTCCGGTTGGCAGTACGTATCTTAATATTGGCTGCTTTGCTTTTCACATTGTCGAAGTTGGTCCAGTCCCTGCTGCCAGTTCCAGTTCCGTGGCATCCCGTGGTATTGCAATTGGTGGTAAGGATGTCTTTGATCTGTCCTGCATAACTGATGCCGGTTTTTCCCCGCACAACCTGTACGCTCAGCGTGATCTGGCACCCTTCATCGTCTTTAACGATCACCACGTGCTGTCCATGTTTCAGGTTGGTGAATCCATTGGATGAGCCGTACCCTTGTGAATCCAGTTGAAATTGATACGGCGCTTTTCCTCCACTGGCACTGATCGTGATCGTTCCATTGTCGGTAGCACATTGATTGTCCTCAGCTGATAAGGCAGACGCAGATAACGTTGAACCCGCTGCGGCCACATCAACGTCCATCGTCTTCCAGCAACCGTTGGCATCTTTTACTTTCAGCGTGTAAGTGCCAGGACCCAGATCTGTGAAGCGATTGTTAGTTTGATATTCACCTCCATTGATATTGAATGTGTATGGTTCGGCGCCACCAGATGCTGACACGGAAATTCCGCCATCAATGGCACGGCAATTCGAGACATCAGTCTTACTTTCAAGTGCAATGGCCAACGTGGATTCGGAGCAATCGAACTCAACGATAATATCGTTGTATGCGCATCGATCGAACATAAACATGAATGTGAGACAAGCCGCTACAAATCCAATCCTGATGCGCATACTGTGATTAGATGTTTAAACAACAAAGTTCACTAGTACCCGACCCATTCGGTGCTGTAGCACGTCACTAAAAATGAGACACGGGTTAAATGTGATTGCGTAAATGAAGAGATACGAAAACGGAAAGGGCTGAAAAGGAAAATCCCCCAAGGTCCTTGACCCCGGGGGATTTTCTTGTCTATAGTTGGCTTTAATCTGATAACAAGGTAAGAGGAGGTCTGGAAGTGGCAAACGTGCATCCGGCTATTTTGCATACCGCGCTGTGAACGCACATTTTTGCCGATAATCTGCCAGATGTATCAGGCAATGTGTTGATTCGGTGGCCGTCAACTGGCAGCTAAGTACTGAGTTCAAATCAAAAAAATGAGAAGCGCGGCGTAACCAGAACCGGCTAAAAAGGAAAATCCCCCAAAGTCCTGGACCCCGGGGGATTTTCTTGTCTATAGTTGGCTTTAATCTGATATCAAGATATATCCCTTCGTTGAGCCAGGCAAAAGCGCATCGATTTTCACATGTTTTTCAATGTCCAATGGCAGTATTTAGCGGTGAACTGTTTTAGCGGAATCGTTTGAAACGGTGTCCCGGGGTCCAAATTGCTTTTTCAGACGTTCCTGGAGCTGTGGTTTCGAGCCGGGAAATGTCGTTCGGCGCCCCATGTCCCAACCAATGACACCCAAACCCAAAACGAAAACGGCAACAAGCAGGCGAAAGAGGGTCTTTGATTTCACCAGTCAAAAATTTTAAGATCGGGAACGCTGGTTCCTCCAGCGATAACGGTCACAAAAAAAAGGCTCCGTTCGGAGCCCTGTGATTACTTTACTTTCTTCACAATCGCGTCGAACGCTTCAGGATGATTCATCGCGAGGTCGGCCAATACCTTCCTGTTGAGATCAATGCCAGCTTTCTTCAATTTGCCCATCAATTCGGAATAAGACATGTCATGCAGTCTTGCGCCGGCGTTAATCCTGGCAATCCAAAGAGAGCGGTAATCGCGTTTCTTCGCTTTACGATCGCGGTAAGCATAACCCAAACCTTTTTCAACAGCGTTCTTCGCTACTGTCCAAACGTTCTTCTTTCTTCCGAAGAATCCTTTAGCAAGTTCGAGTACTCTTTTTCGTTTCGCCCTTGAGGCGACGTTGTTCACTGAACGTGGCATACGTTTTCATTTTTTGGTCGATGGCGCCCCGACGCATCGGGGACTTGCAGGGCCAGAGACCGGGTTAAACAATTACCGGGTTTTGATGGTCCCGGAACAAACCACCCTGAAGAAGTCTTCACTCTTCAGGGATTTCATTTGGGGTCCTTCAGCTTAAAGGGCCGAAGGCTCATTTACAGCTAGATCCCGTAAGGGAACATCAACTGGATGTTTCTTTCATCGGCCTTATTTACAACGGCCTTTGTGCCAAGCCTTCTTTTCTGCTTGGTCTCTTTCTTAGTCAGGATATGATTTTTGTAAGCTCTCTTCCGCTTGATCTTTCCTGAACCTGTCATTTTGAACCGCTTCTTGGCTCCTGACTTGGTTTTCATCTTGGGCATCTCTATATCAGTTTTTAGTACTCTATTTTTTACCCTTTGGCGTGAGTAGCAGGAACATCCGCTTTCCTTCCAGGTGCGGCATCTGCTCTACTTTACCCACTTCTTCGAGCGCTTGTGCAAATCTCAACAACAGGATCTCACCGCGTTCCTTGTACACGATCGACCTTCCGGCAAAGTGTACATAGGATTTCACCTTTGCGCCCTCTTTCAGGAAGTTGATCGCGTGCTTCACCTTGAAGTTGAAGTCGTGATCATCGGTGTTAGGACCAAAGCGGATCTCCTTGATCACCGTTTTCTGCGCGTTCGCTTTGATCTCCTTCTGCTTCTTTTTTTGCTCGTACTTAAACTTTGAATAGTCAATTACTTTGCAAACTGGTGGATCAGCGTTCGGCGAGATCTCAACGAGATCCAAACCCTGCTCCTGAGCCATGCGAATCGCTACCGGAGTTGGGTACACATCAACCTTGATGTTTTCACCGACCACCCGCACTTTTGCAGCGGTGATCCTCTCATTAACGCGGTATGGTTCTTCAACTACACGCCTGAAACCCCTGTTATACGGTCGGCCACCACCACCTCCGCTACCGGGAGGCCTGCTACTATTGCCTTGATAAATTGCCACTCAATGGGTTTATGTTAAACAATTCAAAACTGCCAAAATCGCTGTTTTTGGCAAACAGGTCGCAAATATCGCGAATATTTCAACTATTCCAATACTCGCCAATGATGTTATGAACCTCTAAATAAGGGGCAAATATTATCCGCTTGCACATCTTCAGGTTCAAAGTTCAAGTCCCAAGTCAGGTGTTAGCGTTCATTTAGATGTGGACCTGAGACTTGGAACGAGAAACCCGTAACAGTTCTACGCCGGCGGTGCAAATTCCGATCCGTACTTATCTATAAACTCGTCCAGCGAATTAGTCCCCTGGTCTCCGGCGCCGTGCTTACGGACCGCGACCTTATGCTCCGCCACTTCCTTCTCTCCCACGATCAGCATGAATGGCACTTTGCGAACTTCCGCGTCGCGGATCTTCCTTCCGATCTTCTCGTCACGGTCATCCAGGAAACCTCGAATGTCCAGGGCCTTAAGCGTGTCAAGTACTTGCTGACCATAATCGTTGAACTTTTCAGAGATGGGCAGAACAGCGATCTGTTCAGGCGCCAACCACAATGGAAAGTTACCGGCACAATGCTCGATCAATACGGCAACAAAACGTTCCAGGGAACCAAACGGCGCGCGATGGATCATCACGGGACGATGTCGCTGGTTGTCGGCACCGACATATTCGAGCTCAAAGCGTTCGGGCAGATTGTAGTCGACCTGGATGGTACCGAGCTGCCATTGACGGCCCAGCGCATCCTTAACCATGAAGTCAAGTTTTGGTCCGTAGAACGCCGCCTCCCCGGATACAGCAATCGTCTTCAGTGCACGCTCATCCGCTGCTTCCTGTATCTGTTGCTCCGCCAGGTCCCACTGGTGATCTTCACCGATATATTTCGCCTTGTTTTCCTTATCGCGCAACGACACCTGGGCAGTAAAGTTCTCAAAGCCAAGGTTGTTAAAAACATGCAGCACGAGATCGATCACTTTGATGAACTCTTCCTTCACCTGGTCGGGCCGGCAGAAGATGTGTGCATCATCCTGCGTAAATCCGCGTACCCTGGTGAGGCCATGCAGCTCTCCACTTTGTTCGTAACGATATACTGTTCCGAATTCAGCAAGCCTGATGGGCAGGTCGCGATAAGACCGCGGCTTCACCTTATATATCTCGCAATGATGCGGACAATTCATCGGCTTCAGCAGAAATTCTTCTGTCACGTCCGGTGTGTGAATCGGTTGGAATGAATCCTTACCATATTTCTCGTAGTGTCCCGAAGTGACATACAACGCTTTGCTACCAATGTGAGGTGTTACTACGGGATCGTATCCCGCTTTCACCTGCGCGCGCCTCATAAATTGTTCGAGTCGTTCGCGCAGTATGGTGCCCTTTGGCAACCACAGCGGTAAACCCATCCCAACTTTTTCTGAGAATGCAAAAAGCTCCAGTTCCTTTCCTAGTTTCCGGTGGTCGCGTTTCTTCGCCTCCTCCAGCATGTGCAAATACTCCTCGAGTTCTTTCTGCTTAGGAAATGTTATCCCATAAATACGGGTGAGCATTTTATTTTTTTCGTTGCCGCGCCAGTAGGCACCCGCAACGTTCAACAGCTTTACTGCTTTGATCAATCCCGTATGCGGGATATGAGGACCACGGCAGAGGTCCACAAAATTTCCTTGTTTATAGAAAGTGATCGTTCCATCTGCCAATCCCTCCAGCAATTCAATCTTATAAGGATCCTCTTTCTTAGTGAAGTAGTCGATTGCCTCCTTCTTCTCCACATCGCTGCGGGAGAATGGGTTATTGGTTCTCGCCAGCTCCAGCATCTTCTTTTCTACGGCGGCGAGATCATCTTCGCCGAAAGGTCGTCCGCCGAGGTCAACGTCATAGTAATAGCCGTTATCGATCGGTGGCCCGATACCGAATTTTGTCCCCGGATACAGCGCTTCAAGCGCTTCCGCCATCAAGTGCGCGGACGAATGCCAGAAGGCGTGCTTGCCGCCTTTATCATTCCAGGTAAATATTTTAATGGAGGAGTCGCTTGTGATGGTGCGGGCCAGATCCCTTATCTCCCCATTCACTTCGATCGATAAAGCATTCCGTGCCAGTCCTTCGCTGATCGATTGCGCTACCTGCATTCCAGTTACCCCCTGTGGAAACTCACGAACGCTTCCATCAGGAAAGGTGATTTTTATTGAACTCATACGATAAATTGAACGGCAAATATAGAATATATGATTTTAGATTTTTGGTAAAGATTTGGCTTCAGTTCACACCTCGGTCAAATCACAAAATCTAAAATCACAAATTATAGTTGTAGTTGCGCCGTAATCAGCACGCCGAACTTCCTTGCTCCCGGATTGTCGAGATAGGTCATCCTGTGAATGAAGTCTACCCGGAGAAATTTGAAGATGTTTTCTACACCGTAACCTAATTCGACGTAAGGTTTATAGTTGACAAAGTAACCGGCAGCCAACGTTTCTTCACCTTGAGGATCGTACATCGAAATCAGTTGTTTATTCGAGTCACGCATGCCGCCGACAATAACGTTTGCCGTAGCCAACAATCGCCAGTTCAGCTTTTGAAGTAGTGGAACACGATTCAGCAGGAAGCCTTCGAGGTACTGGCGATATTGAAGCGCGGCGTAGTGGTCACTTATAAACTCCCCGTAGTTCATCAGATTATAGGTGACTGACGAATACATTAACGATTGGTTGCCTAAATGCAAGGCCAACAGTGGATATGGCAGAGAATTGAAAACATACTCCGAAGTGATCGTCGCAAAACCCACACCCAACGGACCTGTCTTAATCCTCTTGAAGAGACTGAATCTTATCTTGTCGTATTCGAAGTCGCTTCCGAACACGCCCTTGACGCCATGAGTGTAACGCAAAGAGATAACCGGCGACCTGGTGGTGCCAAGACTGATGCGCTCGTTATCGTTCTGGATAAAAACTTCGTCGCGGGCATAGCGCGATTCAAAAGAAACCTCCGATGTCTGAAAAGTATCGAAGATAGTTGAGGTGGTTTCACCAGGAGCATCGAAGTATCCAAAGTTGTAAGTAGGATTAAAAGTCCAATGCCTTGCGGAGATCCGTTGCGAAAATCCTTTGAATAACTCGCGCTGAAATGAAACACGATATTCGTCCATGTAATAACCCCGGCGAAAATAGCCCCAACGCAAAGCAGCGACAAAAAATGGATTGTCGGCCAGGTTCTCCTCGTCGACCCCCAGTCGCGTAAGGTCGCTTCTCACCCTGAAGGAAAGCGTTGTCCATTTTTCCCGCGACAGTATGTGTGTGAAGTAAGCCGTGTACTTGATACGTTCGTCAGTAAACCCGTAGCCGAACTGTCCACCAAACGTTACTTTCTTACTGAATGCATAGTTGGTCCTGAATCCACCCTGCAGACGGAGCCCCTCAATGTTGTTCCACGTGACCATACTAAGGTACGGCCCGACATCTATCTTACCCACCGTAACATATCCGTCGATAACTATCTTAATGACATCGATATATGTTTTTACTATCGGGATGTTGCTAAGCGTGTCGATCATTTTGTACACGTTCAATTCCGTTGACGACAGGGGCTCATGCCGCAATGAATCCCAATATTTTTCCTCTTCAAACATGCGTGCATCTTCCGCCACACGGATGGGTTGCGCGTAGAACTTCAGGTCGTGCGCTTTGTTCACAACAATGTTTTTGTTGCTGGTATAAAACTTCGCGAGCATACCTGGCGTATTTTTGATCTGACCCACGTCGATCATCACCCTGTTCTTCACCGGCAACCACGCCCCTTCTTCAGTCCGCTCGAGTTCCTGCTGGATCTTTAGCTTTTCAACAAAGTTGATATTGGCACCGCCACCCATCGTTGCGTCAATCTGTTTTAACGCATACTCCTTCTTGGTGATCCAGATTGTTCCCGTAAATGCCAACTCCTGCGGACTTTTCGGATAATAATCAAGTCGATAACAGAAATTCTCTCCGATATAAAGTGAATCGGTGAGGTCATAATCATAATAAAGACGCCAACCATCGGCAATCGGCGAAACAAACTCTTTACTCAGGATGTTCAACCAGTTCTGATAGAAGTTATATTCCTGAAACGACGACCCTACCATTTGTTGAATCATCGTACCATCCTCCATGCCAACACCACTGATCTTACTTTTTTCAAGGTACTCGGTCTTCAACGACGGGTTGTCGCGGTAGTATACCTTTGACACACTTTCCGTGATCATCAAGGGGAGGATCGGCTTTCCGTCATCCCCTGCCAGACGCTCTACACTATCCAATACATTGGCAATCTTTTGCATGAACTTCTTCTGCCGCAGTTCTTCAGATATATTGTCTACGTCTATTTCAATTTTTGTGTACGTGTCATATTCGTACGCATCGAGACGTCGCTTGTCATTCTCGTTCTTGCGACGCACCATTCGCCGCATGATCTCCCACGCCGGGTTTTCACCAGCATGGATCACCACTTCCTGGAGTTTTGTTATGTCTTCTTCAAGTTGAAAGTTGAGCGTCTGGCGTATACCAGGTGCTATAATTTTAGTTCGGATCTTATAACCGATGTATGACGCCGTCAGCGAGTCTACTGCTTGTGTTGTTTTCACAACGAAATTTCCATCGAAGTCGGTAGTAGCGCCGGTTGTAGTTCCTTTGAACACAACGTTGACAAATGGAATAGGATCGCCGGAGTTGGCGTCCGTCACTTTACCGGTCACTATTGTCTCCTGCGCCAGCACCTGGCACACGAAGAAAACAAGAAATAAAGGAAGGAGACAAATCTTAATCCTGGACCACGTAGCGCTACTCACGGCTCATATCTTACCAATGCAAATCTAGCTAATAAACGAAAGACAACACTAACCGGTTCTACCCCTAAAAACCGTTTGGTTTCTATCGATTGAGGGGTTCTTTTTCTCCCAGGTGATGCGGAGAGGTCTTTAGTATATAAAGATCAAGGACAGCTTTGGCACGGGCCAGATATTCGCGCACGTAAACGCGCGTGGCTGTTTTCGGTCCCGGCTCTTCGGCCATCACAGCCACAGCGTCCATCTTGTAATAATTACTGATAAAAAGTGCGCGATAGCAATGGAAAGGTTGGGTAATGATCGTGATCGTATTCTGGCCAAATATCTCTTTGCAGCGCACGATGGAATCCAGTGTCCGTAGCCCTGCATAGTCGAGTGTGATCACCGAATCTGGCACACCGTTTCTTACCAACGCGCGTTTCATTTCTTCCGGCTCATTGTAATAGCGGGTCCGATTGTCGCCGCTCACAATGAAGTACTTCACTTTTCCCGACTCATATAGGCTTACGGCAGTATTGATCCTTGTCTCGAAGAACGGATTAGGCGAACCGTCGGTCAATTTATTACTGGTACCCAACACAACCGCGACTTCATTCTCAGGTAAACTGGAAGTATCGGCATAGACCTTATCGCGGGTGCTGTAGATGACCCACAGGTTTGCAATGAGCAGAAGGAAAGCAAAGGTGCCGGCGAAAATTGCCAACCACTTCACGAATCGCCGCAGCATATGGCAGTTTCAGATTAAAGCGTTGAAAGGTAAGATTTTAAATCGGGAGAACACCCCGCATACCGCAAGTAATGTGCCTTAGTTTCGGTCGTCTACCACCGTTTCAGGTAGAGATGCAAAAAGTACCTTAACCAATGTAATTATTGTTTGTTTTCAGCGCGGGACCAGAATGCGCGTTCGAGAATCTCGGGGCGCTTCACACATTTACGATACCAATCTAGTCGCAGCGATGATTGTTGTTCCTCAGTTAACTTCCATTTATCAGTCTGACGTAGCCTCGTGACAAGCGACTGCAAACAAATCGCAGCACTCACCGAGATGTTCATGCTTTCGGTGAAGCCAAACATGGGAATCCATACCTGACCATCGGCATGCTGCAAAGCATAATCGGAAATTCCCCTTAGCTCATTTCCCATAACGATTGCCAACTTTGATTCCACGCTCACATCCAGCAACGATGTACCTCCCGGCGAAGGATCGGTCGCAAGAATAGTGTATCCGTTCCGGCGAAGTTCCTTATAGCAATCGGCAGTGTTGTTCGCACCACCACTATAACGAATGAGATTCATCCACTTGTAAGCTCCCATCAGCACCTTCTTGTTTACCGAGTACTTATTCGATGACTCGATGATGTGCAGATCCTGTATCCCAAGACATTCACATGTTCTAACAACGGCACTTGCGTTGTGCGATTGATAAATGTCTTCAAGTACCAAGGTGATCTGACGGGTACGTTGCCCGAGCACTTTGTCAATCATCGTCTTCCTGGTTTCGGTGATGTACTGTCCAAAAAATTGGATGAGTCGTTCTGCCTGCTCAGCTGTTGGAATGTTAAAAATTGATGGGGACATCCGTGGGTATTAGCACAAAAGTAATGTAGCCAGTACCAACTAGCCAGCAGCCCAAACTACATTTCTCAGTTGGCTAATCGCTACCGGCTACTGTCTACTTTTTTAATCCCTCACTAATCTCCAAACCTCTTTGAGTCAGCGCAATTCGTTATCTTTGCTCCCGATTTTTTAACTGAATGACCAGACCCGGGCTTGTAGTCCTGTTTTTTGGCCTTTTCGGAACCCTATCAGGACAAGATCTTACGATTACACAATCTCCAGGTTATCCCTATGCAGATGGCCAGGCGGAGCTTGTAGCATCTCTGATGAAGTCTTTTGACTACGAAGAGGAAGAACCCATATTCACTGATACGCTTGAAGCGTGGGAGCAGTGGCATACTGTTCAGAATTTTGAATTCGGAAAGAATCGCGGGCACCTCCCAATGATCGCCGACCTTAATTCATTACATCCTTATTTCCGGGATAAAGTCGCCAGGCTTATAGAAGCATGCAGAGAGAAAGGGATAGAACTGGCGGTCGTTGAAGCCTACAGGACCAAGGCGAAGCAAAACGAGTACCGGTCGATGGGCAAAAAATACACCCGCTCTGTTGGCGGTCTCTCCAAACACCAATATGGACTTGCTGTTGACGTTGTTCCGATCGTCGACTCAGTGGCGCAATGGCATAACTCAACCTTGTGGCGAAAGGTCGGCCTTGCCGGAGAAAAATTGGGCATGCGTTGGGGTGGTCGATGGAGATACCTCTATGATCCCGGGCATTTTGAATGGACCGGAGGGTTAACCAGTTATCATCTTACCCAGGGCGCGGCGCCCCGCATTCCGCAACCTGACGCTTACCCCTGCTTGGAGGAAGAACTCACGGTACTTAGAACATTCTGGGAACAATGGGAAGCCGACCAGGCTGCCGCGAAGGACGTCACGCATTCTTCCAAGGCCATGAAGTAGACAGATGTTAATGCAATCGCCTTTTGTTGATTGTACTTTTCCCCTTCTTCGCGTCTTCGTTACGAAGATCGATGAGGTAGGAAAAAGTTAAACGGAATCCCTGCATTCTTACGCGCAGGTCGTCTTCGTACTCATTAGTAAGGGTGAAGGTTCCTTTCTCGACGGGGCTGAGAAAGCTGTGGCCGGATTCATAACGAACCGTGACCATTATTTTCTGATAGCCCAGAGGTTCAAACACCATACCGGCAGCAATGTTAAGGCCCAGCTGAAGACGGTTGGCAGCGTTCACATTCATTTGATCATCTCCAAAGGCGCCGTCCTCACGATTGAAGACTGTTTTATAGGCGACCCTGTCAACGAGCACTTCGCTGAGTTGCGTGTTGGCCAAAGTTCCGCGCCCTCCCAGCCAGTAACTCACATGCGGACCCAGACCAAAGAACCACTTGTAGGCCTTCGTCCTTCCAACGCTCTGGCGAAACTCTACCGTGTACGCCATAGGGATATCGATGTAGTGATAATTGGTGCGTGCTTTTAATAACGCATCATCTTTACCAGTCAGATTTTTCCCTTTCGTCGAATAAAGAAATGAAGTGTGAAGGAAGAAGCGGTCGTGTACGCGAAACGACAGCCCGAAGCCTGCATGAAACCCCGGTATTACCTTCTGGGAGTATCTGCCTCTACTGTCTTTGTCATCGAAGTTTACCCATGACACCTGGGGGCCGACAACGGGACCGACGTGGATTTGGGCGAACGCGCCACTGACACCAACGACGGCCAAAAAAGTTGGGAGAAATAGCCTTTTCATTTGGTCTGCCGTATCCGGCGGTTTACCGATTTTGAAAACTGTAACGAGGTCAAAATCTGGTTGTTACTACGCGGTCGGCCTACGCAAGATACTATTTCAGTGTATATTCGCAGTGTCAGGCATCGGGTAAACTCGGTAGGACGTTTAGGATGCCAGCTTTTTGACTTCACCAGCAGGCCAAATAACTTTTTGAGGGGTTGGAATGATCCCAACAGGCAAGCAAATGAACATCACATCTCCCACTCCAGTCGACACAAGCGCGCCCAATACATGCATAGAATTCTCTATCTCATGTCATTGTTGCATCCCTGTCCTGAAAAGGTTACCAGCGTTAAGAATTTTGAATCAATATGCTTTTGCCCACTATGCGTAAAGAAGGTCTTGCGTATCTGCTGTTATTTTTCGCCACGCTTGCATATGCTCAACCGGTCATCACTAAGGTTGATCGCACTTCAGCTTCTACCGGTCAATCAATAATCATCTCCGGGTCGGGGTTTGGTACAAGCACGGCCGGTGTCAGTGTCTATTTCGGCGCAGTTAAGGGAACGCCCGTTACTGTGACCGACCAGTTGATCGAAGTGACAATGCCGGCCGGCGCCACGTTTGAACACGTCACAGTAACCAAAGATGGGCTTGCTGCTTCATCGCCCGCCCCCGTGCTTTTATCTTTTGGTGGCGAACATCCGATAACCTCTGCAAACTTCGAAGTGGCAACTGCGATCCACGCGGAAACGGGTTTGTTCGACATTTGCCTCTGTGATCTTGATGGCGATGATAGAGTTGATGTGTCTGCTGCCAACTCGGGTGACCCCAATGTTGGCGCCCCTGCACCTAACCCCGCCGCTTCCGGTTCCATTTTCAGAAATTCCAGTACACCAGGTACGTTTTCTTTTGCACCTAAGTTATCGGTATTGCCCGGTATCAAATCCCGCCACATCGATTGTGAAGACCTTGACGGCGATGGTAAAAAAGATCTGGTGATCACCGAGTCCGATCCCGGTAACAGGATATTCGTATTGCGAAACACGAGCACGCCCGGTTCGATATCATTCACAACGGAAACGATCACACTCGCGGGAAAAAATCCTAAACGCGTTGAGATGTTCGACCTCAATCTCGACGGAAAACCCGAAGTGATCCTGACAGATCAGAATAGTGCGAACAAGAACGTGATCATTCTTCCAAACCAAAGTACGCCCGGAACAATTGCATTTGCACCATTGGTGTCGTTGCCGATGCCTACTCCACTCGCAACTATTAACTCTGATGCGTTGGCCA
>WUUC01028182.1_pt1 | contig 14043 bp, 19 predicted proteins | sample 6278441 | NCBI WGS metagenome assembly WUUC01 (sample SAMN13675441, study PRJNA597444) | soil metagenome | isolation source: soil | place: USA: Washington | collected 2017-10
CGCGGATGCGGGTGGTGCGCGCGGCGATCTGGCGCACCAGCTCGCGCCCCCACCCGCACCCGCGTTGTCTGTTCGGCGCGGGCGAGGCGGCGGGAGACCTTCCCCAGCCACTTGCCGGTGTCGAGCGCCCCGTTGGGGATCTCGAGCTCGGGCCACATGTCGTGCAGATGCCAGCGCAACCGCTGCTGGTCCTCGGTGCGGGTCGCGACCAGAGCGTCGCGATGGTCTGACAGCAGCCGGATCACCGGACTGTCATCCGGGAGGGCTCATCTGGGCGATCCGCGACCCCACAGCCGCCGACCCAAGGCCGACCCGGCTGCTGGCCGTCGAACCCGAGTTCGCCAGCGTGCTGAAGGCCACCTCCTGCGAGATGTCGATGCGTGTCGCCCGACGCTGCCCTCCCCCTGGGGCGCAGCGCGCTGCAGCTGCTCACCCGCACCGCGACCGCGCGCGCCACGGCCACGCACCTCGCTGTGATCGGGCACATCACCGCCGCGGAGCTGCGGCACCAGACCAAGAGCCTAGAGCTCGCCACCGGCAGAAGCGCCGCAGACCGATTGAATCCGATATCTGTGCCTGGTCCGGTAACTCGAGCGCTGCTTTGAGCACCATCAGCCCACATAGGTCTCCCTCGCGATCGTTCGCCGGCCATCGGTCAACACCGCCCTTCGCGTCTTCTCCAGCTCCGGGCGCCAGTGCGCCGCGGTCGGCGCGAAGAACTCCCGGTCCGACAGCAGCCGATCCGGCGCCGATAGGCCCTCCGGCAGCTCACGCACCTCGATCGTCAGCGCCTCCACCCACAGCGATTCGGTCCGAACCGACCACAGCGTCAGAACACTGCCTCCCCTGTACGAAGACACGCTCGTTTCCAGGGCATTGGCCGTCAGCCCGGACGGACCTGCGCTCTTAAGCCGTCACTTTTCCCCCGGAAGAGTTAGCGGCCAGCACGAGCGCCCCACCGTTGCCCAACGCTCCGTCCAACCTGTCCTCGGCCGGTCCTCCTATCGACGGCCACCCCCGGTCGGGGGTCGCGAGCGCGCAGCGCAGCCTCGACCGCCGCCAGCAGGTGCGGCTCCTGGGCCGTCCACATGAGCCCGTCGAGCGCCCGCTGCCGGGCGGCTGCGCCCAGTCGCTCCCGGCGTTCGGGGTCGTCGAGCAGGGCCGCGAGGTGATTGGCCAGGTCCACCGCATCGCCGGGCCGCGCGTAAACCGTAGTGTCGCCGCAGACCCGTCGCATCTCGTCCAGCGGCCACTGCACGATGGCCTGCCCCATGGCCATGTAGTCGAGCACCTTCGTCACGGTCGACTGGTTATTCATCGGGTTACGGGGGTCCACACTCACGCAGACGTCCGCGGTGGACAGATACTGCCGCAGGGGCTCCCCTTGCAGCATGCCCGGAACGACGAAGAAGTCCGCGAGGCCGCGGCGCTTGAGCGCGGAGCGCAGGTGCGGGAGCGCCGGCCCGGTGCCGACGGCGGCGAACGTGATGTCGCGGCGCCCGCGACGGTTGACCAGCTCATCCGCCGCGTCGAGCAGGCCGGCAAGGCGCTGCGGCTGCGTCATCTTCCCGATCCACAGGACCAGGTGCTTGCGACCTCGGCGCAGCTCCGGCGCGGGCTCGACGCGGTGGATCCGCTCCGCATCTGGGCCCTGACGCACGACGAACACGCGGTCGGGATCGACCCGCCCACGTCCCCGTGCGACCCGTGCGTATGACTCGTTGGTCTCGATGACAACATCCGCCTGCCGGTACGTCCAGCGTTCAATGCGGCACAGCAGCCAGTACGGGAGTCCGCGGCGGCCAAACCTGCGCTCGAACAGCTCGGGGGAGAGATCGTGGTGGTCGAAGATCACGCCGGCCCCGCGCCTGCAGAACGGCCGGGCCAGCGCGATCATGAAGTCCGGAGGGTTGCAGCTGATGACCACGTCGGCGCCCCCCTTAGCGAGAATTCTCCGGCAGATCACGCGCAGGCGCCACAGCGCAAGCACGTACTCCCGCACGTAGCTCACGAAGCCGTCGCCGTCCGGCGGAGCCGGGTAGCGCAGGGCTTGTACCCCGTCGAAGATCTCCTCGAGATCGTTGAACCCGAAACCGGCGGGAGAGGCCACCGTGACCCGGTACCCCGCCTCTCGCAACGAGCGGGCCTCCTGCCTGACGCGCACATCTGGGGGATACACCTCATTCTCGAGCAGAATCAGTACATGCGAGTCGCCGATCGGTCGAGTATCGCACGAGGACCGGTTCGCTTGACTCATCAACGAGCCTGCAAGCTTGCCCTTCGCTCGGCGGTACCGGCACGGAAGCCGGGGCCTGCTCACAAGGCGATCGCTGAGCGTGTTAAGGCGGCCCGAATAGTGTCCCACTCTCGGGCGCCGAAAGTGCACCACTGGGTAGGTGGTTCGGCGGCTCTGGCGGAGTCGCGTACTCCTCTTCCACCTGCTCCTACGAACCACTGGACGAATTGCTCGGAGGCGTAGTCGGCCTCCTTGCGCGCGATTCCCATGAGCTCGCCGATGTGGCCGGCCACGGCGCGTTCGCCTTCGCCGGCCCGGGCGACGGCTCGACAGGATCGGGTAGTGCGCGCCTGGCTCCTCCACGTTCGGATGGCCACCTCGGCGTCCGGGCTAGCACGTGGCGCAAGATCATCAGGGGCGTGGCGCCGTTCTCCTCAGCGGCGATAGAAGAAGGCCGAGCTCGGGGAGCGTGTGCTGATCGTACAACGCCGCGGCCGCAAGGTACTGTTGCGACGCCGCGGGCGTGGCCGATCTGCTCGTTGAGGCAGTCCACGAAGCGAGCAGCCGGCATGACCGCGCATGCCAGTGTGACGGGCTGCGCGTGGCCTCTAGAAGCTTGGCTTGGCGCAGGTGCGTTCGGCCAGGTGACGGCGCATTTTCCCCGCGTGTTCCTCTGTGCCTATGTGTGCCAGTCGCAGGAGAACCAGGGCCCCACCGAGCCCCACAGGTCGCCCGCCGCGCATCCTGGCGCGGCCAGGTGACACAGCCATCGTAGTAGTAGCGGATGGAGGCGCCGTAGTAGTCGAGGTTGCAGGGGTGTACTCCTGCGAGAGCGCCGCGGTGCCCAGCTATGCCGTACTCTTGACAGGCCGACGGATATGCCGCCGTCGCCCTCCGGGCCACGCTGGTTCGACCACCACTCCGTGACGGCCTCGGCCCGGAATCTGCACGCCCGCGAACACGCCCTCGTCCGAGGCGGTGGCACGCCTGGAGCGGATCGCGCGCGCGGCGAGCCGGCCGGCGTGCAGGAGCCTGCTCTCGAGCTCGCTCCTGCTCCCGCCCGGCGCCGCCGCCGCTGTCGGAAGCGGCGATCGCCGTCGAGGAGCGCCTGCGGGCCGCGGGCCACGAGCCGCCGCTCGATGCGAGCTGGGCGACGGCGCCGCCGAGGTTCCGGTCCTACGGAGCGCCGGGCGCGCCGTCCGGGTGGGCCGCAACCCGCACTACCACGGACGCTCTCACGGAGATCGAGCGGCGCGTCGTCTCGTACTGCGAGGCGCACGGGTCGATCAAGCGCCCAGCCGCACGACGAGCTCGGCACGACGCGCAAGTTCGCCCAGGCCCTGCTGGAGCACTTCGACGGCGAGAAGCTGACCCGCCAGGTGGGCGACGCGCCGTGCTGCGACGCCGCTAGTACTACTTCCCAGGGAAAACCGCTGACCGATGTTGGCCCGGGGAGGATTGGTCGCGGGCCGGCGGTCGCGGCTTGGCGTTAATCGTGGGTCGGTCCCCGTCAGGCCGCTGCGCCATGCGCTGGAGGTTGTGAGCGAGGGCGATGCCGCCGACCCAGATCTGCGCCCAGGCTGCGTAAGCGGCTGCCGCGCAGGCCCTTGCGCTTGAGTTGTGAGATGCGCCCCTCGAGGCCGTTGCGAAACCGGTAGCGTCGCCGCCAGCTTCTCGTCGCCGCGACGGGCGTTGCCCGCCCCTGCCGGGGGGATCATCGAGCGTTTGACCTCATGCTCGCGCAGGGCTTGGTCGCCGATGCGGGTGCTAAAGCCGCGGTCGGCCAGGACGGAGTGGACGCGGATCCCGGCGTCTTTGGCCTTGACGATGGCGCCAGCGAGCAGGCCGTCGTCGGGCAGGTTGCCCGCTCGGGGCACCTTGGCGATCGCAAACCCCTCGGCGGTGTCGGCGATGCTCGCCTTGTATCCGAACTCGGTCGGCCGTCTGGGGCTTCCCATACGGACCGGCCGCGCGTCCGCGTCGACGAGCGAGATGCGCCGGAGGGGTTGTGCGTTGGCCTTGGAGCCCCAGCTTCGTCTGGGCCAGGATTCGCTCGGCCGCCTCGAGGTCGCGCTCGAGCTGGCCGCCAGCACCCGCGCCCGGGTGCGGCGGGAGCGCTCGGCGCGCACGGCGACCGCGCGCGCCTCGCCAACGGATTGGTGGGCGCAACGTGCGATTTCGGCGGTCAGTCGGTCCATCGCCACGGGCGCGTGTCGGCCATGCACCCGCAGAACGGAGATCGCTCGCACGCGCTTGCCGACCGAGCGGCGCCGATCGCGCAGGCGGGCCCTGCACGCGGCCCCGGCGCCTGGGTGCGGCGCGAGCGAAGCGAGACGGGAGACGGCGTGGACGCACAGACCGGAGTCGGTGGGGCTGCGAACGTCGGCCTGGACAACGGTCGTGTCCACCCGTAGCCGCCTCGAGCGCAGCACCTTGCGCTTCACCCCGAGCGAGAGCAGCTCGGCGGTGAGCTCCTCTGCGAGCCCCGGCCCCAGCCGCTTGGTCAGCTTCATCAGCGTCGAGCGATCGGGCACGTGTCCGTCGAGCGCGGTCCGAGAGGAGCGCCGCCAGTGAACGAGTCCGAGACCCCTGGCAGAGGGTCTCTCAGCGGGGGTCGTGGCGGTGATTGAGATAGGCCAGGTGCAGATACGTCTCGATCGGGGTCGTCGGCCGCTCGGTCGTTGGCGGTCAGTCGGCGCCAAAACGGCTCCCGAAAGCGCTCCTGGTCGAGCAGCTCATCGTTTCTTGCAAGCTCCGGCGGCAGCTCGCGCAGCTCCTCCGGCAACACTTCCTCCCACAACGACTCCCCAAGCGCCCGCTCCCGCAGCATCCCGCCCTGGCGCGAAAGTCTCACTTGCAGGCCAAAAATTGGAAGACCCAGACGGCAACGGCCGGCCAAAGCGATGACTATTCCGCGCGAAGTAGTACTAGCTGTAGTCCCTGAGCACGTTGTTCATCCGGGCCTCCTTGGAGGCTGAGAGGTGCTCATGCCACTCAGTCCCAAGGAGGGCACCGGATGCAGCTTCACGGGGACGCGGCGCTCAGCCTGAACCAGCGTCGGCGGCTGGTCGGGCGGATCGTCGAGGAGGATTGGTCGTTGACCGAGGCGGCCGCGGCCGCCGAGGTCAGTGAGAACACGGCTCGCAAGTGGCGTGACCGTTATCTCGCCGCGGGCGAGGCGGGGCTGCTTGACCGCTCCTCGGCACCGGCGACGGTGGCGAACCGCACCCCGGAGGAGCGTGTCGAGGCGATCGCCTGTTTGCGGCGGCTGCGCTTCACCGGCGCGGAGATCGCCGAGCTGCTGTCGATGTCGGAGAAGACGGTGTCGGGGGTCTTGACCCGGATCGGGATGGGCCGGCTCGGCCGCCTCGGGCTTGAGCCGGAGCGCCGCTACGAGCGCTCGAGGCCGGGCCAGCTGATCCCCGTCGACGTCAAGAAGCTGGGCCGGATCGAGCGCGCTGCCGGGCACCGTGTGACCGGCCGCCGGCGCGGCAACCCGACCCGCACCGACGGCAGCGGCGTGCGCCGCAGGCAAGTCGGGTGGGAGTACGTGCACGTCGCGATCGACGATGCCACCCGGCTCGCCTACGCCGAAGTGCTGTCGGACGAGAAGGCCGACACCGCCGTCGGTTTCTGCGCCGCGCGATCCGGTTCTTCCGCCGCCACGACATCCAGGTCGAGCGCGTGATGACCGATAACGGCTCCGCCTACCGCTCCGCGCTGCACGTCTTCGCCTGTCGCCTGCTCGGACTGCGCCACCTGCGCACCCGCCCCTATAGGCCCCAGACCAACGGCAAGGCCGAGCGCTTCATCCGCACCCTGCTAGCCGAGTGGGCCTACGGCGCCATCTACCGCACCAGCCCTGAACGCACCGCCACGCTTGACGGCTGGCTCTGGCGCTATACCACCGACGATCACACAGCGCCCTCAGCCGCCGAACCCCGGCAGCCCGTCTAAGCGAGCTGAACAACCTGCCAGGGACTTCAACTAGGGCGCCCCGGCCGCCGCGTATGGCGCGCTGGCGTCCTCGTCGTGGCTGCCCTGCTCGCGGGCCACGTACTCCTCGAGCTGCATCAGGTCGTCGCGGCAGCGCTCGGCCACATCGAGCGGCGAGGACATCGTCGCGACCTCCTCGACCTGCTCCTTGACGAACCACAGCACGAACTGTTCGGAGGCGTAGTCGCCGGCCTCGCGCGCCGCCGACATCAGCCCGTTGATCTGGTCGGAGACCCGGCGCTCCTGCTCAAGCGCCAGGCGCACCGGCTGACGACGTCGGCGAACTCCCGCCGCGGAGCCGCCACCTCCGGGATCGACGGCTCGACCCCGACGTCGAGCAGGTACTGGACCATCATCATGGTGTGGCTGCGCTCCTCGACGGCGTGTCGGTAGAGAAGCCGGCGAGCCGCGGCAGCGTCTGGACGTCGTAGTGGACGGCGATCGCCACGTGCTGGTGCGAGGCCGAGAACTCGTGGTCGATCTGCTCGTTTAGGCGTCCGACGAAGGGCTGCTCCACCATGTGCGCGTGGATCCTAGTCGGCCGCGACGGCGTCAGGCCCGTACCGCTGCTTGCCATCGTGCGGGCCCGCGTCCGAACACCGCCCATCCCCGCACCGCGAGTCTCGAGGTCGCGCGCGCTGGATCGACGGTGGCCAGGTAACTGGGGTCACCGCCCGAGTAGCGGGCGGATCCAAGCTCCGCCGGACCCAGCCGGAGGCCCGTGAGCCGTTGGTCCAGGCTTAAGACGTGGTAGCCATGTCGCTCCAGGAGCCGGGTCACAGGCGTGGGCGGCGTGTCGGTCTGCTCGAACACTATGTCCCGCACGCGACGCTCGCTCAGCAGCCCCTCGGCCCCCTGCAGCACCGACAGCTCATGGCCCTCGACGTCAATCTTCGCCAGTCCGACGTCGTCGCGCACGGCGTCGTCGAGACGCACGGTCTGAACCTCGATCGTGCGCAGAGATTCCGGGTCCTCGTCAGGGTCCGGCTCGAGCGTGGCCGCCCCCTGGTTCCAGTCGAACCATGGCCCGACGACGAGCTCGGCGACTCCCTCGCGGGAAGAGACAGCGCAGTTGTGCAGATCGATCTGGGAGCTAGCCGCCAGCTCACGCCAGCGACGCACGTTCGCCTCGAGCTGCGGGAACAGCTCCGGGTGCGGCTCGAAGGCGACCACCCGCCCGCCGGGGCCGACCGCCGCAGAGAGGACGCTGGTCATGTGGCCGATGTTCGCGCCCACGTCGAGTGCGACCTCGCCCGGCTCCGCCAACCGAAGCAACGTCTCGCAGACGATGAGATCGAACAGTCCCCGGCGCGCGATGCTGAGCCCTGTTTGCTCGTGAGTGCGGTACCTCAGCGGAAAGCCCCAGGGGAGCATGACTGCGTCGTACGTAGGCCGATGCCTCCAGCGCCACGGGAGCACCGCTCGACGAACTGCCTGCGACGGACGGAAGATGTAGTACGGCTTGTTGAGCTTCCGCCGAAGACCATCGAGGCTCGTCATCGGACCGAAATTAATCGCCCGCCGCAACGGGTCGGCGAGCGCCGGCGAGGGCCTCTATCGCGTCGGCCAGCAAGCGATCGGTGCCCGCCAGGCACGACTCCAGCGAAAACGCGTCGCGCGCTCGCTGGAAGGCGCGCTCCACACGCCGCGCCGCGTCGTCCGGGCGCGCGAACACGTCGGCCAGGGCGGTCGCGCAGGCTCGGCGTCTCCTGGCTCGAACAGCAGAGCCTCCTCGCCGTCGCGCAGCGCCTCGGGGATACCTCCTACGCGCGACGCCACGACCGGGACGCGGGCGCTTGCGGCCTCGATGCAGTGGCAGCGGCTCCCACCACACGCTCGGGATGACGACCAGGTGGGCGCCCTGGTAGATCGCGTCGAGCTCCGCTCCCTCGAGGGGACCGCGAAGGTCGACGTGGTCGCCGATCCGGAGTTCTTGCGCCAGCGCATCGAGCCGCCGGCATTCGTTTCGAGGGCACCGGCCGGCCACGATCAGCGGCGCGGCGACGCCGTGATCTGAGTGCAGCAGCGCGAGGACGCGATACGCGACGTCCAGTCCCTTCTCCGGCAGGACGCGGCCCGCGTAGGCGATGGTGGGCCGGTCGGCGGGCGGCGCGGGAGCTCGGCGACCCGTCCGACCTGGCCCGTCGTCGCCACAACGTGCGCTTGAGAACCGGCGCCAAGGCGGGCGAGAGCTCGACCTCGCGTCGCAGCGCGTCGCTGACCCACGCCAGCCCGACCGGAAGCCGCGCGGCCCCGTCCCGCCGCAACCCCGGTAGGCGGTTGAGCGTTTCGCATGAGCGGCCCGATCAAGACCGTCACGACGGCGCCCGGGCGGCCCGAGATAGCGCATGAATCGGTCACCCGTGTAGATGGCGCCTGCCCAGGGGACAGCGAGGCGGTAGGCCAGCGGCACTCCTTCAGCTCCGACCACCGCCGGCGCCGCGTGCGGGGCCGTCTGTATTCCCCACGCGTACACCAGGTAGGGGCGGAATGACCGCACCCTGTCTCGGGTGACGCGCGCGGGCACGGCTGCCGTCACCGGCGCGCGCAGCACGCCGTTCACGCGGCCGCCCCACACCGAAGCAGCTCGCGCGCGACTCCGGGATGTGCGGGCGCGCGCGCGCTGCTTTCGGGTGGTCAGGACCTCGATGCTCCACCACCGTGGCGCATTCTCGCTGGTACCCGCCGAACGCCACCGGGGTAGAGGTCGCTGAGTCATCAGGGCACGCACGGGGCCCAGTATGGACGAGCGGCGGATAGCATCGCCGGCACGGACGCCGACCGCGGCAACGACACCGTCGCCGCGTCCGCGCCCACTATGGCGGTCGTCGCCCGCGACGTCTCCTGGACGGTAGGGCCGCGGGCAGCGGCAAGCAGCGACATTCCTCCTTCGACCAGCTCGCACAGAGCCAGCCTTACCGCCGTCCGAGAGCAGCGTTAGCGTGAACCTTCAGCCGGGTCCTCCGTCGGGTCTGGGGGCGTCGAACACCCCAACCTCTGGACGGCCCGGATGGCATCCCGACAGTCAGCCGTCACAACCTGCGTGGGCGGCTCACCTAGCCTGAGCGCGCCTCCAGCTCGGCTACGTCGAGCGCGGAGTCGACGAACAGGAAGTCGTGCACGTAGTCCGGGTCGTGCGCCAGGTGGCGACGAGATGCGAGAGCTGGTCGCGCTCCACATCAAGCCGTCGAGGGGCACCAGACCGTCGTGCCGTACCGCGTGACCCTCGTAGCCGATCTCTCAAACTGCTGGAACGTGGTGGCGATCTTGTCCCCGCGGTGGCGCTGCTCGATCTCTATGAGCAGCGCGGGACGGGGCGCGAGCACACGGGCCGCGCCGCGCAGCAGGGCGGGCTCGTCGCCCTCGACGAACGAGACGCGACATCCTTCGGACACCACGTCGTCGAGACGCCGGACCGGAACGGTGACCTGGTGCGTCGGACCGGAGTCCTGGTGCGTCTCGAGGGAGGCCTCGTAGTCGGTCCGCATCAGGATGTGGAGAACCGCCTCGCCGGAGCCGTCGGAGAGCGCGACCGCGTGCACACCTACGTTGGATCGACCGGCGCCGATCCGCTCCAGGCTCGCGGCGTGCTGCGGGTTGGGCTCAAAGACGTGGACGTGCCCACCGGATCCGGCCTGCCGGGCCAGCGCCCATGAGAACAGCCCCCAGTTGGCGCCGATGTGGAGCGCGACGTCGCCGAGGCGCACCAGCGCATTGACGATTACTGCTGCCTGGTCGCCCTCGCTGGGCAGGCGGGCCACTGCAATCGAGCTCCGAGGCGAGGACTGAGCCCCCGGATGCGTGACAGCGCGGCGCCGGCGACGTCCACGCTCCATCAGCCTCCCGCCGGCGCCGGCGCACCCGCCAGGCGGCGGAGCTCGGACTCGTAGAGGTCGATCAGGCGCCTGGTGATCGCCGGCCACATCAGCGGCTCCGCCGTCTCCCGAGCACGGGCGAGCATCGCCGTCAGCCGACCGTCCCCGCCCGCCGCCATGTCCGCTAACGAGAGCAGCGCGTTCGCGAACGCGTCCGCATCATCGGCGGCGAGGTAATTCTGGCCGGCGACGACGGGCAGGCCCTCGGCCCCGAGTCGAGTGGACACGACAGGGCGACCGTATGCCATCGCCTCGATCATCTTCAAGCGGGTGCCGGAGCCCTGGAACACCGGCACCACCACGGCATGAGCCCCGGCGTACCAAGGCTCGACGGACGGCACGCGGCCCATGTAGCGGACGCCTTCTGCGGACACGGGCCGGGCGGGCGGCTGGCCTACCACGTCGAACACGACGGGCACGGTCTCGCGCACACGGGGGAGCACGTCGTGAACCAGCCACGCCAGCCCGCGCTCGTACGGCAGGTAGCCGCCCGAGCCTACGAACAGGATCCGGAGCGGCTCATCCCGGCCCCGCCTGGGCTCGGGGAGCATGTCCACCGGGTCGGCGCCGTTGGGGCAGAGCTCGACCCGTCGGACGCCGCCGGCCCTCATCAGCTCGGCGTCGACCTCGGACACGGCAAGGCTCAGGTCCATGGTCCGCCAGGCTCGTTCCTCCTCGCGGGCGATGCGCCGAGCCTCCAGCGCGCTGAACGCCCTTCTCACGGGGCTGCCGTGCCGGGCGTCCAGTTGCGCGATCCGCTGCTCGACGTTGTGGGAGCAGTAGACGTTCACGGCGCCCGCGAGCGGCCCGAGCCCCGCCATGCCGAGATCGTCGTAGTGCGCCACGCACGGACGGTGGCGCGTCACGGCTGCGGTCAGTGCCTGAGCCATGGCCCGGCGGCGGTAGCGACCGAACGCCCATGACCGGGCGCGCGCCAGGCTGGCTGCCTGGCCGATGCGCTTGGCCGCTCCGAGGCCGGGCACGGTCACGACCTCCACACCCCGGAACAGCTCGCGCAAATCCTGCGCGCTCATGTGCCCGTCCGGGCTGCCCGGCGCGTGCTCGAAGGTCACGAAGGTGGTTTCGAAGCTCTCGGACAGGCCGCGCAGCAGGCGGTTGGTGCGGATTCGCGCACCGTTGTCCTGGGGCCACGGTGGCCGCCGCGAGGCGAAGACCAGCCGGGGGCGTACGTCAGCCATCGACGACCACGACGCCGTCCTCCAGGCGGGCCCAGGCGACGCGCGCCCGAGCCGCGGTGGCGGGATCGCCGGCGACGTGCGCGTCACCGCCGACGCCTTTCACACGCAGGGCGCTGCGGTCCTTCCACCACTGGGCCACGTCGCGGGGGGTGGCATGCCACCCCGCGCGCTCGTCGAGGCGGCGGCGCAAGAACGCGCAGAACGCGTCATATCGTCCCAGGCGCTTCTCGTCGACCACATAGTCGGGGTGCACGATCATATTCACCAGGCCCGCGTTTGCCATCAGCCAGTCCGTCTTGCGCGTCCACAGTTCGTCCGTGGGCTCGCGCAGGATCTCCCACAGGGTGTGGTCCTGCACGAGGGTGATGGGCAGCTCGACGAGTCCGCCAATGAAGAACGGGCGAATCGAGCAGCAGCCGCCCGACTGCGGCTCGAATGGGTCGGTGTCCGGGAACGAGGAGTCGTACAGGCAGCCCAGCTCAGGCATCCAGTCGGCGTTGCGGTGCGTCGCCGGCGAGCGGAAGCCCACGGCGTCCCACTCCAGCAGGTAGCGGTGGATCGCGGGCAGCGCGGCTTCGAAGCTCTGCCGGCTTTCGAACAGCCGTCCGTCGTGCTTTATGCCGTGCAGACCCACCTCGCATCCGGCGGCGCGCACCTCGTCGAACAGGCCCGACGGGATCGGATACCACTCGGCCACGAAGTTCCACGACGACACGAGGCCATGGCGGTGCTCGACCTCGATCACGCGCATTACGTTGTCGACACCGGCCGGGCCCTCGACGTCGTGCGTGAGAACGGCGGCGAAGCGGCGTTCGTCGGGCCAAGGAGCCAGGACCGGGACGCGGCCTCGCCCGGATTCTACGAGCTCACGGCGCAGCCGCTCGTGCTCGTACTCGACCAGCAGCGGCTCGATGGGCCAGGCCGGAAACGCCCGGCGACCCTGACGGGGCGCGTACGCCCGCCGCAGGGCGAGTTGCACGCGCCGGGACATCAGCGGCTTGAGCGCGTAATACGCGCGCATCTTCAGGCTGCGCGCTTCCCCCCGGTTCTCGTAGCGCTCGAACAGGTAATCCTCGGGCTCGATGGTGGCCGGGTCGGGCCGGGCGGCAAGGGCGGCGCTCATCCGAGGTGACGGTAGAGCGTCCCGCCGGCGAGTCGCCCGAACGGGGCCGGAGCCCGCCGGATGGCGGCATGTATCATCCGCCGGCCAACGCCTGAAGTGCTGTCGGGCACGCGGGTCCCGAGGTAGCTGTAGCGCAAGGGCGTCTCCTCCGCGCCCCAAGGCGCTCTTGAACGCGGCAGGCCCTCGTGGCCGAGATCGGTGCGCCCGAAGTCGAGCGCGTGCTGTCGGTTCTCCACGCCCCACCGGATGGCCTCCATGAACAGGAGGTTGTTCGGTGCGCCGGGAGATGCGTCCGCTGCGAAGCGCCGTACTTGTAGTGAGGGATGCCCCCGGCGGCCACGAAGACTGCAGCAGCCCGCGTCCTCGCCGCCGCGGCGGGCGGTCAGCCGAAGCCCAGGCCTCGCTCGAACAGCTCGGCGAAGTACAGGATGAACCTGCGCAGCTGGCGTGGGCACGCCCTGCCCCCGGCGCCAGCGCAGATGCAGCCGATAGAGGCGGCTCAGGGCGTCCCCCCGTCGGTGGCGTGGAGGACCTCGACGCCTTCGCGCCTGGCCTTGGCGATGCCTCGCTTGATCTGGCTCCTCGAGAAGCGCGTCTCGACGGCGGCGAGATCCGGGCCGAGCGCCGATGCTGAAGGTCCTCGCTGTGAGCGTGCACCCCATCGCCGTGCGGCAGCTCGGCGCGCACCTCGAGGTCCAGTCCCCTGCGCGCCTGGTCCGGCACCAGCGCGCGAACCAGCTCTTCTTCGCCGACGCCCTGCGCCGGGTCGTGCAGCGGAGGGCAGGCGTCCGAGAATGGCAGCGCGACCAGCCGCGACCCCGCGAGCCGGCTGCGGATCAGGGCCACGGGCAGCGCGGTGACCAGCGCACCGCCGTCGCCCAGGCACCAGGCGGACATCTCGTAGCCGTACTGCTCCCTCAGCAGCCGCAGCGACGCCTGGTGGTTGAAGATCGTCGCGCCGGGCGTGCTGTCCCACCAGCTCGGCCCAGCGCGGGTCGGCAAGCGGGTCGATGACCTCCAGCCACATCCGGGCATTGTGCCCACATGTGCGCCCGGGACGCGGGAGGCCGCTGCGTTCGGCGGGTCGTACACTCCACACTGCGACGTGCACCCACTCTCGAGAGCCGCCGCCGGCCCGCCCCTGGTCCTGATCCCGGTGCCAAGCGCCGCAGACCCGCGCGATGGAGACGCGCCGCGCCTCGACTACTTGGAGGTCGCCGCCGCCATCGCCGGTCGCGTCAGCGCGCCCGCACACGGCGCAGGGCTCGCACGGCTCGAGCGCCGCGCGGGCGGGTGGCGCCAGGCCGTGAGGGCTCGTCGCTCGGACGCCCGCGCATTCCTGTCGTTCTCCGAGAAGAACGGGATGGCGCTCGTGGCGCTCGAGCGCCGCCGTCCTCAGGTCTTGATCGCGCACAACCTCACGACCCCCCGCCGGCGCGCGCTACAGCGCGCCACCCGCTGGCTGGGCAGAGTCGACCGGGTGATCGTCCTCTGCCGCAGCCAGGCCGACTACCTCCGAGATGAAGCGGGGCTGTCCGACGAACGCGTGCGCTTCGTGTACGACAAGGTGGACCACCGCTTCTACGCTCCGCGGGGCGCGCCCGAAGAGGGCTA
>WUUC01224914.1_pt1 | contig 14042 bp, 11 predicted proteins | sample 6278441 | NCBI WGS metagenome assembly WUUC01 (sample SAMN13675441, study PRJNA597444) | soil metagenome | isolation source: soil | place: USA: Washington | collected 2017-10
GAAAAAACCAGCTGTGAGAATATACCCGGCATACTCCTCTTCAAAGAAGGTGTTCAGGTACTGCGCGAGACCAAGGCTGAGAAAAAGAACGACGAGGAATCCAATGAGGAACAGGATCATGATCATTAACCCTCGCGAAAGAATGTTAGCCACTTCTTCGCGCACCTCTATTTTCATTAGAGCCAACCGCGATTCGGCGTAACCAACAACATTATCAATCACGCTGTCGAGCTTGAGAAACTTGATAATTCTGTCCTTGATTCCGTCCATAAGCTATATGCAATATAGGGAATTCGGCCCGAAAGGGGGAGGGGTGGTTGTGCGTCCTGGTCCCGGGTTCCCGGTCCTAGCCGGTGGTCTGAAGCCAAAGTTTTCGTGGACGGGAATGACTTTGGTGAACGGTGCCGCATTTGAACGGACTAAGACGAGGGCCCGGCCCGGGCATTGTTTTATTTATTTTTCTACGATCTCCAGTAGCTCGTGGGTTTCCACGATCCCACCTGCTGGCGTACTTTTTTCTTTTTTCAGGATCACATTGCCTACAGCACTGATGTAAACCAATACATGGGCGGTACTGGTATAATTTTTCTCAAAAACAAAAACGGAATCAGCTTTCAGTGATGCATTCACCTCCATATGAGGAATGATCTCCCTGATGCACATGCGGTACTTGCCGTCGGCGTCCATCCCATCGCGACAATACCCGACATTGTTAAGTTCAAATAGTTCATTGTTGATCATCAACAAATTTCTTCGGCGTTCGACAGACAAGATCTGGCTTGGTTCACTCCGCAATTCGCCCGGCTTGTTGTAAATTATCCAACTACTCACCTGCTGGTTGCGAAATGTCTTACACAACATTCGGTATTGCGAAGATGAATTGTCCGAAATTTTCTGATACGTGAGTTCCCGAACGGTAACAGCATTTTTGTTGAGATAGATCAGAGAAAATGGTATGAAGAAGAACGTCAGCAGAATGTAAAGAAAGCCCGCAAGACGAAACCGTATTGTCAATCGTCCAAGACCTTTGGCGAGTCTGCTGGGAAGTTTATTCAACCATGGCACCAAAGAAAAAAAGATAACGCCAATAAGATTGAACAGGAGATGGGCAATGGCTATGCTGATGGCAATATTTGAGTGCGAAGTAGCGGCAATGAAGGCTGTGATCGTTGTTCCTACATTTGCCCCGAGTATGAACGGAACTGCCTGCGACAACTTCACTACCTTTTTGGCCACCAACGGAACAACAAGAGAAGTGGTGATCGTACTTGATCTGATAAGAGCGGTTATGCCCAATCCCCACGCAAAGGATTTGATTGGATTCCTGAAGAAGAATTCCTGGAGCCTTCCATGGATCCGTAAACCCAACACATCTGAAAGTATCTTTCGAAAAAAAAGGATAGACCCGAATAGCAAACCGAATGAAATAACAATGAGGATGAAACCGTTGTCGATCGCTTCCACAAGCCGATGAATGAGCGCCCCCAGGCCGGTGCCCAGCAGCGACATTCCGGAGGACGTAATGGGTCGATCAAAAAAGCTGTTAGCGATATAACCACTGACGTTGGATAAGAAGCCGTAGTAATACTCCAATGGAAAAAGTATCAATACAGTGAGGATATTAAAAAAGTCGTGATATGTTCCTGCAGACACGGCCCGCCGGAATTCCTTTTTTCGGGTGATGAACCCTAGCGACACAATCGTGCTGGTGATCGTCGTTCCAATGTTTGCTCCCATGATGATGGGCACCGCGCCTTCCAGTGTCATTGAACCGGATGCAACGAGCGCTACAACCATCGATGTTGTTGCCGAGCTGCTTTGAATGATCGCCGTGATCAGAAGGCCAATGAATAAACCAGTGAAAGGATTGGACGTGGCCAATATGATCAGTTCAACCGCACTGCCTCCGAGGTGTTGCAGCGAACTGATCATGAGGTCGATCGCAAAGAGGAAAATGAAGAGTCCGCCGAGGATGTAAGCGGTGTTCCGGAGAATGAGTTTCCACTGCGTTGCTTTCTGCCCGGCTGGTGGGATGTCAATCTCCTTGGTCATGATGGTAAATATAATGATATCGCTACCGCGGGAAAGGCATACAGGAGCTACTTCACAGAAAGATCATATTGGCCCTGGCTGGTATTGCTTCGCGCTCCCCTCGGGCCGCCGCGCTTGCTCGCAACAAATACAATCTGAAGAGTGGTTCTCGATCTGACTTTCAAACTCTTGACAACTCCTGTATGGCCAACCACGCCATCAGGCCAGGGCCAACGCGCAGCGCTTCTTCGTCAATATCGAAAGTCGGGGTGTGGACATACGAAGTTATTCCCTTCGCTTCGTTGCGCGTACCCAGGCGGTAGAAAGACGCAGGCACCACGTGCGAGTAATACGCGAAATCTTCAGATCCCATAGTAAGATCAATATCAACTACGTTCTCCTTTCCCAGAAAGTTTTCTGCTTCAAAACGAATGCGCCTGGTGAGCTCGGGATTGTTTTCCAGGTAGGGATATCCACGCGATAATTCGACCTCGCAACGCGCTCCCATTCCTATGGCAATACTCTCCGCCATGTGAACGATCCTTTTCAATCCGCTTTCACGCCATTCTTCATTCAAGGCACGGAAAGTGCCGGCAATGTTTACTTCATTGGGAATAATATTCGTTGCGCCTTCGCCAATGATCTTTCCGAACGAAAGTACCGTAGGTTGCCTGGGACTCGCATTCCGGCTGATCACTTGTTGCAGTGCGACAATAATATGCGATGCGATCAGCACAGGATCTATGGCGAGTTCGGGGGCAGCACCATGACCACCTTTTCCCACAACACGTAAATAGATCTCATCAGAACTTGCCATATACATGCCTTCACGGAAGCCAACTCTTCCTGCGGGGATCAATGGCATCACGTGCTGGCCGAGAATGGCCGACGGCCGTGGATTGTCGAGCACGCCCTCACGGATCATCAAGGAAGCGCCGCCGGGATTTTTTTCTTCTCCAGGTTGAAAGATCAGGCGTACGGCCCCACTGAACTGGTCGCGGGATTCCTGCAATAATCTCGCTGTGCCCAGTAATGAGGCGGTATGCACATCGTGACCGCAGGCATGCATGACACCCGTATTCTTTGATTTATAGGAACAACTATTTGCTTCGTGGATCGGAAGCGCATCCATATCGGCCCGCAGTGCGACAGAGCGCGAAGAATTCTGCTGGCCTTGTATGACGACCACCACGCCGGTACCCGCAATGCCTTCGACAGGCTGGAGGCCGTAGGAGCGCAATGTATCGGCTACAAATTTCGCTGTCTCGTGCTCCTGGTAAGAAAGTTCAGGATTTGCATGAAGATGGCGACGCAAACGGATCACCTCTTCGGTTGCTGCATGCGATCTTTCGCGGATAAAATTGAGCAGAGACATATGCTATCGGATCGCGATGATCTCCGGTACAAGTATGGCGTTGGGAAACGACCGACGGATCTTTACCAGGTCTTTTTGTGCTTCGATCGTGGTAAAATATTTTCCGGTCTTCACACGCCACTTGGGTTGTTCATATAACAGGTCTGCTCGCATCTCAACTTCCTCGAGCATCTTTCTCTTGGTGTTGTTGGCATCATCACGATTCGTTCCCGAGTAGATCTGAATGGTAAAGCCGGGTATGTACTTCCGAACTGAGTTGATCGCATCGATGCTATCGAGGATCATGTCTACTTTCTCGTTGACCGTGTGCTGGGGTGACACTTGTTCGTGTACAAAACTCTGTTGTTGGGTATACGCTGTATCTGTATGTTCAAATTTTGGACGAAGTACTGAAAGGTCTTCGTGGTAGTTCTTGTCCCTGTCCCTGTCCCTATCGCGCGAATTACGCTGCGCATGCGCAGTGAACGCCGTTATTAACAGAACAAGAAGGACAATTGATCTCATGAGCGCACTTCAGGCAATATTCAAACCATTAATCTGCTACAACGATACAGCGGCCGTTTTTTATGTCTTCTTCGACCTTTTTGTATTTCACATCTTTCAATACACGGCCATCCTGGTACTGTACAGAAACCTTGTCATTGCGGTTAGCGATCTTTTCGGATTTCACAGGCATCACCTTTTGTTCGACAGGTTGCGACTGCGCTTCAGGGCGTGCGCCGCCGTTGCTACCCCCCTGCAGCAAAGATCGTGACTCTTCTTTCTTTTCACTCAGGCGTTCGCGGACCTTATGCGCTCTCGCTTCCTGGAGTTGCTCCGGTTGCTGCGACTGGATCTCGGCTTTCATCAGGAAGGAAACGGTTTCTTCATTTACCTTGGCGATGAAACGTTTGAAAGCCTCGAAGCCCTCGAACTTATAGATCAGGAGCGGATCCTTCTGTTCGTAAACAGCGTTTTGCACAGATTGCTTCAGGTCGTCCATGTCGCGGAGGTGCTCCTTCCACTGCTGATCTATGATCGCGAGCGTGAGCATTTTTTCCATAGAATGGATCAACTCAGTGTTCTTGCTTTCGATGCTCTTCTTCAGGTTCACTGCGACACCAATGTTCTTATGGCCATCTGTGAATGGAACAAGAATACTATCTACCGTAGCGCCACGCGTTTTAAAAATATCGCTGAGTACGGGCAGTGCGCGCTCTTTTATTGCATTGTTCTTGCGATCGTAATGCTGCAGTGCTTCATCGTAGAGCTGGTTACTGAGGGTGGTCACGTCCTTACTTCCAAATTCACTTTCGGTAATAGCAGTATCGAAGCCCATTGCGCTCAGTACGTTGAGCTTGAAGTTCTCATAGTTCTCGCCGTTCTTGCCATTGATCACCATTTCTTCAGTTGTGTCGGCAACCATCATAAGGATGTCTAACTGAAGGCGCTCGCCAAAGAGCGCATTCCTGCGGCGTTTGTAAATCACCTCGCGCTGTGAGTTCATCACGTTATCGTACTCAAGGAGACGCTTGCGTATACCGAAGTTATTCTCTTCGACTTTCTTCTGCGCGCGTTCAATCGAACTCGTTACCATCGAATGCTGAATGACCTCACCTTCTTTGAGGCCAAGTCTGTCCATTACACGTGCCATGCGTTCGGGCATAAACATGCGCATCAGGTTGTCTTCAAGCGATACGTGGAATTGAGATGAGCCGGGATCGCCCTGGCGGCCAGAACGGCCCCGTAACTGCCGGTCTACACGACGCGATTCATGTCTCTCTGTACCGACGATGGCCAGGCCGCCGGACGCGCGCGATTCGGGCGTGAGCTTGATGTCCGTACCACGACCAGCCATGTTTGTTGCAATCGTTACAGTGCCGGGTTTACCAGCTTCGGCAACAATTTCCGCTTCACGCTGGTGCTGCTTCGCATTCAGGACGTTGTGCTTGATCTTCTTCATCTGCAGCATGCGGCTCAGCAACTCGGAAATCTCCACCGATGTGGTACCGACGAGCACAGGCCTGCCTTGCTGTGTTTGCTTTACGATGTCGTCGACAACGGCATTGAATTTTTCGCGCATTGTTTTGTAGACCAGGTCATCATGATCCTTGCGCGTTGTGGGCTTGTTGGTAGGAATCACTACAACGTCGAGTTTGTAGATGTCCCAAAGTTCACCTGCTTCCGTTTCCGCAGTACCGGTCATACCAGCCAGCTTGTGGTACATCCGGAAATAGTTTTGAAGAGTAATAGTAGCGTAAGTCTGTGTAGCGTCTTCCACTTTCACATTTTCCTTCGCTTCAATTGCCTGGTGCAATCCATCGGAGTAACGTCGGCCATCCAGCACACGGCCAGTTTGCTCGTCGACGATCTTTACCTTGCCATCAACAATGATATATTCTGTATCCCGTTCAAATAATGAGTATGCTTTCAGCAACTGGTTTACACTGTGTATGCGTTGTGCTTTTGTGGAGTAATCGCGGATGAGTTCTTCTTTGCGATGGATCCGGTCGTCGGCACTCAGGGCACGATCATGCTCGATGCGGTTCAGCTCCGTACTGATCTGCGGAAGGATAAAGAAGCGGGGATCTTCACCTTCGCCGGTAATAAGGTCGATGCCTTTTTCGGTTAACTCTACGCTGTTGTCCTTTTCGTCAATCACGAAGTACAAAGGCTCGTCGGCGTTCGGCATTTCCTTTTTGTTGTCTGCCAGGTGGAAATTCTCCGTTTTTTGAAGAATAGTACGCATACCTGGCTCACTCAGGATCTTAATGAGCGGCTTATATTTTGGCATTGCGCGGTGCGCCCTGAAGAGCGCTAAACCACCCTCGCGGTCATTGCCTTCAGCGATAAGTTTCTTGGCTTCATTCAGAAAAGTGTTGATGATCCTTTTCTGGGCATCAACCACCTTGTTGATACGAGGCTTTAATTCATAAAATTCGTGTTGATCGCCTTTCGGAACAGGACCGGCAATAATCAAAGGTGTACGTGCTTCGTCTACCAATACCGAGTCCACCTCATCGACCATCGCGTAGTGGTGACCTCGCTGCACGAGTTCAGCTGGATCACGCGCCATGTTATCGCGCAGGTAGTCGAATCCGAATTCGTTGTTTGTTCCGTACGTGATATCTGCCTGATACGCATTGCGCCGGGCTAGCGAATTGGGCTCATGCTTGTCTATACAATCGATAGTCAGTCCATGAAACTGGTACAGCGGGCCCATCCATTCGCTGTCGCGGCGTGCGAGGTAGTCGTTCACGGTCACGAGGTGTACACCACGTTTACTCAATGCATTAAGGAAAGCTGGAAAAGTAGCCACCAAAGTTTTTCCTTCCCCCGTTGCCATCTCCGCGATCTTGCCCTGGTGAAGCACAATACCCCCGATGATCTGCACATCGTAATGGAGCATATCCCATTTGATCTTGTTGCCGGCGGCCATCCATTCGTTGTGCCACAGCGCCTTATCGCCTTCGATCCTGATATTCTCATATCGGGCAGCAAGGGCCCGATCATAGTCAAGTGCAGTTACTTCGATGAATTCGTTTTCCTTGAATCGACGTGCCGTTTCCCTAACGATTGCAAAAGTTCGGGGGAGCACAGACAGCAACACTTTCTCCAGCTCTTTGTTACGGTCAAGTTCAAGCTTATCAATTTGCTGAAAGACTGATTCTTTCTCATTGATATCCAGCTCCGGATGATCGGCAATTTGCTTGTGCAATGCTGCAAGTTGGTCGTCAATCGGTTTCAGGTGTTCGCTGATCTCGCGTTGAATGCCGAAGGTTGCCTGCCTTAACTGATCGTTCGAGATTGAGACGAGTTTTTCATACTCTTTCTTGGTCTCTTCGACCTGTGGCATGATGGCTTTAATGTCCTTTTCCGACTTTGATCCAAAAAGTTTTGCAATGAGTTTCAGCATAAAAAAGCAAGTACAACCTCTGTTGCGAGGGGGTCAAATTTAAGGATTTAGGAGGGCAATTAAAGGTCCAAATCGCCTTCGAAGACCATTTTGGCAGGGCCGATGAGGAAAATATCGGAAAATGTGACTGCCTGACCGTGCAGGCCGGCCGCCTTCTCAGTTTTAAACTCGACAGTCAGGTCACCACCGGGGGTCTTGATGGAAACCGGTGATTTATAATTTCTGAACGAGGAAGCGAGAGCAACGGCAGTAACACCAGTTCCACAGGATAACGTTTCATTTTCCACGCCACGCTCGTATGTCCGCACCAGTATTCTATTATCCGGAAGGAGTTCAGCGAAATTGACATTGATGCCACCAGGTTTGAACGTGTCACTGTACCGCAGTTTTCTGCCCTCCTCAAATACCGGATAAACGGCAACGTTGCTGATGAAACGAATCAGGTGCGGTGACCCTGTATTGATTACTTCATCGTTGCCGGATGAAACAACGTCTTTCACATCATTCATACGAACCTTCACCCGACCGTCTGCGAAGATCTCTGCGTGATGGGCGCCATCGAATGCATTAAAGGTTGTTTTGCCGTTGATGATCCCAAGAGAGGATGCCATCTTCACTGCCGCGCGCGTGCCATTCCCGCAAAGACTTTGTGATCCGTCGCTGTTGTAATAATTAATATTGAAGTCGAGTTGCTTATCGTTCTCAATGAGGATCAATCCATCGGCACCAATACCAAACCGGCGATCACAGATCTTTTGAATGTCCGGAACGGAAAGCCGAACGTTTCCCCGGCGATTGTCGAAGAGAACGAAATCATTTCCGGTTGCCTGGTATTTGACAAAATGTAATTTCATGAATAGCGTCGAAGCTATTATTTGACTTCTTCGTAGTCGATGTATTCGCCACCTTTAACATTACCCGGTTTCTTTTCTTTTTTCGGGTCGTGGGCACGCGGCGGATAGGGATCCTGCTTCACTTGCCGCTGAGATGCTGCGCCCGCGCGAAAGAAGAAACCCCCGACTTTGTAGACCAGGTATACGATGATGCTCAGGATCAGCAGAAACTTGAATAGCGGCATTGCGGTAACTATAACTGAATTACGAAGGTAGAAGTTTCATCTCAGAATGTTTTAAGCAATAGCGACGAAAATTGCGAGGTTTATGCATTCCTGGGACAAATTTGGTCATGCTGCGATTGGTATAAACGAACAAAATCGGGTTTTTACTATGTGCTGGATCAAGCGACTGCACCCATCACCAATAATTCCAATTTTGAAATTTATGATGCGAGAGTTCGGGTGCGTTAGAGTTATTCTAAACTTTGGAGTTTCATCAAACTTTGTAAATTAACGGTGATGGTTTGGCCGGAGTTCAAAACATTTTCTTTTGACAAACAGGTACAATTATTGTACGAGAACGGAGACTTTATCATGGGCATCCGTTACTACGGATATAAAGTGAACTTGTACTTACTTGACAATTTCTATGTGGAAGTATTTTACAATCACAAAAAGGACCTCATTGAAAAGATCGTTCCATTGGACACAGGGCATTCACGCATCAAATTTTATGTCGATCAGATCAAGCTACCTGATTGGTTGATTTAGAAAGGAAAAAGTTCAGCGTTCCCAGTTACGACTTGCGATTCCAAATTACCAGTTTCTGGTTTTGAGTGTTAAGGAATTTAGTACATTCCTGTCATCGTTGCATTGTTGTGCTGAAGGCACATCGCGTCGTTAAAAAAAAATCCCGCCGGAGCGGGATTAACTTAATAAATATTTAGAAGGAATTATGCGGTAGCTGTTGCTGCAGTTTCGGTTTTTGACTGACGCAGATGAACAGTTTTCTTGGCTTTGTATCCACAATATCCGCACTGGTAGTGCTTCAACAGTTCGCCATCTTCCGATGAGGAAGGTTGCTTGAGGATCTCCTCGCGAACAACTTTGAATGTCTGGTAATTACACTCAGGGCACTGGAGTGCATGAAGGTGGCCCGAATATTTTTCAATCTTGATGAAGCCGGTCTCTTCGTCTTTCCAAACATCATAGTCGACTGAGTAAACATTCTCTTCGGCGATCATACCTTCGTCGAGGTAAACATCTTCCTCTTCTTCACTGAGTAGTTTCATCGCCTTGCCGGTCTTTGGAGAGAGGCGTGGGCGGAAACGCAAGCTCTTCAATCTCTTTTCAATGAAAAAAGGATAATAGAACTTCAAAAGGTTTTGAACGATCAGTGCAACGATCATTCCCATGGAGATCGTTGTGAATACATACACAAAGATCCAAAGGTTGTTCAATTCGATAATGTTCGAGTTCACAAAGAAGCAGGCACCTACGATGAGAACGATAGCTGCAATCCATAGTACTCTGATTTCATGTCTATTGATGAAATCGTATTTGTCTTTGTACTCGGAGATTGTTATCAATCTCACCATGTACCCTAAAACAATCAACAGCCCCAACGCCCAGGATCCATAAGCGATGTTGGCAGCCATCTGGTTCCAGGCGTCATAAGCAGGCAACACATTGGGTAAGGCTTGGTTCATACGCGTATTATTATGGTTTTTGTTTTCGCAGAATACAAATCTAGGCCCCCGTGGGAACAAGGGATTTAACCCCCAATTTAGCACTGTTTCCCGAAAAATTGCAAAACCTGAAATCCAAAAAATAGGATTTGGCACCAATGGCCACGGCGAACAACTGTTTACTCAGGCATGAAATTCTGCACGATTTCGACCGATTTCGCCGGATTTTCGAGCATCCCCATATGCCCCGCGCTTGTAATAACTTTGAACGTGGGTTTTTTGGCGATTTTTGAAAGTTCCTCAAGGGATGAGGGTGGCATCAATTCATCATGCTCGCCGGCGATAATCAATACCGGCCGTGGAAATTCTTTTAATATATCATGTCGCTTCGGCCTGTCGCGCATCGCCTCCGCGTAGGCAATCAGCGTCTCCGGCTTCACCTGTCTGCAGATGTCATAAGCGAAAGCCACGTCTTCGGAGTCTTTTCGAAAGAATAATCCGGGAACGTAAGTCTTTATATAAGGTTCAACGCCATTGGTCTTTACGGAATGAATTACTTTATCCCGGTTTACTTTCCGTTCTTCAGTGTCTGCATTGGCGGTTGAATGAAACAGGCCGAACTTTTCCACCTGGTTTGCCTTTTGTGCAACCATCGCGAGGGTCACATATCCGCCGAGTGAGTGGCCAATAATAACGACAGAAGAGAGAGATAATTTTTTTTCAAGCCATTCCCACATCAATGCAGCGATACCGTCCATAGAAACTTTTTCCGGTAATGCGCTTTTTCCAAAGCCTGGAAGATCTGGAATAATTAAACGATAGTGTGTCGATAATTTTGTAGCAAAATCTCCCCAGATCTCGTTCGTTTCGCAGAAGCCATGAAGAAGCAGAATCGGGCTACCTGAACCCAACTCGCGGTAATTAATAGTTAACATGAATTATCGAACTTTTTTTACGGAGGTCTCGAGCAATTGAAGTACCGCTTTGCTGATGCCGGCCGGATCGAAGCCGCATTCGCGATGTAATTCAATCTGCTCGCCGTGTTCAACAACGGCATCCGGAATCCCAAGGCGTTTCACTTCAGCCTGGTAATGATGGTCGGCCATGAATTCAAGAATTGCAGAACCAAAGCCACCCTGCACGCATCCGTCTTCAACTGTTATGATCCTGTTAAACTTCCTGAAAATCTGGTGAAGTAATTTTTCATCAAGCGGTTTTACAAAACGCATGTCGTAATGCGCCGCGTCAATTCCTTGCTTCAACAATTCGGCACATGCTTCAACGGCATAGTTGCCGATGTGACCGATCGTGAGGATCGCGACGTGCTCGCCTTCGCTGATCATTCGGCCTGTACCAACAACAATCTCTTCCATCGGTGTTCGCCATTCCGGCATCACACCCTGACCGCGCGGATAACGGATGGAGAATGCTTTACCCTTACGAGGAAGTTGTGCGGTGTACATCAGGTTCCGCAGTTCAGATTCATCCATTGGCGCTGCCACGATCATGTTTGGCAAACAACGGAAATAGGCAATGTCGTATGCGCCATGGTGGGTAGGTCCGTCGGCGCCGGCAAAACCCGCACGATCCAGGCAGAAGTTAACGGCGAGATCCTGTATGCACACATCGTGGATCACCTGATCATACGCACGTTGCATAAATGAACTGTAGATATTGCAAAAAGGGATCAGTCCCTGCGTTGCGAGGCCCGCTGAAAAAGTTACGGCGTGTTGTTCGGCAATGCCAACGTCGATCGCACGCCCTGGCATTTCCTGCATCATGATGTTCATTGAGGAACCCGAAGGCATAGCAGGTGTAATACCTATGATCTTGTCGTTCCGGCGGGCGAGCTCTACCAGTGTGTGGCCAAACACATCCTGGTACCTGGGTGCCTGGGGAAGATCGTAGTGCTTTTTATAGATCTCTCCGGTGATCTTATCGAATGTTCCTGGAGCGTGCCACGTGGTAGCATTTCCTTTCTCAGCAGGGCCATAACCTTTGCCCTTTACTGTAACGCAGTGAAGGATCTTCGGACCTTTAATATTCTTAAGGTCATTCAGTACGGCAACGAGATGATCTACATCGTGTCCATCAACGGGACCGAAATAACGAAGATTGAGCGACTCGAAAAGATTGCTTTGACTCAGCAGCGTTGACTTGATCCCGTTTTCGATCTTCGAAACAATTTCCTGTGCATTCTTTCCGATGCCCGATAGTTTGCCGAGCAGGTTCCATACATCATCCTTGAGCTTATTGTATGTGCTGCTCGTTGTGATGTCGGTCAAATAATCTTTTAATGCGCCCACATTGGGGTCGATTGACATGCAGTTATCATTGAGGATAATGAGCAGATCAGTATCAGAAACGCCGGCATGATTAAGCGCCTCGAATGCAATTCCTCCTGTTAACGCGCCATCGCCAATGATCGCCACCTGTTTGTTGGGAAGACCCAGTTGACGCGATGCCGTGGCCATCCCGAGTGCGGCAGATACCGATGTAGATGAATGACCTACACCAAACGCATCGTAAGGGCTTTCGGCGCGTTTCGGAAAACCCGAGATTCCACCGTAAATACGGTTAGTATGAAAAGTATCGCGGCGGCCTGTAAGAATTTTATGGCCATAGGCCTGGTGGCCAACATCCCAAACAATCTGATCCTCAGGTGCACGATAAACATAATGCACCGCAACAGTGAGCTCCACAACACCGAGGCTGGCACCGAAATGTCCGCCATAAACGGAAACGTTGTCAATAATAAACTGCCGTAATTCCTCACATAATTGCACTAACTGAACCTGATCCAGTTTTTGCAGATCGGCAGGACCATTGATTTTGGCAAGCAGCTTACCCGGTGATATCAACATATTCTGAACGCTACTAAAACAACAATATTAAGGTAAGTGTTTAACCCCGAAATCGCACTTGTGGACTTGATTTTGCCTTAAAGTTACTCAAAAAACCAACGAAAATAGTTACTGGACCATGGTCTCAGGTGTCAACTCGATGCTCCGATTCGTCAGTTAGGTCAACCTGAAACTTTTAGATTATTTTTGCCTCCCGACTTATCTAAAAAACTGCCATCGTGAGCGAAAACTTCGAGATCAAGTTACCCCTCTTTGAAGGTCCCTTCGACCTGTTGTTATTCTTTATCGAACGCGATGAACTGGAGATCACCGACATTCCGATCTCAAAGATCACGAACGATTTTCTTGATTATCTCCATCACCTCGAGGCGTTGAACATCGAAGTGGCCAGCGAGTTCATTCTTGTCGCGGCCACATTGATGCGCATCAAATCTAAAATGCTTTTGCCGCGACCACAGATTGATGAGCAGGGTAACGAAATTGATCCACGCGAGGAACTGATCAAGCACCTCATGGAATACAAGAAGTATAAGTCTGTTGTCGATCAGTTCCACAAGATGGAGGAAGGCGAGTTGAAGAAGGAGAAGCGTGGCAATATTATGAAAGAGCTGCGTCAATTGGCGGAAAGCTCCAATGTTGAAGCCGAACTACAGGACGTCGACATGTTCAAACTGTTGACGGTATTTGAGAAAGTACTGAAGCGCCACGAAGAGGAGAAGAACAAGCCGGTTCACCAGATCATTCAATATCCGTTCACCGTACACGGGCAAAAGAAATTCATTTTGAGTGAACTCACGTCGAAAGGCCGGATGTCTTTCGTTGATGTATTGGGTAACGCGCCAACGCGCATTGCGTTGATCTTTAATTTTCTCGCTATTCTTGAAATGCTCGCGTTGGGTTGGTTATCTATCCAGCAGGGTGAAGGCTTCAATAATTTTTGGGTGGAGAGGAATTCGGAAGTAACGCCGGAACTGGAGATGGAGTCGACGGAGGAATAGTACCTTTTTCTTGGGCGTGCCCTTCGCCGCGATGTTATCACACACCATCACCTTTATTAACGTGCGCGGCTCAGGTCGGGCTGTTTGCTGCAAGCTGCCGCGCCCGTAGAGCAACATTAATCGTTGTGGATGTTAGCGAGCGCAGGAATAGCGTATCGCGTGGGTCGATCATGCGCGACAGGCTTTCCGCTACCATCCCTCACGCAAATACACTCTTCGACCCCTTCAGGGTCGTATGATGATTTACGTTTTGCGGATCTAGCGGACTTCGACCCCTTCGGGGGCGGGGAACCTTTACGTCAATGGTTCAACACACATCACATCGTTACGCGACTATCGTTATCGTCCACCATACC
>WUUC01083722.1_pt1 | contig 14038 bp, 11 predicted proteins | sample 6278441 | NCBI WGS metagenome assembly WUUC01 (sample SAMN13675441, study PRJNA597444) | soil metagenome | isolation source: soil | place: USA: Washington | collected 2017-10
AAGCCTGCATGTATCAGAGCTTTTACGGATTCTCGGAGATGCCGTTCAACATCACTCCGGACCCGAAATTTCTCTACCTAAGTCCTACTCACCATGAGGCGCTGCAGCATCTCAAATTCGGAGTGGAGCACCGCAAGGGTTTCATCGTCGTCATCGGCGAAGTGGGCTGCGGCAAAACAACCCTTTGTCGCCGCTTCCTCAACGAGCTCGATCCCGGCCGCTTTGACACGGCGTTGATCGTCAATCCCCGCGTCAACGAGACCCAGATGCTCCGCGCGATCCTGCAAGAACTCGGCGAGACCACCGATGCCGACGATCCACACGATCTCGTCCTCCAGATGAACCGCATTCTCCTCGAACGCATCGGGCGCGGCCGAGACATCGTCCTCATTATCGATGAGGCCCAAAATCTTTCGTTCGAGGTCCTCGAGCAGGTGCGCCTTCTTTCAAATCTCGAAACCGACAAACAAAAACTCCTCCAAATCGTCCTCATGGGACAACCAGAGCTGAAGGACATCATCAAACGCGATGAGCTGCGTCAGTTGCGCCAGCGCATCCTCGTCCACTGCGAACTCAAGCCGCTGAATCCGTACGACCTCGCCCACTACGTGAACCACCGCATGACTAAGGCAGGCTGGAATGGCCGCCCATTTTTCACTGCCTGGGCCATGCGCGCCATTCATAGCTTCTCACGCGGAATCCCCCGCATTGTGAACAATCTCTGCGACAAGGCCCTCCTCTCCGCCTATATTCGCGAATCCGACGAGGTCTCCTATTGGGACGTCCGCCGTGCGATCAAAGACGTGAAAAAACTCACCGACTAACGCCGATACCCTCCACGCCATGAGTCTTATCAACGACGCCCTCAAAAAAGCCCAAAGCCGCCATGGCGACTCGACACCGCCCGCAGCGGAAACGGCCGGTCCGGCCAGCATTCCCCCCGGCCCGCGCAAAGGCAAAAGTCCGCTGGGAAAAATCGGGCTGATCGGCGCCGGCATTGCCCTGTTATCGGCCGCCGTCTCCGCCGCGGTCATTCTCCTGGTCATCCGCAAAGAGCCACGCGCGCCATCGCCCATTGGCCGGCCCGAGACCGCGCAGGCACATCCGCCCATTTCCCCGGCGCCAACCTCGCCAACCCCGACTAAGCCCGCAAAGACACCATCCGCGTTATCCCCCGTGACACCTGGGGCGGCATCTTCCGCCCAGCCGGCACTGAATATCGCCGCGCCCGTAACGCCTGCCAGCCCCGCGGTCTTACCGCCCGAACCCGCGCCCGCCATCAAACTGGGCACGCGCATCCAGTCGTTCATCGATCGGTTACGTGTCACGAGCATCCGCATTTCCGATACCGGCAACAAAGCGATCCTCAACGACCGCCTGTTCCGCGTGAATGATCTCGTCGAGCCCAGCCTCGGGCTTCGACTGACCGACATTCAACCCAGCCTGCTTACGTTCACCGACGAAGCAGGGACCACCTACCTCCGCCACTTCTAGCTCCGGCTCACGGCTCTCGCCCGTGCTCTCTCACTCCCGGCAAAATCGCATCCTGCTTTTTAAATTAAGCGACGGCGTGCTCTTCGCCTTCGCCCTAGGCTTCGCCTATCTGCTGCGAGCTAACTTTCCGTTCTTCGATCTGCCGCGGATCGAGTCGTTTCAAGAGCACCTGTGGCTGTTTCCCGTCTTCGCTTTCATCGGTCCTCTGACTCTCTCTTCGCAGGGATTTTATCAAGAGCTGCGACTCAACGGTCGCCTGGGCACGATCCTGATAGTCATGCGCGGCATCGTGTTTAGCGCGATCGCACTGATCTCTATCCTGTTTCTCGTACGCACGCAGTTCGCCCGCTCCGTGATCATTCTCGCCTGTGGTTTCGGCGGTGTACTCGTTTATTTGCGACATGAGTGGCTTGCGCGGTTCATGGCCGCGCACCGTTCGCAAAATTTCTGGCGCCATCGCGTGCTCTGGGTCGGCGCGCTGCAGGAAAATACACGGCTCCGTGAATCGCTATCGCCAGCCGAGCGGGACCAACTCGAAAGCGTTGGCGAGTTCGATCCGAGCTCCGAATCCGTGGGGCATCTCGTCGCTCTTCTACACGAGCACTCGGTAAACGCAGTCGTCGTCAACCTCGCCGGCATCGACAACACCCGGCTGCAATTCCTTCTTTCCGCGTGCGAACGCGAAGGCGTCTCCGTGATCGTTCGGCCAGGTTTTTTCGCACGCTCACCGTTCGGCATGAGCGTCGACTGGTTCGCGGGCGAACCGGTGATCCACTACAGCGCCCAAAGCGCGCCTTTGAGCCACTTGATCCTCAAACAACTTTTCGACGTCATGGCCGCCGCATTCCTGCTGCTGATGATTTCACCGTTGTTGTCGCTACTGGCCGCCGCGGTGAAGCTCAGTTCGCCCGGGCCGATCCTTTTTTGCCAGCAACGCGCCGGGCTCAACGGTCGTCCTTTCCAGCTCTTGAAGTTCCGTTCGATGCGCAGCGGCGCCGAGACTGAACAAGCCGCACTGGCCAAAAAAAATGAGATGACCGGGCCCGTTTTCAAAATGGCGAAAGATCCCCGCGTCACCCCGGTCGGCCGTTTTCTGCGTCGTCACAGCCTCGATGAACTCCCTCAGCTTTGGAACGTGTTGCGCGGCGAGATGAGCCTCGTCGGACCGCGCCCGCTTCCCGTCGACGAAGTGAAACGTTTTAACGACGACGCCCATCGGCGTCGCTTGAGCGTCCGTCCGGGCCTCACCTGTCTTTGGCAGATCAGCGGCCGCAACGATATCGCGCAGTTCGAGGACTGGGTCCGCATGGATCTCGCGTACATCGATCAGTGGTCGCTGTGGCTGGATTTCAAAATTCTTCTCGGCACGATTCCTGTCGTGATTTTCGGCCGGGGCGGCCGCTGATTCGCGCGGCGACCGCTCTTCGCGATTTACCTGTTCTCAACGTACGCTTTGCTCGCGCCCCCGTGGAGCCTTCCTCACCTCACCCTTCGTCGACGAACTTCGCTGTGAGCTTGCACCGAGGTTCGCGCAAAAAAAACGCGCGACTACACCCTCTCGAAATCACGTTAATTGCGTGGGCGGGTCTGCACCTGATCTTCCTTCCGTGGGCGCTCGGGACAATGCACGTGTGGAGCCAACTGATCAGCTTCGCATTCGCATTCGCCGGTTTCTGTCTCGCTCTAATCCCCCGGACGCACGCGGAGGATTTCTCCGGCGACGGACGCCGTTATCGATACATTCCTTCGCGCCGGCTTTTGTCTTTCCCCGGTTTCTGGCTCGGTCTCGCTCTGCTGACCTACGCATTGGTCCAAGCTCTAAATCCAGCGTGGACCTACGTGAGCTCCGGCGGCGAGTGGTGGATGGAGAAGAAAGCGCATGTCACCTGGCTGCCGACCGGCGCCGTCACGCCCTTCGCCGATTCGAATCCTTGGCGCAGTCTGCTGATTTGGAGCTCCGCGTGGATGCTCATCTGTTCGCTCTGGATCGGACTCACTCGACGCGCATCCGTCCGCGCGCTCCTGGTAATTCTCACGCTCAACGCGGCCGCGCTGGCGCTCGTCGGAATTCTTCAGCACGTCGCCGGCAACGGAAATATTCTCTGGTTCATCAAGCCAACCACCGGCTATTGGGTCGCCACATTCCTCTATAAAAATCACGCCGGCGCTTTTTTTAACCTCATGCTTGCCGCCGCTGCGGCGACCGCCGCGTGCTACTATCGCCGGTCTGAGCGTCGGTTGGAACGAGCCAGCCCGGCCCCACTATTCACGCTTTGTGCCGTCGTACTCGCGTTGATCGTTGCGCTGAGTTTTTCACGCGCCGCCACCATCCTGATGCTCGGATTTGTTCTGCTTACTCTGATCCTAGGCGCAGTCTACATGCTGCACCTTGCCCGCCGCCCGAATCTCCTGCTAGTAGGTTTGCTGACCGCTTCGCTGACCGTTCTCGCTTTTGTGAGTGCCCGGCAGCTCCGCCTCGAGCGAGCCGCCGACAAATTCCAGCAACTCTTCACCACAGATCGAGCCTCGTCGGTCGATCTCCGGCAGCTCGCAGCAAAGGCCACGTGGGACATGGCTTCCGATCGGTTGGCCATGGGCTGGGGTGCCGGGTGCTATCGTTTTTTGTTTCCGCTTTTCCAACAAAACTATCCCGAAATTTATCAACGTCCCGGAGACGCGACGCACATGTTTCACTTCGAACATGCGCACAACGACTACCTGGAGTTCCTCGCCGAGCTTGGCCTCATCGGATGCTTGCCGCTTCTGTTGCTGATCGGATTTTTCTCGGTGAAACTCATCCGCTCAAATCTCCGGAAAAATCCGCCGCTGCTTTCCCTCTCCCTCGGACTACTCGTACTGCTCGCGCACTGCTGGATCGATTTTCATCTGCACTGTCCGGCGATCCTTCTCACGGCCTGCGCGCTCGCTGCGATCTCCGGCCGCTGGGCAGAACTCGAGTCCCCTCGCCGCTCCGCCTGAAACGCTCGGCCAGTGTATTCAATCTTCAAATCCGGTCACGCTCGCAGGCCGGCCGTTATCCTTCGGTCCGAGGTTCAAAATAAAACTGGCCGCGCGCGTGGCCCATGCGGCCGCCTTCGGATAGTTCCCCGCGCTTTCAGCCCAGCACTGGCGCAGCATCTCGGTATCGATCACTCCGGGATTAAGCGGCACTGCGGCCATGCCCCGAGGCAACTCTTCCGCCAGCGCGCGCGTAAGCCCTTCGACCGCCCATTTCGACGCGCAATAGGGAGCCACGTCCGCCGACACCGAGCGGCCCCAACCCGAACTGAAGTTCACGATCACACCACCTCCCGCGTCGATCATCGCAGGGACAAACGCGCGCACTACGTTCGCGACCCCTTTAACGTTAACGTCGATGACTCGTGAAAATTTATCCGCGGGCACCTTCCACAGAGGCGCCGGATCATTCATCAAACCGGCATTATTGATCAAAAAATCCGGGGCTCCATGAACGGCGAGAATCTTCTCGGCCCAGAGATCCACCTTGGCCGCCTCCGCCACATCAACGACCGCAAAATCCTGCGGCGCGGGATGCGTGAAACGCAGGTCGAAAACCTCGTTCGCGCTCCGCCCGCAACCGATGACTGTGTGGCCGTCACCAATCCATCTCTCCGCCAGCGCTCGCCCCAATCCACGAGTGACTCCTGTGATGACGATTTTCAAAGGTGCCGAAGACTTCATAGGAATCGCGACCCTAGAATTCTCGGCGCACGACGCTAGCCTCGAATCTCGCGCTTGGTCCCACCGAGAGGCAGGAAATCACCACTGGCGGATCACGATGGAAATTTCCGGCCCGTTCGTCCCCGTGCCGGCCTGGATCGATCCGCCGTGAAGATGGATGACTTCTTTCGCAATGAAGACGCCGATCCGCCCGTGAGTAGGCGTGGCACCGGGCTCCGGCGCTGGCAAAATTCCTTCAAGTGCGAGACCCGCGCCGCGGATCGACAACACCGCAGAAAGATTTTCGCCGCTGCCCGCTGTTCGTAACGAGATCATCAGATCTTTTTTGCCGAGGCCTGGCCGATTTTCCGCAACGCTTTCCAGAATCGATTCGAGGCCAAATTCGATGAGTTTGGGCGCAACATCGAGCCGCACTTCCTGCGAACCCGTTTCAACCATCACGCCGCTTTTTCGACCCACCGCACACACAAGCGCGCGCAGATCGATACTCTCCGACGAGACCTCACTGAAGGTGGGTAACGACGCAAGATGACGATTGACCGCCTCAAGTGAGGCGATGTCGCGTTTGATAGCAGCCAGGAGCACAGGAGAATTTGTCTCTGCGCCTGGGTTATGTCGCAGCGCCGCGAGCGAGACAAGTGAGTTGCCCAACTCGTGATTCAACGTGAGCGCCAGATCGTGCAGCAACGACAGTCGCTCCGCCCTCGCCCGCCGATGCTGCTCCTGAAGCTCAACCGATGCGTCCTCCCAATTCACCCAAACGCCCTGCGTCTCAACGATGGGACCCGCACTCGCCCGGATAGGCTGACTCGCGACCGGACTAATTTTCCGGGTCACATGCAATCGGCGCACCTCAGCAACAAGCGCTCGTACAGCCGGCGGCACGGCTTCAGGAGGATTTTCACCCGCTCCTAAAATCAAAACGCCGGGGAGGTACTTCGCCGCCAACACACTACGATCGCCCGTACCGGACGCGGCGGCTTTCGGCGCACATGTAAGCATCTGACGCAACAAGCGCCCGAGATGAGTGACGCGAGTACAATCATCCGCCTCGTAAGGCTGCCCATCGTCGCGCACACCGAGCGCGATCCATCCCGCCAAACGGCCATTGTCATGCAGCGGCACGATCAACCGCGCCGACCAGGCCGCCATCCGCTGCCGTATCGAAAGCTCGACGACAGGAGCCAGACTCACCGGCCAGTTGACTCCGTCGAGAACAACCGGGTGATGGACCAGGTATTGGATGAGCACGTCAGAGTTCGGACAGAAAAAGTCGCCACGATCGGCTCGATAACCCGAGTTTTCACGCAGGAAAAAAACAACATGGGACGTCCGCATCGTCCGCTTCGCCATGCGCCGAAATTCGCTCAGTAGGTTCTCGCGCGTCCCGATGGCCTCAACCGCGTCGCCCACCCAATCCCACCAGGACTCAGAAGTCTCCGATCCACGATCTGACACTCGCGCAACCGGACGCGAGCCACGCTCTTCTTTTTTTTCCAACAAAAGAGCACTTGTACCTGCACGCGTGGCAATTTCTTCGAGCAAGGGCAAAAACTCCCCTAACCTCGCGTGGCTGTCCGCCATGGTTAAGCACACGCGTACAGCTCCAGGTGTTTGCGCGAGCCGCTCGAAGCTTTCTCCGTGTTGATCGCCTACGAAAATCATCGGCGCTTGCACGCACACTCGGGGTAATTCCCCTACCACCGACTCCTCAACCACGACAACCAAAGGAAGTCCCGACGGCAAAACCACTCCGGCTTGCACAAGTTCGGTCAACGTTATCACCCGCGCCCCCGTTGGTACACATACCCACCACGCCCGAAGTAATTCGGGATCGCGCGTGGCTAGGATGAAGGTGGTGGCAGACATGGAAGGACGATTCGAAACGTCGCCCCCCGTCCGGTTTCGGGCGGGTCAGCGACGATGCTTGCCTGCAAACTAGAGAGAATGTCTTTGCAAATTGCTAGCCCTAAGCCGAACCCACTCGATTTAGTTGATTGAAAAGGCTGGAAGAGCCGCGACCACACTTCAGGTGCTAATCCAGGACCACTATCTTCAACTGCAATCTCCACACTGTCAGCGACTTTTCGTGTTTTAAGCCGTAACCAACGTTTACCGGAGTGGCGTTCCAATGCTTGGATCGCATTAAATCCAAGATTCAGCATAACTTGCTTTATTGCATTTGGATCCGTAAAAACAACTTCAGGCTCCAGCTCAAAATCGGTCAAAAGCTCCACCCCTTTATCTTCTGCTTTTGCGGCCATTAAATCTAGGCAGGATCGCAACAGTGGATGTACATCCACTTCGCGTGAGCTGAACACCCTAGGTGCGGAAAGATCCAGGAGTTGCTCCGTTAAGCGATCAATTCGCCCCACTTCGTCGCCGATCAATCGGAAAAATTTTTCCCGAAAAGCAGGCTCCTGATAGTGGTTCGGCAGCAACTGCACAAATGTCTTAATAGAGACTAACGGATTGCGGATTTCATGCGCGATGCTCGCCCCCAGCAAACCCACCGTCGCGAGCTGTTCCGCGTGCTGTGCCTTCATGAGGTAGTGCGCCCGCGACAGTGAATTTTCGATTATCGCCGCCAGTTGCAGGAGAACTCCAACCTCTGGATACGTGTACGGCCGCCGTGAAAGCGGGACGCTCAAGCCCACCACCAAAGCGGGTGACGGGCCGATGCTCGCGGCAATCACGCCGAATTCATGTCTCGCGAGCACGCCTTGCAAGGCAGCGCGCTCCGAGGTCGATTTTTCCCGAACGAGCCTTTCCGGGGTCACCCAGCGGAGCGTGCTCAACGCCTTCATCTCCGGGGAATCGACGGCAAATTCCAAGCCATCGCCGGTCAGTCTCCCGTGCGATCCCATCAAGATCACCACGCGTTCGCAGCCCGCCCAATCCTTCAACAATTTCACGAACGACTCCTCCATCGCATCCGGCCGCAGCTCCTCTCGCGCGACTTCGAAGGCCGCGTGTCGCACGCGATTGCCACGCGTCTGACGCTGAAACAGTTCCTGCATCCACGGTGAGATTTCCGCGGCAAACCACAGTCCAAACGCGAGCGCCAGCACGAACGCGACGGATGCCGGCACGAACTGCACCGCCAGTTGTTCGATACCCCATACAAACAAACCCACGGTCGCCACCAAGCCGATACGCTCCAGGCAAAGCGCCAGAATGTGTCTCGCATCCAGCACCCGCGTGGTCACGACCGCCCAGATTGTCCCTCCGCAACATACCATGACCACGAGCGGCATCAGCCGCAGCAAGCCGGGCTCACTCAGCCATGAATCGACCAATACCATGGACAGGCCAAAAAATGCCGTCGTCACGCCCCCCAGCATCAACACCTGCAACTCCAGCCGCTGCGATCCTTGCAACCCGCGCATAACCCAAAATGTCTGCACCACCTGGCCGACGCACCCTGCCAGGAAAAGCGTCGCATACGTGTAATACCCGGCGTCATACGCCGGCCGATCCACAGTCGCGGCGACGGCGACGAAATCGTCGCAATAGGTAACCGCGGCGACACCGCCCCAGAAAGCGAACCAAGGCCAAGAATCGGTCAGACGTTTGCCCAGGGCCAGCGACGGTTTGAGCACGCACGACTTCACCAACCACAGTTGCCAGACCAGCCCCGCCGCGACGATGGCGGCCCATTTCCTCCACACCACTCCCGGCGGGTCTACGAATGCGAAGTGCAGACACCCGAGCCAAACCGCCAGATGCACGCAGATGCTCAGAACCATTCGGTTTAGGAGCCTCCGCGGATTTACGCATACTGCGAGGATGCCGATAACCAGTGCCGCAATAAGCGCCCAGAGTGCCGTGCTAAAAGTCATCGCCTGATCACCGTGTCATCCTCGCCAGGCGGTCAACGCCTTTGGCGGAGTCTTCCGCGCTTGCGTAGCACTTGCGCAGATGTTCGCGCTCACTCCACGTCTCGGCGCTCACTTTCGCACGAGAGGGAAAACGATGCGCATCGTGGTGCCTCGCTTCGCTTCGCTTTCGAGCGTAAGAGCGGCCCCGTGCGCACCCAGCAAGTGACGGCAGATTCCTAGTCCCAGACCAGTGCCGTGCGTCTTCGTGGTAAATCCACCTTTCAAAGCTTTGCGCGCGGTCTCCGCGTCCATTCCGGCGCCGTTATCCATGACACAAATTTCCAGTTGCTCTCCCACTTGAGTAAACACCACCGCGACTTTCGTAGCGGCGGCTTCCAGAGCGTTTTTAAGCAGGTTCTGAAACACGCGCGTGAGTTCAAACTGCGAGCCGCGTATCGACGCGCTGCTCATTCCTGAAAACTGGATGATCGCGTTGTTGAAAAAGATAACCTCCTTCACTTCGCGCACGAGGCCCACCAGATCGATCTCCGTGAACTCCGTCGCTTTGCGCGTCGTCTGTTTCCAGTTGTCCGCGAGGTGATGGCAATACTCCGAAGCCCGGCTCACGACTTCCGCGTAACTGCGTAATTTCTCAGCCTGCTCCGGATCGCGCCGCGCCGCTTTCTTTGCCTCCTGCACGAGCAACGAAGCGTATCCGATCATCACCGTCAACGGGTTCGCCAGGTCGTGAACCAATTCGACCGCCGCGCGCGCCTGCCAGATGTGCGGCTCTTTCTCCACGATCTCGCGCTTCAACGCCGCGTTCATCGACTCCATGTTACGATTGAGCTGCGCCTGGTGCCGCCTCTCGCCGGCCGCTTGAGCCTGTTTGCGCACTGCATCCATCAACTCGGCGATGTCCGGCGGCTTCCTCAAATACTGATTGGCGCCGTGCACCATCGACTGCTGCGCCGTTTGCAAAGTCCCGTACCCCGTCAACATCACCACCGACACGTCGCGATCATGTTCACGGATAGCCTGCAACGCCCGAATTCCATCCATCTCCGGCATGCGGATGTCGAGCAGCACCACCGAGAACATCCGCTCTTGTATCCGCTTTATCCCCTCGGACGGTCGCTCCGCCGTCACCACCTCGAACTCCGAAGAGAGCGTGTAGGCGATAGACTCACGCGGTCCATATTCGTCATCGACGATGAGGACCAGAGGTTTTTCGATCGTGTCCACCGGGGCGGCGGAAGAAGCGGCTTCCTTGAACATAATGGGGGCTTACAAAAGCGGTCGGGGGTGGACCGCTGCGCTGGCGTTGAAAAAGGTTGTGGGTATGTGTCGTGGCACACAGCGCGTGTCAAGGTGCGGCGCTGTCATTGCGCTAGAGTATACATCCTCAGTTTTCTATCCACAGCGCAGCATTGCCACGTTCGTGGCCGCTGCGAAATCTCCGCCCGTGATCCCCGTGCTTATCGCCCTCGCCGCCGCTGCTTTCGCCGCCCTCCTCGTCTGGCTCTGGGCCTCCGCCCGCCAAAACACGCTCGTCGAACGTCTTCGCTCCCGCGAAGAAGAGTCCATCCGTGCCCTCTCCGAACTCGCGGCCGCTCGCGTCGACCTCGCGAAACTCTCTACGCTCAACACTCAACTAACTTCTGACCTCGCCGCCGAACGCGCCGCCTCTGAAGAAAAACTCAAAACGCTCGTCGAGGCGCATACTCGCCTCACGTCAGAATTCAAAGCGCTCTCCGCCGACGCGCTCAAAAGCAACAACACCGCCTTCCTCGAGCTCGCCAAAACGTCCCTCGCTCAATTCCAGCAAAAAGCCGAAGGCGATCTCGCCGCCCGCCAGCAAGCCATCGATCTCCTCGTCAAACCGCTCAAGGAGTCGCTCGAAAAAGTGGACACCAAAATCGGCGAGCTCGAACAAACGCGCGCCCGTGCCTACGGCCAACTCGGCCAGCAGCTCGAATCCCTCGGTGCCGCCCAACTACGCCTCCAGTCGGAAGCCTCGAAACTCTCCACCGCTCTTCGCTCCACAAGCTACGCCGGCAGTTGGGGCGAACTCCAACTTCGTCGCGTCGTCGAACTCGCTGACATGCTTCCCTACGCGGATTTCTCCGAGCAGGAAACGTCCGGCCCGCTCCGCGCCGACCTCGTCGTTCGCCTGCCCGGCGGCCAGCGCATCGTCGTCGATGCCAAGACCCCCGTGCAGTCTTACCGCGACGCACTCGACGCTCCCGACGAAGCTTCCCGCGCGCTTCGCCTCATCGAGCACGCCCAAAAAATCCGCGGCCACATCGACACGCTCGGTGCGAAAAATTACTGGGAGCAATTCCAGCCCGCCCCCGAATTCGTCGTCCTCTTCATTCCCGGCGACCATTTTCTCACCGCCGCGCTCCAGACCGACAGCTCGCTCCTCGAGCGCGCCATCGCCCGCAAAGTCCTCCTCGCTACGCCCATCACGCTAATCGCCCTCCTCAAAGCCGCAGCCTACGGCTGGCGACAGGAAGCCGTCTCGAAAAACGCCGACGAAATCTCCCGCCTCGGCCGGGATCTCTACGACCGCACCGCCACATTTGCCGAGCACATGGAAAAAATCGGCCGCGGCCTCGAAGCCGCCGTCAAAGGCTATAACTCCGCCGTTGGCTCTTTCGAGACCAGCGTCCTTCCAGGTGGCCGCAAATTCGCCGAACTCGGCGCCAAGGGAAACAAAGAGCTCACCGCTCCCAGCCATGTCGAAACCGGTCTGCGCGAACTCACCAAACGCGCCTAACGACTTCTTTCTCGTTCCTCTTCTCTCACTGTTTCGTCAGCCCGCACACTCATCCGGAGAAAGAGAACCGAGCAATAATCCGGTAGACCCTCTGCCCCGCCGCAATCGTACTCGTTCTCTTATTCCTATTCGTTCTCAGCTTCCGATGTCCGACTCTGCCCCCCATCCGATCGAAGGTCTTTGGCAACCGCTCAAAGCCGAACTCTCCGGTGAAGCCGCGCCACCGATGGTCCTTAATCACATGACGCTTACACTCCGCGCAGGCCGCTACGCCGTCCACTTCGGCGGCGAAATCTCCGATCAAGGAGCGTTCACACACGCACCCGGCGATCCGCATTCCACCCTCACGCTCACCGGCGAATGCGGTGCCAACGCCGGCAAAACCATTCCCGCGATTTTTCAACTCGTCGGCGACCGCCTCCGCATCTGCTTCGGCCTCGGCGGCAAACTCCCTTCCGCATTCACGACGCTCTCTCCCTCGCGCGTCTACCTCGTTACTTACCGCCGCGCCTCGACCTGAAACCGCGCAGAGCCATCAGTCCAGGCTCACAGTTGCTGTCTAAAAAAACTCCCTCCACTCGAGGCACGTTTCTAGTCTATTCATCTATCCAGTTAAAAGTTGGCCCTCGCTAGCATCGGCAACGCCGTCACTGCCTGGAGCTAGAGCATTATAAAACCATGGCCGTTTGTCTGCGCCGTTTCCGCGACGTTTTTTCGCTCACGCCGGGCCAGGTTTCCGGGGAGCACCCGCGGCCCGCGTGTGGTGTCCCTGCGGCCCGCCGGACACGGCTCGGAAGGCGACAGCTTAAGTTAAACCGCTCTGGTTCGGCGTGAACATGCTCGGCGTCGGCCTCCACAGCTACGCCCTCTCGAATCCCAGGCGCGTCCCTGTGTCGACATCTTCGGATTGCCCTGCAGCCGCTGTCTCACTCACCGCACCAAGCGGGTTGCCCCCGCCGTCGTGAAGCGGATCTCGGTCGGCACTTTATCGAGCGTCGTCAGCACATCCTCCACCGTCCGGGACGACTGCGCTTCATTCGCCGCGATGAAGCGCACTTTGATCGACACCTGCTCCTTAAGAAATCCCCGCCCATTTGCCTGCACCACCACGCGGCACGGTGTTTTCCCACAGGGTTTTCCATTCACGACTACCGTCGCGCCCGGCGGCTCCGACTCCACCATCAACGCATACTCACCTTCTTTCAACGCGGGCACTGTCGGCGTCGTCGGCCTGGGCTTCGAGGGTCCGGGGATCTTACGCATCACTGGCTCGGTCACGACCGGTTTGCTCGCCGCCACAGGCGCGGGAGTTTCCACGGCCGGCGGCGACGCTGTTTTCACCGGCTCGGTCACAGGCGGCACCGCCTGTCCCGATCGTGGCGAACTAGAGCAACCCGCGAAAAACGCGGCGCCACTCAACAGACAAAGGGTAACTAATCTAAAAATCATGGGGCGTATGTTAGGACCGCGAAAAATCCCGCAGTTCCGTCCTCCCAACGCAACACCCGCGTCACTCCGCTGCCCCCCGGATCGAAATCCAAAATCCCAAACCCCTAAACTTCTCTCCCTCGCTCAATCACTCACTCGTCCTTCACGCCCCCACGCAGCGCCTTCACTTCCGACCGCTGCCTTTTCCCCGCCACTTGAATCGCCTTCTGCCTCCGGCTCTTCGGCCGCGCGCGCCGCTTCGCTTTCGCCACCGCCTGCTGACGCTCCCGCTCCGCCGACCGAAGCCGCTCAAGTAATTTTTCGCACAACTGAGCCCACGCCAGCTCCCGATTCGCCGCCTGCGAACGCTCCCGCTGCACGCGCACTTCGACGCCTGTCGGCTCATGACGCAGATGCACGGTCGACGAGGTCTTGTTGATCTTCTGCCCGCCCGGCCCCGACCCGCGCACAAACCGCTCAACGATGTCGCCGGACAACACGCCGAGCGCATCGAGCTTGTCTTGGATTTGAGGTGGTAACTCCATGTGCCCCGCCCTTTTCTCCACGAAACACTTTCAGCGCAAGCGAGTCCTATCCGCCCTGCTCCCCCTCTCTGTTTCTCTCAACGCTCAACCCTCACCTCTTAACTCCCCCTCCCTCCGCTCCCGCATGATCACCGGTCCCTCCTGGTCCCAAAAACTCCGCGACGAAATTGGCAAAGCCGTCATCGGTCAGGACGCGGTCGTCGAGCGCCTGCTCGTCGCCCTCCTCGCCAACGGCCACGTCCTCCTCGAAGGCATGCCCGGCCTCG